>Ga0182012_10007864_pt1 | contig 10593 bp, 3 predicted proteins | sample 612S2SmetaG_FD_120486 | JGI IMG/M metagenome (GOLD analysis project Ga0182012, IMG submission 120486) | Permafrost microbial communities from Stordalen Mire, Sweden - 612S2S metaG | ecosystem: Environmental > Terrestrial > Soil > Wetlands > Permafrost | place: Sweden: Stordalen | collected...
AATCAGCTTCCAGGAAAACGTGTCCTACACAGTTCCCAAGTTAAGCGACTGGTCGGCGGCGGCGTTGGACAAAGCCGTCGCCGAACTGCGTGCGGCGCTGGCGCGGGAAGCGAAGGCGGTTCACAGCGACGTCGACTGGAAAACTTTTCGCGATCATTGGATGGCGCGCAAGAACGGCGTGCTCACACTGGTCAATGACCAATGGCTGAAAGCTGCGCCCAAGGAGGCGAAGCGCGAGGTTGGCCAGCGGGTCAATGAGGTCAAGCTCTTTGTCGAAGAGCAGGTTGCGCTGGCGGAGGCTGCTCTGAAGTCGTCGCCGACTGTGTCAGACGCGATCGACGTTACTCTGCCCGGCACGCGCCGTTTTCTTGGTGCGGAACATCCTGTCATTAAGACGATGAACGAGATTGTGCGCGTGTTCCGCAATCTTGGTTATTCGGTCGAAGAGGGTCCGGAGATTGAGACGGATTACTACAACTTCGAGGCGCTGAATTTTCCGCCGAATCATCCGGCGCGGGATACGCAGGACACGCTGGTGATCGCGGGACAGGAAGCGAAACCGCTGCGCGACCGGTTGCTGCTGCGTACGCATACTTCTCCGGTGCAGATTCGTACGATGGAGAAGATGCAGCCGCCGCTGCGCGTGGTGTGTCCCGGCAAGGTGCATCGCAATGATGCGCCCGATGCGACGCACTCGCCGATGTTTCATCAGGTCGAGGGACTCGCCGTCGATACCAACATTACTTTCTGCGATCTCAAGGGTACGCTAGACCATGCGATGAAGGCGCTGTTTGGATCGAGCGTGAAGACGCGATTTTATCCGTCGTTTTTTCCGTTTACCGAGCCGAGTGCCGATGTGCAGATCAGCTGTATATTTTGTGGCGGCAAGGGCTATCGCGACGGAGCGCCCTGCCGGAACTGCAAGTCCAGCGGATGGATTGAGCTGCTGGGCTGCGGTATGGTCGATCCTAATGTGTTTGGCTTTGTCGATTACGATCCGAAGAAGTTGAGCGGCTTCGCGTTCGGCATGGGCGTCGAGCGCATCGCAATTTTGAAGTATGGCGTGAATGACATTCAGTTGTTTTTCAATGGGGATGTGCGGTTTTTGGAGCAGTTTGCATAGCCGAATATGAAAATCTCTCCACAATGGCTGCGCGATTTCGTTGATTTGCGGGTTGATCCTAATCAGCTTGCGGACGAACTCACGCTGGCGGGAATCGCCGTTGAATCTGTGACTGGCGAAGGCGATGCTGCCGTGTTTGAGATGGAGATCACGACGAACCGTCCCGATGCGATGAATCATTATGGGGTGGCGCGGGAGTGCTCGGCGCTTTATGATTTGCCGCTGAAGCCGCTGTCATCAGAAGTTCCGAACGCTTCAACGGCCGCAGCATTTCCCGTACACATTGAAGACACCGAAGGTTGTGCACGGTTCACGGCACGCGTCATTCATGGCGTGAAGGTTCAGGGCTCTCCCGATGCGATTGCGCAACGGTTGCTTTCTGTGGGACAGCGACCGATCAATAATATTGCGGATGCGTCCAATTACACCTTGTGGGAAATGGGGCATCCGACGCACGCTTACGATCTTGACTTGCTGGAGGGCGGCAAGATTGTTGTGCGGCGGGCTCGTGCGGGCGAGACACTGAAGACGCTCGATGGCGTCGAGCGCAAGCTTTCGAAAGACGACCTTATTATTGCCGACGCGGTGAAGCCGGTCGGGCTGGCGGGCGTGATGGGCGGCTTCGATACCATGATCACCGAGCGCACGAAGAATGTGCTGGTCGAGGCGGCGTGGTTCGATCCGGCGGCGATTCGGGCCAGCTCCAAACGCCACGGATTGCATACCGACGCCTCGCATCGCTTCGAGCGCGGCGCGGATTATGCTGCGACTTCTGTGGCGTGTGCGCGGGTGACGCAGAAAATTCTTGCGAGCGCGGGCGGCCAATTGCAAGGGGCGGAGATCAGCGTCGTGGGACGCGTGCTCGATCAGGCTCCGGTTGCGTTGCGCATTTCTGAAGTACGGCGCATTTTGGGTGAGAAGCTTGCAGTGGAAGAAATTGTTCGCGTGCTCAAGCGCCTGGGATTTGAACTGCTTTCTGAGCCGAGCGAGGACGTTGAGTACACCGCGATCATTCCGAGTTGGCGGCTTGATGTGGAGCGCGAAATCGACTTGATCGAAGAAATCGCGCGACTGCACGGGTACGATAAGTTTGCTAATACGCTGCCGGCATATGTTGGCGCGGTGGTCGAAGAGCCGGATGCGTTCAAAGACGAAAAAGTGCGTTCGACGCTGCTGGCGCTCGGTTATAACGAAACTGTTTCTCTGACGTTTATTTCGCATGAAGACGCGAAGCGATTCTCGGCGAGGCCTGCGCTGGAATTGGCGAATCCTTTAAGCGAAGAAGCATCTGTTATGCGCACGTCGCTGGTTCCGGGAATGTTGCATATGCTGTCTTACAATCTCAATCGAGCGGCGAGCGATCTGCGATTGTTCGAAGCGGGGAATGTATTCAATCCTTCGGGAGCGACGGCTGAGCAGCGCAAGCAAGTCTGCTTTGCGGCGGTGGGCGCGGCTTCCATGGCGCGTGTGGATGCGAATCCCCGCGCGCTCGACTTCTTCGATGTGAAGGGCGATGTAGAAACGCTCTTACATTCGTTCGAATATCGCACGCTGGAATTTCAGGCTCCGGCGGCGAAGTATTATCATCCGGGACGTTCGGCGCAAGCTCTGCTGGATGGGGAAGTGGTGGCTGAGTTCGGACAGCTTCATCCCGAGGTTGCGGCGGAGCGCAAGTTGAAGGCGGAAATCTTTCTGGCCGAGATTTATCTTGACAGGCTGTACGCACATGAACTGCGTCAGGTCCGTTATGAAGAGCTGCCGCGCTATCCTGCCGTGGAGCGCGATTTCTCTTTCTTGTTCGCGGACAAGATTCAGTTCGCCGATATTTCCCGCGCGGTCGATCAGTTGTCCTTGAGGGATTTGCAGAGAGTTATTCCTGCGGAAGTCTTCCGCGGCGGCAGCGTCTCTGCGGGACACTACTCGCTGCTGCTGCGGGCGCGATTTCAGTCTAACGAGCGCACCTTGCGCGATGATGAAGTTGCGGCTTGGTCGACTTCCATCGCTAAGGCTCTCACCACACTTGGCGGCGTGCAGCGCGCGTAAAGGACGAATCAGACTCTCGACATGACGCCGTCGATGATTTCCCGCTCGACTTGCGGCTTCGCCTCGATGTCCTTGCGGCATTTTTCCAGTTCAAACCAGCGCAAGTAGTGGCGCACGACATTGGGCATGGTCATTCGCAGAGCGGCGGCGAAATTGTATTGGCCCATGCTGCGTTGCAGGGACGGGGATTCGAGAATCTGCGAGATTCTGTCTGCAAGTTCTGGTGCGTTTCCTGTTTTGTAAAAACTGATGGCCATATCTTCGTCATCGGCCATGGCGCGAAAATCGGGCAGGTCGGCGCTGACGATGGGCAGGCCATATTCGCAAGCCTGATGCGCGGGGCCGCTGGATCCGGTCGCGGAGTCGTAGGGTGTGACCAGGATACTTGAGGTTTGAAACAACTCAGGAATCTGGTCTTCGGCAACGTAACCGCGGAATTCGATGTTGGGGATGGCGCGGTTTTTTTCACGCACCGATTCCCAGTATCCAGGCTTGTTGTGGTGATTGGCTCCGGCGACGATCAGCCTGGCGTTGGGAATTCGTTTCAGGATCGCCGGAAAAGCCGCCATGAGGGTTTCGAGGCGCTTGTAGGTTCCCCAGTGCCCGATGGCGAGAATGCGATGCTCGGGATTGCCGCGGCGGGAAAAGTCTGGTGGCGTGGGATTTGGGGTAAAGATTCCGTGCGTGCCCAGCAAGACGTTCTTCGCGGAATATTTTTCGGTGAGAGTTTTCTGGTAGGGCGAAAGCAGAACCGTGACGGAGTTTGCACGTAGCAGCGTTCGCGTCGCGAGATTGGCGCTTAAGCGAAAGAGGCGCTCATGCTTGATCCCAGCGTCGGCGAAATTGACGTGTTCGAGAATGTGGTGAAGCGTGATGTGGGTGTAATAGCCCATAGCGCGCGTGAGGGCGGGAGTACACAATCCTGCAAATGCGGCTACCGGGTGATCCTGGGCAGCGAAGCTGGAGAAGACCAGGTTGAACCAGACGACGTCGGGCTTCGCTTTGCGGATGGCCTGTGCGATGCGCAGGGGATTGTCGATGTGATTGCACTGCCAGCAACGGATGACATCGAAGTCGGCAAGTTCGTTGCGGTGTTCGTGCCCGAATAACGTTCCATCCGCTTTTGTGGCAAAGTCGTAACGGGCCAGTTCGTCGGCCAGAATCGTGAGTTCTACGTGCGAGTTCTGCCGTAGAGCGTTTGCCAGGTGGAAGCCGTACTCGTTGAGTTGGCGGCCGCTCGGAGGAAAGGCTGTGACTAAGCAGATCTTCATGGCATGGTCCGGCTCAAAAAATCGTGATGCTAAAGTACGGGCGGAATTGTTCGTTGTTTCCGCCGGTAAAATTGTAAAAACTTTCTTGCTGCATTCCTGCGGAGAAACGGATCGGGTAATGGATGTCGACCTGCTGGCCTTCGCCTTTGTAGACCTGGCGGACCGGCATGGAGTAAGAGACGGCGAAGCCGCTTTGGACGGCGTCGTATTCGTGAAAGCTCATGTTGCGGGAGTAGGCGACGGAGCCTTGAACGCTCCAATTGCGGGTGGGAGAAAATACGACGCTGCCCGCTGGGCGAATGGCTTGCGCGATGGCGTATTGTTCTTGCTGGACGCGCCAAGTGCGGAGGTCTTCAGCGATCGCTCTAAAACTGAAATGCTGGTTTACTTTGCGCTCGAATCCCAGATAGGTTGAGGTCTGATAGAACTCGCGAGTGACGGGCGCGAATTGCTCGTCGCGCGCGCCCCATCCGGTGACGAGAGCGGTTTTGCTCCAGGGACGGCCGATGCGGAAATCGAGCGCGCCGCTCAGGGCGCGCGATCTGAGTCCGCTCTCGGTGAAGGGGCCGGATTCACGAATGGCGTAGCCGCTGACAGCCACCGCATTTAAGAAAGCGCTGGTGTTCATGTAGAGGAACTGGCGAAACAAATTCTGGTTCATGTCGAAGGGATCGAGCACGTCGCGACGGATGGTTTCCTGTATTCCGGCGCTAAAGGTGAGCGCATTGGTTCCCAGGCGTAGGGTCGGATTCAATCCGAAGTTGAAGCTGTAGTCTGTGGTGTCGCGATCGACGATGGTGTCGGCGCTGGGCAGAGAAATTTCGCCGCGGGCGTTGCGGACCTGAAAGAAGCCGGCGGCGCCGGGGAGTCCTGCGTAGTGCAGGTGATAGGCGCCGGTCCATTGCGTCTCAAGGGAGGAACGCGGCGTCGGCAGCAGGTTTTGGCGGCCGGGGATGGGATTGAGGACGTCCAGCTTCGCGTCCAACGGATAGACCGTTGTGTCTTCGAAGATGGGCTCAACGGAGAAGTCCGAGAGGAAGCTGATGCGGCGGTTGATTCTCATGCCTTCCGCGCCTGCGGTCTGCATCAGTTCGCGTTCGGCGGTCTCGTCGTCTCCCGCGGCGTTGGCGGCTTGCGCGAAAGAGGTGAGCGCCTGCACGTTGTTATGCAATTGCTGAAAGACGTTGGCTTGGGCGAGGAGCAGTTGATAGGTCGGCTGATCGTCGGGCGCGCTGGAGATGGCGGAGAGTTGAGCCTGGGCACGTGTGGTGTCGCCTTGAGCGAGGTAGGTGTTGGCCAAGCCGATGCGGACCGCGGTGTCGGAGGCACCGGCGGCGAGGGCGCGCTGGTAGTAGTCTTGCGCCAGAGGGAAGTCGTGAATGGTAAGGAAGACGCCGGCGGCTTCCATATATTCATTGCCGCCAGGGGGAGCGGATTGAGTTTCGGCGTCCATGACGCCGAGAGCAATCTGGCGGCGGGCGTCATCCCACTGGCCTTCGCCGGCCATGAGTTGCGCGATCTTCAAGCGAATGGCGAGAGGATCGGTGTTGGGTGCGTCGAGAGCCTTGGAGAAGCGATCCATCGCACCTTTGTGATCGCCTAAAAGTCCGAGCGCTTCGCCGGTCGCGACGTATACGCCGCTGACATCTTTTTGATCGGCTTCGGCCTGGCGTTCGGCGAGTTCGACATTTTGCAAAGTCTGGTCGCGTTCGCGGAGTTGGGCGTAGGAGCGCGCCAGCTTGGCGTAGACGAGGCTATTGTTCGGCGACAACTGTTCGGCGGTTTGCAGTTCGGCAACGGACTCGCGATATTGGCCTAGTCCGTAGAGAACATCGGCCAGGGCGAGATGCAGGCCGCCGTCGGTTGGAGCATAGGTGATGGCGGCGTGATACTCGGCGGCGGCTTGATGGAGCGAGCCCATGTCGGCATAGGCCGTGGCGCGAATGAGATGGATGGGGAGCGACTGGCCCATTTCGTCCTGAGCCATTTGTACCTGTCGCAGGGCGACGCGCGGCTGATGCAAGTCGAGGCTGGCGTAGGCGAGGCCGAGATGAGCTTCGCCATTGGCAGGCTCGATTCGCAGCGCGGTTTCGAAATCAGATGCGGCTTCGTTTGATTTGCGCAGGTCGTGGCGAACGTATCCACGATTCACGTAAGCGGTGGCGGCATTGGGGCCGCGTTGAATGGCGAGCGTAAAATCTTTCTCGGCTTGTTCGAGTTCGCGGGAGTGTTTGTGAACGTAGCCGGCTAAGAGCGGGATGTCGGGCTCTTTGCTGAGCGAACTTGAAGGCGGCAGGTTTTCATATTGCGCGGTCAGCGCGGCGAGTTCGTCGTATTGCTCGAGGTGAAGTAAGTCGTAGCCGAGGTAGACGACGACGTCTCTATCGTCGGGAAGCTTTTTGATGGCTTCGCGTCCGACTTCGGCGGAGTGTTGATAGTCGCCGGTGAAACTTAGATAGCGCTCTTGTTCGCGCATGACGTGCGCGTCCTGCAACATGGCGGGAGTGGCGCGGTCGAGCCATTGTTTGGCGATGGGGTAATGCTTGGCTTCGATGGCAGCGTTCATGCCTCCGGCGATGATGGCGCTGTTTTTTGCGGAGAGGCTGTAGGCTTTGTTGTAGGAAGTTTCAGCTTTGTCGAACTCGTGGCGGGAGGCGTAGAGGTCGCCGAGTGCGAGATGGGGAACGTAAAGTTTGGGATACGCCTTTGCGAGTTGGAGGAAGTATTTTTCTGCGTCCTGATCGTGGCCTGCTGTGCGCGAGGCGAAGCCTAAGGCGGTTAATGCCAAGCGATTCGAGGGATCGATATCGAGAATCTTCTGGTAAGTGGTTATGGCTTCCTCGGTGCGACCGAGTTTGACCAGCACGTCGCCGCCAAGCTGAAGATTGTTGGGATCTTTGGGATTGAGGGCCAGGGCTTGTTTGGCGTCCTGCTCAGCGCCGGGCAAATCTCCGGCGTTGATCTTGATCATGGCGCGGAGACGGAGAAATTCGCCGCGGCCTGAGCCTTGCACATCGAGGCCAGCGATTTCTTTTTGCGCGATGGCGAGAGGCTGGTCGGCGGAGGTCTGGTCCTGCAAGTCTTTGTAGGCTTCGACCAGATTCATTTGCATCTGGATCGGATAAAGCGCTCCCTCAGGTTGATCGGGAGGCATGTGGGCGATTGCAGCTTCGTACTCGTGCACTGCATCTTCGCTACGGTCTTGGAGGCGGGCAATCTCGCCGAGCAGGGCGTGCAGGCGATAGTTATCGGCGTCGATAGCGGCTGCGCGCTTGAGAAAAGGATCAGCTGCTTCTGGCGATCCTGCTCCGACTTCGGCTTGCGCGGCGGAGAGTTGTAGCGTCAAGTCGCCGGGGACGGCGTTGGCAGCTTCTACGTATAACGTGGCGGACTCCTCGGGCTGGCCATTTAGCTGGAAGGTGTATGCGAGTTCGGCTTTTACGTCAGGCCGAGGATTGGGTATCGATTTCAGTTCGGCGATGGCCGATGCGTAGTCGCCGGTGTCGCGATAGTAGCCTGCTAGCGAGCGCTCGACTTCTGGGTTGTTAGGTGCGCGATGTTTGGCGAGATCGAGGTAGTGTCCGGCTTGATCCAGCTTTTGAAGGTGTTCGTAGCAGAGCGCGATCAAGACCTCCGTACGAGCGTCCGGCTTCGTGTCTTCGGCGTGACCTAGGATTTCGAGGGCGTCGTCATACTTTCCCGAGCGTAGGAGAATTTCGCCAAGGAGCTGCGCGTCGGTGGCGCGCTTCGGATCGGCGGCCAACACATTTCTTAAGATGGGCTCGGCTTCGGCGCTTCGTCCGAGAGAGGCGTAGGTTTGCGCGAGTCCGGATTGGCCGTCGAGCGATGAAGGCGTTAGACGCAGACCGTGCTTATAAGATTCGATCGATAGATCAGACCTACGCGCCAGACGAGCCGCGTAGCCCAACAGGAACCACAGCTGCGGATCATCGGGAGCGGAGCGGCACGCGCGCTGGGCGTCGTCGGTGGCTTGGGCGTAATTTCCGGCTTCGAGGGCTTGCTCGGCGGAGCGCGCCAGGCGGGCGTTTTCGATATTCGATCCCCAGCCCAAGGATTTCGATTGTGAAGTCTGTCCTGAATCTTGTCTTGGCGCAGCGGTATTTCCGCCATCCACTTTGTAGGTTTGTGCATAGGTCGGCCGAGCGAGCGCCAGCGTGAGCAAATACGGAAGCAAAACCGCGAGTTGATGGCGTTTAAGGCTCATGCGTTCACCTGCAAACTCCGACCCGCAACTTCTCACTCGAAACACTGATGAAACACTTATAACTCTGGAGTTTCCATATGCTGCAACTGCATTGCTTGCACCATGTTTCGCCTAATCAGGTGCAATTTGCATGCAATCGCCGCACAAGGGGACTTCGATTCAAGAAAGGTTCTTTCTGTTGGCTAGTGGGTCGCCCTTAGGGTCACTGCCCGAAGCAACCTGCGCTGGAGATCGAGAATCTGAGGGGCACGGGGAGGAAACAGTGCTCACAGCAGACAGGGTAGATTCGCTCAATTATGCCGAGTCGGGTGCGCAGGCTGTTCCGGCTCAGACGAATGCCGGGCGCGTAGCTGTCGCGCAGCCGATCCCGATGACCATGATTTTGCTGGTGGCGTTCGTGATCCATGCGCCGCTGCTGATGATGAAACTTCCCTTGAAGTCCTACGATACGAACTTCCACATCTTCTTTGCGTCGCACTATGTGAATCATTGGTTCGATCCGTGGAACACAAAGTGGTACGCCGGATTTTCGCAGACGACTTATCCGCCACTGCCGCAGCAATGGCTGGCGATCGTTTCGCATGTCACTGGCCTCGATATGGCATACATGGTGGTGCAGTTCGTGGCCATCTTATTGCTGGCCGTGGGCGTGTTTCGTTTTGCTAAGTTGTGGGTCGATCCGCGGGCTGCTGCATTTGCCGCGCTGGCTACGGTGTTTCTAGGGTCGGAGTCTTTCCTGGTTTATTCCGCGGGGCAACTGGGTACGACGATGGCGGCGCCACTTTATTTGAACGCCCTCCCCTATCTTTATGAATGGGTGCGGCGGGGCAACTGGCGCTCGCTGGCGAAGGGTGCGAGCCTTTGCGTGGCCGCGGCGGCGGCCCATCACGCGACGTTATTGTTCGGATCGGTTTTGTTTGCCGCGCCGGTATTGGCGCTGGCGTTGCTTGATCGCGATCCTGATGAGCAGGAACCGTTGCGCGCGGTGATCGTTCGCATGGTCGGAGCGGTGGTCTTGGTCGGAGCTGGGATTGCGGTTGTGCTGCTGCCGTTCTGGATTGCGCTGATTCATTATCCGGTTACGCAAACGCCGATTCCTCACGCCAGCCGCGCCAATTTCTTGCTGAGTCCGCAATGGGGTTTGAATTATTTTCTTATTCCTTATGGAGCGGTATTGTTGGCCCTTCCTTTTATTGTTTGGCGGGGTGCTCGAACCATTCGGTTGCGGCCTCTGATGTTGGGATTTTGGCTGGCGTTTCTGTTGGGGCTGGGCGGAACGACGCCTGTGGGAAAGCTATTGCTGGGGCGCGCATTTGAAGTCATCACCATGGAACGCTTCACTTATTGGGCGACATTGCTGGCGCTGCCGTTTGTCGGATTGCTGGTGAAGGAACTGATTGATCGCTACCGCATGCGGGCTGCCGTCGGATTAGTTTTGGCAGCGGGAATAACTTGCGCGTCAGCCGTGGCCTGGCTGACTGCGCCTGGAATCGGGCTCGTTATCGATGCGGTCGCGCCGGCTACGGGGTCATTGTTTGAGTCGACTATCTCCGCAAGCACCGCGCCCGCGCCGGCAGCAGTCACGGCCACATCGAAGGTTGTCGTGCTCGACTGGCCGCTGGAGTCGGCTACTGCAACAGTCAGGCTGTGTAAGCCCGTGGTCGCAAACGGCAGCGTGAAAGCAGACGTTGTATACTGCCCGTTGCCCAACGGGCCCACGCCAATTCCCGTGGAGTCGAATGATAACGGCTGGCTGAACCCATTTATCTCCGACGATGTGAGCACCACGCTGCTGGGTACAATCGGCGCTACCTTGCGCGTTGTCGGATCAGTGCCGTTGGCAAGTGAGGCGCGAAAAACGACGCTGGCGCCGGGCAATACCGAGGCGCCGAGCGAGCTATCGATAAACTCGCCGCCAGGCGCGAAGCCCA
>Ga0182012_10007865_pt1 | contig 10591 bp, 7 predicted proteins | sample 612S2SmetaG_FD_120486 | JGI IMG/M metagenome (GOLD analysis project Ga0182012, IMG submission 120486) | Permafrost microbial communities from Stordalen Mire, Sweden - 612S2S metaG | ecosystem: Environmental > Terrestrial > Soil > Wetlands > Permafrost | place: Sweden: Stordalen | collected...
GTCGGCGGTGGCTCAGCTTTCTACGTTAGGCGCATGAAGTTGCTCGATGCACTTTATTATTCGATTTATCGCTTCGGGCGAAGTATTGGGCAGCCGCATTTGCAAGCTAAGGCGTGTGCTGGTAATTTCATGCCGTTTTTTTTCATGGCGGCTGGTTTCTGCATTTATGTTATTTTTGCGTCCAAGTGGTGTCCGAGCATACTGCCACCTAGAGGCTTCAAGCCGGAGTTCTTGGCATTATGTATTGGGGTGCTGGTTGTGTCATACATCATTTATGTCAAGCGAGGCCGAGGGCAGCAGATTATATCCGAGTATGAGCAGTCGAAAGACCAGAGGCGGTATATTTGGTTTGGAGCGATAGGCGGCTCGCACACGCTTTTATGACACCCATACAATTTGCAACTTTGTTGATCAGGTTTTACTGTATTTTCGCGTTGGTTCTCGCCACCGCAGCTTTGGCCACAATGCACCGTGTCAAAGGTCTCGAATTCGAACATGTCATTGTGGCCGGCGTGAATGAGGGAATAATTCCCTTGAAGGTTCACCATTCAACTGAAACAGAAGCATTCGAGGCCGCGGAGACTGAAACGAGGGAACGGGCATTGCTCTATGTTGCGGTCACCCGTGCCAAACGTGGCGCGCTCATCACTTCGCACGGGGTAAAGAGTTCATTCTTGACGTGAAAATGATTATAAATTTTCTTTACCTCTACCTCGACACGCAGCCAGAGTTGCGGCAGCAACCAATTGTCCTGAGCCAAGCGTTTCCGACGCCTCGCGCTGCCGTGGCCTATATTCTGGATATCGCTGCGGCCAGGTTGCGCTCCTCATTCGGTTCCAATCCGGCTCCATCCGGCTCCAAAATAACCCGTCGATGGAGCGGAACAAGTCGCACACAAGTCGGAATGCCAATTTGAGGCTAAAAAAGGAAAACCCTCGTGTTTCCTTAAAAACACGAGGGTTTTCTCAATAAATCCACCAAATTTTATGGTGGAGCCTAGGGGGTTCGAACCCCTGACCTTCTCATTGCGAACGAGACGCTCTACCAACTGAGCTAAGACCCCACAAATCAGAGTTGAAAAATAATGAATTTTCCATCCTTCCGGCAAGTTTTTTCGGGAAAAGAAAACGGGCCGGCGTGCACACAGTAATGATTCTGTCGCCGGCCCGTAACCGTCTTTCAACAGGAAAAACGGAGCACCCGTTCTCGCGGGTAGCCAAAAGTTAGCCCATCCCATGCCACCCGCAAGCGGTTTTTAAAAATTCTTTTTTCAGGGAACTTTTCGGCGTATTCTCGTGCCCAGCTTGAGCCGGCGCATCCAATTATTAATCGTCTGTCTCGCCGTCTTGCTCGTTTCGGGACAGCGCGCGCCGGCCGGCACGCCGTTCATCGTGGATGTCTGGAGCACGGCGGACGGCTTGCCGCAAAGCTCGGTCATTGCCCTCACCCAGACGCGCGACGGCTATCTTTGGTTCGGCACGCTCAATGGTCTCGCGCGCTTCGACGGCAACGCCATCACGCCCTTCAACGTCAACAACACGCCGGGGTTGCCGAGCGACCGCATTGTGTTTCTGTTTGAGGACAGCCGGACGAATTTGTGGATCGGCACGGACAACGCCGGATTGTGCGCGATTCAAAATGGCGCCGTGAAAAATTTTGAAACCGGCGCCGGGGTCGGCAACATCGCCTTTGCCTTTGAAGATTCCACTGGCGCGGTCTGGTTCAGCACTTCCGTCGGAAATATTTTTTGTTGGAGGGATGGCAGAATGGAAATGGCGCCGACCGGCATTTCCGACCAGTTGTCACTGGAAATTTTTTATCGTTCCAAACATCTGCGGGTGCCCGGAAAAAATGGTCTGGCTTGGAATCTGCAGAACGGTCGCGTCGAACAATTTCGCGGCGACAAGCTTGAAAAAGATTTTGGTGTCAGTCCATGGATCAGTTCACCGGTGCCGGTGCCGTTCCGCACTGCCAGCGGTTATCTGGCGGCGATCACGATTGACGCCAACGTCACCGCCGCCGTGGAGGATCGCGATGGCAATCTCGTCGTCGGCACTCACGGCGCCGGCGTTTATTGGGCGGACGGGCAGGGCGGCTGGCGGCACATCACGACGGGCGAACATTCATCGCAAGATTATGTTCTCTCTGTTTGTTTCGACCGCGAAGAAAATTTATGGGTCGGCACGGATGGCGGCGGACTTTACCGCGTCAAAAAAAATGATTTCGACACGCCCGCCGGTTTGGCGGCAGGCGTCGTCAAATCCGTTGCCGAAGATGAAGCGGGCGGCTTGTGGGTGACTTTCAACGCCCGGGGACTCGCTTACGCCCGGACCCATTCGCTTTATGATTTCGGCATCGGCAAAGGTTCCAACGCCTGGTCGGTGCTCGTGGACCAGCGGCAACAAGTCTGGGCCGGCACGCGCGGCGAAGGCTTGTTCCGTTTCATCGCCGGCAGTTTTCAACCGGAAACAGCGGCGGCCCAAATTGGCCAGCAAATTTTTGTCTTGTTTCAAAGCCGTGATGGAAAAGTTTGGGCCGGCGGTGAAAATGGCCTGGGCAGTTACGACGGAGAGAACTGGCAATTTTTTTCCGCCAGCGACGGGCTGCCAAAAAATCCCATTCGCGCATTGGCCGATGACGCGGCCGGCAATCTCTGGATCGGCACCGAAGGCGGCGGTTTGTTTTCATTGCGCGCGGGAAAAATCTCGCCCGTTGCGGCGCCGGTCACGGACATTTCCAGTTTGCTCGTTGACCAGGACGATACGCTGTGGGTCGGCACCGCGGGTCACGGCTTTGCCCGGCTGGGAAAAGATGGATGGACGCGTTATTCCACCACCAACGGTTTGACGAGCGACGACATCGGTTATTTTCTCAAGGACAGTCTGGATAATTTATGGATCGGCTCGTATGAAGGCTTGATGCGCGTCGCCTTCACAAACACGCCGGCGGGCGTGCCAAAAATCATTTCCTGCCGCACCTTTCTCACGCGCGAATGTTCGGCCGGCGCGCAGCCCGCCGCCATCCGCACGCACGCCGGGACGCTTTTGTTTGCGACGATCGCAGGCTTGGTCGCGATCAATCCCGCCCAATTGAAGCCGAACCAGCAGGTGCCGCCCGTCGTCATCGAATCCGCGTTGGTGGACGATGTGGAGCAAAAAACCAATCGCTTGAGTTCCGTGTGGACCAGCGCGGTCCGGCTCACGCCCGCGAATGAACAATTGGACATTTATTTCACCTGCCTGGATTTTTCCGCGCCCAAACGCGCGGTCGCCGGCACACGGTTTCGTTACCGGCTCGAAGGCCGCGATAAAAATTGGACGGACGCCGGCGGCGAACGGGTGGCGCATTTCAACAAGCTCGCGCCGGGCAAATATGTTTTTCATGTGATCGCCTGCAACGAGGACGGCGTGTGGAACGAGGCGGGCGCGACGCTCGCCGTCATCGTCGAGCCGCCGTTCTGGCGCACAACCTGGTTCATCGTCGTCGCGATTCTATTTTTTATCGGCGCGCTGGCGGGGACGATTTATCTGATCTCGACCGCCAAATTGAAGCGTGAACTGCGCGCGATGCAGCAAAAAGAATTGCTCGAACGTGAACGCTCCCGCATCGCCCGCGATTTGCATGACCAGCTTGGCGCAAACCTCACGCAGGTCGCGCTGCTCGGTGAATTGGCCGAGGCCGACAAGGATTTGCCCGCCGAAGTGGAATTGCACGCGCAACAGATTTCGCTGACCGCGCGCGACACGACCCGCTCGCTCGACGAAATTGTCTGGGCGCTGAACTCCTCCAACGACACGCTGGAAAGCCTCGCCAACTATGCCTGCAAATATGCGCAGGATTATTTCGCGCTGGCCGGCGTAAGTTACCGCGCCGAACTGCCAACACATTTGCCCGCGGCGACAATTCTGCCCGAAGTGCGCCACAATGTTTTTCTCGCGTTTAAGGAGGCGGTGAATAATGTCGTCAAGCACGCGCACGCCACCGAGGCGCGCGTGAGGTTGCGATTGGAGCCGGGAAAATTTATTCTGAGCGTCGAGGACAATGGCCGCGGCACCGGTGACGTCGCGGAAAAAAAATTGCGCAATGGCCTCAAAAATATGCGCAAACGACTCGCCGATGTGAATGGTGAATTTGAAATTGCGCCCGGCGAAACCGGCGGGACTGCCGTTCGCTTGACCGTGCCGGTCAAAATTCTATAAAAAAGCCGTCATGATAAACGCCGAAACCAGCCCGAACTGCTTGCTCCATGCTTGTTTCTTCATACTTCATTCTTCATCCTTCATTTAAGCGATGCCGATTAACATTTCCATCGTCGAGGACAACGACAAATTGCGCGCCACGCTGGCGCGGGTGATTGACCGCGCGGACGGCTTTCATTGTGCGAGCGATTACGGCAGCGCGGAAGACGCGCTCGCCGATTTGCCGAAAATCAAACCGGACGTGGTGCTCATGGACATCAATCTGCCCGGCATCAACGGCGTCGAATGCGTGCGGCAGTTGAAAAAATTATTGCCGCAAATCCAGGTGATGATGCTGACGGTTTACGAGGATACGGAAAATATTTTCAACGCCCTTGCCGCCGGCGCGAATGGCTACATGCTCAAGCGCACGCCGGCGAAGGAATTGATCGAGGCCATCCGCGAAGTGCAGCGCGGCGGTTCGCCGATGACCACGCACATCGCGCGCAAAGTGGTGCAGTCGTTCCAAAAAACGGCCGGCCAGCAGCAGGCGGCGACCGAACTGTCCGAACTGTCCGAACGCGAACAGCAGGTGCTCGACCTGCTCGCGCAGGGTTTGATCTACAAGGAAATCGGCGAAAAACTTGGCATCAGCTACGAAACCGTGCACACCTACATCCGCCGGATTTATGAAAAATTGCAGGTGCGCACGCGGACGGAGGCGGTCGCAAAATTTCTGCGGAATTAAGCGCGGGGAAACTAATCCAATCGGCAATACGCCGCCAGCCCGTGCAAGCCACCTTCGCGGCCGAAGCCGCTTTCCTTGTAGCCGCCGAACGGACTGGTCGGATCGAACTTGTTGTAGGTGTTCGCCCAGACGACGCCGGCGCGCAGCTTGTTGACCATCTTGAAAATCTTGCTGCCTTTGTCCGTCCACACGCCCGCGCTCAAACCGTAAGGAATGTTGTTGGCACGTTCAAATGCCTCTTCCGGCGTGCGGAACGTCATCACGCTCAACACCGGCCCGAAAATTTCCTCGTTCGCCACGCGATGTGCGTGCGTGACGCCGGTGAGAAATGTCGGCGGAAACCAAAATCCTTTTGCGGGCAACGAGCAACTGGATTGATTCAGTTCCGCGCCTTCGTCCACGCCGCTTTGCACTAGCTCGCGGATTTTTTCGAGCTGCGGCCGCGAATTGATCGCGCCGATATCGGTGTTCTTGTCGAGCGGATTGCCGACGCGCAACGTCTGGATGCGGTCGCGCAATTTCTTGATGACCGTTTTATAAATCCCTTCCTGCACGAACAGCCGCGACCCGGCGCAGCAAACGTGGCCTTGGTTGAAATAGATTCCGTTGACGACGCCTTCAATCGCCTGATCAATCGGCGCGTCCTCGAACAAAATGTTCGCCGCCTTGCCGCCGAGTTCGAGCGTCAATTTTTTCTTCGTGCCCGCGACAAGCTGTGCGATTCGTTTTCCAACTTCGGTCGAACCTGTGAACGCAATTTTATTCACGTCCGGATGATTGACGAGCGCCGCGCCGGTCTCGCCCGCGCCGGTGACGATGTTCACCACGCCTTCGGGCAATTCCGCCTCCTGAAAAATTTGCGCGAGGCGAAGTGCGGTAATTGAAGTTGTCTCCGCCGGTTTCAAAACCACGGTGTTGCCGCATGCGAGCGCGGGCGCGATTTTCCACGCAGCCATGAGCAGCGGGAAATTCCACGGAATGATCTGCCCCGCGACGCCGAGCGGCGACGGCGTTTTGCCCGGGAACGCGTATTTCAACTTGTCCGCCCAGCCCGCGTAATAAAAAAAGTGCGCGGCCACGAGCGGCAGATCCACGTCGCGGCTTTCCTTGATGGTCTTGCCGCCGTCCATCGTTTCGAGCACGGCCAGCTCGCGCGCCTTTTCCTGGATGATGCGCGCGATGCGATACAGATATTTGCCGCGCTCACGGCCCGGCATCCTGCTCCAGACTTTTTCGTAGGCGCGCCGCGCGGATTTCACCGCCTGGTCAACATCGGTGGCGTCGGCGAAGGAAATCTCCGTGAGCTTTTCTTCCGTCGCGGGATTGATGGACGGAAAATATTTTTGCGAATGCGGCTGGACGAATTTTCCGCCGATGAACAATTCATGCCGCGGCGCGATGACATAATTCTTGGAATCCTCCGGCGCGGGCGCGTAATTCCATTTGTCGCCAAAGTTCAATCGCCGTTCGCGCAAAGGAACAACGGCGTGATTTGTCGCAACGACAACGCGCTTGGCGGAAAGTTTCACGGGTTTTAATTTTGATTTCATGGCAGTGAAAAATAATCCGCGCCTTGATAATTTCCCTCGACGTTTTTCACGATCTGCATCAGCACGTCGTTGACGAGCGTGCTCGCGCCGAAGCGGAACAGCTGCGGGTTGAGCCAGTCGTCGCCGAGGGTTTCCTTGACCATCACGAGGTAGGCGAGCGCCTGCTTGGACGTGCGGATGCCGCCGGCGGGCTTCATGCCGATGCGGATGCCGGTGGCAAAAAAATAATCGCGGATGGCCTCCAGCATCACGAGCGTGACGGGCATGGTCGCGGCGGGCGAAACTTTGCCGGTGCTGGTCTTGATGAAATCGCCGCCGGCCTGCATGGCGATTTCGCTGGCGAGGCGGACGTTGTCGTAGGTGACGAGTTCGCCGGTTTCGAGAATGACCTTCAAGTGCGCCGGGCCGCAGGCTTCCTTCGTGGCGGCGATTTCGTCGAACACTTTCGCGTGATCGCCGGCGAGAAAGGCGCAGCGGTCAATGACCATGTCAATTTCGTCCGCGCCATCGGCCACGGTGCGGCGAACTTCTTCGAGCTTGGTGCGCAACGGATATTGGCCGCTGGGAAAACCGGTGGCGACGGCGGCGATGTTGACGGGCGAGACATCGCCCAAAAATTTGCGCGCGTATTTCACCATGTTCGGATAAACGCACACGGCGGCGCAGCTCGGCACGTCGTATTTCGCCTCGATGGGCTGGAGCGCCTTGCGACAGAGATAAGCGACTTTGCCGGGCGTGTCCTTGCCTTCGAGCGTGGTGAGGTCGCACATGCTGACGGCCAATTTCAAGCCCGCGAGTTTCGCCGAAGTTTTGATGCTGCGCTTGCCGAAGGACGCGGCGCGTTCCTCAACCATGACTTGATCGACGGTCGGAACCGCTGCAAAATGTGTATCGAGTGAGTGACGAGTTGAAAACTCAGGCCGCTCCCTTGTTAAGGCGGACACTTTCATAATTTAGCGAATTCTGACGGCAGGAACGCGCGGCGTCAATGTGGTTTCACTCACGGCGATGGCGATCACCACGAATTATAATTTGGAATTCAAATCAAATTCCAGCCGCGTGCGCGAGCCGGCCTGCACATTGCGGATTTCCATTTCCTGAAGCTCCCACTGGCCGTTCACTTTTTTGAACGACTTCGGGTCAAATTCCTTGAGCAATTTATTTTGCGCGTCATACGCCTCGGCGTGGATGATGCCGAGCGTCTCGCTGTCAATCCACGAAACCACGCGCGAATAGCCGTTCGTGGCCGGATCCGGATTCGTGCTTTCCAAAACCGCGCAGCCGCGACTGCGCCGGATTTCATGTTTCAAAATTTTCTGCGCCGGCCAATGGAAAAATTCCAGGCCCAAGTCAGCGAGCCCGAAATCGGAACCGGCGAATGAAGCCATGATTTGATTTTTGGTTAACACCTGGGGGGGAGTTGTTTCCTGATGATCACCATGAATGACAAAATATTGATACTGGTTGTCCTGACCTTTTTTGTGAGCAATTGATAAATCTTCGCATGGAGATGCAGTGGAAATGTCATTGGTTTCTGCGAGATAGTTCGCTTGCCATTCGCCAGTCCTAATTTGTGTTTCAAAATGAACTGGAATGTTGGTTGTGACTCCTTTTGCATCGCGGATTTTCAAGGTTCCATTTTGAGTAAAATTCGTGATCGGTTGCGCGTCACAAAGCTGTAGCGCCAGTTGCCTCCCATGAATTTCCGCATCAGACAAAACAATTGTCGTTTCCCCCCTGGCGCCGACAGCAAAAAATAAAATCAGCGCCGCACTCAGAAGCGCAGGAGGCGATTTCAATTGCAGAAAATTTTTCAAATCAACAACCGTGGCTGTGCGCCAGCACTTTCATTTCGCCTCCAGCGCCAGTTCCAGCGCTTCGGAAATCTGCTTCACGAAATGGACTTTTAATTTCGCGCGCACTTCCGCCGGCACGTCCAGCCAGTCCGACCGGTTGCCTTCCGGCAGGATCACCTGCTTCACGCCGAAGCGCGCCGCCGCCAGAACTTTTTCCTTGATGCCGCCGACGCGCATCACGCGCCCGCGCAAACTGATTTCACCCGTCATCGCCGTGTCCGAACGCACGCGCCGCTTGCTCAACAGCGACGCCAACGCCGCCACGAGCGTCACGCCCGCGCTCGGTCCGTCTTTCGGCGTCGCGCCGGCGGGCACGTGGATGTGCAGGTCGTGTTTGCTGTAATCGTCCATGTCCAGGCCGAGCTTTTTCGCCGAGCTGCGCAAATAGCTCAGCGCCGTCTGCGCGCTTTCCTTCATCACGTCGCCGAGCGAACCGGTCAGCAAAAGTCCGCCGCGCCCGCGCATCCGCGTGGCTTCGATGAACAAAACGTCGCCGCCCACCGGCGTCCACGCAAGGCCGGTGGCGATGCCGTATTCGGAAATTTTTTCCGCGCTTTCAAAAACGAAACGTGGATGCCCGAGATATTCTTCCAGATTTTCGGCATCCAATTTGATCGTCGTGGCCGAGCCGTTTTTGGCGATGATTTTGCGCGTGGCCTTGCGCGCGAGCGCGGCGATCTCGCGTTCGAGCTGGCGCACGCCGGCTTCGCGCGTGTATTCGCGGATGAGCACGCGCAACGCGGCGTCGGAAAATTTTAAATCCGTGCGCGTCAGCCCGTGTTCTTCCAGTTGGCGCGGAATCAAATGCCGTTTCGCGATCTGCAATTTTTCCGACTCCGTGTAGCTCGGCAGTTCGATCACTTCCAACCGGTCGCGCAACGCGGCATGAATCGGTTCCATCCAATTGGCGGTCGCGATAAAAAGCACGCGCGACAAGTCGAACGGCAAATCCAAGTAGTGATCGGTGAACGTGCTGTTTTGCGAAGGATCCAGCACTTCAAGCAACGCCGCCGCCGGATCGCCACGAAAATCCGCGCCAACCTTGTCAATTTCATCGAGCAAAATCACCGGGTTACGGCTCTCGATGCGGCGCAGCGTTTGAATGATACGGCCGGGCAGGGCGCCGACGTAGGTGCGGCGATGGCCGCGGATCTCCGCCTCGTCGCGCATTCCACCCAATGAAATCCGCGCGAATTTGCGGCCGAGCGCATCGGCCACACTTTTGCCGAGCGACGTTTTGCCCACGCCGGGCGGCCCGACGAGACAAAGAATCGGGCCCTTGATTTGTTTGCGCCGCTTGATGACCGCGAGAAATTCGAGCAGTCGGTCCTTGACTTTTTCCAGACCGAAATGCTGTTCGTTCAGGATTTTTTCCGCCGTCTTCAAATCCAGTTTGTCCTCGGTGGTGGCTTCCCACGGCAGGCTTAAAATCCAATCCAAATAATTTCGCGAGACGCCGTATTCCGCCGCGGCCGGCGACGTCTGCTGCATCCGGTCCAATTCCTGATTGGCCGCCTTGCGCGCATCGTCGGGCAATTTTGCCTTCTCGATTTTTTCGCGGAGGTTGCGGATCTCGTTCGCGTTCGGATCGGTGTCGCCAAGTTCGCGCTGGATGACGCGCATCTGTTCGCGCAGGAAAAAATCGCGCTGCGTCTTGGCGATGTTCGACGCGACGTCGCTCTGAATTTTCGAACTCAACGTCAGCACTTCCTGTTCGCGGTTGAGCAGCGGCAGCAGTTTTTGCAAACGCTCGCGGACCGAAACCGTTTCCAAAAGTTTCTGGCGATCCTCCAAACTCAAATTCAAATTGGCGGCGATCAAATCCGCGAAGTGGCCGGGATGCTCCGTGTTCATCGCGGCGATTTTCACTTGGTCGCTCAGCGAACTGGAAATTTTGGAGATCTCCTCGAACTGCTTGTGCGCGTTGCGGAGCATCGCCTGTAACTCGACCGTATCTTCGGCTTCGTCCTTTAACAGTTCAAAGCCGGCGCGCAGATACGGATTCGGCGGTTGAAAATCTTTGATGCGAATGCGCCAAAGTCCTTCGACGAGCACGCGCACGGTGCCGTCGGGAAATTTCACCATTTTCGTCAACCGCGAAACGCAGCCGATTTCGTGCAAGTCCTGCGGGCCGGGTTCGGCGACATTCGCGTTGCGTTGCAAGACCGCGCCGAGCAAACGGTCGCCGGCGACCAGATCGTCAATCAGTTTGAGGCTCGGTCCGGTCTCGACGAGCAGCGGCACGACGGCGCCGGGAAA
>Ga0182012_10007866_pt1 | contig 10590 bp, 7 predicted proteins | sample 612S2SmetaG_FD_120486 | JGI IMG/M metagenome (GOLD analysis project Ga0182012, IMG submission 120486) | Permafrost microbial communities from Stordalen Mire, Sweden - 612S2S metaG | ecosystem: Environmental > Terrestrial > Soil > Wetlands > Permafrost | place: Sweden: Stordalen | collected...
AGGCGACGGGCCCCATCGGCAGGGACTGTGTCCGGGTGGTCGCCGGCTCGGTGAGCGGCTCGCCGTGGGCATCCACGAGCGGCGCCCCCGAGGCATCGAGCTTCGGACTGGCGTAGGTCAGCGTCTCCAGAGTGGTCACGTCGCGGTAGGCGTCGAAATTCTGAATGACCCCCTGCGCCATGAATATGACGGCGAGCACGGTCGACAACGGCAGCAAGACGTAGAGGATGCTGCGGGTGATGTCGATCCAGAAGTTACCGATGCCGTCGGCCGAACGGCGGGAGAAGCCGCGAATCAAGGCAAAGGCGACGGCCATACCCGTGGCCGCAGAGAAAAAATTCTGCACCGTGAACGCGAGCATCTGGGTGGCATAGCTCATGGTCGACTCGCCGCCATATCCCTGCCAATCCGTGTTCGTGACGAAGCTGATCGCTGAGTTGAACGCGGAGTCGGCCGATACGTTGGCGAACTTCTGCGGATTCAATGGCAGCCAGGCCTGCAGGCGCTGCATTGCGTAGGCCACCAACACACCCAGAGTGTTGAACAGCATCAGGGCCACCGCATATTTCGTCCACGGCATGTCCTCTGCCGCGTCGATGCCCGCGGCCCGGTAGAGGGCACGCTCGACTTGCCCGGCAACTCCGCCGATCGGCGTGGGCTCGGCGATCCGCGCGACATGGATCGCGAGCGGATAGGCCAATGCTAGGAGCACGGTCAGAAAAATCCCGAGCGTGAGCCACGCCTGAAGGGTCATCAGAGATCCTCCGCCCGCACCAGCGCGACCACCAGATAAACGGCCAAGCCCAGCGTGATCACACCGCTCAATACATGGGCCCAGGTCATTTCTTGCGCTCCAAGGCGGCGCAGCCCGCGACCAGCGCGAGCGTGATTGCCAGAAAACCGGCGACGCTCAGCAAAAAGACGATGTCCATCGCTGCTCTCCCCGCACCCGAAGCCGCGGTTCGTGTTTCACGCCGGGCACTGTGCCCGTGTGGGTATGAATTTGCGGTAAAAATTCTCGCCCGCCGCGTAAAAACCGTATAAAGACGGCCGGCTGAGGCGGCCCCGGAATCGATCTGCTCCGGCCTTCCGCGGCGGCTAATGCACCGTGACGATCGGATCGAGGGAGCCGCCGAGCGCCTGGAAAAGCGCTGCGGTATCGGTGTACCGATTGGCGCGAGCCTGCACGACGGAGATCTCGGCCTGTTGATAGCTTTGCTGGGCGTTCAACAGCGACAGGTAGGTGACGGATCCGAGCTCCAGCTGATGCTGCGCCACGCCCAGGCTCTTCTGTGCCGCTTGCCGGGCGAGGCTGGCGGCCTGCAGCGCGTCCGCATCGGCATCGAGTGCGTGCAGGGCATCGGCGACGTTCTGAAATGCGGTGAGAACCGCCAGCCGATATTGCGCGCCGGCCTGATCCAGCGCGGCGTCGGCTGCGCGCTTGCGGTGGATCAGCGTACCGCCGTCGAACAGCGTCTGACTCGCGCTCGCGCCGATGCTCCAGAAGCCGGTCCCCGGCTTGAACAGATCGGCGAACACCGGCGCGGTGCTGCCGATATCGCCCGTGATGGTGATCTGCGGCAGCAGCGTCGCGATGGCGACGCCGACCTGGGCGGTGGCGGCGTGCAGCTGCGCTTCGGCGGCGCGCACATCGGGACGACGCTCGACCAGCCGGGACGGCACGCCGAGCGGCAAATCCTGCGGCAGCGTGAGCTCTTCCAGTTGCAGGTGGGGTGGCTTGAAATCGCCGGGATACTGGCCGGTCAGCACCGCGAGTTGATCGCGGGCCTGATGCAATTGCCTGTGCAGGGGCGGCAGCGTGCTCTCGAGCTGGGCCAGCGCCGCTTCCTGCGCATAAACGTCGGCTTCGGCAATGGCACCCACACTGAGCTGACGGCGCAGCACGTCCAGAGACTCGCGCTCGAGCCCGATCACGCGCTCCGTTCCCGCGATCTGCTCGCCCAGCTGCGCCTCCTGGATCGCCGCCGTCACGACGTTGGCCGTCAGCGTGAGATAGGTTGCATCGAGCTGGAAGCGGCTCGCCTCCGCCTGCGCCGACAGGGATTCCACCATGCGGCGATTCAGCCCGAAGAGGTCCGGAACATAGGAAACCGTGACCTGGGGCGTGAACAAGTTGTAGAGCGGCGTACCCGAACTCAAGGTCGGCGCCAGAACGCCCGTCGCATCCCGCGAGCGCTGCGCATCGAGGTTCCCCTGGACCAGGGGGAAATACGACCCTCGCTGGGCGGCCGTATTCTCCAGCGCCTGACGCAGCGCGCCCTGCGCGGATTGAACCTGCGGATTGGCCTTCAGCGCCTGCTCGACCAGGCCGTCGAGCTCCTGCGAGCCGAACAGCGTCCACCAATTTCGCGGCACGTCCTGCTGAGCGAGGAATCTTTGCGCCGCGCCGCCGGGCCCCGTGGCGGATGCGGTCTGCGGCCCGATCGGTTCGACCGTGTAGCGCTCCACGTCGGGCGGCTTGGGGCGGTGAAAATTCGGACCAACGCAGGCAGCGAGCGGTACGATGATCACGCCGCAGACCCACGAACGCCGATTCATGCGCCGGCCCCCCGCGGTGTCTCCGCGGGCAATTCCTGCGCCCGCGAAAATTTCAGCACGAGCACCGGAAGCACGAGCAAAATGAGCACCGGCGCGAGCAGCATTCCGCCCACCACCACGAGCGCGAGCGGACGCTGCACCTGGGAGCCGATGCCGGTGGAAAAGGCCGCGGGCAGCAAGCCCACACAGGCCACGATGCACGTCATCATCACCGGCCGAAGCTGAGTTCGGCAGGTTTGCAGCATCGCCCCGAGCCGATCCAGGCCCGAATCGAGGCTCAGGTGATAGTAGGACAGCACCAGGATTCCATCCATGGCCGCAATCCCAAACAGGGCGACGAAGCCGATGGCAGCCGAGACGCTGAACGGCGTGCCGGTCGCCCACAAAGCAAATATGCCGCCGAGCAGTGCCATGGGGATCACGCTTGCCGCGAGCAGCGCATCCCGTAGATTGCTGAAATTCAAATACAAGAGCAGCACGATCAGCGCAATCGACAAGGGAACGGCCACCCCCAACCGGGCCACGGCCTCCTCGAGATTGCCGAATTCGCCCACCCATTCCAGATGGTAGCCGCCCGGCAACAGCACGGCGGCGTCGACCGCGCGCTGGGCCTCGAGAACTGCGCCGCCGAGATCGCGGCCCCGTACGCTGAACTTGATCGGCACGTAACGCTGCTGCTGCTCACGGTAGATGAATGCGGCGCCCGAGACCAGGTGCACGTCGGCCACATCCTCGAGGAACACCTGGACGTTGCCGCCGCCGGTGGGAGCCGGCAGCGGGGTGGCGATCGGGATCTGGCGTATCGCCTGAAGGCTCTTGCGGTAGGGCTCTGCGAGACGCACCATCATCGGAAAATGGCGGTCGCTGGTGCCCTCATACAGATCGCCGGCGCTTTGCCCCCCGATCGCGGTCTGAACGACGGCATTGACGTCGCCGGGTGCAAGGCCGTAGCGCGCCGCGCGCACCCGGTCCACGTCGATTCGGATGGTCGGCTGCCCGAGCGAACGCAGCACGGCGAGATCCGTGATGCCGGGAACCTTGGCGAGCACCGCGGCGATGCTGTCCGCGGTCCTTTCCAGAGTCTCCAGATCATTGCCGTACACCTTGACGGAGTTCTCCCCCTTGACCCCCGATGCCGCCTCCTCGACGTTGTCTTGAATGTATTGGGAGAAATTGAATTCCACGCCCGGAAACTGCTCGCTGAGCGCATCCGTCATGTCCTTGGTCAGTTTGTCCTTGTCGACGCCGCGCGGCCACGCGTCGAAAGGCTTGAGCGGAACGAAGAACTCTGCATTGAAGAACCCGGTTGCATCGGTGCCGTCATCCGGCCGCCCATGCTGGGAGACCACCGTCTCGACTTCCGGGTACCTGGCCATGAGCTCGCGCATCCGGTTGACGTAGGTATCGCTGTCCGACAGAGAGATCGATTGCGGAAAAGTCGCCCGCACCCACAGGTTTCCCTCCTCGAGTTTCGGCAAAAATTCGAGCCCCAGGGAGCGTACGGCGACGATCGCCAGCAGCGCGAGAATCGCCAGCCCCGCAAAGGTCACTATTCGGTTCGCCAGCACGAATTCGAGCGTCGGCTGGTACAACCGGCGCAGCCAGCGGACCACCAGGGTCTCGCGCTCCTGAACCTTGGAGGGGAACAGGATCAGACTGAGCGCGGGGGCGACCGTGAAGGTGGCGATGAGTCCGCCGGCGATGGCATACGCATAGGTCTTCGCCATCGGCCCGAAAATATGTCCTTCGATTCCGGACAGGGTGAACAGCGGTACGAAGCCCGCGATGATGATGGCAGCGGCAAAGAAGATCGATTGACTCACTTCGGCGGCCGCCACGGAAATCGTGCCGCGCTTTCCGCTGAAGCCGGAGCGCACGCGTATGCGGTGCAAGACACTCGGTCCCTGACCGAGATGGGCCGCGCTCTCCGCCAGATGACGGAAGATGTTCTCCACCATGATCACCGTGGCGTCCACGACCAGGCCGAAATCGATCGCGCCCACCGAGAGAAGATTGGCCGATTCTCCGCGCAGTACCATCAGTCCGATCGCAAAGGAGAGCGCGAACGGAATGGTCATGCTGACGATGACGGCGCTGCGGATGTTGCCGAGAAATGCCCATTGCAGCAGAAATATGAGTGCGATACCTGCGACCATGTTGTGAAGCACGGTACGCGTCGTGACGCGGATGAGGTCGCTCCGGTCATAGATGCGCTGGATGCTGACGCCGGGCGGCAGAATGCCGCTGCGGTTGATGTTGTCGACTTCCGCCTCCACCCGCTTGATGGTGGGTATGCTTTCGGCGCCACGGCGCATGAGTACGATGCCCTGAACGATGTCGTCCACTTCGTTGTAGCCGGCGATGCCCAGCCGGGGCAGATTCCCGATGGTGACGGTCGCCACATCGCCGACGACCACGGGCACTCCTTGGTTGGCGGCCACCATCGTGCGGCGGATGTCGTCGACCGAGTGGATCAGCCCGACCCCCCGTACCACGGCGGATTGCGCACCGAAGTCGATGGTCTGACCGCCCACGTTGATGTTCGCGTTCGACAGGGCCTGCAGCACCTGCGGCACCGAGAGCCCATAGCCCAACAGCTTGTGCTGGTCGATGGCGACTTCGTAGGTCTTGGTCTTGCCTCCCCAGCCGGTCACGTCGATCACGCCGGGCACGGCCTTGAAGCGCCGCTCCAGCACCCAGTCTTCCAGGGTTTTCAAATCCGTCACCGAATAATTGGGCGGCCCCACCACCCGGTACCGGTAGATCTCGCCGATCGGGCTGGTCGGTGAGATCTGCGGCTGGGCACCGTTCGGCAGATTGCCGAGCTGCGACAAGCGATTGGTCACCCACTGCTCGGCCTGGTAGTAGGTGAAATCGTAGGTGAATTGGACTTTCACGTCCGACAGCCCGAACAACGAAATGGTGCGTATCGCCTGCACATTCGGAATGCCCGCCATCTGGATTTCCAGCGGGATGGTGATGTAGCGCTCGATTTCCTCCGCCGATTGGCCGGTGCTCTGCGTGACGATGTCGACCAGCGGTGGCACCGGGTCGGGATAGGCCTCGATATTGAGCGTGAGGAAGCTCGCGATTCCGGCGCCCAAGACCAGCACCAGCAGCACCACGATGAGCACGCGCTGGCGCAGCGCAAAGCCGACGATCGCGTTCATGAAATACCGGAAGCGGCAGCCTGGTCGATGAAGAGGCCCCCCTTGGTCACCACGTGGTCGCCGGGCACGAGTCCTTGCGTCACCTCGATCAATCCGTCCTCGCGACGTCCCGTGTGTACCTCGCGGTACGCCAGCGAGCCGTCCGGCTGCGCCACCCACACATGCGCGGTCTCGCCTTCATAGACCACCGCCTCTTCCGGCACCGCGGGCGACTCGGACGGCTCGCTCGTGATGATCCGAAAATTCGCAAACATTTCCGGCTTGAGCGCGCCGTCGCGGTTCGCGATCTGCGCGCGCACCGGCAGGCGGTGCGTGGCCGGGTCGATCACCGGACTCACATAGGTCACGCGCGCCGCGAAGATGCGATTCGGATAGGCGAGAACCCGGACGTCGACCGGCTGCCCGATTTTCACCAGGGAAGCATCCGTCTCGCGCACATTGGCGAGAAGCCACACGGTCGAAGTATCGGCGATGGTGAACTGCGGGGTGCCGCTTCCGGATTGCAGGTATTGTCCCGGCCCCACCTGCCGGTCCACCACGACGCCGGAGACCGGCGCACGCAGCGTCGCGACCGGTTCGATGCTCTTGGCGCGCTCCAAGGCGTCGATGTCGCCGGCCGGGACGCCTAGAATGCGAAGCCGGTTGCGCACCGCGCTCAGCGCAACCTCGGCGGTGGTCAGATCTGTTTGCGACTGCTGCCAATCCTGCAGACTTCCGCCCTTCGCATCGTAGAGCGCGTGCTTGCGGGTTTCATTGATGCGCGCGAGCCTCAGCTGAGCGGCCGCCGTGCTGAGATCATTCTGCGCCTGGACGAATTCCGAGGCATCGATGCTGGCGAGCGCCGCGCCCGCCTTGACCGCATCTCCCAGGCCCGCAAGGACCCGCGTGACCCGGCCGGAATAGGGGGAGAAGACCGGCGTGGAGTGGTCGGCGTCGACGGCTATCTTGCCCTCGGTCATCTCCTCGCTGACGAAGGCATGCCGGCCTACCGGCGCGATCGTCAATGTCTTGAGCTGCTGAGCCGTGGGGCGGAATGTTCCGGGAGGCGCGGCGGGCGCTCCCTGCGGCTGCTCATGCGAGCCGAAGGCTCGGTTGCCGAGCCAGGTTGCGAGCACGATGACCGCGGCCGTGACGACGCCTAGGGCCGTGACGCGCCATTGGCGCGCCGTCGACCATGCACGCCGATCGATCGATGCCCGGTTCAGCGAGTCCGGCTCCGCCGCAACCGGCTCATTCTGCGCTTCGCTCATTCAACCTCAACTCACCCAGGGATCCGGCGTTTGGCCAGGTCTGAAATCTCAGAAATGAAAGACCGCGTCCACGGCCAGCATGGCCTGAGAGCGCTTGCCGCCGTTCTGTTCGAAGCTCAAGGTACGCCCGCCGCTCGAAAACGTACAGGTCGACACCCCCGGCACCGCGGGCGCGTAGCAGGGATTGTCGTACGCATAGCCGGTGGCAGCCGCGTTCGGCGCCGATACCTGGCGTTCGTAACGCGCTTCGGGGCGCAGCTCGAGAGCGTCGCCGATCCAGTGGGTGTAGCCGAGATCGAACTCGACGAAGGCGCCTTTGAAGCCGGTGCGCTGGCCGGTACTGTCGTTGAAATAGTCGCTCCGCCAGGTCCACACATTGTGCGGATCATAGGTGTAGTTCAGGTAATTGACGAGTGCCCACTCGTGAGATGCGCAATACACGAGCGCGGCATTGTTGCATTGAGCGCCGGATGGGGCACCGATGTTGTACTCCGGCGCCGGGAACATCGCGGCGAGAACGGCCGCGCCCTGCGGGTTGGACACATCCGGCGTGTGATTTTGCCACATGTACCAGGCCTCGGTATCCATGTGCCAATGCTCGTTGAATTTGTGATACCAGGTAACGACGGCGTGCTGGATGTTGTTCCAGCCGAAGTTCTGGTTGTTCAAGCCGTTCATGCAGGGATAGAGCGCATCGCGTCCCGAATCTGTCGTGTAGATGACGCAGGCCGCGGGGGTGAGCTGTCTGAAGTGCTTGTCCGTCGGGGAAATATCGTTGCCGCCGGAAATTTCCAGCTGCACCCTCCAGTTCTTATTGAGCATCGTGGTCGAGACGATGCCGTTTTGGGTGTAGGGATCGTAGGTGTACAGCAGCGAATGGCTGTAGGTGATGTTGTTCGGTGCGAGCTGCGCTTCGATGTCCGGTATCGAGATGTAGCGTCCGACGCGGACGTTCTCCCCGTCGAAGAAATGAGGGAAATAGAAATCGAGATAATACATCACGGGATCGATGCCGTAGAGCCGCTCCTGGCGGGTGTATTGGTAGCTCAGGATGCCGTTCGCGAACGTGTATTTGTAGTCGGTTCCATAGAGCGTCGCCACCCGAAAGCCCCAATCGAAGTGATCGCGCTGGATCTCGTCCGGCGTACGCTCGAGATACAGCGCCGCCTGATCCAATTGGAGGGTGTCCGGTTCATAAGAGTAGGCGGCCGGGTAGTTGCCTCCGGTGCCGGAAAGCTTGTTGAATCCCAAGTTGGAGGTGCTGACGTTCGCGCCCGGTTCGATCCAGCCATAGATGGTGAAGCGGCTGGCCTTCCACGCGTTGCCGTGCTCGCCGCAGTAGATCGCATCCATCAGCGCGCTCGAGTACATGTTTTCGTACCCGATCAGCTGGGTGCCGCCTTCATTCCATACCGCGTACGGCCACGGCGGGTTCGACACGGGAGGCGCCGCGAGATCCTTTCGATAGCCGGCCGCCTGCTCGTCGAAGGGTGCATTCGGATCCACCGCCGCTGCCGCCGGCTGATCTTGCGGCAACAGGTGTTTTTTGTAGCTCTCGCTGAGCCGCCTCCAGAAGCCGGCGTTCGCCGACCCGTCCGCACACCCCTCGATGGGGCCGCTCGAACCTGCGGCTGAAGCGGACGGCGGTGCTGCATCGCCCGCCCGGGCAAGCACCGCTGCGAGAGACAACAACGTGATTCCGACCGATCGGCCGAGCGGATGCGAGGTCAGATTCATCGACGCCACTCCTTGGGAACGCATCAAGCGTCACTGAGGCTTGATCCTGGGGACTGGCGTGTAAAAATGATGTGGCGATTGATCGACGGCGTGTAAAGAAACCATAAAAATGCCGCCGACACCCGCGTCCCATTCGGCTGTGGCCGCGCAATCAGCTCTTGTTTTTTTGCACCAGCCGGTAGCCCACCGCTGTTTCGGTGATGATGTGCTGCGGACGGGCTGGATCATCCTCCATCTTTTGACGCAGGTGTCCCATATAAACCCGCAGGTAATGTCCGTCGTCGACGTGCGAGGGCCCCCAAACGTCGCTCAAGATCTGACGATGAGTCAGGACCCGGCCTTCGTTGGCGATCAGCAGGCAGAGCAGCCGGTACTCGATCGGAGTCAGATGCACCGGGACGCCGTGCTTTCGAACGGTGCGGGCGCCGAGGTCGACGCTCACGTCACCGAACTCGAAGGGCGCGGAGGGGTTGATCCCGAGGTCTTGCCGGCGGCGGGTCGCGGCGCGCACGCGCGCCAGCAATTCCCCGACGCCGAACGGTTTGGTCAGATAATCGTCGGCGCCTGCATCCAGCGCCTCGATCTTGTCGTGCTCGCTGACGCGCGCCGACAGCACGATGACCGGCACCTTGGACCACTGGCGCAGGTCGCGCAGCAGATCGATACCGTCGCCATCGGGCAATCCCAGGTCCAGTATGATCAGGTCCGGCCTTCGGGTGCTGGCGTCGGTCAGCCCCCGCTTCAGGGTTTCCGCCTCGTGCACCACCCAGGATTGCGCTTCCAGCGCGGTGCGCACGAAGCGCCGGATCTGCGGCTCGTCCTCGATGAGCAACGCGACGGGGAGCGGATCAGTCAATTTCTTTCACGAGCGGCCTGCGGTGCCGCATTGGAGCGGACGGTTCCCCGATTAGGAGTCGGCGGGAAGCAAGATACATCAACAGCGGCGGGGGGCCAAAGTTTTCGTCAAGGGGCCGCCGTCGCCGTCACTGGGTGAGGTAGTCCTGACGCGTGGGCCCCGTGTAAAGCTGCCGGGGTCGGCCTATCTTCATCTGCGGGTCGGATACCATTTCCTGCCAGTGTGCGACCCATCCGGCGGCGCGGGCGATCGCGAACATGACGGTGAACAGGGAGCGGGGAATGCCTAGCGCGCTGTAAATGATCCCGGAATAGAAATCGACGTTCGGATAGAGCTTGCGGGAGACGAAGTACTCGTCCTGCAGTGCGACTTCCTCCAATTTCAGGGATAGCTCGAACAGCGGATCATGAGTGCTCCCGAGCTTCGCCAACACTCGATGGCACATGTCGCGAATGATCCGTGCCCGTGGATCGAAATTCTTGTAGACCCGATGTCCGAAGCCCATCAGGCGCACGGGGTCGGATTTATCCTTGACCCGGGCCAGAAACTTATCGATCTGTGCGACGGAGCCGATCCCCTCCAGCATGTCGAGCACGGCTTCGTTGGCGCCGCCATGCGCCGGTCCCCAGAGCGCGGAGATACCCGCTGAAATTGCCGCGTAGGGGTTCGCGCCGGTGCTCCCCGCCAAGCGCACGGTGGACGTGCTGGCATTCTGTTCATGATCGGCATGCAGGATGAACAGCAGGTCGAGCGCTTCGGCCGCCACGGGGTCGATCGAATAGGCGTGCGGCGGAGCCGCGAACAACAGATGAAGCAGGTTCCCGCAGTAATCAAGACCCGGTTGCGGCTGAATGAATGGCGTGCCGAGCGTATGACGATATGCGGCCGCCGCGATGGTCGGCAGCTTGGCGATGATCCGCCGCGTGAAGATCTCCCGATGGTGCGGGTCGTTGATATCCGTGCGGCCGTGATAGAACGCCGCCATCGAGGCGACCACCGCCGACACCATCGCCATGGG
>Ga0182012_10007867_pt1 | contig 10590 bp, 10 predicted proteins | sample 612S2SmetaG_FD_120486 | JGI IMG/M metagenome (GOLD analysis project Ga0182012, IMG submission 120486) | Permafrost microbial communities from Stordalen Mire, Sweden - 612S2S metaG | ecosystem: Environmental > Terrestrial > Soil > Wetlands > Permafrost | place: Sweden: Stordalen | collected...
CTGAAACTACCGGACCGCATCCTTCCCGAACCGACGGGTGAAGCTGAGTCGGACTGAATTCTCAGTCTGCCAGGCCATTTCAGGAGTGATGGACAAACTGTCTCTCGTAGCGTGCAGGTTTGGGAACCGACAGTGAGCCCATTCGATTTGGAACTGACGCGGAGAATCGACTCAATAAGAACACTCGCCCGCGATGCATCTGCGGTATCTTTCAGGGCATGCAGAGCACGGCCCAGCCAGTTCCGTCGTCCGCCAGCTTTGCAGGCTTTCTCGCGGCATTGTCGCAGGGGGACCGTGCGGGGACGGATCGCGTCTCCGACCAGTCAACAGCAAAGGCACAACCCTGGAATGAAGAATTGCTGGCCGCCGACGTCGCTACCCTAAGCTACGAGAAGGCACTGCGCACCCATGCCCGCTATCATGCCGCTGATCCGATCGAAGATTCCGGTCACGACGGACCCAATGCATCAGCCGATCCCGCAGCTTCTCAACCTCAGGCGCCTCCCAGCGGCGACATCGCTGCCGGGAAGGTTTTGAAAGAGGCTAGTATCACCATCCGGCTGAGCCGCGAGGAGGACGCGCAACTGAGGCGCCGCGCTGCCGAAGCCGGCCTGACTGTCTCAGCTTATATTCGTTCATGCACCTTCGAAGCCGAATCTCTGCGCGCGCTGGTGAAGGACACACTAACCCATTTCCGTGCAGGCCGCGAGGCCCCACAGCCAGAGAAACCGGACCGCCGCCGTTGGTTGGCATTCTTCCGGCCCGGCCGCCGCGCCGTTCACAGTCCAGGGCCCAAGCAGGCCTGATTCAGATTTCAGCATGAACGACAACCGTTGGGACTGCAGGGTTCAGTGCCGGCGGGGGCTATTCCACCTCAAGCACCAGGCACTTCAGGTATTCGGTCTCTGGCAATGTCAGAATTACGGGGTGGTCCGGCGCTGCGCCGCGACGCTCCAAAAGCCGCACACGTCTCCCGGCATCCGCCGCGGCCGATGCCACAGTGCCCTCAAGCTCGGCCCAGCTCACGTGATGGGAGCACGAGCACGTCACCAGAAGTCCGCCAGCACGCAACATTTTCAGCGCTCGCAGGTTCAGCTCCTTATAGCCCCGCAAGGCTCCTTCCACCGCGCGCTTGCTCTTGGCAAAGGCTGGCGGGTCCAGGACGATTGTGTCGAAACTCTCGTGTGCGTTCGACCAGTCGCGCAGCAGTTCGAATGCATCGGCCTCGACCCAGTCCACCTGTGCGTCGATTTGCCCTCGGTTTGCTTCAAGATTTCGCTCGGCAACTTCCAGCGAAGCTCGCGACGCATCGATGCCGGTGACGCGCTTGGCCACACGCGCCAAATGCAAAGCAAATCCACCCTGGTAGCAGCACACATCGAGCGCCCGGCCAGTGGCGCCCAACTGCTCGGCCCATCGCTGTGCGGCGCGATAATTCTCACGTTGATCGAGAAATGCGCCAGTTTTCTGACCGGAATTGGCGTCAAACTGAAAACTCAGACCGTTCACATTGAACTGAGTGCTCCCGGTTTCGGGTGCGCCTTTCCGGACATAAAGAGGGTCGGCACTCGGTGCGCTCAAACCCTCCAACTCGCGGATCCGCGGATCGGGACGCTCCAGGATCACATCCGGGTTCAGTTGATCGCGGAGAACCGCAACACATGCCTTTCGCACCTTTGCGGAATCCAGCCCCTTCACGAGCAGCTGGAGCACCACCAACTCGCCATACTTGTCTACTACCAGCCCGGGCAACTCATCGGCCTCGCTGAAACACAACCGGCAAGAGTCAGTCTCTTTGCTCAGCAACCCCCTGCGGCGCTGCACGGCCCGCCTGAGGCGCTCGGCCAGCAGTTCCAGCCAACCGGACTCGTCAAGAGCTTCGCGGCTCACCAGCCGAAGCACAATTTGAGATGCCGGACTAAAGAGCCCGGTTCCCAGCAGCATCCCACGAGCGTCCGCTACAGGTAACAACGCAGGCGGGTTTGTGTCGCCACCCCGAGGCACCTCAAGCGACTCGACATCAGAGGAATAGACCCACACGGCACCGGCGCGCAACCTGTCTGCAGCTCTGCGGTTGACGATCACTCCCGGCTGCCGGTTGGGGGGGGCGGCAGATTCGGGCTTTGCCTGACGGTTTGCCGGGCTCTCAAGCCCGGCCTTGGGGTAGACCTCCCCTCCCGTTGCTTTGCTCTTGGACCGTCGCGCCCCATATGGGCCGTGCGTTGAGGAAGGCTTTGGTCCTCGGTCAAAAGGCGCCCGCGGCTGTGCTGCCTTGGGCGCCTCCTGGAGTTTGACAGGCACTGGGCTGTGCGGCTTTTTCATAGGCTCCATCTGCCGGGAGCGAATGGGCCGCCGGCCCTTACTTCTCCTGCATGGTGCGCAGATAATGGCTCAGGTTGGTGATCCTGAGATCCCTGTACTGCGGGTTCGTAGCGTCTATCTTACCAAGTATCGGCCCCCACACAGGCATAGCGGCGGAACCATGCGCCGGAATGTTAACGCCATATTCCAGCACTGCGGTCACGTGCAAGGCGGGGTATTTCCCATTGTTGTTCCTGGCCAGCGTGGTCAGGTCGCTGGGCTGGCTCTTCAGAGCGCTTGCGACGGGCCCTTGGCCCCTTCCGTCCTGTCCGTGGCAGGGTGTGCAGTAGTTCGTGTACATCTGCTTGCCGTCGATAGGAGTCGTTTTGCTTACCGGAATCGTAACTTTGGGGGTGGTCTGATTTGCGCAGATCACGCTTGCCGGAAAAAGGGCAATCACAGCGATAACTGCCAGGCATTTCATCATAAGTTCCTCGGTTCTGGACTTCTAGTCCGTAGGGGACTCTACTCCAACATGAGAGTCACCGTGCTGTGATGACGGACACACACGTAGAGGCCTGTAAACACAGAAAAATCACATCGAGAAGCCTTAAGAAATACTTGCTTAAGGCGCCTATCATTTGGGGCACCTAATTACTTAGTTTCCATTTAACCAAACCGCCTTTTGACGGCTATCTAGGCGAAGTTCTCTGCCCTATCTGGACCTCGCTGCCGACTTAAGATGAAGGACCCGGCCGACTTACACCCGTCCAGCTTCGTTGTCTAAGTGAGTCCCTTCATCGCTCTCTCGTCATTCTTATCCCAATACAACCCAGCCACTGCAGGTTTTGCTGCTTTCAGCTTTCCTTCGGGGTTACCCCTTGGAACCCGCGAATCTCCCATTTGCCCGGCACCTCCTAATGTCGTGGGGGTCCATATCCGCTTTGCCGTCGGCCCTAAAGCCGCTTTCATGCATCATGAATCGAAGCGGCCTATAATGAAGCATGGCAACGGTCCGGCAGGAAATTCCGGGAGATGTTTCCAGCCCGCTTCCGCCCTCAGCGGAAGAAGTGCAGTCGCCTGCGCCCAAGCCTGATCCGGCAGCCATCCGCGCCGCGATCGGTGTCCGCTTTGAGTCGCTTCTTCGCCACGTTCAGGCCAACCGGCCCAATGAAGATATCTCACTCATTCGCAAGGCGTGGGAGTTCTGCGTTCAGCACCACGACGGCCAGTTGCGCGCCTCCGGTGAGCCTTACATTATTCATCCCCTTGAGGTTGCTGAAGTTCTTGCTGAGATGAAGCTCGACGCCACGGCCATCGCTGCCGGGCTGCTGCACGATTCCGTCGAAGATACCCCCGCCACGAACGAAGAGATCGAAGCCGCATTTGGCGACCAGGTTGCCCACATCGTCGAAGGCGTCACCAAAATCGACAAGATCCAGTTTGCCAACCGCGAGGATCGCCAGGCCGAAAACGTCCGCAAAATGCTTCTCGCCATGGTTTCCGACGTACGCGTCGTGCTCATCAAGCTTGCTGACCGCCTCCACAACATGCGCACCCTCGAGCATCTGAAGCCAGAGCGCCAGGAGGCCATTGCGCGTGAAACGCTTGATATCTACGCACCTCTTGCCCATCGGCTTGGCATGGGCAAAGTTCGCGGAGAGCTCGAAGACCTGGCCTTCCGCTACACCGATCCAGTCAGCTACGAGCAGGTCTCGGCCGCCGTTGAAGCGCGCCGCATCGAAGGCGAGCAGTTCCTGCGTGGGGTCGAAGACACGCTTGTCGAGCAGTTGCGAGAAAACAACATCGAAGCGCGGGTTGAGTGGCGCATCAAGCGCATTTATTCCATTGCGCAGAAGATCGAGCGATCCAAAGTCTCCTTCGATCAGGTTTACGACCTGCTGGCAATTCGCGTGATTACACAAGATGTGGCAGCCTGCTACGCCGTGTTCGGGCTCATCCACACGCTTTGGCGGCCTGTACCCGGGCGCATCAAGGACTTCATTGCCATTCCCCGCGCCAATCGTTATCAATCCCTGCACACCACCGTAATGGGCACGGGAGGACATCAGTTCGAAGTTCAGATTCGTACTGAGGAGATGCATCGCATCGCCGAGGAAGGCATCGCGGCCCACTGGAAGTACAAGTCCGGCGGCAGCGGGGTGACCGCGCGCGACGAGGAGCGGCTCAACTGGATTCGCCAGCTCGTCGAATGGCAAAAGGAGATGACCGACCCCAACGAGTTCCTGTCGAGCCTGAAGATGGACCTCTATCCCGATGAGGTCTACACCTTCACGCCAAAGGGGAAGGTTGTCGTGGTCCCAGCCGACGGCACTCCGGTCGATTTTGCCTACACGATCCACACGGAGGTGGGCCACACCTGCGTTGGCGCCAAGGTAAACGGCCGCATGGTGCCTCTGCGCACCAAGCTGCGTACGGGCGACATTGTTGAAATCGTCACGCAAAAGGATCACAAACCGAGCCGCGACTGGCTGACTTTCGTCAAGAGCCCTCGCGCCCGCAACAAGATCAAGCACTGGCTCAACGAAGACCAGCGCATCCGCGCCGTGGATATCGGTCGCAAGCTCCTCGAAAAAGAAGCCCGCAAGTACAAAGTTCCCATGATCCAGATTTCAGATCAGGACCTGGGCCGCATCGCCAATGAATACGGGGTCGCCACCGCCGTGGATCTGCTTGCCGCCATCGGCCAGGGCAAGCACACCGCCCACTCCATTCTCAGAAAGCTCGCTCCTGGATTTCTTGAGTCAGCCGAGCCGGAGGCTTCGCCGGAAGCGCAGCCGGGCAGTGAAGGCGCGATGTCCGATGCGGTGCGCAAGCTACACCTCACCGGGTCTGACTCGCTCCAGGTGGAAGGCCAAAATGATCTGCTCGTCTATCGTGCACGATGTTGCAACCCCATCCGCGGCGAAGAGATTGTTGGCTACGTAACACGCGGCAAGGGCGTAGCTGTCCACGCTCGCAGTTGCCCAAATGTGCAGAACCTTCTCTACGAGAGTGACCGCCGCATTGCCGTGGAGTGGTCGCGCGTCGGCGATCAGTCCACGGGCAAGTCCCAGCGCTACCCGGTGAAGATCACAGTCTTCTGCGACGATCGCACCGGCATGCTCAAGGAGCTGACGGCCGTGATCTCCGACGACAACACCAACATTCGTGGTGTCGACATTCGCAAAGCAGAGAATGACGAGGCCATTGTCGAGTTTGTTGTTGAGGCAGAGGACGTTCACCACCTCAACCGCATGGTTCTTGGCTTGCGACGGGTTGCCGGCGTCCGCGCCGTCCAGCGGTCGCAAAAGGCCTGAGCTAACCCACTCTTCGCCATCCGGTACGTTCCAGGTCGGGCTCGTATTCGCCATGCATGAGCTTCGTCCGCCGAAACGAGTAGGTCTAAAACGCTCAGACGTGCCCCCTGCACTTTGAAATCCTAAAGATCAGTGCGGGCCTCCTGAACTCATCACGAGCTTGGTTTGGGCCCATTGCGCGGTTCATCGATCACGCTCAGCCACGATTGTTCGATCTCAAAGAAGAGGCAGAATCTTGCATGAAGCCCCCAACAACGCTTTCAACACGGCAGCCTATCTTGCCACCTCGGGCACCGGGCGAACCGTTTCCGAATTCAAGCCCAGAAACACGATCTACTTGCAGGGCAGCCGGGCAGACTCTGTGTACTATCTGCGTAGCGGCCGGGCGAAACTCACCGTTGTCTCCCAGAGAGGAAAAGAGGCCACGGTCACGCTGCTTGCCGCAGGGGATTTCTTTGGCGAAGAGTCCCTGAGCGCCGAGGATTCTCTCCACACCTCCACCTCCTCCACTTCCACAACAAGCTTGGTATTGAAAATCGCCCTAGTTGAAATGCGCCGGGTACTCCGCGCCGAGCACTCATTCTCTGTCTTCTTCATGCAGTTCATCGTCAAGCGCGGAATTCGCACGCAGGCAGACCTCGTCGATCAGCTCTTCAACTCCAGTGAACGACGCCTGGCGCGTACCCTGCTCCTTATGGCTGACTATGGCGCTTCCGGTGAGCCCGTGGCGATGATCCCGAACGTCACGCAGGAGACGTTGGCAGAGATGATTGGGACCACCCGCTCGCGTGTCAGCTTTTTTATGAACAGGTTCCGCAAGCTTGGCTACATTGAGTACAACGGCCGCATCCGTGTGCATAAGTCTTTGCTCAACGTAGTGCTCCATGATGAACTTCCCGAAGAGAACGCGTCACGGCCAAAGCTTCTGGACTACTTACCATCCCCGGCCAGAGCAGCCAAGCGAGCCAAGGTGGGGAAACCGGGCAAGGAGCAATGATCTAGCCACTCGCTTCTCCAGACACAGCTCAGATTCACCTAAGCTCGCTCACACGCCAGGGAGAACACATGTCATTTGGAATTTACGCTGTCGGCTTTGCTATTCTCATCGCCGGACTTGCCTACGTGGCGCATTTGATGCGGGTGCCTTCTCAGTGGATCGCGGCAGGCGCCGTCATTATGGTGGGCGTAGGTATCCTTTCTGCAGTCAAAGCCACGAGGCAGAAAGACTCCGCAAATTAAGTCCGCTTTAGGCATCTGACAGCGCCGTCGCTCGCAGGCCGCGCTACCATTTCCCTATGGCAAGTCAAGACTCCCTTCTCCATGACGTGCACGTTCTCGATGGCGGCTTGGCCACCGAGCTTGAACAGTTGGGCGCCAGCATCGACGGCCCGCTCTGGTCAGCCCATGTCCTCGAAGATGCGCCGGAGAAAATTCTGGCCGTCCATTGCGCGTACATTGCAGCCGGTGCAGACATCATCGAGACCGCCAGCTACCAGGTGTCGCGCATGGGCTACGCCGAGTTCGGCCTCGCAGTCGAGCGCGCCGATGCTGCTTTGCTCAAGTCCATCTCCCTCGCCCGCACCGCCGCCGCCGAAGCATCACCGCGCCGAGTCCTGGTGGCCGCCTCGCTTGGGCCACAAGGCGCTGCACTCCATAACGGCGCCGAGTACCACGGCAACTACGACTGCACATACGCCGATCTTGTTCGCTTTCACCAGGAACGCATCGCGGTCATCGCAGCCGCGATGCCCGCGCAGTCTCCTGACCTGCTCGCCTTCGAGACCATCCCCTCGCTCGACGAAGCCCTCGCCATTGGCGAAGCTCTTGCTCCGTGGCCCAATCTCGCTGCCTGGTTCAGCTTCACCTGCCGCGACTCCGCCCGTGTAGCTCATGGCGAGCTGCTCACCGACTGCGCGCGCGCCGTCACCTGCTTTCCCCAGACCACAGCTATTGGCATCAACTGCACGCGCCCCTCTCTCATCCTCGATCTGATCTCCGAACTGCGCAGCGCAACGAACAGTCCGATCCTCGTCTATCCCAACTCCGGCGAAGATTGGAACGCGCAAGACCGCCGCTGGACCGGTACAAGCGACCCCGCCGACTTTGGCCGCGCCGCATCGCAATGGTTCGCCGCAGGTGCACAGATCGTCGGAGGCTGCTGCCGCACGCGGCCTGAGCATATCCGGCAGGTCTCTGCCACAACCAGATAGCCTGCACATTCTTCTGCAGTCTCCCCCTTGGCGGATTCCCTTCCAAGCTTCAGGCCCTGAAAATGCGGTGACGCTGAGCAAGCAGCGTATCAAAGTCATCTTCTGTTCATCCATGGAGGATAAGACTGTAATCGAATTACAGTAGAGGGACAGAATTGAACTCTTATGAAACGGTCCTTCGGATCCCTTCTCGTTCTAATGCTCGCGGTGCCCGGCCTTGCCCAGGGCCCGGCTCCGGCAATGCTTAAGTCAGGCGATCTGCAGGCGGATGCCGCGATCCTTCGCGGGGCTTATGAGCAGCTTCATCCGGGCCTTTATCGGTATAGCAGCAAAGCGGAGATAGACGCGGACTTTGCGACGCTTAATCGGCAACTCGGTCATGACCAGACTTTGCAGGATGCATTCCTTGCTTTTTCGGAGTTCGCTGCGAAGGTCCGCTGCGGCCATACGCAGGCGAATCCATTTAACCAGTCAAAAGCGCTGGTAGATGCACTCTTTAAAACGCCCACGCGGTTGCCGTTCTACTTCGCCTGGCTCAATGGCCGCATGATTGTCACGCGGGACTTCACGCCCGGCCACGGGCTTCCTGCCGGCACTGAAGTCTCCCAGGTGAATGGGGTCTCGACAACCCAGATTCTCGCCACGCTGCTGCAAATTACTCGAGCTGACGGAGCCAACGACAGCAAGCGCATCGCCCAACTCGCTGTGAACGGTGACAGCACCTGGGAGACATTCGACATTTACTATCCCATGTTCTTTTCGCAAAAGGGCACTTCCAACACGCTGCTCATCCGCACGCCAAAGAGCCGGAAGGCGGAAAAAATCACTGCGGACTCGCTCACCTTCGAGCAGCGCGTTGCTCCCATCAAAGAGCGCGAACAGCAGCGGAAGGGCGGAGCAGAGGCTCTTTTCGAATGGAAGTACCTGCACGATGGAAGCGCCTACCTGCGGATGCCGACATGGGCGCTCTACAACAGCAAGTGGAATTGGAAGCAGTGGCTCAACGATCACTTGAATGACGCGTCCGATCGAAACGCTCCATCGCTGATCCTTGATCTTCGCGGAAACGAAGGGGGAGACGACGTGGGAAGCGAGATCATTCTGCATTTGATAGACGCACCTATCAAGCTCTCTTCAATGCGTCGTCTTGTTCGCTATCGCAAGGTTCCCGATGCGCTCGTTCCTTACCTCGACACATGGGACAAGAGCTTCTTCGACTGGGGAAGCGCGGCCACCGAACTTGCTCAACCATGGCCTACCACTCCGCCAGGAGTGCATTACCTCAAACTCACTCGCTACGACGATGATGCAAGCGGGGACGTCATCAATCCTGCCGGCAAGCGGTTCAAGGGAAGGGTTGTCGTCCTCATTGACGCTACCAACAGCTCGGCCACGTTTCAGTTCGCACAGCAAGTGCAGGCGCATCATTTGGGTACGCTGATCGGTCAGCCAACCGGCGGCAGCCGGCGAGGAATCAACGGCGGAGCCTTCTTCTTCTTGCGCCTTCCGCATTCAGGGATTGAAATGGACCTGCCGCTCATCGGCACATTTCCGCCTGCTGCCGAGCCAGATGCCGGCATAACTCCCGATATCCTCGCCGAAACAACGGCCTCTGATATTGCCAGTGGACGCGATGCGGTCCTTGCTGCTGCCAAGCTCGCGATCCGGGAGTGAATTGAACTCCTGAACTAGCCGTCTACCAGCTTCGTTTGTCCACATTTCATCGGTGGCTGCTGCCGTACAAGGCCTGAGCACATTCGCGGGTTGCCAATGCAGTCGTAGGTTGGTGTCCCTGACCGATCTGTCAAGGAGTTGAAGCAGTGACGACAGTCCAATAGAATGGCTCCCAATGAATCAGCTCTTCGGCAGGTCGTTTGAGATCTTTAGAAGGCACCTGGTGCTATGGGTGCCATGCACGATTGCCGGAATCCTGATGCTGGCCCTGGGAAGGCTTGAGAAGGCCGAGATTTACTTTGTCTTAAACTTCTTCGCAACGCAGCATTCAGCGCTGGGTGCTGAAATGCCTTCTTCGGACTGGGCTCATGTCCCAAACGGGGCCGTTATAGTTACCTATTCTCTGGGGTACTTGAAGCAGTTTCTGGAGATTTGCCTCTTTGTGGTGGCGCTCGTGGTCACAAGCAACCTGGTGCGTTCGATCGTTAAGGAACAGAGTCCGGACATGACCGCTGCTCTACGCGAGGTCAAGTCACAAGCTTGGGAACTCGCTTTGTTCTCGATCAAGTACATGTTAATTCTGGCTGTGATTGGGGCAGTCCCTATCGCCTTGGCGTTGCTTTTGCCAACGTCCAACTACTTCCTCGAGCTTCGGTCATCCGTAGTCATCCTCTGCGCCTACAGCCTTGTTGGGGAGGGTTGCCTCGCATGGGTTCTGGTGCCGGACGCAATTCGATTGCTCAGACCGCCTGATAGTCCGGACATCTCGCCCCAAGGCAGAAGATTGGGAGTCCTTGCTGCTGTCGCAACATCGATGGCCGCCCTCACCTTGAAATACTTGGTTGCCGAGGCCGAAGCCCATTTCGTGATTCATCATCAATGGGAGAGTTGGGCAATTGCAGTCATAAACACGACAACACTCAACCTGCCCCAGGTATTTCTCTTCATTGCACTGGCTCTGCTGGCCCTTCAAAGGTTGGGGGAGGAGATACCGATCGGTACGAAGTCGGAGATCAGTTTGGAGAGCCAGGTGTCCGTCCGAGTGCGCAGAGCACGCGAGTGGAAGAGCGGCTCTTTCTGAGCAC
>Ga0182012_10007868_pt1 | contig 10588 bp, 7 predicted proteins | sample 612S2SmetaG_FD_120486 | JGI IMG/M metagenome (GOLD analysis project Ga0182012, IMG submission 120486) | Permafrost microbial communities from Stordalen Mire, Sweden - 612S2S metaG | ecosystem: Environmental > Terrestrial > Soil > Wetlands > Permafrost | place: Sweden: Stordalen | collected...
GCACAGTCGATTTCAGGCAATTGGAGTTGGTTGTTTGATTAACAGGCCTTCCAAGGGAACGGTGGTGAGGACGCGAGCGATGGTTTGGGCGGCGGTGCCGTTGCCGTAGGGGTTTTCCATGCCGGCGAGCGAGTTTCGGAATTCCGGGCTGAGGGCGCGATGGAGGGCGGCTTGGATCGCCTCTGTCTCTGCAGGGGCGTCGATGATGTTTCGAGCGCGCTCGCGGCCTTGCTGGCGCATGCCTACGTTGACGACGGGCAGGGCGAAGGATGCGGCTTCCATGATGCCGCTGGACGAATTACCGATCATGCAGGTCACGTTGGCGAGAAGGCTCCAATAGGTGATTGCTTCGAGGTTGACGTAGATGTGCGTGTTGGGGCGCGCGGCGGCGAGTTGCCTGGTGCGTTGGATGAGCGCGTGGCTGCCGGCGTCGGCGTTGGGGTAGACGAAGATGAGTTGGCCGGGGGCAGCGGCGAGCACGGCGAAGAAAGCGTCAGCTTCAGCGTTGGTGTTTCTGAGGATGGTGACGGGGTGCCAGGCGGCGAGGATGGTGGGCGGCGTGAGAGTGATGCCGAGTTGGGTTTCGATTGTATTGCGGTTGAGAAGGACCGAACGGGTGAGGTGGTCGAGGGAGGGTGCGCCGGCGTGATGAACTCGGCCTGGCTCTTCGCCCATGGAGATGACTCGGCGGCGCGTGGTGGGCGTGGAGGTGAAGTGGATGGCTGCGAGTTTGGTGAGGGCGTTGCGGACGTGGTCATCGATGGCGCCCTGGGAGATTTCTCCGCCTTCAATGTGAGCGATGGGGATGCGCAGCGCGAGGGCAACGGAGGCTGGGGCGAGCATCTCATAGCGGTCGGCGATGAGCAGCAGAATGTCAGGGCGCCAGGCGGTGAGCGCGTCGGCGAGACCGAGGATGGCGAGGCCGATGGTCTTGGCCATACCCGTGTCGGTGTCGGAACTGAGCAGGCACTCGATGCGGGCCTGAATGGGGAAGCCGGCGCGCTCGATTTCTTTGACGGTGGAACCGAAGTCGGGAGAGAGATGGGCGCCGAGAACGAAGACGGCGAGGTCGACTTCAGGGTGCACGGAGAGTTCGCGCAGCGGCCAGTAGAGGTGGCTATAGTCTGCGCGGGAGGTGGTGACGACGCCGATGCGGCGCTTGGTGCCGGGAACACTCATTGAGAAACCCGATGGGTTGTCTGGCGCGCAAGGGCTAGCACGGAAGGACTTGGGGTGTAGTCGGGGACGAGTGATTGCAAGTGGGCGAGCGCGGCGATGAGGTCGCGGGATTCGACGGCGATGTGGAGATGTGCAAGTGCGAGGGCGAGTTGGCTGGGGGGCAGCATCGAGGATTGAATGGAAACGAGCTCGCCAGGCGTGGATGCGTTTGGAGTGGCTGGCTGCGCAGTTTCAGTTGAGGACCAGAGTTGCTCGGTTTCTTTGTCGCCGGGACGGGGCTGGGTGAATTCGATTGCGATTTCGCGTTGGGGAGTAAGCGCGCGGGCCATGAAGTTGGCGAGGTCGGCGATGAAATGCGGGACGGGAAGGACGGGCGCAAGCAGGGCCGGCGGATGGGGATGCGCCGCGGCGGTGAGCAGCAGATCGACGGCTTCAGTGAGCGTAAGGAAGTAGCGACGGGCGGCGGGATCGGTGACGGTGATGGGACCACCGCGGGCGATCTGGCGGGCGAATATCTCAGTCACGCTATCGCGCGAGGCGAGGACGTTGCCGAGGCGTAAGGCTGTTCCATCTGAGGTGAGGACGATTTGCTCGGCGACGCGTTTGGTGGCGCCCATGACGGAGGCGGGCTCGACCGCCTTGTCGGTGGAAAGAAGAATGATGCGGGCGTGATGCGCGGCGGCGGCGCGGGTGAGGGTTTCTGTCGCGAAGACGTTGTTGGCGATAGCGGCGAGCGGATGCTGCTCCATCAGCGGGACGTGCTTGAATGCTGCGGCGTGGAAGACGATGGCCGGGGAATGCGTGGCGAAGATGTGTTCGAGAAGCGCGGGGTCGGCGGTGCTGCCGAGGATGGGTGTGATAGAGGCGGATGGGGAGAGTTCGGCGGTGAGGGCGTAGAGGTTGCTCTCAGAGGACTCAAGCAGGGTCAGGTGGTGCGGGTTGAGAGCGGCCAGGCGATGCGCGAGGGCGGAGCCGATGGAGCCGCCGGCGCCGGTGATGAGGATGGGTTGGCGGGCGAGGGCAGCGAGAGTTTCGGCCCGTGGCGATGGCAGCGGAGGACGGGCGATGAAGCTGTGCCAGTCGATGTCGGCGAGGGAGGGGATCACAGGAGAAGTATAAATTGGGCGCGGATGGGGGTGTGGGTGAGATCGAAGGGCTGGAGGTTGGGCGATGCGATGGGAAGCCTGCTCGCATACACTTGAGGGGTTCAGCGGCTTTACGAGGATGTCGGATCATGCCGCAGGGGAAAGGGTTGATGAAGAGGATCGGTTCGGTAGTTATTTGGGTTTTCCTTACCGCGGCAATCGGGGTTGGGGCGCAGTCGCGCTTCGATGCGGAGGCGGTGCGGCTGAACAATCGCGGCGTGGCGCTCATGGGGCAGCAGTTTACAGAGCGCGCGGTGGACGCATTTGCCGCGGCATTCAAAAAGGATCCGAAGCTGGCGCAGGCGGCGATTAACGAGGGCATTGCGCTGATGACGCTGCAGAAGCTGGATGAGGCGAAGAAGGCGCTGCAGGCGGCTCTTGTTTTGGATCCGGAGAGCGCGCAGGCGTGGTACAACCTGGGTCTGGCGCAGCATGCGGGCAATGAACTGGAGCCGGCGCTCGCGAGTTTTCAGCAGGCGGTAAAGCTCGATCCGCAGGATGCGGATTCGTACTACTTCGAGGGCGTTTGCTACCAGGAGATGAAGGATTTCGACAAGGCGATCGCGATTTTGCAGAAGGCGTTGGCGATCGATCCGCAGCACGCTTCGGCGGAGTTTGCGATGGCACGGGCGCTGCAGCGATCCGGCCATGTGGAAGAGGCGAAGGCGCACTTCAAGCTGTTTCAGCATTTGACGAGCACCAAGATTGGCGCGCCGATCGGGCTGTCGTATGGAGAACAGGGACACTATTCGACGGTGACGGCGGTGGAGGAGCCGGAGAGGATTCAGAAGGGAATGATTGCGGTGAAGCTGGTGGAGACGCCGATGGTTAATGGCCTCCCACCCTTGCCGCAAAAGCGCGTCAAGGATGGGGCACCCAATTCATCTTCTGAACTCACGTTCACGACTACTGGCGGGGCTTGCATGATGGATGCGACGGGCTTGGGCCAAATGGACCTGGTGCTGATGCAACACGGGCCGCAGGCGATTCGCGTGCTGCATGCGAAGGGCGATGGGAAGTTTGAAGAATGGGATGCTGCGGCGGCAGGACTGAAGGCTTCAGGTCATGCAATCGCTTGCGCGGTGGGCGATTATGACGGCGATGGGCTGAATGACCTGGCCGTGGCGCTGGACGATCAGGTGCTGCTGTTTCGGAATTTGGGCAAGGGGAGGTTTCAGGATGTAACCGCGGAGGCTGGGCTACAGGCGATGAATCGGCCGACGGGAATCACGTTTGTGGATTATGACCACGATGGGGATTTGGATTTGTTTCTTACGGGGAATCCGCTGAAAGATGGCGGTACTCCGAATGTGCTGTGGAGGAATAACGGCGACAAGACATTTACCGAATGGACGGACCCGACCGGGTTGGGTGGCAGTGGGAAGACGAACGCGGCGATTCTGACGGACTTCAATAACGATCGTGCCGTGGATTTAGTCACGACTGGTGCTGGGCCTTCTCCAACGATTTATATCAATCCGCGCGAGGGGAAGTATCCGACGCAGGCGCTGTATGTGGCCGAGAAGCTGCCGCCCACGACTGGTATCGCCGTGCTGGATTACAACAAAGACGGGTGGGTGGATATTGCGGTTACGCACGACGGCGCGCCGGGGTTGACGCTGTGGCGGAATGTTGCAGGGCCTGAGAATATTGGCAGGCGGTTTGAAAGAGTGGAACTCCCGCTGAAGGGCGCGTTGCGCGGATGGGGCGTGACGGCGATCGATATTGACAACGATGGATGGATCGACCTGGCGGCGATTGTGGACACGACGGCCGGACCGCAGGTGAAGGTATTTCGCAACAAGGGCGATGGGACTTTTGAAGATGTTAGTCATGCGCTTGGATTGGACAGCGTGAAGCTGCAGGCGCCGCGCGGATTGATCGCGGCCGATGTGGATGGCGATGGCGCGGCGGACCTGATTGTTACGCAGGTGAATGCGCCGCCGGTGCTGCTGAAAAATGTGGGCGCGAACAAGAATCATTTTGTGCGGCTGGACCTGACTGGGTTTGCGGATAACAAGACGGCGCTGGGCGTTAAGGTGGAGGTGTTCGCGAGCGGGTTGTGGCAGAAGTGGGAATTGGCCGGAAGTTCGGGTTACCAGACGCAGGCTGCGCCGCAGATTCTGGTGGGGCTGGGCGATGCGGAGGGGGTTGATCTGCTGCGCATTCTTTGGCCGACGGGCGTGTTGCAGGATGAGATTGATTTGCCCAAGCTGACGCAGGGGCGCGCGGTGATTGCGATGAAGGAAGCGGACCGCCGAGGGAGCTCTTGCCCGGTGCTTTTTGCATGGGATGGGCATAAGTACATGTTAGTGACCGATGTTATCGGCGCGGGGGTGGTAGGACACTGGTTTACTCCGGAGCGGCGGAACATTCCCAATCCAGGCGAGTGGGTGAAGGTGGATGGCGCGAAGACGGCGCTGGTGAATGGGAAGCTGAGCTTGCGGTTCATGGAGCCGATGGAGGAAGTGAATTACATTGATCAGTTGCGCGTGGTGGCTGTGGATCATCCGGAGAACGTTGAAGTGAATCCCGATGAGCGGTTCCTCGACGATCCTCCGTTTGCTTCCGGGCGCGTGGTGGCGACGGAGGGCGCGCGATTGCCGGTGGGTGCGTGGGACGGCGAAGGGCGCGATGTGCTGGATGCACTGAGCCGGCGCGATCACAGGTTCGCGAGCGGATTCACTGCGCTGCCTTATGACGGGTTTGCGAATTTGCATACGCTCACGCTTGACTTGGGAAAGGTGAAGCAGGGCGCGCCGTTGCGGCTGCTGATGACGGGGTATGTGAACTACTTCAGCGCGACAAGTTTGTATGCGGCGTGGCAGGCGGGCGTGAAGCCGGTGTCTCCGTATGTGGAGGCGGAACTGGCGGATGGTACGTGGAAGCGCGTGGCGGACGATGTTGGTTTTCCGGCGGGGCTGGAGCGGACGATCGTTGTGGATCTGACGGGCAAGCTGCCGGCAGGAACGCGGCGAATTCGGCTGGCGACGAATCTGCAGATTTATTGGGACCAGGTGCTGATTGACCAGAGCACGGACGCGCAGGCGCGGTCGACGGAGGTTCCGTTGGCGAAAGCTACGCTGCATTTCCGCGGGTATCCGAGACAGATTGAGGGAGCGAGCGCGGGCGATTTGGATTACGACTACGATCGGGTGAGTTTGACGGGACCGTTCCAGCGGCAACGGGGTAATTACACGCGGATGGGCGATGTAACCGCGCTGTTGACGGGCATCGATAACCGGTTTGCGATTTTCGGGAGCGGCGAGGAGATTGCGGCGGAATTTGATGCGGCCAAGCTGCGTGCGCTGCCCCCGCACTGGAAGCGGGATTACTTTTTCTACGCGAACGGATTTGTGAAGGACATGGACTGGTGGGATGCGTCGCCGTTCACCGTGGCGCAACTGCCGTTTCATGGGATGAGCACGTATCCGTATCCGGCGAGCGAGAAGTTTCCCGACGATGCGGATGCGCTGAAGTACCAGTTGGACTGGAATGATCGGTGGGATTCGGGCGAGCCGGTGCGGTCGTATCGGTTTGATTATCGGGACAGGCCGGCATCGCCCTTGGTTGATCACGATGTGCAGCATTGAGGTGGAACGGCGAGTGACAAAGGCAACCGCAGGTCCTTCGACTGCGCAGGTCGCAAAGAGCGCGACCTGCTTCGCTCAGGATGACAGCCTTCAGGGGCTGCGATGAACGAATTGGTGTTCAAGACGGCGGTGCGGCAACTTGAGCTTCTGCGCTCGGGCGAGGTTTCTGTGCTGGAAATCGCTGAGGCGCATATCGACCAGATCGAGCGGCTGAATCCTGAGCTGAATGCGTTTGCCGACTTCGATGCGGATCGGGTTCGGACGCGGGCGCGGCAGCATGACGCGTTTCGGGGACAGCGCGGGCGCAGACCGTTGTTCGGATTGCCGGTCACGGTGAAGTCGTCGATTGCGACGCGAGGATTGAAATGCGAGATCGGGAGCCTGCTGCACGATGGGGAAATACCGCGTGAGGATGCGGCGGTGGTGGCGCGGCTGCGCGCGGCGGGGGCGCTGATTCTGGGCACGACGAATTGCCCGGAGTTTTTGATGGCCTATGAGACGGCGAATCTGCTGCATGGGCGGACGTCGAATCCGTGGGATTTGGCGCGGTCGCCGGGCGGATCGAGCGGCGGCGAGTCGGCGGCGATTGCGGCGGGCATGTCGGCGGCTGGACTGGGCAGCGACAGCGGCGGGTCGGTGCGCGTGCCGGCGCATTTTACGGGGATCTGCTCGCTGAAGCCGACGCCGGGACGGATTCCGGGGCGCGGGCATCTGCCGCCGTGCGTGGGTCCGTTTTCGATTCTGGGCGCGATTGGTCCGATGGCGCGGACGATGGACGATGTGGCGCTCTTGTTTCGCATGCTGAGCGGGCAGGATCCGCTGGATCCGGTGAGCGCGCCGGTTGCGTTGCGGGAGCCGGGCCTGGAGGAGTTGCGGTCGAATCGGATTGGATTTTTCGAGGACGATGGGCCGGTTCCGGTGACGGCGGAGACGCGGGCGGCGGTGCAATCGGCCGCGGCTGCGCTACGGGAAGCTGGGTTTCGCGTGGAGCCGTTCAGGCCGAGCACGCTGGAGGCGCTGCGGAAGATTTGGGATAAGTTTTTTTTGCAATGCGGGGCGATGTTTTATGCGCCGGAGATTCGAGGACGGGAGGAGAGGCTCAGTCCGATCTTCAAGGAGTTTCTCGGGTTCGCCGAAGCTGCGCCGGCGCTGACGGCGCAGGAACTGCTGGATGCGTGGGCGGAATTGGATTTGCTGCGCGCCAGGACACTGGCGGAAATGCGCAGGTACCCGATCCTGCTGTGTCCGGTGGCGAGTATTCCAGCGTTCAGGCATGGCGAGCGGAGCTGGGATGTGGAGGGGCACACGGTCGACTACATGGACGCGTGGCGCTATTCGCAGTGGTTCAATGCGCTGGCTTGCCCGGCGGCGGTTGTGCCGGTGGGGCAGTCGCCTGAGGGGCTGCCGATTGGGGTGCAGATTGTAGCGCGGCCGTTTGAGGATGAGACGGCGCTGGGGATTGCCGGCTTTGTCGACAAGGCGTTTGGATTTCGGGCGCCGCCGATTGCCGCGAGCAGATGACAGGTTACAGATTACAGATGATTGCTGGCGTCTCGCTGGCTATGAGGGTTGAGGATACAACTCCCCGAAAGCACGGATTATTTGCGGGTTGGGTCAAGTCAAGTTCATCCGTCACATACAAGTGTTCATAGCGCCGCTAGAACCGGAGAGATGTGCTTGGAGAGCGTGTGCACCTCAACCTTTGGGTGGAGGCGGGCGGGGAACGATCGCGTTAGTCTGATCCTTCCGCTTCCCCAGAAACGGAGCGCACCTGGTGCGCGTAAGCTGGCACGAACGATTTGCAGAGAGTCCCGATGTTCTGAAGAGTGCGCGGCGCCAACAGACAGTGGTGCCGGTGCTGGATCTGGAGATAGGCGGGGACGAATTCATCACCATGGCTGGGCCGTGCTCGGTTGAGACGGAGTTCCAGCTGATGGCTACCGCCAATCATGTCAGGCGCGCTGGAGCCCGCATTCTGCGCGGCGGCGCTTTCAAGCCACGCAGTTCTCCCTATGCATTTCAAGGTCTGGGCCTCGAGGGCCTGAAGATGCTTGCGCGCGCTCGCGATGAGAGCGGGCTGGCGATCGTGACCGAGGTGATGCAGGAAGATGACGTCCCCGTGGTTGCCGAGTATGCCGATATTTTGCAGATCGGCACGCGCAACATGGAGAACTATTCGCTGCTGGAGGCCGCGGCACGGTCGGGACGGCCGGTGCTGCTGAAGCGCGGCATGGTGGCGACGATTGCGGAATGGCTGCGGGCGGCGCAGTGCATTCTGGACAATGGAAATCCAAATGTCATTCTCTGCGAGCGCGGCATTCGTACGTTTGAAACGGCGATGCGGAACACGTTCGACGTGGCGGCGATTGCGCTTCTGAAAGAGGTTTCACATCTACCGGTGATTGCCGATCCGAGCCATGCGGCGGGGCATCGGGAACTGGTGCCGGCGCTGGCGCGGATTGCGGTTGCGGGCGGCGCGGATGGGCTGCTGGTGGAGGTGCATCCGCATCCAGAGAAGGCCTGGAGCGATGGCGAGCAGTCGCTCGATTTCGCCGGATTCGACGCGATGATGGATGGTCTTGAGCCGTGGCTGGCGGCGCGCGCACTGGAACTGGAGCGGCGCGAGATTCCGGATGTGCGGCCCATGGAGGCGGTTGGATGAAAGTCGCTGTCCGACTGCTCGCGATGACCTCGCCTGTTGCCATTCTGATTGCCCTTTGCGGGTTTCGATCACAGCCTGAAGTGAACGCAGGCGCGACGCTGAATGTCGATGTTGTGGTGACGGCCGCGCCGGTTTACGAGCCGCGGGCGGCGTTGCGTGGTGGGGAGAGATTTCCCAAAGGCGCGCAGCTGCTGCTGGTTCATGAGGGCGAGGCGGAGCCGCTGGTGCCAGGCTTTGCGGCCAGCGCGGATGCCAACGTTTCCTTCGACGGAACGCGGCTGCTGTTCGCGGGCAAACAGAATGCGGGCGACCCGTGGCAGATATGGGAAATGACGCTGGCGGATCATTCACTGCGCAGGTTGATTGCGGGCGATGGGGATGCGATCCGGCCGCTGTATTTGCCTGCGGGGCGGTTGGTGTACGCGCGGAAGACAGCGGAGGGGTTTCGTCTGGAGGCTGCGGGCAAGGACGGCCTCGACGTGAACGAGCCGGTGGATGCGCAGGTGGGTGCAACGGTGCTTCAGTTGAGTTATTTGCCGGGTAGCACGGTGCCCGCCGACGTGCTACTGGATGGACGGATCTTGTTTGAGTCTGGATTCCCGCTGGGGTCGGGAACGACGCCGGAGATGTACCTGGTGTATTCGGATGGGTCAGGAGTGGAGTCGTATCGCTGCGATCACGGTGTGGCGCGGTGGGGCGGACGGCAACTGGGCTCGGGCGATGTGGTTTTCACGCATGGAGGTTCGCTGGCGCGGTTCACTTCGCCACTGGCTACGGAGGCGCGTGTCGCAGCGCCGCACGGCGAGTATGCGGGCGGGATTGCGGAGACGGCTGCGGGCTACTGGCTGGTGAGCGAGCGCGCTGGAGCGGGCACGCATTATGCGCTGAAGGTTTGGAAATCACCGGCGGGTAAGGGTGCAGAGACGAGGGCGCTTGAAACAGTGTTGGCGGTGAGCGGCAAGGACATTGTGGAGCCGGTGGTGGTTGCCCCGCGCACACGGCCGAAGCGTCATCCGTCGGGGCTGCACGACTGGACCTACGCAAACATGATGGCGCTCGATGCGCGGCAGTCACGCGGCGGTGACTTGAAGATTGCGCCTGCGCAGGTACGGCTGGAAGCGCTGGATGGCGCGGGACATGCGGTTGCGATGGGTACAGCGCCAGTAGAAGCGGATGGTTCCTTTTATGTGAAAGTGCCGGCGGACAGGCCGATTCGCTTTGCGCTGCTCGACCAAAAGGGCGCAGTCGTACACCAGGAGCATGGGTGGTTTTGGATTCGCAAGGGCGAGCAGCGGATTTGCGTGGGTTGCCATGCGGGGCCGGAACGGGCTTCGGAGAACAAGATGCCCATGGTGCTGACGCGGACGACGACGCCGGTTGATTTGACTGGCGCAAGTGTCGGCGGAACAGTGCAGCATATTGCGCCAGGGAGTCATTGAGATGATGAAGTACTTTCTCTTTTTGTTAAGTGTGGTTTCGATAGCTGCGGCACAGAGTGGCGCAACGGCGCAGACGGCTGCACCTGCACAGACTGCTGCGCAGACCGCGATTGCGCCGGCGGTTTCGACAAGTCCTCTTTCGCCTGCTGTGGTTGCCGCGCCGCATGATCCGGTGATTCGGTTTGAGGATGCAACCGACAAGGCGGGGATTGATTTTACTCATAGCTTCGGATCGAGGCAGTTGGGGTCGCTGCTGGAAGGAACAGGCGCGGGGTGCGTGTGGTTCGACTACAACAACTCCGGATTGATGTCGCTTTACGTGGTGAACGGGCGGCCGCTGGATGAGTCGATGCATCCGTATCCACTGAAGGAAAAGCCGGCAACGCCGCCGCACAATCATCTTTATCGCAACAACGGGAATGGACGTTTTACCGACGTGACGGAGAAGGCCGGGCTCAATCCGGATATGTATGGGATGGCCGTGGCTGCGGCCGATTACGACAACGACGGCCATGAAGATCTTTTGGTCACGGGTTACGGAAAGGTGATTCTCTATCACAACGATGGGAA
>Ga0182012_10007869_pt1 | contig 10587 bp, 7 predicted proteins | sample 612S2SmetaG_FD_120486 | JGI IMG/M metagenome (GOLD analysis project Ga0182012, IMG submission 120486) | Permafrost microbial communities from Stordalen Mire, Sweden - 612S2S metaG | ecosystem: Environmental > Terrestrial > Soil > Wetlands > Permafrost | place: Sweden: Stordalen | collected...
CCGGCCGATTTGCGCGAAGCCTCGGAGACCTTTCGCGCGCAGTGGCTGCTGGGCAACCTCATGCAATACCATCGCCGGGAGGCAAAGCCCGAGTGGTGGGCGTTCTTCGATCGGCGGAAGCGCCCCGACGACCTCGAAGAACACGACAAGGACGCCCTGGGCGGACTGCGCCTGCTGGCCGACATACCGCCGTGGAAGACCGGTGCGAAGGATAAGAATTTCACCTACGCCTACGCGTTCGAACCGCAAGAGCATCACCTCAAGTCGCGGGCGCATTGCGCGCACAGCGGAAAGCCGGTCGAGATCGTCAAGCTCGACGACGACGCGCTTCGCATCGACATCAAAGTGTCGGCGAAGATCGATCCGCCCCAGTTGAGCGCGATCATTCCGCCCGGGCCGCTCAATCACGAGCCCAAGCAGCGTGCCGTCGAGGTGATCGCGCGCGAATACGTCGACGGCATTCTCGAAGCTCGACACCCCGTCGTCGCCGATATGCTCTTCGCGCGCAAGCCGCTGCTCGACGACCGCGAGCGCGGCGCGCAGATTCAACCCGACCCGCTGACGAAGCAAAGCGTCTCGGCGACGATTGCCGCGCTGGCGAACAGCTATCTGTTCGTGCAGGGGCCGCCCGGATCGGGAAAATCGACCTCCGGCGCGTGGGCCATCGTCGACTTGATCGCCGCCGGAAAAAGCGTGGGCGTGATGGCCAACGGCCACAAAGCCGTGCACAATCTGCTGCGGAAAGTCGAGGAGACGGCCATCGCGCGCGGCGTGAGGTTCTCCGGCGCGCACAAGGAGTCGGATGCGACCGAAGGTTCGGCCTACGTTTCGGCGGCAGGTTGCGACTTCATCGAAAGCAGCGACGACTACGGCTTTCTCTGCGACGAGAGCCGGCAACTGATCTCCGGCTCGTCGCACGCATGGGCGGCGGAGAAGCTCGCCCGCACCGTCGATTATTTGTTCATCGACGAAGCGGGACAGATCTCGCTCGCCGACGCGCTCGTTGCGGCGATGAAAGCGGACAACGTGGTACTCCTGGGCGATCCGCTGCAATTGCCGCAGGTCTCACAAGGCTCGCATCCGTTGGGCACCGATCTCTCGATCCTCGAACATCTTCTGGGCGAAGCCGGGACCGTGCCCAAAGACGCGGGCGTCTTCCTCGAATTATCGTATCGCATGCATCCCGAGATCGGCGACTTCATCTCGAAGGCCATCTACGAAGGCCGCCTGCGCAGCGCGGAACGGACCGCCGGCAATCGCGTCGCCTCGCGCGGCCTGACGGGAAGCGGTCTGCGTTATGTGCCGGTGGAGCACGAGGGGAATAGCCGCTGCGCGCCCGAGGAGTCCGAGCGCATCGTCGAAGAGATTCGACTGCTATTGGCCGGCACGGTCGCCGTCAACGGCGAAGCCGAACGCAAGCTGACGCAGCACGACATCATGATCGTAGCGCCGTACAACGTGCAACGCCGGAAGATCGGCGAAGACCTGAAGCGAGCGGGTCTGGCCGACGTGCGCGTCGGCACCGTCGACAAGTTCCAGGGGCAAGAGGCGCCGGTCGTCTTCTACTCGATGACCACGTCGAGCGCCGAGAACATCCCGCGCGGCAAAGACTTCCTGTTCGACAAGAATCGCTTCAACGTCGCCGTTTCACGCGCGCAGTGCATGAGCGTGCTGGTGTGCAGCCCGCGTTTGCTCGACGCGCCGTGCAAGAAGCCGCACGAGATGCTGCTGGTCAATCTGCTCTGCTCCTTCATCGAGGCGGCCACGGAGGTCGAGCCTACGACGCAAGACGCAGTCGCGTGAGGCAAGCGCGCAGCACGCCGGCGGTCACGATTGCGTCGGCATAAGCGCGGTGCGCGGTGAGCGCGCGCAGGCGCGGATCGTCGATGCCCAGATAGCGGCGCAAGAATTGGTTGCCGAACGCGGGCGCCTCGGGAAAAGCGCGCCGCGCGAGCTTGAGCGTGCAGAGCCACTCGCGATCGTCGAGGCAGTCGAGGAAACGCCGGTCGAACGAGGCGTTGTGCGCCACGACGGTCGTGCCCGCGGTCAGCGCGCGCAACCGGCCGCGCAGCGACGCGAGCGCGGGTGCACCCGCCACGTCGCGGTCGCGGATGCCGTGCACGGCCGTCGCATAGTCCGGAATCGCCCGGCCCGGGTCGACCAGCGATGAAAACGCCGCGACCTCGCGCAGGGCGCCGTCGAGCACCACGCACGCGACCTCGACCACGCGGTCCTCGCGCGGGCTGAAGCCGGTGGTCTCGACGTCGACGATCGCGTAGCGCCCTTCCATGCTGCGAGACTAGCGCGCCGGTGTGCCATACGTATGGCACAGTGCCTATCGCCCGGCATCCGGCCGGACGATGTTCTGGACGAAGATGTTGCGCGCGCAGTTCGTCACCGCGCTCCTGGCCGCAGGAGCGCTCCCGCCCTGGCTCGTGGCCGCGCCGGGCTGCCGGGCCTATGTGGCCGAAGCGCCGTGGCCGACGGGCGGCCGGCCCGAAGCCGCGGCGACCTTTTCGGCGCGGACGGCGGCCCCGAACCCCGACGACCAGACCCGGCGTCCCGCCGATGCCGCCGGCGCGCCGATCGGCGTGCTCGCAACCATCCTCGGGCCGGCCTCGGCCGGCGTCGCACGGCTCCGGCTGCCCGGCATAGAGCGCATCGCCTTCGCCCGCTACGACCGCCTGTTGCCGGTCGTGCCCGCCGGAACGGCGCTCGTCGTGGCGGGCGGCTTCAGCGGCGAGGCGCGCTTCTTCGCACACCTCGATCCGCGCGGCGAGCACGTCGCCCTCCTGCCCACGGGCACGCCGCTGGTCGCACTGGGCATGGGCGTCGCGCCGTACGATCCGGACGCTTCCGACTTCGTGCGCGTGCAGGTGCGCATCGCGGGCGGACCCTGGCACGGCCGCACGGGCTGGGTGGCTGCGGCCTACGCCGGCCTGAGCCGCCCGCACGGCGATCCGGCCTCGAGCGCCGAGCGCGCCTGTCGCTGCCGGATCCTCGGATTTCGTTCACCTCACGCGCCCTGAGGGCCGATACTCGTAGCAATGGCGACTTCACAAACGGGCGATACGGCGCGCGCACGTTTCGGCTGGGCGGACGGGCTGCGCGCCCTGGCCGCGCTGAGCGTCCTCGCGTTTGAAATCATCCGGCACGTGCCGGGCAACCATTGGTCGAACTCACTGCTCGGGCGTGTAGCCTTATCGACCGAGCATGGCTTCGATGCGTTGCTCGTGCTCTCGGGCCTGCTGCTGGCCTACCCGGTGCTCGACGTGCTGCGCCGCGAGGGCAGCGCCGAACTGAACGTTGCCGCCTTCGCGTTCGGCCGCGCGCTGCGCATCCTGCCCGCGTATTACCTGGTGCTCGCGGCCACGGCCCTCATCCCGGTGGCCGCGGCAACCTACGGCATCGGCGGGCTGAGCCACACCGGGCCGAGTCCGCGCGAGACGGCGCTGCAGGCGCTCTTCTTCGGCAACGGCCTAGGCAACGACGGCTTCGCTGCGCTCGCCGTGCAGGTGCGGCTGCTGGCCGTCTTCCCGTTGCTGCTGGCCGTGTACGCGTTCGCCCCGGCGATCTTCGCCCTGCTCGCCGGCGTCGCGCTGTACGCCGACTACGCCACGCCCGCGCATCACTGGGGCGCAGGCGCCGCGCCCGCCCTGATGCTCGGCATCGTCGCCGCCGACGTGCTCGTCCGCAAGTTGCGCGCCGCCCGGTTCGCCTGGCCGCTCGCCGGCCTCTCGGCTGCGGTCGCGTTCGCACTCGATCCCGCCCTCGCCGCCCTTCCTGGTCCGGCGGCAAACCACACCTTCATGGTCTGGAACCCGCTTTGGGCCGTGGCTGCCGCCGCACTCGCCGTCGCCTGCGCTCGCAGCGCGCCGGCCGAACGCATCTTCGCCGCCCACGGTTTTCGCGAACTGGCCGGCGCCTCGTTCGCGCTCGTGCTCGTCGCCGATCCGATCGCGACGTTCGTGCTCGGCCACGCCGCCTCGGCCGGGTTTGCCACCGCGCTCAGCGCGGCGGGCATGGCCTTGGCCGCGGCCTTCGGACTCTGGTCGATCCTCGACCGCAGCGTCACCGCGAGCCGGGGCGCGCGCGCGCTCGTACGTGCCGCCGGCCGGCGCCTCGGCCACGCGGCAACGATTTCGCTCGGCGCGCCCCGTCCCGCCCGCGTCCGCACGGCCGTGCAGGACGCACCGGACGCTCCGTTCGATGCCGGGTTCGGCGCGTTGCCGACCATGCATCCGGGCATGCTCGCGACGGTCGTCCAGCGGGTGGGTTCGGTGGAAGATTTGCAGGCCGAAATCGAAGCGGTAAAGCGGCGTCTCGCCGAAACAGCCTCGGGTGCGACGGCTTTCTCCGATGCCCCGGCCCTGCTGAGCGTGCCGGAACAACTCGTGCTGGCGCGCGAATCCTTGGCGCACGAAGACGACCACGCAAACGAGGCGCCGCTCGAGGGCGTGTTGCTGCCGCCCGTCGCACCCAATCCGCGCAAGGTCGTCACGCTCGCACTCGGCACCAACCGTCCGCGGCGCTCGAGCGTACGCGTCAGTTTCGGCCCGACGTTAGAGGGCGCGCGTGCCTCCTGAACCGCTCGAACTCCTGACCATCGAACGCGAGATCCGCGAACTCGCGTCGACCGCGGACGCCTTCGCGCAAGCGCGCGCAGCGTGCGCGCTCGCGATCGAACAGGCGCAAGCCAAACTCGACGAGATCGCCGCGCGCCTGCCGGATTTCGAAGAAGCCGCCCGCGAGCGCCGGCGCGAACGCAGCGAGGTCGTGCTGCGCCGCGTCGACGTCGAACGCGAACTCAACGACGCGCTCGAGGTCGAATCGCTGGCCACCGCGCGCCGGGTGCAATTCGAACAGCGCGCGGCCGGCCTGCGCGCCGCGCAGAGCTTCGCCGCGAGCAATCGCCGCGACGCGGAGTTCGTCGAAGATGCCGAACGTGCCGAGCGCGAGAGCATCACCGAACGTCGCGCCGACCACGAGGCCAAGCTCAGTGAAGAACAGGCGCGCGAAGCGCTCGGCGACGAGCAGCGCGCGACCGCGATCCGTCGCGATCTCGAAGAGCGCGTCGACGCGGTGCGCGAGGAAGAGGCCGCGTTCACGCGCCGGCGCGATGCCGCCGAGGGTGCGGTCGCAAACGTTCGCGACGAATTGCAGCGCGCACACGCCGAGGTCTCCAGAGCCGTTGCGGAAGCGGATCGTCTCGACGCCGAGATCGCGACCTATAGCGCGAAGCGGACAGAGACCGAGAAACGTCTGCGCGGAGCGCGCAGCGACGCCAAGGAACGCCTGCTGGCGCGCCTGGCCGAACTCAAGGCCACCGAAGTCTCGCTGCAGCGCCAGCGTGCCGAGATCGAGCGCCTGATCGCGGTCGTCGACGCCGACGGTCCGATCGATGCGCCGCTCGACTTCAGCCTGCTCGAACAACTTCCGCCGCGTCCGGTGCAAGCGGCCGCGGCCGCGGCCGCGACCGTCGCGCCGAAAACCGCCGCGCCGCCGCCGGTCGCCGCGCCGCAACCGGTCGCCGCGCCGCAACCGGTCGCCGCAGCAAAGCCGGTCGCCGCAGCGCAACCTGCTGCGCCGCAGCGCACGGTAACGCCGAAGCCCCCAAACGGCAAGAAGCCGGCCGGCAACGGCAACGCTCACGGCGCCGGCAACGGCGCTCCATCGAAGGACGCGGGCGACGGCATCGGCGTCGGCCTCGCGCGCATGCTCGTGGGCACGTTCTTCCCGCGCAAGGATAAGCCCGACTCGAAGAGCTAGGCCCGCGCGGAGGTCAGCTTAGCTGCGGGCGAACGAGACGCGCTGCGCGGGCAGCACGAACGAGAACTCGCAGAAGCTGCCGCTCTCGGAATCGATCGAAATCGTGCCGCCGCACTCGTCGACGACGCGGTTCTTCACCGCGTTCAGGCCGGCGCCCCGGACGCTCTCGCCCAGCACTTCATCGACGGTGGTGAAGCCCGGCACGAAGATATAGCCGGCCGCTTCGGAGTCGCTCATCTGCTCGGCGCGGTCCGCGTCGAGCATGCCGAGCGCGACCGCGCGCTCGCGAATGTGTACCGGATCGAGCCCGCGGCCGTCGTCGCGCACGGTGAATGCGAAGGAACCGGCGAGCGCTTCGCGGATGGGCCGGATCTCGATCGTGCCGGCGCGCGGTTTTCCCGCGCTCTCACGTTCGGTCGCAGCCTCGATGCCATGCACCACGGCGTTACGCAAGAGTTCCTGGAGCACGTCCTTGACCAGCAGCCGTCGCTCGGGCGAGAGTCCGCGCGAATCGAAGCCGTCGATATCGATGGAGATCTCCTTGCCCAAATCGCCGGCCAACTCGCGGGCTGCGGCGCCGAGCGAATCCAACATGTCGTCGCCCGCGTCGTCCTGAATTTGCGCGGCGCGGCGCAGAGCGGTCAGGCGCACGCGCAGGTTCTGCATCTCGTCGAATTCGGCTCGAAACGCCGCCTGCTCGTTGACGAGTTGCAGATAGTCGTCGCCGGTCAGCGCTTGACGCGAGCGCATTTCGCCCAGCGTTTCGAGATACGCGCCGGCACGCGCTTCGAAGTGCTCGAAGCCCAAGAGCGCGGCGCCGTCGCGGATGGTGGTGACGCGTTCGGCGATGCCGGCGATGCGTTGGCGCAGCGGTCCCGAGTCGCCCCCGCCACGCGCCGGCGCATCGCTGAGCGAACGGTCGATTGCGCCCAGTTCGCCCTGAGCCGTCCGCACGAAGTCGTCGAGCGCGGGCGCGTCGAGATGCAAGATGCCCAGCAGCGTATCGAAGTTCTTCTGCGCACTCCGTTCCGACTCGCGCAACGCGCGTTCGGTCTGCACGACCTCGGTAACGTCCTCGGCGGCGACCAGCAGGCTCGAAATAGCTCCGTCCTCGTACACGCGCCGGAAGACAAACTTCAGATAACGGATCAGCAGCGAGCCGTCGGGCTGGGGCGCGGCCACTTCAACCGCTTCGAGCGGGTTGACCGCGGCGAGATTGCTTTCGTCGTCAGATGGGTCGAAGAGCGCGACTAGGTGCGCCTGCGCCGCCTCGAGCACGTCCGGCGCGATCTTGCCCCGCAGGACGTCGACGAACGAACGCTGATCGCGGCGTTCGGGCCGCAACAGCGCGTCGAGTTCGGTCGAGTACGAGGTCTTGACGTTGAGGTCGCGGTCGATCAGCAGCAGGCGCGCGGGCACCGAGGCCAACACCGCCTCGTTCTGGCGCTTGCCGGCCTCGAGCACGCGGACGCGCTCGGCACCGCCCGCAACCTCGCGTTCGAGAGCCTCCTTGGCTTGCACGAGTTCGCGTTGCCGGGCGCCGACGCGAGCGGTCAAACTGACCAGGAAGACCGCCGAGCCTACGATGGACAGCACGGCGATCGCGATGCCGACCCAGGCGCCGTTCCCCTTCTGCGCGCCCCACAGGACGAGCGCCGCGGCCAACATGGCCAGGCCGATCACGGCCGGAGCCAGAGATCTCACGGCGGACGGGTTCGTGGAGGTCGCGCCCGAGAACTTGCGGACGGCCATTCCGAGATTCATTGCCCCCATAGTACTCCACAGTAATCGGCCCCCGGGCAAGCGGAATCGAGGCCCGTTCGTCGCCTATTTACGCAGGGCTCACGAAGAGGGCTCCCAACCGTTCGCTCCCGTCGTCGCGCCTCGATAGGGACGAAAGCGAGTCGCCTCGATGTGCTTTCCGCTTCGCCCTCCGAGGCCGCGTCGACGTCGGCATGAGCTCTAAATCCGCACGACGCGCCCGCAAAGAGCCTTCCCGCGTCCAGCTCTCCACCAGGGAAATCTTGCTCGGCGTCCGCGCACTCGGACAACGTCGGCTCGACTTTCCGATCGTCGAGTACATGCACGCCGAACCGGCGCCATCACATCCTGTGCTCGCAGCCCTTCGGCGATGCGCCGAACGAACCGGTTAGCGCGAAGCGAGCAGCCTGTAGGACCGCTAGAACTTCTCGAAACCCCAAAGCACGACGTAGATCTTGTCGGACCAGCGGTTGACGTGGCCGCGTTGGTCCACACTCTGGGTCGTGTTTTGGGCAGGCCCGGCAAGGGGCAGGCTGTTGCCGGCGCTGCACGCGCTGAGCAACAGGCCGAGGCTCACCGAGGCGGCGAGCTTCGCAAACGTGGACATGGGAATCGACTCCTAGCATGGACGCGATGGCAGCCCTGCGGGGCGGCGCCGTACGGGGAGGGTAAAGTCTCTTAGCGCATCACCCGGCCGGGTTCCCGCAACCCGACGGCAAAATCCCGAAAAATGCTGCTTTCGTTACTCTTGGCGGCGCTCGTAGCTACGCCGGCGCCCGCGCCGACGGCTACGCCTATCCCGCCCGAGCGCGTCCTCGGCTTGATCCGCTCTGCGTTTCGAGCGCATCGGCCTCCGCCGCCGTACGTAACGTACACGTTGGAGCGCGTGCAGAAGATCGAACAGGGCTATCCCGACTACGTGAACAGCTACACGTATCACTTGTGGTGCCGCAGCGCCGACCGGGCTTGCTTAGCCCGTAAAGTGTTCCGCGACACGTACCGCGGCGATCCCGAGTTTCAGCGCCCCGCCTTCAACGAAGACCGCGATCCCGGCCCGCCCACCGCCGACCTCTTCGAGCCGGCGCCGGCGAAACCGCGCACGATCGACTTCGTGCCGACCGCCGAACCGTCGCAGGAGCCGCTGCGCGAATTGGGCACGGTGCGCGCGCTCGGCGAATTCGATTATCGCATTACGGGGTTCGAGCACGTGGGCGATGCGGTGCACCTCTACATCGAGCCGACGCGCGATCCCCTGCGCAATCGCATCCGCGAGATCTGGGCCGATGCGAAGACGTACGAACTTCGGAAACTCGTCGTGACCGACCGGCTCTTCGATATCAGCGAACGGCCTCCGCGCATCTACAGCGCGACCTTCACGCTGTCGGTGGCCACGCTGCAAGGCTTTCCGGTGGTGACCGACATCCACGGCATCATCGGCGACAATTACGTCGGCGACGGCAAAGAGGTCGACTTCCACTTCCGCGACATCGCCTTCCCCGCCGAACTGCCGCAATGGTACTTCGAACCGCGTCAATACGGCGCCCACACGGCGGAGATGCCGATGTAGCGCGCGCGGCGAGGACAGCGCGGCTCGCGTCCGGCATACAGCGAGACAGGCGCTCTCCCTACGAGCGCCGCCCCTCTACGTACCCGGAGATCACCCGTGAAACGACCGCTCCTTGCCTGTGCGGCTATGCTCGGCTTCGCTTTGACCGTGGCCGCGGCAGCGCAATCCCAACTCGTCTCGCAAGCGAAACCGAAAATCGTCCAATTGAGCCAGGACCCGTTCACCAATACCGGCGGCGCGGAACACAAGACCGAACTCGAAGCCGATACGTACGCCTGGGGCTCGATGCTCGTCGGCGCCTTTCAAACCGGGCGCTATCCCGACGGCGGCTGCAGCGACATCGGCTGGGCCACCTCGACCGACTCGGGCAAGACGTGGTCGTACGGCTTCTTACCCGGCATTTCGCAAGGGCAGAATCCGAACAATCCGTATCAGCGCGTCAGCGACCCGGCCGTCGCCTACGACGCGGCGCACGGCCTGTGGATGATCTCGTCGCTGCCCGTGACCAGCGGCACGGCTCCGGCCGTGGTGGTCAGCACCTCGCCCGACGGCATCAATTGGGGCAATCCCGTCTCGGTCGCGGCCGCGCCGACGGGTTCGGACAAGAATTGGAACGTCTGCGACAACTCGCCCTCGAGCCCGTATTTCGGACAGTGTTACGTCGAGTGGGACGATGGTTACAACGTCATCCACGTCAACGTCTCGAAGGACGGCGGCGTCACGTGGGGACCGACGCAGAGCGGCGGCAACGGCGCGACCGGCTTGGGCGGACAGCCCCTCGTGCAACCCAACGGTACGGTGATCGTGCCCTTCAGCGACGGGGGCTCGAACGATCTGGCGATCGTCTCCACCAACGGCGGAGCGACGTGGAGCAACGCGATCACGATCTCGCCCGAGAACGACCACCAAGTCGTAGGCATGCGCGCGCCCTCGCTTCCCTCCGCGCAAATCGACGGCGCGGGCAACGTGTACGTCGTGTGGCACGATTGCAGTTATCGCACCAACTGCAGCGCCAACGACATCGTGATCAGCACCTCCGCCGACGGCGTGCACTGGAGCGCAAAAGCGCGCATCCCGATCGATCCGGTCAATAGCGGCATCGACCATTTCACGCCGGGCATCGGCGTCGACCGCAACACCGCCGGCTCGAGCGCGCACCTCGGCGTCACGTACAATTATTTTCCAAAGGCCGGCTGCACGGTCGCGACGTGCAGGCTCTACACCGCCTTCATCTCGTCGAGCAACGGCGGCCAGACCTGGGGCGCGCCGGTCACGCTGACGGGCCCGATGGACGAGGCGTGGATGGCCAACGCGGGCGGCTACTTCGTGGGCGACTACGTCGCCACGGCCTTCACGCAGGACGGGCTCGCGCACAGCGTCTTCGCCGTCGCCAAACACCCGAAGAGTTCGACGCTCGAGGAGTCGGCCTACACCACCGCGCGCGGCCTCGCCGTGCAAACCGGCGGCCCGCAATTCAGCTCCCGCTTCGA
>Ga0182012_10007872_pt1 | contig 10583 bp, 9 predicted proteins | sample 612S2SmetaG_FD_120486 | JGI IMG/M metagenome (GOLD analysis project Ga0182012, IMG submission 120486) | Permafrost microbial communities from Stordalen Mire, Sweden - 612S2S metaG | ecosystem: Environmental > Terrestrial > Soil > Wetlands > Permafrost | place: Sweden: Stordalen | collected...
CAATCGAGTTCAAAGATGGCTACGCCAGGCATTGTGGGCATAGACCATTACAATCTGGCACAGGAAATTCGCAAGACCTTAGCGCAGTATGAAGACCTCAAGGATATCGTCGCAATGCTTGGCATGGAGCAGCTTTCCCCAGAGGACCGGAGCATTGTTGGTCGCGCTCGCCGGCTAGAACGTTTCCTGACCCAGCCGTTTTTCACTACCGAGCAGTTTAGCGGCATGAAGGGGAAGCTGGTAAATCTCAAGGATTCGCTTGACGGCTGCGAGCGCATTCTACGCGACGAATTCAAAGACTACCCGGAGAGCGCCTTATACATGATCGGCGCCATTAACGAGGCAAAAAAGCCGGACGGTAACGCAAAGCCAGAAGCTGCAAAGGCCCATGAATCTTAAGATTCTTCTGCCGTCCGAGATTTTTGTGAATAAAGCTGATGTCTTGCGCATCGTCGCTGAGACGGGTGCTGGATCATTTGGATTTCTGCCCAATCGGCTGGACTGTGTAGCCGCTCTCGTCCCTGGGATACTGACCTATCAGACCGCTGATGATGGAACGGTTTACGTCGCTATAGATGACGGTGTACTCGTAAAAGCGGGCACCGACGTTCTTGTCTCCGTACGTCGTGCCGTCGGAGGCGCAGATCTCACTCAGCTCCAGATTGCTGTCAAGCGCGAGTTCTTAACACTCAACGAACAGCAGAAGAAAGTTCGGACTGCCGTCTCCAAAATGGAAAGTGGACTGATCGGCCGCCTAGAGGAGCTTCAACATGACGGATGAAAATAAGAATCCATCGGCAACTCGAGATGAGATTGAGTTCATTCGAGAGGTTTCGTCCAAGGCTGCGCGTAAGCTGAAGTTTCAGAAAGACGGCCCACAGGGCGTCTGGTTTGGCCTCGGTATGGCGGGAATTGTCGGGTGGTCGGTCGCCCTTCCTACTGTCGCTGGCGGAATGCTCGGTCTTTGGCTGGACCATCGGCATTCGAGCGCTCACTCTTGGACTCTTATGCTGTTGGCGATTGGGTTGGTGGTTGGCTGCGCGAACGCTTGGCACTGGGTTACGGAGCAGAACTCGTCAATGCGCGATGAACCGGAGGACAAAGATGCGTGAAACGCTGGTTCTGCTCCTCGCTCTGGTCGCTGGCATTTTCCTCGGCGCGATTTTCTTCGGCGGCCTTTGGTGGACTGTTCGCCGCGCCCTAAGCTCCCGGCAGGCCGCCATTTGGTTTGCGGGCAGCCTATTCTTGCGTATGGCAATTGTTATCTCTGGTTTTTATTACGTAATGCAAGGCGATTGGCGGCGCCTAGTCGTGTGCCTCGCTGGATTTCTCCTCGCGCGTATCTGCGTTGTCCGCATCACCCGCAATGGATTCCCAAACAGCAGTCGCTTCGTTCAAGGAGGCGCGTAGTATGAATCTAACCTCCGATCAGCAAATCTTCTGGCAGCACGGCTTTATCAAGCTCAATGGAACCATTGTCACTACCTGGGTCATGATGCTCCTCATGTCATTGGGCGCGAAGCTAATCACCGGGAAACTTGTAACCGAGGGGCCAATCTCCCGCTGGCAGGGGTCACTCGAAATCATCATTACTGGCATTGAAAAACAAATTGCCGATGTCGGTCTTAGCCAACCCAAGAAATATCTCTCCTTTCTGGGTACGCTTTTTTTATTTGTCGCCACATGCAGTGTTTGTATAGTCATTCCCGGCTTCAGTCCTCCCACCGGTTCGCTCTCCACAACAGCCGCATTAGCGCTTTGTGTTTTCATTGCCGTGCCACTTTTTGGCGTCAGAGAACAAGGCTTGGGAGGCTACCTCAAAACCTATACGCAACCGACATTCATCATGCTGCCCTTCAACATTATTAGCGAATTGTCGCGCACCCTGGCCTTGGCTATTCGTTTATTCGGAAACATGATGAGCGGAGTTATGATCGTCGGCATCTTGCTCACCATAACGCCCTTTCTTTTCCCCATTGTTATGACGTTGCTCGGTTTGTTAACCGGCATGGTGCAAGCCTATATTTTTAGCATTCTGGCCACGGTTTACATCGCGGCGGCGACCAGAGTCAGCAACAAAAAGTCTGAACCAACGGCCCAGTTAACAGCGGGTCATTAAAATCTTTCAAGCCGTAAAAGGAACCCTATGGATAGCACTCTCATCGCAGTATTTTCAATCGCCACATCGGGCCTAACCATCGCCATCGGCGGTATGTGCCCAGCCATCGGCGAAGGGCGTTCTGTCGCCACCGCTCTCACGTCTCTGGCTCAACAGCCTGACGCATCGGCCACCATCACTCGCACCCTATTCGTGGGGTTAGCCATGATCGAGTCACTCGCCATCTACTCCTTCGTTGTCTCAATGATTCTTATCTTCGCTAACCCCTTTTGGACCCACGCTATCGCTCAATCCGGGGGTAAGTGACTCATGCTCATAGACTGGTTCACAGTCGGCGCTCAAGCAATCAACTTCCTGATCCTTGTGTGGCTGCTGAAGCATTTCTTGTACAAGCCGATTCTCACCGCTATCGACGCCAGGGAAAAGGGCGTCGCCGCTCAACTCGCAGAAGCGGCAGCGAAAAAAACCGAGGCTCAGAAAGAGCATGATGATTTTCAAAGCAAGAATAAAGCCTGGGATGAACAGCGCAGTGCGCTTCTGAGGAAGGCCACTGCGGAGTCCAATGCAGAAAAAGATCGCCTGTTAGCGGAAGCGAATAAGCAGGCCGATTCCCTGCGCCAGGCACAAGCCGATGCTTTGCAAAATGATCAAAAAAGACTTAGTACTCAGATCATTCATCTCACAAAAGAAGAGGTTTTTGGCATAACTCGCAAAGCTCTGGCGGATCTTGCCACTGTCAGCCTGGAGGAGCGTATCGGGGAAGTGTTTACGCGCCGTCTGCGCGAGATGGACACTAGATCAAAAGCCACATTAGGTGACTCTCTCAAATCAGGGTCTGAACCCGCTGTCGTGCGTAGCACCTTCGCCATGCCTGACAACCAAAGGGCCGCGATTCAGAACGCTCTCAACGAAACCTTCTCCTATGAAGTGCGGTTGCGTTTTGAAACTGCACCCCAAGCTGTTTGCGGCATCGAACTATCCGCCAACGGGCAGAAGGTTGCATGGAGTATCGCGGCTTATCTCGATGCGCTCGATCAAAAAGTGGCAGCGCTCTTGTCTGCTGAGTCCAAACCCGCCGCTAAATCTATGCCGCCGGCGAACCTGAATGCGAAGCCTGAAAACGGAATACCTATAAGGGCGGTCGCGCAGGTTGGGGCTAAATGAGCCCATCGTCTGGCGTATTGGATGTCGCGTTGCAGCGCACGTTTTCCGACCTTCGTAGCGCGCGTGAAGCGTTCTGGCCCCAACTGATTCCCCGTGAAGTAGGTGTCATAACGAACGTCGACACGGGCATAGCCACGATCTCGGGTCTTCCAGGAGTCGGCTACGAAGAGTTGGTCAGCTTCCCGGGTGGTTTGCTCGGCATTGCGTTCAATATCGACGAACACGAAATTGGTGTCATCCTGCTCGGCGATTTTCAAAATCTTCATGCGGGTGACGAAGTCCAACGCACGGGTCGAGTCATGGATGTTGCCGTAGGAGATGGCCTGTTGGGACGTGTGATTGACCCTCTGGGTAAGGCCCTAGACGGGAATGGGCCCATAGACTCGGACAAACATTTACCCATCGAGCGCCCGGCGGCACCCATCATGGAACGCGCGCCCGTTGTTGTTCCTCTTCAAACAGGGCTGAAAGCCATCGACGCGCTCATTCCCGTTGGCCGAGGCCAGCGCGAATTGATTCTGGGCGATCGCCAGACTGGCAAAACCGCCATCGCCATTGATGCCATCTTGAATCAGCGTGGCAAGAACGTTGTTTGTGTCTATTGCGCCATTGGTCAACGCGCGTCCGCTGTCGCCAAAGTAATCGCCAATCTCAAAGAGAAAGGTGCGATGTCTTACACAGTGGTCGTCGTTGCTGAAGGAAATCAAGCGCCTGGCGTAGTGTACATCGCTCCATACGCCGCAACGACAATTGCCGAATACTTCATGGAGAATGGCCGCGATGTTCTTATCGTTTATGACGATCTGACTCACCATGCCCGCGCCTATCGTGAACTCTCCCTCCTACTCCGGCGTCCACCAGGGCGGGAAGCGTTCCCGGGCGATATCTTCTACATCCATTCCCGGATGTTGGAACGTGCTACCCACCTGAATCCAGAAAAGGGCGGAGGTTCTCTTACCGCTTTGCCAATAATTGAAACTACCGCGCAAGATATTTCCGCCTACGTCCCAACCAATCTGATCTCCATCACAGATGGTCAGATCTATCTATCTCCCACTCTGTTCGAACTGGGCATTCTGCCTGCCATCGATGTTGGTAAGTCCGTCTCAAGAGTGGGAGGTGCCGCCCAACGCGCTGCATATCGGTCGGTTGCCGGCAACATCAAGCTCGCGTTCTCCCAATTCGAGGAACTCGAAGGCTTTGCTAAATTTGGCACGCGCCTTGATGACGCCACCCGAAAAATCATCGATCACGGACAACGGATCCGCGCTTGTCTCAAGCAGTCGGAATTGCAGCCGGTCTCTATGGTTGAACAGATTTGCGTTCTCCTCGCTTTGACGTCCGATCTCTTTGACCCAGTGCCGATAGAAAAGATGATCGAGGCGCAGCAAGCGCTTCAGAAGGCTACGGAGCAAATCCCGCCGATTGTTGTAGAGCGGTTGACGTCTGCAGACAAATTGAGCGACTCCGATCGCGACTCTATTCTTGAAGTGGCTCGTCAAGCCCTAACTCCCTTTATTCCCAAACCCGTTCCCCAACCAAAAGTATGAGCGGCACAATGCAGAGTTTGAGTCGAAAGATCGCCGGAGCCGGTGACCTGCAAGCCGTTGTTAGTGCCATGAAGGCGCTAGCGGCATCGAGCATCGGACAGTATGAAAAGGCAGTTCAATCGCTCGATGATTTCTATCACACCGTGGAACTCGGCTTGTCCGCGTGCCTCCGTCAGGCTGGACTAAATCAGTTGTCACCTCAGGACCATTCAAAGACGACCGGCCCCATCGGCGCGGTCGTCTTCGGATCAGACCAGGGCTTGGTCGGTCGCTTTAATGAAGCCGTCGTAAGCTTAGCTCTCGATACTCTTCAGAAATTGCCCAGCGAAACAAAGCGTATCCTCGCCGTTGGAGATCGTGTTCACTCGCTGCTGGCGGATGCTAATTTAGCACCGGTTAGCCTTCTCAATGTTCCCACCTCGGTCCAAGGCATAACTCCCCTGGTCGGCCAGACTCTCATAGAGATTCAAACAGCTCGCGATCAGGGCGATGTTGTCCAGGTCTATCTCTTCCACAATCATCCGAAATCTGGCGCCACTTACGAACCATTGTGTAAGCGGCTTCTTCCCTTCGATGACGAATGGCGCAGCAAAATGGCCGCCGTGCCCTGGCCCACTAAAAAATTGCCGCAAGTCATTGATGGTCCCCAACCGGCACTCGACGTCTACATTAAAGGCTATCTTTTCGTTTTGCTTTTTCAAGCTTGCGCCGAGTCGCTCAATAGTGAAAATGCCAGCCGCCTAGCTGCTATGGAGCGAGCCGAAAAGAACATAAAGCAAATCCTCGAAGACCTGAACCTCGAGTTTCATCGCGTCCGTCAAGAATCCATCGATGAAGAGTTGTTCGACGTGGTTTCCGGCTTTGAGGCACTCACGAAACGTCCGGCAAGCTCATAGCGAAATTCCACCTGCCGGTAACGACGAGCGCTCAAAATAAAATCTTGTCTTTGTCCTCAAATGACTTCCAGCCAAAATGGCCGATTCGTAGTTCGCCACTCTGCTGCAATAGGATCGGAAATCTCGCTATGGCTATCGGGCGCGGTCGTTTCGCAAATAACGCCATTTGTTCGCCTGCGCCGGTTCGATTGCAAGTAGAAAGCGCAGATAGGGCGAATTTGGTTCCGCAAAATGCGCCGTTTGTTCGCCTGCGGATCAAGAAGTTGTCAAAATAGTCGGTCTCTCTCCGTTGATGTTGCTTTTGACAGCGCTTTGATCTTTTTGCCGCTACCTTTGATTCGTAGATCCAGCGTCTGCGCCATGCCGACCGCAGCCGCCCTTCCGCAAGAGATTGAATTCGAGGTCAAAACCGTGAGTGAAAATAGTACTGCAAAAGTAACCGACAAGCCCCGCGAAGAACCTATAGCGAGACCTACGGTTGTAGTTGAACACAGCAACTTCGCAACCAGCGGACCCAGAGATTTTGATGGCGCCCAGCCACCCGCCTGGCTGGGAACCGTCCTGCGATGGATCATTCCTGTTGTATTCGTCCTGATCGCCGCCTTTGTATTACTCCCGAATTTTCTCCAAAAGTGGCTCTGGATGCGGGAACTAAACTTTGTAGGCATCTTCTGGACGCTCTTCTCCATTAAGGTCGGAATGACTTGTGTTGCTTTTGTCGTTGCTCTCGTGTTCTTGGGAATCAATATAAGAGAGGCGGCGCGGCACAGCGCGTCTGAGCCATCATCAAAAAGGAGTTCCATCCAAATACGTGGTGTGCCAATTGATCACCGCCTTCTAACTCGGACTCTAGTGTTCGTCACCGTGGGCATCTCAGCCATGTTTGCCATTGGCTTCTATACCCAGTGGGACACCTTCCTTCGCTTCCGTTATGGCGGTTCGTACGGATTGTCCGATCCAATCTTCGGATTCGACCTCGGATTCTACATCTTTCGCCTACCGTTTTACGAGCTCTTGCAAGGGAGCGCTCTCTTCCTGATCGAGCTAGCGATAGCTGCTGTTGCCTGCCAGTACGCGTATTTTGGACTTTTCCGAGTGAGCAACCGCCGGACGGTTGAAGTCCGCGGGAATACGCTTCCGCACATTTCAGCCCTCCTATTGCTTCTCGCCGCTACTTTCGGAGTTGGTTTTTATTTGGATCGGTTTCAGCTTCTCTACTCAACTACTGGCGTGGTTTATGGAGTCGGATACACGGCAGCTCACGCTACCATGCCCGCGCTTTGGGGAATGATTGTCGTTTCCGCATTAGCGTGCGTCCTTCTCGCCTTGAATCTAATTCGCCCACGTTGGCAGACCTTGGCAATAGGAGCTTTTGCTTATGTATCGCTTTACATCTTGGGAGTTGTTTTGATTCCTGCGGTTGTCCAAAAGTTCGTTGTGCAGCCGAATGAATTGAGTCTTGAATCTCCGTATTTGAAGAATTACATCTCGTTTACGCGTCAAGCTTATAATCTCGACAAAATCCAAGAGACGCCATATCCTGCTGTCTCTGATTTGACACCAGCGATTCTCGCCAGGAACCAGGACACAATTGACAACATCCGTCTCTGGGATAAGCGCCCCTTACAACAGACCTATCAGCAGACACAAGCCATTCGTCTCTACTACGATTTTTATGATGTGGCGGTTGATCGCTACCACTTGGCGGACGGTTATCACCAAGTGATGCTCTCCACTAGAGAGCTATCGCCGGAACTTCCCGCCCAAGCCCAAACGTGGGTCAATGAGAATCTTCAATTCACCCATGGCTACGGACTCGTGATGAACTTCGTGTCCAAGAGTATCGGTGGAGGATTCCCCGAATATCTCATTAAGAATGTTCCGCCCGAATCTTCATTCGGTTTAGCTGTCACTCAACCGGCCATTTATTTCGGCGGAGGCACACCCGGTTCGCGGATCGTCTCAACCAACGTCAAGGAATTCGACTACCCCAAAGGCAATGACAACGTTTACACCAGTTACACCGGTAGCGGGGGAATCCTGCTCAATAGCTTGAGTAAGCGAGTTCTATTTACGCTAACGCAAGGAGACATCAATATTCTCCTGACGCGTTATCTCAAACCAGAGAGCAGAATTCAGATTTGGCGAGATGTCAAAGAACGCGTTGCGCAAGTCGCGCCGTTTTTGAAACTCGATGCGAATCCTTACCCTGTCTTGAGCGAGGGCAAACTGTATTGGATTCAAGACGCGTACACAACCTCGGCCGGTTTTCCTTATTCCGATCCTCACAGCACCGATTTAGGCAATGGCTTGAACTATATCCGCAATTCCGTGAAGATCACGGTAAACATGTACGACGGCACGGTCTCATTCTATGTGATGGATCCTAATGATCCAGTGCTGGCCGTCTATCAGCGCGCCTTCCCTGGGGTGTTTCAGAACTTAGATCAACTACCGCCCGACCTCAAGTCGCACCTTCGCTATCCGCAAGACCTCTTCGCCATCCAAGCAACGCAATACCAGACGTTCCATATGACCGACCCGCAGGTTTTCTATAACCGCGAAGATTTGTGGGTTCCACCACTGGAAAAATACGACGGCAAAGTAAGTCCCATGGAGCCCTATTACATTCTTATGAAGCTTCCTGGAAGCACGCAATTGGAATACATGTTGATGAGCCCGTTCACACCACAAAACCGGGACAACATGATTGCCTGGCTCGCCGCCAGATCCGACTTCCCGGATTACGGCAGAATGCTTTTCTACGAGCTCCCGAAGGACAAGCTGACTTACGGTCCTAATCAGGTGGGTGCCATGATCGATCAAAACACTCTGATTTCCCAACAGCTCACGCTCTGGGATCAAAAGGGTTCAGGCGTCATTCGCGGCAAGCTGATTGTAATTCCCATTGAGAATTCGTTCCTTTACGTTATCCCTCTCTATCTCAGAGCGGAAGGGATGAATTTCCCTCAACTCAAGCGCGTTATTGCAGCAACAGGAGACAGGGTTGTTATGGAACCGTCACTCGAGGGAGCCCTCAGTGCACTGTTCAGTGGACCTGGTGGAGAGGATGTGCAGCAAGGTGTAACTCAAACTACCGGTGTAACGCCGGTATCGACGGGAGCCGACGCATCCACTCGAACTACGGATTTGGCCAAAGAGCGCCTTCAACTCATACAAGCGCAAAAAGCCCTAGATTCGCTGAAACGCCTGTTGAATGATCCGGCCGAAAGCCAGCCAACGAATGTAGCTCCGATTGCACCCAAATAAATCAAAATGATCGCAAAGAAGATTGATCCCAAATCGAAGACTGATCCGAACGCCAGTTCGAAAAATGAACTAAAATCCGTCCCAATGCCGGAGCTCGAGAAAAAGTTGGGATCGACGCCCGACGGGCTCACTCAAGCTGAGGCGCAAAAGCGCCTTACGCAAGATGGGCCCAATGAGCTAAGAGAGAAAAAAGACAATCCTTTTCTGAAATTCCTGACTTATTTCTGGGGACCCATCCCCTGGATGATTGAAGCGGCGGTAATTCTTTCCGCTGTCGTCCGTCATTGGCCTGATTTTTTCATTATTTTGCTCCTGCTCTGCTCTAATGCAGTCGTAGGGTTTTGGGAGGAGCATCAGGCAGGCAACGCCATCGCCGCGCTGAAGAAGCAGCTGGCGAGGACAGCCAAAGTAAAGCGCGACGGCAAGTGGTCCGATCCCCCGGCGCGCGAAGTAGTTAAAGGTGACGTGATTCGTCTCCGCTTGGGCGATATTGTGCCAGCTGATGCTCGCCTACTCGATGGCGACCCTATACAAGTAGATCAGTCCGCATTGACGGGTGAATCCTTGCCGGTAGATCGCAAACCCGGCGATGCGGTATTTTCGGGATCGATCATGCGCCGAGGTGAAATCGAAGCGATGGTGTATGCGACCGGAACGAACACCTATTTCGGTAAGACCGCTGAACTTGTCGAGGAAGCCCACACCGTTAGTCACTTCCAAAAAGCCGTGATGAAAATCGGCGATTATCTGATTGTTCTTGCGGTCGCACTCGTCTTGCTGATTGTCACGGTTGCACTCTTCCGTCACGATCCGATCCTTAGCACTTTAGAATTTGCGCTCGTACTTCTTGTGGCTTCAATTCCAGTGGCCATGCCCACCGTCCTTTCGGTCACAATGGCAGTGGGCGCAAGGCTTCTCGCCAAGAAAAAGGCGATTGTCACTCGTTTGTCTGCCATCGAAGAGTTAGCTGGTGTAGATGTGTTGTGCTCAGACAAGACTGGCACGCTGACGCAAAATAAGCTGACTCTCGGCGATCCTTACACCGTGAACAATGTCCCTGCCGACGAAGTCATTCTTTCCGCCGCGCTCGCCTCACGGGCCGAAGACAAAGATACCATCGACCTCGCAATTATTGGTGGCGTGAAGGACAAGCAATATCAGAAAAGCTATCAAATCCTGCACTTTCAGCCTTTCGACCCCGTACACAAGCGCACCGAAGCCACCGTCAAAGGTTCCGACGGCAAACAGTTCTACGTGGCCAAGGGCGCGCCGCAAGTTATTCTTGCGATGGCAACGAACGCCGTTGAAGTGAAATCATCGGTCGAGAAGGCGATCAATGATTTTGCCGCACGCGGCTTCCGATCTTTGGGCGTTGCGCGCGCAGAGCAGGCAGGTAACTGGCAGTTTATCGGCATGTTGCCGCTCTTCGACCCACCCCGTGAGCAGGCGAAAGCAACGATCGCCAGTGCCCGCCAGATGGGTGTGAGCGTCAAGATGGTCACTGGCGATCAAATGGCTATTGCTAAGGAAACGGCCAAGCAACTCGGCATGGGCACAAATATCTTTGACGCCAGCAAATTGGGC
>Ga0182012_10007873_pt1 | contig 10583 bp, 9 predicted proteins | sample 612S2SmetaG_FD_120486 | JGI IMG/M metagenome (GOLD analysis project Ga0182012, IMG submission 120486) | Permafrost microbial communities from Stordalen Mire, Sweden - 612S2S metaG | ecosystem: Environmental > Terrestrial > Soil > Wetlands > Permafrost | place: Sweden: Stordalen | collected...
ATATCTGCAAACCCGTATCTGGGGCCGCTTCGCGATGGAATCCGACGGCGTCTGGGAGGCGCTGGTCCCCGGCCGGGTGGACATGGGTGGGCACGGATTCAATGCGACGCTTCGAGACTGGGGTCGGTTTGCGCTGTTCGTGTCTCGGGATGGACGGCTGCCGAGCGGGCAGCGTTTGCTGCCGCCGGATTGGATCCGCGATTCCACGACTTGGACCAGGGCGGTGGGCTCCGTGACACCCTCGGCTCCGGACGGCCAGTACGGGTATCAGTGGTGGTTTCTCGATGCCACCTCGCCCCCGAAGCACGAACGGGTGACGGAAACCGCAAAGCACACTTTCTGGGCCGAAGGCATCTATGGCCAGAGCATCGCGATCGATCCCGCCCGGGGGCTGATTCTGGTCCAATGGTCGACCTGGGAGAAGGCGGAGATGCCCGACACGGTCTATGATGAGCAGGCCGTGTTCTTCGACGCATTGGCACGGGCCTTGTAGTCGGGATCGATTGCCCCGGCGGCCTCGAGCCCTTACGCTTTAGCCCATCGCCGTCACGATTGACAGGTAACCCTATGCCGACGACCTTCACGCTCAATGGAAAAAGCACGACCCTCGATGCCGATCCGGACATGCCCCTGCTCTGGGCGGTGAGGGAGGTGGCGGGGCTGCCGGGCACGAAATTCGGCTGCGGCGTCGCGATGTGCGGGGCATGTACCGTCCATCTCGACGGCGTCGCGATTCGCTCCTGCGTCATGCCCCTCGCCTCGGTGGCCAACCGCCAGGTGACCACCATCGAAGGATTGCAAGGCGCCCCGGGGAAGGCGGTGCAAGCGGCGTGGATCAAGCTGCAGGTGCCGCAGTGCGGCTACTGCCAATCCGGTCAGATCATGTCGGCGACGGCGCTGCTCTCGAAGAGCCCGGCTCCCACCGATGCCGATATCGACGCGGCGATGAGCGGCAACATCTGCCGTTGCGCGACGTATTCCCGGATACGCGCTGCGATCCACGAAGCCGCCCGAACACTGCAGGCATGACCATGGCGACCCGATCATCCGATTTCCGGCGTGGCCGTCGCGCTTTTCTCAAGAAGGCCGGTGCCGCATCGTCCGCAGCGCTCACCATCGGATTCGAATGGACGGCCTCATCGAGGCGCTCGCTGGCGCTGGCCGGCGGCGCGGCGGAAACGGCCGCCTTCGTTCCGAACGCGTTTCTGCGGGTCGGCACCGACGGCAGTGTCACCGTGATCGCCAAGCATGTGGAAATGGGGCAGGGCGCCTATACCGGCCTTGCCACCATCGTCGCCGAGGAGCTCGACGCCGATTGGGAGCGCGTGCGGGTGGAAAGCGCGCCGGCCGATGCCAAGCGCTATGCCAACCTGGCGTTCGGCACGATGCAGGGCACGGGCGGAAGCTCGGCAATGGCCAATTCCTGGCTGCAGCTTCGCGAAGCCGGCGCCAAGGCGCGCGCCGTGCTCGTGGCCGCCGCTGCCAAGCAGTGGAACATCGCGCCCGCGGAGCTCGTCGTCGACAAGGGAGTGATCATCCACGCCGCCACGCAGCGGCGTGCGACGTTCGCATCCTTGGTTCCCGCGGCCCGTTCCATGGCCGTTCCCGACAAGGTCGTGCTCAAGGACCCGCGGGATTTCAAGTTGATCGGGCAACCTGTGCCGCGGGTGGACGTTCCGGCCAAGTGCGACGGCAGTGCGCAATTCACGTTGGACACCGCATTCCCCGGCATGCTCGTGGCTTTGCTCCGGCGTGCGCCGCGGTTCGGGGCGACGGTGCAGGGCTTCGACGGGACGGCCGCCTCCGCGGTCCCCGGGGTGGTCAAAATCGTGCAAGTGCCGCGCGGAATCGCCGTGATCGCCAACAGTTTTTGGGCCGCCAAGCGCGGCCGCGACGCTCTCGTGGTGAGCTGGGACGAGAGCCGTGCCGAGAAGCGCAGCTCGGCCGAGCTGATGGAAGACTATCGGCGCCTCGCCGAGCAGCCCGCACGCTCGGCGCGCAAGCAGGGCGATGCCGCCGCCGCCCTGCGCGGCGCGGCGCGCACGATCTCCGCCGGTTACGAGTTTCCCTACCTGGCGCATGCCCCCATGGAGCCCCTCGATGCGGTGGTCAAGCTCACCGCGGACAGCTGCGAAATCTGGGCGGGAGACCAGTTCCAAACCATCGACCAATCGAACGCCGCAAAGACCTGCGGCCTCACGCCCGAACAGGTCACCATTCACACGCTCTATGCGGGCGGCAGCTTCGGCCGGCGCGCCAACGCGTGGTCCGATTTCATCGTCGAGGCGGTCTCGATCGCGAAGGCGCACGGTGCGGACGGTACGCCGATCAAACTGCAGTGGACGCGCGAAGACGACATCGGCGGGGGTCTGTATCGACCCATGTTCTTCCACAAGCTCGAGGCGGGGCTGAGCGCGCAAGGCGAGCTCAGCAGTTGGAGGCACGTCATCGTCGGCCAGTCCATCATGGCCGGCACTCCGTTCGCGGCGATGATGAAAGATGGCATCGACCCCACCTCCGTCGAGGGCGCCGCGAATATCGCCTACAAGATCCCGAACATTGCGGTCGATCTGTCGACCACCGAGGTCGGCGTGCCGGTGCTGTGGTGGCGGGTCGTCGGCTCCTCGCACACCACGTTTGCGGTCGAGGCCTTCATCGACGAGGTCGCCCACGAGGCCGGCCAGGATCCGTTCGAGCTGAGACGCAAGCTGCTCGTCGACCAACCGCGCATGAAGCGGGTGCTGGAACTTGCGGCGGAGAAGGCCGGCTGGAATGGCGCTCCGCTGCCGAAGGGCAGGGGCCGCGGGATCGCAGTGGCGGAAGCCTTCAAGACCTTCGTCGCCCAGGTCGCGGAAGTAAGCATCGATGACAAAGGCGCGGTGAAGGTCGATCGCGTGGTGTGCGCCGTGGACTGCGGCACGCCCATCAATCCCGATGTCATCGCGGCGCAAATGGAAGGCGGCATCGGATTCGGTCTCAGCGCGGCGCTGTACGGCGCCATCACGCTCAAGGACGGCCGCGTGGAGCAGTCCAACTTCAACAACTACCGCGTGTTGCGAATGAACGAGATGCCGAAGGTGGAAGTGCACATCGTGCCGTCGACCGAAGCGCCGACGGGAGTCGGAGAGCCGGGAGTCGCTCCCATCGGCCCCGCGGTCGCGAATGCGATATTCGCCGCGAGCGGGAGGCGGGTGCGCATCTTTCCCTTCGTCAAAGGTTCGGCCTGATCGGTCAGGCGTGCTTGCTCCGCAGCAGCCGCAGCAAGCCGATGGCGCCTCCGGGAAGCACGAACAAGGGGGCGATGGGAACGGGAATGGCGGTCAGCAGCCCAACGACCAGCGCCTTGATGAGTGCTGAATCGCGATCGTCGCCATACCACGCCCGTTGCGCCTTATAGGCGATGAACGTCAGTACGACCGCGGCACCGAGTTCGACTTCATACAGGAGCCCCGCGCTGACGATGGTCGCGCTGTTCGCCATGAGATCGATCAGCACGGTAAGGAGCGCCACTCTCGGATCGAGGCCGAAGCTGGCGGCGAAGCCGCGGGCGGCGGGCGGTCGGACCGCAGGACTATCGGGAGTCGAGGGCTGATCGAGATGTCGGGGTAAGGTCATCGCGTCTCTCCTCAGACATGGAACGTCGCGAACTCCTCGAGCGGCGCGCGAGCCGTCCGCAGCGCATTGATCGGAGCGGACTCGTCCCGATAGCCGATGGCCAACCCGCAGAAGAGCATGTGCTCCGGTGGCAGGCCAAGAAACTCCGTCACGCTGCGGTGCCATGAGGCCCAAGCCTCCTGCGGACAGGTGTGCAGGCCGCGCTCCCTCGCCAGCAGCATGACGTTCTGCATGAACATGCCGACATCCGCCCATTGATCCGCACCCATGATGCGGTCGATGACGAAAAACATGGCCGCCGGCGCTCCGAAAAATTCGTAATTACGCGCAAATTGCGCAAGCCGGCGCGGCTTTTCCTCGCGCTTGATCGCGATGCTCGCATACAGATCCTCGCCGCACTGGAATCGCCGCGAGCGGTAGGGTTCTTTCAGGTTCGGCGGGTAGACGGGGTACTCGGTGCCCTCGCCCTGCGGCAGGGTGGGCAATTTGGAGCGGATCAACGCCACGAACTCGCGCAACGGCCGGCCGGCGAGCACGTGGACCTGCCAGGGCTGCAGGTTGCCGCCCGACGGCGCCTGTTTGGCCACTTCCAAAATGTCCCGAAGGGTATCCAGGGTCACCGGCGTGTCGAGAAAAGCACGACAACTCATGCGGCTGCGGATGGCGTCGGTCACGTTCATGCGGAGATAGTATCCTAGGGAGAAACGAATCTGGAGAAACCACCGTGAAACGAATTCGCGTTCATGCCTATGGCGGCCCGGAAGTGCTCGCGATCGAGGAGGCCGAGCTGCCGGAGCCAGGCCCGGGTGAGGTGTTGATCCGCGTCAAAGCCGCCGGGGTCAACCCGTACGAGACTTATGCGCGCGCAGGGTCTTACGGGGCGCGCAATCCGACGCTGCCGTACACGCCGGGGTCCGATGCCGCCGGCACTGTCGAGGCCGTGGGCAAAGGGGTCGCCGATCTTGCCCCGGGCGAGCGCGTCTTTGCGATGGGCACGCTCAGCGGCTCCTATGCAGAGTTCGCTCTGTGCGAGCGAATCCGGGTGCAGTCGCTGCCGAGCTCGATCAGCTTTGCGCAGGGAGCCGCCCTTTTCGTGCCCTATGCGACGGCGTATCGAGCACTGTTCCAGCTCGCGCGGATCGCGCCGGGCGAGACCCTCCTGGTGCACGGAGCGAGCGGCGGCGTCGGCATCGCGGCGCTGCAGTTTGCACGCGCCGCCGGGCTGATCGTCATCGGGACGGCCGGAACGGACCGGGGAGTGGAGTTGATCAAGCAGCAGGGCGCACATCACGCGGTCAACCATCATGCACCGGAGTATCAGGCCAAGATCGTGGAGCTGACACAGGGGCGCGGTGCCAATGCGATACTCGAGGTGCTCGCCAACGTCAATCTCGGTCACGACCTTCGGATGCTGGCGAGCGGGGGCCGTGTGGTGGTGATCGGCAGCCGGGGCGATGCCACCATCACGCCGCGCGATCTGATGGCGCGGGACGCGTCGATCTTGGCCATGACGCTCTGGAACGTACCCGCGGAGGGGCTGCAAAAAATCGGCTGGGCCATCCGCGCGGGTCTCGAGAAGGGCTTTCTCAATCCGGTGGTCGGCTTGGAGCTGCCGCTGGCGCAGGCCGCGGAGGCTCATCGCCGCATCGCGTCGCCCGGGGCGCTCGGCAAGGTCGTGCTGATCCCTTGAGCTTGAGGCGCGTCAGTGCGCCGGGACGGTTGCGAGCAACTGCTCGAGCTCCTGTGCCGTCACGGTGCCGGAATGCGGGCGTCCGTTGGCGAGGATGAGCGTGGGCGTGCCATCGATGTGAAGCTTGTCGCCCAAGGCCACGTTGCGATCCAGCGGATTGTCGCACTTGGCCGGCCGCGGATCGACGCCCTTGAGCATTTTGTCCGCCCATGCTTTCGGACGGTCCGTCGAGCACCAGATTCCAAGCGCATGTTCGTAGGCGTGAGGATGAAGTGAGGTGAGCGGAAAGAGGAAGACGTGGAAAGTCACGTCGTTCACCTTGGGAAGTTGCTCCTCGAGCTTGCGGCAATAGGGGCAGTCCGGGTCTTCGAAAAGGTACACCTGCCGCTTGCCGTTGCCGTGGACCACGTCGAATGCGTCCGCGAGCGGCAGCTGCCTGACATCGATGCGCGTCACTTCCTCCAGACGCTCGTCGGTCAGGTCCCGCTGTCCCTCCAGATCGAACAAATGGCCGTTGAAAAAGTGGTCCCCGACGGTGTCGCTGTAGATGATCCTATTTCCGCCGACGAGAACCTCGACGATCCCGTCGACGCCGCTCGGCCGGATGCTGTCGATCGGATATCCCGGGAAGTGCTTCTGGAGCTTGGCGGCGAGCGCTGCGTATTGAGACGGGACGCCCGGCGCATGCGGCGCGGCCGCAGGCGTACTGGGCGCCTCGGGCGAGGGCGCCGACTGCGGGGCGGCGGCGGCCTGTTGTACGAGGCCCATCGCCACGGCCGCCAGAGCCGTCACAGTTCTGGCGAGCCGGGCGGCGCGGGAGTGGAGGGACGGGAGGGGGACGGATCGTTCAGTCATTCGATAAGCCTTGGTCGATGTTCTGCTCCAGGGACGCCCCTTCTAACATGTTTCAAGCACTCGATGGCGCGCGAGGCACCCGCACCGCGCGTTTCGTCCATGCCGGCGGGCGCATTTAGGCTTATATTCGGTGTTTGAGAAAGCGTCCAAGGGAGGGTTGCATCGTGAGTCTATTCGGGAAGGGCGATTTGAATCGCCAGTTCATCGCTCGGCCGGATGAAGCGAAGGGAGACATCCTGTACAAATGGCCGGATCTCACCATCCGCAAGCTCACTCAAGTGACGGTGCAGCCGGACGAGACTGCGCTCTTCATCAAGGAAGGCAAGGTTGCCGGCACATTGCCGCAGGGGCGCTCCACCTTGGACGGCGCGTTGATCCCTTTTCTGGGTGATATCGTCGACTGGGCGAGCGGCGGCAACATGTATCGGGCGGAGCTGTACTTCGTTTCGACACGTGAGTTCGTCAATCTTCCCTTCGGCGGACCGATCGACAACATCGAAGATCCCGAGACCGGGTTGGCGGTCGGCTTGCGCGTCTTCGGCGAATACGCCCTGTCGGTGATCGACCCTGCGACCTTGATCCTCACCCTGGTCGGCACGCGCCAGGTGTCCAACGATCTGGTCACCGACTGGACCCGGGAGCAGATATTGAAGGCCCTGCGCACCGGTGTGGTACGCAAATTGACCGCTGAGAAATGGCCGGTGCTCGGCATTGCCGGACGCACCGCTGAGATCGAATCCGCGTTGCTCGCCGATGTCCAGGCGGCGCTGACGCCTTATGGCGTGAAGATCACCCGCCTCGGAAACGTCACGATCAGCCTTTCGCCCGAGGATGAGAAGACCCTCAAAGGCCTGCGCAAGGACAGCGCCTACACCCGGCTTGCCGGCGGCTTCCGGGAGTACGGCGTCGGTGCTGCGTTGAAAGGCATCGGCGAGGGGGCGGCGGCGGGCGGCGGCGGCAACGGTGCAGCCTTGCTTGGAGTGGGCCTGGGGCTGGGAGGGGTCGTGGGTGGTGTGGGCATGACGCCTCCCGGCGCTCAGCCGGGATTCGGCGGAGGCGGGGCGCCCACCGGCCCTGTGCCTTCCGGCGCGGCACCGTCCGGCGCGACGGTGGTTTGCGGCAACTGTCACGCCCCCAACGCCCCGAACGCCAAATTCTGTTCGAGTTGCGGAACCGCCATCGCCCCGCCCAAAGCCGGCCACTGTACTCAGTGCGGAGCGGCCGCGAGCCCCGGGGCCAAATTCTGCGGTAATTGCGGAGCGGCGCTCGCGCCATGAGGCGGTGGGCGGCCGCCGCGGCGTGGGGTGCCGCCGGCGCTGCGTATGGGCGCGCGGGCGGAGGCAGCCACGCGGGCTCATCCGGCCAGTTTTCGAGCGGCAGCCACTCGCCGGCTCACTTCGGATCGGGCGGCGGCTCGGCCGACGGCTTGATCGGGCTCCTCGTCGTCGCGGTCATCGTTTATTTCTTCATCCGCCGCTCCTCGCGCCGCCCATCCGCGGGAACCCTCGCTGCGACGCAAGCGATGCAGGCGGCCTCCATTCCGGCGGCGCTGGCCGCGCTCGGAACGGCGCTCGAGGGCGGCGCGGCGCAGCGCGGAGGCGGCGCAGCGGGACTCTATGGCGCGGCCGCGCTCAACGTTCGCGCCGTCACCGACGAGATCCGCGCGCGGGATCCCGGATTCGAGCTCGAAGTCTTCCTGCAGCGCGCCGAGATGACCTTCTTCCTGGTGAAACGCGGCATCCAGCGGAACGATGCGGCGGCCATTCGGCCGTACCTCGGAGACCGCGTCTTCGCCGCGGTCTCGAGCGGTATCGCGCAGGCGAAGTCGCTGCACCAGCACGCGCTGCTCGAGAGTCTGAATGTGCGCGCCGTGCATGTGGACAGCGCGGCCTGCGATGAATCGGGCGAGCGCATCGACATCCACTTCGATCTCGTCTACCGCGCCCGGATGCTGGACGAGTCGAACCATGTCCTCTCCGATGAGGGCAGCGACCAACGGCACGGAGAGCGTTGGACGTTCACGCGCAGCGCGGAGGCGCGCACGCCGGAAAATGGCGGAGTGATCGCTTCGCGCTGTCCGGCGTGCGGCGCGGAGCTGCGCTTGAATCTCGATGGAAGCTGCGCGCACTGTCGCGCCGGTGTCACGAACGGCTCGGTGGATTGGGTGGTCACGGACGTGCAGGGCGCGCCGTTCATCGGCTATGCGCCGGGATCGTCCCTGGCGGTCGCGGCGGCGACGCTCGATGAGGGCGTGGCGAGCCTGCGCACCACGGACCCCGGCTTCTCGCTCGATGCGTTCCAAGCTCGCGTGAAAACCGCATTCCTCGCGCTGCAGGATGCGTGGTGCCGCCAAAACCTCGACGCGGGACGTGCCTTTCTGAGCCCTGGCGCCTACTTCACCTGGAGCGCGCAGTTGGAGACGCTGGCCGCCGAAGGCCGGCGCAACGTAATGGAGAACCTCTCGGTGCAACGTATCGATCCCGTGCAGATCGTGCACGGGCGGGTGTTCGATGATCTCACGGTCCGGGTGAGCGCGTCCGCCGCGGACTTCGAAGTGGACAAGGACAATCGGATCGTATTCGGCGACCGCACGCTGCGCCCATTCACCGAGGACTGGACATTCCAGCGATCGGTGGGCGTCGCGACGACGGAAAAGCCCGGCACCTTGGAGAACACCTGCCCGGGCTGCGGAGCGCCCATCGCGCTCAATCAAATCGGCGAGTGTCGGTACTGTCGCGCGGCGGTCACCAGCGGCAAATTCGACTGGGTGGTATCGCGCATCGAACAAGATCAGGACGCCGAGGGCGGAGAAGGTCCCGGCGGCGCGGGACGCGACGTCGCGTTGCAGGTCGGCGGCGCCATCGTCGGAGGGCTGTTGGCCGGCTTGCTGTCGGATAGAGGATCGAACAATTCGAACGATTGGAACTAAGGCTGGCCGCCGTGCACCCGGCCTAGTGCGGAGTGCGCGACCCTGAGGCGCCGCGGTTTGGCGGCGGGCGAACGTGATTGTCCTGGCGGCTCAAATGCTCGCGGCGCGCCCGCTCCCGCGCAACGATGAACGCCGGCCCGGCATACACGTCTGCGGCCGCGTTGCCCGTATCGTCCTGATCATCGGGATACGGTGCCGAAGGATACGGGGCGCCGGCATATCCCGACCGATAGACTCCGTAGGGCAACGGCTGGGCGGCGGGTGTATCCATCACATTGAGATCGCCGATCTGTCGGATCGACGCACCGTTTCCGCAGCGTTTGTCGGAGAACACTTTCTGTCCGTTGACGATGCACTGCCACACTTCGCCCGCCGGCAGATCGCGGGATGCATCGGCCGCAGCGCCTGCGATCGTGACGCCTGGGGCGGCGCCGGGCGTCGCGGGCGGCGTGGAGGTCGAAGCGCTCGCGGGCATCGCTCGGGGCGCGACGGCCGGGGCCGCGGTGATGGCGGCGGGGGTCGTGCCGGTGGATGCAGCGACGACGCCTTGCGCCGCTGGCGATCCGGCGGACGCGGGCGAGGAGCGCGTGATGCTCGGGTGATGACCAAATTCGATCACCGCGGCGATCGCGCCGGTCGCGATCAGCGCACCGCCCAATATCCACGGTAATAGATCCTTTTCCATGTGCTTATTTTACGGCCCCCGCGGGTTTTTGACCGTGAAGAATCGCAGGCTTCGTGCCGGCGGGCTGCGCAGCAGGTTATGGTACATCGGGCGGAGCGCGCCTTGAGCGTGCAGGTACTGGCAGCCGTGCTGCTCGGCGCGCTGCTGCACGCGAGTTGGAACATGCTGGTGAAGGCACGGCCGGACAAGCATGTTGCGACGGCCATCCTGTACACGAGCTCCGGGCTGATCGCAGCGGCGCTGCTGCCGTTTCTGCCTGCGCCCGACGCCGCCAGCTGGCCGTTTCTGGCGGTCTCCACCGTCCTCGAGCTCCTCTACGGGATCGTGCTCGCCACGGCATATCGGGTGGGCGACTTGAGCCATGCGTATCCATTGATGCGCGGGACTGCGCCGCTTCTGGTCGCCGCCGCGAGCAGCGCATTTCTCGGCGAGCGGCTTTCCGCCGCGGTGTGGCTCGGGATCGCGCTCTTGTCCTGCGCTCTGATCTCCCTGGTGTTCGAAGGCCGCTCGAGACGGCAGCCGTCCGCCGCGACCGGCCTCGCGCTCTTCAATGCGGTGTTGATCGCGGCGTACACGATGGTCGACGGGGTCGGGTCCCGGCGGTCCGGTCACGCCGTCGCCTATGGCTTCTGGCTGTTCGCGCTCATCGGCGTACCGTGGTTCCTGTGGGCGGCGATCGCGCATCGGCGCGATGACTGGGCGAAGGTGCGTGCGGGCATGCCCATCGGAATGCTTTGCGGCGCGTTCTCGCTCGCCTCCTATGTGCTCGCTCTGTGGGCGATGACGCGCGCGCCGATCGCGTCGGTCGC
>Ga0182012_10007874_pt1 | contig 10582 bp, 9 predicted proteins | sample 612S2SmetaG_FD_120486 | JGI IMG/M metagenome (GOLD analysis project Ga0182012, IMG submission 120486) | Permafrost microbial communities from Stordalen Mire, Sweden - 612S2S metaG | ecosystem: Environmental > Terrestrial > Soil > Wetlands > Permafrost | place: Sweden: Stordalen | collected...
CACGACGAGAAGATCGGCTGGGACATCATCCGCCGCGCGCTCGAAGAGCCGCTGCGCCAGATCGCCGAGAACGCCGGTTACGAGGGCTCGGTTGAAGTCCAGCGCGTGAAGGCGTCCAATCCCGGCCAGGGCTTCGACGCGATGAGCGGCGAGCTGGTCGACATGCTCCAGGCGGGCATCGTCGAGCCCTTCAAGGTCACCCGCTCGGCCCTGCAAAACGCGGCCTCGATCGGTTCGCTGATCCTGACCACGGAAACCCTGATCGCCGACAAGCCGGAGCCGAAGCAGAACAACGGCGGCGGCGCACCCGGCGGCATGGGCGGCATGGGCGGCGGCTACGACATGATGTAATCGGACGCTTGGTTCGCTCGAGGGTCTCAGACCCTTAAAGCAACCTTGCCGACGGTTATCGTCCCGTTAAGAGAACGGACCTCGCTGATGCGGGGTCCGTTTTCGTTTGGTCCTTATGCAATTCTCGGTTGCTCACAACGTGCATAACCCTGTGGATGGATGGCGCGCGCAAGCGCGCAAAGCCTTATCCCGCTTGGCTTTGCGGGAGCAGTTCGGCGACGTCTAAAGTAACGCCGAGAAGCTCGATCTGCTCGGCTCTGCCGAGTCGCCGAACGACCGCGTAGTCGCCGTCCACGGGCTCGATATAGTTAAGAAGTATATCGCCGGAAAGATCGACGATGAGGTAGTTCGGAACGCCGAAGCGAGCGTAGAGCAGCCGCTTCGGCCCCATATCTTTGAGGAGCGAACGTTCCGCGATTTCGATCATCGCGACGATCTCTGAAGGATCGACCGGCGTCGTGGTGTCGGCCACTGCCGAGGGGGCGAGAACCGCGATGTCGGGCTGCGGCTCGTTCCGGTCGCCCAGAGGCAAGCTCAGTTGCCCGATGACCTCAGCCCGGCCCTCCAAGGCTTGGGTCAGGTAGCGCACGATGCGTGCATGGGTGACCCAGTGTCGCTTCCCAATGGGCGACATCTCTACGACGACGCCGTCCAGCAACTCGACGGCCGGGCCGACGTCGAAGAGACCAGCCGCCGCCATGCGGTGGTACTCGGCGACGCTGAACGACCGGGGCAGGAGGGCGGAACGCATATCACTCACGGCAGGCTACCTCGTTGGCGTGTCCGGTTCGTTGCCTTCGCGTTGTGGGACCTTGCCGACCCCTGTGAGCGCAACCAACCGGGCAGCGGGGAGTATGCACGCCCATGATCGTCGTTACGACAGAGGACGTCGCGGGTCAACGCGTCGTCGAGACCAAGGGCCAAGTGTTCGGCGTCGTCGTGCGCAGCCGAGGCTTGGGCGGCAACATAACGGCCGGCCTGCGCAGCCTCATGGGCGGCGAGATCCACGAGTACACCGCAATGGTGGAGGACGCCCGACGCCAAGCCATCGACCGGATGACCGAGAACGCCAACCTGATGGGCGCCAACGGCGTGACGCGCATGATGTTCGACTCGACCGAGATGGGCGACACGATGACCGAAATCGTGGCCTATGGAACGGCCGTCGTGCTGGCGCCCGTGGCCGGCTGATGCTGCGGGTCACCGTCATCCTGGTCAGCGCCGCGCTGGCCTTGACCGCGGGCCTCCAAGTGGCGATGGGCCGGCCGTTCGGCTGGCTGCCGGTGGGCATTGAGGCGCTGCTCGTGGCGGTGCTCGTGGCCTTCGAGCGCGGGCGCTATCGCCCGCAGATCAACCCCGCGCGCGGCTCGTGGCGACCCACGGGCGAGCGCTTCCGCGATCCCACGTCGGGCGAGGTGGTCGACGTCTATGCCGACCAAAATACCGGCGCGCGGGACTACCGCCCCGCTCGCTAGCCGGTACCCGGTTTAGGCGTCCGTCCGGTTGAAGGCCGACTCGAGTGAATCGAGCGCGGCTTCGCCCGTGACGATCCTGAACAGTCTCGGATACTCCGCTTCGCCGACCTTCACGGCCAGACACACGAGGTTTCGGAGCACCGAGCTATCTAGGTGCTCTTGCCTATACTCGATCTCGAGGCAGAGCGAGCCGTCGTCGGCCAGCGAGAATTTCGAGAGCGACATCCGTCCGTTCGCGAGCATCGCGGCTTCGAGCAGCCGGGCGCGCACGCGCGGCGACTCTGGTAGTGCGACCACGAACGTGCGCAAGCTGACCCACGCGTCGGTCATGCGGACGTTGACGACCCACTCTCGCAGCGACGCGGGAATGCAGACGTCGTAAGCCGCACCGCCCACTTGCTTTCCAGTCAAGTCGGCGTCCGAGAGCAGCGAACGAAGACGGAGATCGAGGGGGCTTGATTCGTTCTCCATACGTTCATTGTAACGTTACTGCAGAACGAAATTACATACCCCGAAGTTAAGATTTCGCTTTAGCAGGCAAGCGACGCCCGGCTCCTACGGACCCTCGCCAAAGAGCGGACGCACGTCTCGCGTTCCGCGTTGCACGAATGGATTTTCACCCTTCATCCATTCCGGCTCCGGCGTACCCTTGAGGTAGTGGTCGAAGAATTCGTCGAGGTGCACCGTCCAAAACTTTTGCTGCTCGCGTCCGCGTAAATTATGCAGCTCGCCGTCGAACTCGAACATGTAGGCTACCTTATTGAGGCGGCGCAAGGCGGTGTTGAATTCGATGCCTTGTTGCCACGGCACGGCGTCGTCGTTATCGTTGGCGATGGTGAGATAGGGCGTGTGCACGTTCTTGATGCCGAAGAGCGGCGAGTTCTCCAGATAGAGGTCGGTGCGGTCCCACGGCGTCGCGCCGATGCGGCTCTGGCTGACCTCGTATTGGAATTCGCGGACCAAGCCCTCGCCCTCGCGAATGCCGCCGTACGCGCTGATCATGTCGTCGACCGCGGCGCCCGCTTCGGCCGCGCGAAAGCGATCCGTCTTGGTGATCATGTAGGCAATCTGATAGGCACCCCAACTGTGGCCGGCAACGCCGATTCGCTTTTCGTCGACGAAGCCGCGTGACGTCACGGCCGCCACGGCCGGCAGCACGCAGTCGAGCGCGCTCTTCCCCGGATGTCCGTTGCGGTACGCGATGTCGGGCACGAGCACCACGTAGCCGTTGCTGACGTAGCGCAGCAAGTTGGGGCTCGTTCCCGGACCGGGAACGCTAAACGGCATGGAGTGCAGATAGTCGGAGAAGCGTTCGTAGAGGTAGACCAGCATCGGGTACTTCTTGTGCCGGTCGAAGTTGTCGGGCAGCATCAGCACGCCTTGCAACGGCAAGCCCCAGGCCGATTTGTACGAGATCAGCGAAGCGGTCGCCCAGACGTACTTCGACTTTTGCGGGTTGGCATCGCTGACCTTGACCAGCGGTTCGCCCAACGACGGCGCAGTCCAGAGGTTTGCGACGTCGTCGACGCGCTGCGCGCCGACGACGATTCGTTCGGCGTTGCGCGCCTGCTGCAAGCCCGCGAAGTACTTCGGAGCCATGTACAGTTTGCGCGGCGCGAATGCGTCGCGGCCGCCGAAGGCAACGACGTAAAAGCCCGCGGCCTTGCTCTCGTCGTCGAAGGCGCCCAGCACGATCGGCTTTTCCAGTGCAAACGAGTCGCGCTCGGGGTCGAGTTGTAACGGCGTGAAGCGCAGGTGATGCGCGCGACCGTAGCCATCCGTGAGATTGCGCGCCTTACCCGTCGCCGGATCGACCGCCCAAATATCGAAACGATCGGCCAGGAGCACGTATTTCGAGGCTTCGGTGAAGCCGCCGAATTCGTAGGGCGGCGGCGGCGCCGGGTGATCGTCGAGTTCGTCGTAGAACGCAACGTGCAGGCCCTCGGTGAGCGGCGTGCGCTTACCGTCGCTCGTGCGCACCGAGTACCAACCGCGCTTCACGCGATCGTAGACGACCACGAAACGCCCGTCGGGCGAGAGGTGGCCGTGGTCCCATTCCTTGTGTACCACGAGACGGCGCGAGCCGTCGCGCAACGAGACCGCGAATTGATCGTCGAAGCTGTCGCCGTACCACGAGATCAACTTTCGATTGGTCACGTCGTCGGTGCCCAGCGCATACTCGGCATTCTCGGTCGGATCGATCGTGCGCATCGTGCGCGTGGCGAGTTGCACGACGCCGGTGTCGTCGACGTGGTACAGCGCTGCATACGTACGCTTGCGTTCTTCCTCCGCGTGTTTGCGCTGATACGATTGCAGGTCGCCGTCGTGCCAGCTCCAGATCGACACCTTCGTCGGCTCGGGCGTACCCGAGGGCACGGGCGTCGGTGCGGGTGCGGTGCCGAAGAAGAGTCGCCGGCCATCCTTGCTGTACGTGAGCGTCCCGTTATCGCTCGGCGTCCACCCCGCGGGAAGTCCCTTGCTGCCCGCATCGGCCACGACGGCCGCGTCGCTCGAATGGCCGGAGGTCGAGAAGTGCCGCAGATCGTCTTGGTAGAGCGCGTAGTGCGGCGCCTTCTGCGCAAAGGATCCGGCGTCGCTCTCAAAGGCGAAGAGTTCGGTTTTCGGCGCGAAGGTCAGATTGCGGTAGTGGCCGGCGCCGTTCCAGATCTGCTCCGCGTCGGCGTGCGCGACGTCCCAGAGCTCGATGCGGTCATGCGCTTGGTCCTTGCCCGCGATGGCGTAGCCGACGATCGCGCCGTCGTGCGCGATCGCGTAGTCGGAGACGTCGGCCACCACGTGCTCGCTGCCGGCGCCGAGATCGCGAATGGTGAGGGTCGTGCCGGGTTCGATCGCGTGCAGATCGTCGGGCGTCGCCGTCGGCGAGGGCGCGGGGTTGGCCGCGGGCGTTGCCGGGCTCGCGGTTGCGACCGACGGCGGCAAGGTCGGCGGCGGGGGCGGCACGGGCCCGCTCACTGCGGCTTGGGTGGGCTTTGGCGACGGCAGCGGCTTCTCGGCGAGAAAGGCGATCGTGTCGCTGCCCGGATCCTTGGGCACGGCGACGCTCTTGATGCGCTCGTACGTGGTTACGTGCATCGTGCCGAGTTCGAGCACGCCCAGGCCGTTCTTGGGCTGCTCGTCGGGTTTCTTGTGTTCGCGCTCGGCCTTGCGGATGTCGGCGTTCTTGGCCCTGATCGTGAAGACGAGAAACTTCGCATCGGCGGTAAAGGTCGGCACGAGGCCGCGTTCCTCACGCGTTTCGGCGCCGGTCGTCAGGTCGCGTACGATCAGCACCGGGTCGCCGTCTTGCGGCACGAGCGCATAGGCGAGCCAGCGCCCGTCGTCGGAGAGCCGCACGTTGCGGATCGCATTCCACGCATCGTACGCTTTGTAATCGAGCGGCACTTTGGCCGAGGTTTGCGCGCCGACCGCCGGCGCGGCTGCGGCGAGCAATGCAAACGAGACGACGGAGATGAGACGGCGCATGCGCTTGCCTACGCGGCGGCGCGCCTGCGTTCCCCGGTCCCTGCGGCCGCGATCAGGAGCACGAGGGCGATCCACAGCGGCGCCTTGTCGGCCACGTCCCCGAGCGTGATCTCTTTCCAGCCGGGCTCAACGGCGATGCGCAAAGCCCAGGCGCGCGAGGCAGGATCGTGCGGCGTCAGTCGCTCGATCGCACCGGGGGGCGCGATCGCAGCCGCCTGCGCGCGGACCGAGTCCACGCCGACTTGGCGATCGGGAACGCGCGCGAGCGCGGCCAGCAGCAGCATGGTGAAGAGCGTGGCCTCGCCTGCCCACGTTATCCAGCGACGCCGCTGCACCGGAAACGCGACGACGGCCGCACCGAGCGTGCCGACGAGCGCCGGGAACACCTGATCGCGCCACGAGGCGGTCCAGTCGACCACCAGCAGCGCGATGGCGACGCGGGCCGTCCGCACGTACGGCGCGAGCAGCACCGCCGCGGGCAACGCTGCCGCGATCTGCACGTCGTGCACGAACGTTCCGCCGAGCATCGCAGCCGCAGGCGGGAAGAGCACGATGAGCCCCGGCAGCGCGAGCCGGGCGGAGAGCCGTCGCGCGGCTACGATGCCGAAGGCGGTCGTCGCGGAGTAGCAAAGCGTGCCCAACAGCAACGACGATCGCGCGGGCATGCCCGCAAGCGCCAGAAAGCGCGAAAGGCCGAGTTGATCGCGCGCCAGCAGTTCCGACTGCGCGTGCAGCGGCAACAGCGTCGTGAAGTACTCGAGATTCCGCGCGAAGCCCAGCGTCGCAAGCGATAGCGCGCCGGCGGCCGGCAACGCGACGGCAAGGGGCAGGCGCGCGCGCGGCACGAGCAGGCCGAGCGCGAGGATGGCGGGCAGCGCGACGTGCGGTTCGATCGAAGCAACTACCGTCAATGCTGCGGCGCTGCGATACGCTTTGCGTTCGAGTGCGAGCGCCGCCGCGCACAGCGCCGCGATGGCGAGCGGGACGGGCTCGCCGTAGTGCAGGTTGATGCCGAACCCGATCGTCGGCGCAAACACGGCCGCGACCGCGAGCGTCGGCGCGCGCGCCGTCGCGGCGATGCAGGCCGAAGCGAGCGCGAAGCCCAGCACCAAGAGCCAAACCCAAAGCGCCTTCGCCGCGACGAACGGCAGCAGCGAAAGCGGCACGAAGAGCGCGATTGCGTAACCGGGCAGCGGCAACGGCGTGACGGCCCACTCCGGTTCGCCCGGTTCGCGGCCGACGCGATGCTCGCACGAGCGCAGGGGCTCGACGGTGTAAGGGTCTTTGCCGGTGCGCAGCGCCTCGGCGCCGCAGTATACCACCCGAAAGTCGAGCGCCGTCGCGGTCAGCGCAACGTCGAGCCGCCCATGCCCGGCCTTCGCCAGATCGATTGCCAGCAACAGCGTCGCGATGACCGCCGCCAAAGCGAAGCGCCGCCCGAGCGGCGCATCTCTATTCGTCAACGGACTGCAGATAGATTCGGCGAGCGAATCCGCCGCGCTCTTGGTTTCGACTAGCGCGGCGCTGCGCGAGCTCCTCGCCGCTGAAACCGTGCATCGCAAGTGCTGCATCGAGTACCTCGGCGAGATCGGCAAACTCTGAAAGGCGTACCTCGTCAGGAGCCTCCGCGACCTCGCACGCCTCCTCGATCAGCTTTGCGAGCAGTGCTTTTCGAAAACCGTCATCGCCGAGCGTTGTGAACGTTGCCCGCTTGCCGCTCTTTTCTATGATTTCGGGGATGCGATCGCGCACCAGCTTATCGTGGCGAACGGTCATGGCGTCCAAAAATGTGGCCATTCGACCGAGAGCGCCGCATGGTAGAGCCGCTCCACCTCGTCGTCCGGGATGAGCAGGCTGACGTGGCGGCGCAGGTCGTCGCGGAGCTTCCGGTTGCGCTCGACCAGTCGTTGTAGCGCACTTTGCTCCGGAAGCCAGTCCGACTTGGACGAGTTACATCGGCTGCAAGCAAGAACGAGATCCCAAAGCGGATCTTCCAAGAGGAAGCTCCAGGGTATGACGTGGTCGATGGTCGGCGTCTCCGAATCGCCGAAGCTTCGCTTGCAGTAAAAGCAGAGCCCATCGGAGTCCTGGCGTAGAATCGTGAGATATGGCTTGAGCGATCTGCGGAAGGCCGCGTTGCGCTCCACCTTTTGGACGATGCGAGGCGCCAGCCGATTCGTGTTCTCGAGAAAGCGAGCCCAATGGTAATTCGCGACCAATTCCAGCGGCGTTTCGTTGGAACACAGAAACGACCGAACCTCAGCGTTGATGCTCACCGCCTCCTGGCCGGGTTCCCAGTCGTAAAGTCTGGGCATACCTGTAGGCTTGCTGCGATGAAAGGCGGTCAGAACGTTGACTTGCAGTAACTTGGCCATTTTGCGATCGAGGGCCGCACGAGCCGCCGCTGGGAGTGCTCCCAGATCGCGAACTCCGTGGAGCTGCGACGCGGCCCGAATCATCTTTACGGCCGAGGACTCTTTACTCAACGATGCAGCTTGGCGCAGATGATAGACGACGGTTTGATTCCAATAGAGTCGTGTGAACTCGCGGCCCAATGCCGCGAGCGAGATCGTATTCGCTTCGCTGCCGCGCACGCAGCGCACGAGTGCTCGGAGCAAGGCCGGTTTGTAAGTCGAAGACATGTCGGCATCGCGCATTAACGCCGCGACGTCTGCAACGCGCAAGAAGGCAGGCGGCGGACGATGCTCCCCCATCGGCCGCCGCTTTCGCCGTCGTTCGGCGGCGAGCCTTACTTGCTCAGGACTTCCACCGCGTTGGCATTGTCGTCGTTGAAATAGATCAGGGTCGAAGCGGCCGACGATCCGGTCGCGGCGATGCCGAAGAGCGCGCCGGGAGCGTGCGAGTCGAGCACCTTGGTGCCGTCGACCGAGTGCGTCGTGGGCGAGATCTCGATCAGCCGATTATTGGCCGTATTGCCTACCACCACGTCGCCGTTGTAGAGCAGCGCCGAACTGATCGGCGCGGCCAACGGTGCGCCGGCAAAGGTAACGCTCGCCTGCGACGCGCTCGGCCCGCCGAACCCCGAGCCGCTCACGGAGATGCCGCCCTGCGGAATCGTGCCGGGCTTGCTGAAGGCGACGAGCCGGTTCGCGTTCGAGTCGACGACGTAGAGGATGTCGTTGACCGCGTCGTAGGTTAGGCCGGCCGGTGCGAGCACGGTGCCCGGCACGCCGTGGTTGACGCTAAAGCCCGTGACGATCTTCTCGTAGGTGAAGCCCTTCGAGGCCAGATCGATGCGCACGATGCTGCCGTCGTCGGCATTGCTCTCATAGAAGGCGCCGGCCCCGTAGGGTCCCGCCGTCGGGCTGAAGGTTTGGCCCCAGGGCTGGGTCCACGGATAGCTGTTGAGCGTATCGACGACGTTGCCGCTCGAGGAGACGATCGGGTTCAGGTTGGCGGTGAAGGCGGCCAGCCAGGGTGCGTCGTTGCTGCCCATTGCGAGCGCAGAGCAACCGGTGATGCGCTGGTCGGCGGTCAGCCGAACGGGGGTGGATCCCGGGGTCGGCGCGAGCACTTCGATGGTCGTGCCCAGGCCCTGGATGTTGAAGTTGTCGTTGAAATTGCAGACGACGAGGTCGCCCGCTTGGATCGAGCCGGCGCTCGCCTGAGCGATGGCCAGGCCGTACGGGTTCTGGTCGCCGTTGAGGCTATCGATGGTCGACCCGATGGTCGTGATGTGCTTGAGGCTGCCGATCACGCCCTTTCCGGCGTCGGGCCGGGCCGCTGCCCGGGTCGGCGCGCCGGGATACGGGTGGCCCGGGGGCAGCGCGAGCGCGGGGGCCGAGGCGCCGGCGAGCGCGAGGGCGGTGAGGAGCGTGATGTCGATGGTGCGGCAAGTGAGTGCCATGCGAGATTCCTCCGTGGAGCGGCCGCAAATGCGGCCCACCCGGATGCTGGCCCGCCGCGATGAAAAATCTCTGAGTCCGGCGCCCCCGCGGAGGCAGGGATGGGCGAGCCGGAAACCAACCCGATTAGCAAAGTGTCGGAGAGAGTGCTAATGGACGAATTCCTGACCGAGTTCGATGCCGTGTTCGCCGAGTTCGCCCGCCGGGCGAAGCCGGGACGGTTCGAACCCAACGTAGACGTGGCCCTCAGCTCCGACGAGCGCACCCTGCTCGTCACCGTGGAAGTGGCCGGCGCCGACCCGGCCCAGCTGCGGGTCATGGTCGAGCAGCGCTACCTGTACATCGTGGGCCGGCGGCCCGACACCGACCGCGGCGCCCGCGGTACGTTCCTGATGAAGGAGATCGATTACGGCGAATTTGCCAAGCGCATTCATCTCCCGGTGCAGGTCGCATATGAGGACGCAGCCGCGTCCTACCGGGACGGGATGTTGACCATCCGCCTGCCCGTGTCGCAAGATCTGCCGCACCCGTACAACCGCACCGAAATCCGCATGATCGTTAAGAGGATCCCCGCCTGATGGCCGCCCGCACGCTCCCCGAAAAGAAGACCGACATCCTCGGCATTTTGCCGCTCCAGGATGCCGTGTTGTTTCCCAACACCGTCATTCCGCTGGCCGTCGTCAAGAAGCCCGGGATCGCGCTCGTCGAGGAGGCCCTCCGCGACGGACGGCCGATCGGCTTGGTCGCGCTCAAAGACAAGGACATCGAGGATCCAGAACCCGACGATCTGCGTCGCGTCGGCACCATCGGTACGATTCAGCGCATGATCAAGGTGCCCGACGGCACGATTCGCTGCATCGTCGGCGGCAATTCCGTCTTCCGCATCGAGCGCTTCAACCAGACCTCGCCGTTCATGGCCGCCACCATCGTCGAACTCCCCGACGAGACGCGCCAGAGCGACGAACTCGTGGCCATGCATCGCAATCTCGCCGGGCTCTTCTCGAAGCTGATCGGCTTCTTGCCGCAAGCGCCGCGCGAGATGGAGATGGAAGTCAACAACATCACCGACTCCAATCTCCTGACCTACTTCATCGCCTCGTCGATGCGGCTGGATACCTCCGATCGCCAAGCCCTCCTCGAAGAGCGCAATACGGCCAAGCGCATGCGTCGCCTGACGATGTTGCTCACCAAGGAATTGGAAGTGGTCGAACTCGGCCACAAGATTCAGTCCGACATCCAGCGCGAGATGGAGAAGAACCAGCGCGAGTTCTATCTGCGCCAGCAGTTGCGCGCTATTCAGGAAGAACTTGGCGAAACCGATCCGCAACTCGCCGAGACCAACGAGCTGCGCAAGAAGATCGACGAAGCCGAGATGCCCGAGGAAGTGAAGAAGGCCGCCGATCGCGA
>Ga0182012_10007876_pt1 | contig 10581 bp, 7 predicted proteins | sample 612S2SmetaG_FD_120486 | JGI IMG/M metagenome (GOLD analysis project Ga0182012, IMG submission 120486) | Permafrost microbial communities from Stordalen Mire, Sweden - 612S2S metaG | ecosystem: Environmental > Terrestrial > Soil > Wetlands > Permafrost | place: Sweden: Stordalen | collected...
ACCCATCCGGAGTCGTCCGGCATAAAGCGGTACACCAGCACGCGGTCATATCGCGCCACCTGGCGAACCCTTTCCGCGGCGAACTGGCATAGCGTCTGCAGTGTGACCGCCGCATCCAGCCCCTGGACCATTTCGTGAACCCCCGCGAGCGGATCGGCAGCGAAGCGATCAGCCGTGTCGGCCGCCTCGAACTCCAGGACCAGCGATCCGCCACTGCGGTGTAGACTCGCGTCCAACGGTTTTTCCGGCATGACCCGTAACAGCGGGTCGAGCAAGTGACGCGGCTTTGCCAAGTCATGCGTTCTGGCCAGCGCCCGCAAGTTTTCAGTTTGGTCGAACCGAAACAGCGTCGCGGCTGATTGTCCAAGCAACTCGCGGATGGTTATGCCAAGCAAAACTGAGGTATTGCCCGCTGCCTGCAGAACTTCCAGCGTTTCGGCTTCCAACACCAGCATCGCACCATGTGGCAGGATGGCGCCTGGAATGTGAATCAGCTCGCGATCGCAGATCGTCATGTCAACTGTTGCCGGCTTGTCCTTGGAGTTAGCCATGCCCCACCATCAGGCTTCGAAATGCGCGGTCTCCAATGCCGCCACCTTCGACAGCCTGCGGCGATGACGCGGCAGGCCGCTGAAGCGCGCGGCCAGAAAACCGTTGACGAGTTCGATGGCGAGGGAGGCGCCGATCACCTTGCCGCCGAGGCACAGGATGTTCATGTCGTCATCTTCGACGCCCTGATGGGCTGAGAAGATGTCATGGATGAGAGCCGCTCGCACGCCGACCACCTTGTTGGCGGCGACCGATGCGCCGACGCCGCTGCCGCACAAAGCGAGGCCCCGGTCGACTTGTTCCGTTGCCACGGCTTTAGCCAAAGGAATGACGAAGTCGGGATAGTCATCGCCGGAATCGAATTGAAGGGCACCGAAATCAACGATCGTATATCCAGCAGGCCGCAAGTGGTCTGCCAACGCTTGCTTCAGAGCAAATCCACCGTGATCGGCAGCCAACCCCACGCGCATGACTTGATCTCCTCGTCGAACAGTTGAGGTCACCGGCCGGCAGCCCGTTGCTGCTGGCCGGTTGATCTCACCCGTGCGCGCGTGACCGCAACGATTCGGATGATGGCGTCGAAGTCGATCGCCCTCAAACTCGCGCCGCCGATCAGCGCGCCGTCCACGTCCGGCAGCGCCAGGATCTGGAGTGCATTGGTCGCCGTGACGGACCCGCCATAGAGGATACGAACCGACTTACCCCGGGCCCCAAAGCGCATCACCAGGGTTTCACGGATATGGCCGTGCACCTCGGCGATCTCGGCCGTGGTCGGCGTGTGTCCGGTTCCGATCGCCCAGAGCGGCTCGTGCGCGATCACGACTTCCGCCGCGGTGATGCCGATCGGAAGGCTGCCTGCGACCTGGTCGCGGCAAACCTGCAACGTTTGACCGGCGGCGCGCTGGGATTGCGTTTCACCGACGCAGACGATCGACACGAGGCCCGCGCGCCGGGCCGCGTTCGCCTTGGCCGCGACCATGGCATCGGTCTCACCATGGCCTTGACGCCGCTCCGAGTGTCCAAGGATAACCGCCGAGGCACCGGCATCCTTGAGCATTTCCGCGCTGAGGTCGCCGGTGAATGCGCCGGCCGTTTCCGGATGACAGTCCTGTCCGCCGATGGCGAACCGCTGCAAGGCCAGCGCCGCTGCCCGTGCCATCAGCGTTGCCGGCGGGCAGATCAGGATATCGGCCGGCGGCTTTATTTCCAAGACGGCCGCAGCGATCTTCTGGATTTCAGAAAGTTGCGCGATCAGCCCATGCATTTTCCAGTTACCGGCAATCAGAGGCCGCATCGTCAGCCCTCTTTTTTCGTGGATAGAGCTGAAGCGGTCTCCGGCCAGATGGCCGGGGACGCATTCCACAGCGCGATCACGCGCCGTTCGGGGTGAGCGGGGTTGTACCCGAGGATACTGAGCGAGGCCGTACCGATGACGAAATGCTGCCCATCGATCACGGGCAGTCCGATCCATCGCGTAGCCAGCGCCAGGCCGAATTCGCCATGGGAGAACAGCGCCACGTCGCCTTCCATCGTGCCAAGATGGGCGATCAGCCGGTCGGCGCGCGCGGTGACCTGGTCCGGCATTTCGCCGCCAGGACACCCATCCCTGAAGACATCCCAGCCCGGGCGCTGCTTTCGAACATCCGAAGAAAGCTTGCCCTCGTAATCGCCGTAGTCCCACTCTTGCAGGTCCGGCTCGATTTCCGCATCAGCCTCCAACCCGGCCAGCTCGCAGGTCCGTCGCGCGCGCCGCCGCGGGCTGGTCAGGACGCGAGCAAAATGAACAGGCTGCAGCCAAGGGACGAGTTTCCGCGCCTGATCCTCGCCCTGCGCGGTCAACGGGAGGTCGGTCCGGCCGGTGTGCTGGCCGGTCAGCGACCACGCGGTCTGACCGTGCCGAATGAAGTACAAACACAGGCGGGGATGGAGTCCTTCCATCATGTCCGCTCCATGGCCGCCGAATAGTCGCCCTGCAGCGCCGCCTTGTTGCAAAGTGCCCGATGGGCCAGCGCCTGTTGTGCCGCTTCGACCTGGTTCTCTCGCCCGCGCCAGATTTCCAAGGCTGGCTGCTGGATCGCGCGCGCAAACGAAAATGCCAGCGGCCAGGGCAGACGCGCGCCCGCGGAATTCGCAATCAGGTTCATGGCGTTGAGACGCGCCGAGGCGAGTTCACTGGCTTGCCCGCCTGACAAGAAGGCGATCCCAGCAACGGCGGCGGGCACGACCCGGAGCAGCGTCGTCACGGTGGCGGCCGCGACCTCCGCCACCGTTTGCTGGTGCGGACAGTTCAATCCTGGAAGCACCATGTTGGGCTTCAGGATGATTCCCTCCAGGATGACGCCCTGGGCGTAAAGCTCATCGAAAACGCCGTGCAGCGTGGCTTCGGTGACCTGCTGGCAACGCTCCAAAGTGTGCTCTCCGCCCATCAGCACTTCCGGCTCGACGATCGGAACGAGCCCGGCTTCCTGGCACAAGGCGGCGTACCTCGCCAACGCGTGGGCGTTGGCCTCGATGCAGCCCCGGCTAGGCAGACCGTCGCCTGGGGAAATGACGGCCCGCCATTTGGCAAAGCGGGCGCCGATCTGGAAATACTCCCGCAGCCTTGCGCGAAGTCCGTCCAGACCTTCGGTGATCGTCTCGTCCGGATGGCCCGCCAGGGGCTTGGCGCCGGTATCGACCTTGATGCCGGGAATGATGTCGGCATTGGTCAGCACCCGGACAAACGGCGTGCCATCCTTCTTGGCTTGGCGGATCGTCTCGTCATAGAGAATGGTGCCGCTGATGCTTCCAGAAAGACGCGGCGTGGTCACGATCAATTCACGATAGGCGCGCCTTGCCTCCTCGGTCTGCGGTGCGCCCACCGCGGCGAACCGCTTGTCGCAGGTGCCATTGCTCTCGTCCATCGCGAGCAGGCCCTTGCCACTGCCCACGAGTTGGTGGGCGGTGGCTGCAAGTTCCGGCATGCTCATTTCGCGGCGCCCCATTTCCAGTTACGGATTTCCGGCATGTCTTCGCCGTGCTCATCGATGTAAAGATTGTGCTCGACCAGCTTGTTCTGCGCGATCTGCTTCAGATAGGCGCCCTTGCTGCCCAAATGCGGCAAACGGTCCACGACGTCCTGGACCAGATGGAAGCGGTCGAGTTTGTTCTGCACCCGCATATCGAAGGCCGTGGTGATCGTGCCTTCTTCCATGTAGCCGCGGACGTGAATGTTCCGGTTGGTCCGCCGATAGGTCAGCCGGTGCACCAGCGAGGGATAGCCATGGAAGCCGAAGACGATGTGCTTGTCCTTGGTGAACAGGGAATCGAAGTCGGTCTCGTTCAATCCATGCGGATGCTCGCTGGCCGATTGCAACTTCATGAGATCGACCACGTTGATCACCCGGATTTTCAGGTCCGGCAGATGCTCGCGCAGGATGGAAACCGCCGCCATGATCTCCAGCGTCGGTGTGTCGCCGCAACTGGCCATCACCACATCGGGCTCGCTGTCCTGGTCGTTGCTGGCCCATTGCCAGATGCCAAGACCTTGGGTGCAGTGCACGATGGCCTCTTCCATGGTCAGCCATTGCGGCAAAGCATGTTTGCCGGCGACCACCACATTGACGTAGTTCCGGCTGCGCAGGCAGTGATCGAAGGTGGACAGCAGGCAGTTGGCATCGGCCGGCAGATAGGCCCGCACGATGTCGGCCTTCTTGTTGATGACGTGGTCGAGGAATCCGGGGTCCTGGTGAGTGAAGCCATTATGGTCCTGCTGCCAGACGTGGGAGGCGAGCAGATAGTTCAGCGAGGCGATTTTCCGGCGCCACGGCAGCTCCCGCGTTACTTTAAGCCATTTGGCATGTTGGCTGAACATCGAATCGACAATGCGAATGAAGGCCTCGTAGCTGTTGAACAGTCCGTGGCGTCCGGTCAGGAGATAGCCTTCCAGCCACCCTTCGCATTGGTGCTCGCTGAGCATCGAGTCGAGTACCCGGCCGGCCGGCGCCAGGAACTCGTCGTTGTCGAGCCGCTTGGCGTCCCATTGGCGATTGGTAACCTCGAACACGGCGCCAAGCAGATTCGAAAGTGTCTCATCGGGTCCGAAGATCCGAAAATTGCTGGGGTTCAGTTTGACGATGTCCTTGAAGAACTGGCCGAGGACAAGCGTGTCCTGGCCATCGACGGCGCCGGGTGAAGGGACGTGGACCGCGTGGGACCGGAAATCCGGCATTTGCAGATCGCGCAAAAGAGCTCCGCCATTGGCGTGGGGATTGGCTCCCATCCGGCGGTTGCCCTTGGGCGCAAGCTCGGCCAACTCGTCGATCAGCCGCCCGCTGGCATCGAACAGCTCCTCGGCCTTGTAGCTTTTCATCCAGCTCTCCAGCAGAGCGACGTGCTTGGGATGGTCCTTGTCGACCAGCATCGGCACCTGATGCGCCCGGAAGGTTCCCTCGATCTGCAGGCCATCGACCACTTTGGGCCCGGTCCAGCCCTTCGGCGAGCGCAGCACGATCATCGGCCAGCGCGGCCGCGAGGCCTTCTTGGAGGTTCGCGCGGTCGCCTGGAACTGACGGATATCTTCAACCGCATGCTCCAGCGCGGTGGCCATCAGCTCATGCATCGTCAAGGGATCGTCACCCTCGACGAAGATCGGCGCCCAGCCGCAGCCGCGGAAAAACTGTTCCAGCTCCTCGTGTTCGACGCGGGCGAGCACGGTCGGGTTGCTGATCTTGTAACCGTTGAGGTGCAGGATCGGCAGCACCGCCCCGTCGGCGATCGGATCAAGGAACTTGTTGGATTGCCAGGCGGTCGCGAGCGGGCCGGTTTCCGATTCGCCGTCCCCGACAATGCAGGCAACGACCAGCTCCGGATTGTCGAACGCGGCGCCGAAGGCATGGCTCAGCGAATAGCCCAGTTCGCCGCCTTCGTGGATCGATCCCGGCGTGGTCGGCGCGACGTGGCTCGAGATACCGCCGGGAAACGAGAACTGCTTGAACAGCTTTTTCATTCCGGCTTCATCTGGGGTGACGTCGGGATAGACCTCGCTCCAGGTGCCTTCGAGATAGACATTGCCGACCAAAGCCGGGCCGCCGTGACCGGGACCCGCGATGTAGATCATGTCCAGATCGTGCTTCTTGATCACCCGATTGAGGTGGGCATAAATGAAGTTCTGCCCCGGCGTCGTTCCCCAATGGCTCACCACCAGCGGCTTGACGTGCGACAGCTTCAACGGCTCGCGAAGCAGCGGATTGTCATAGAGGTAGATCTGGCCCACCGACACGTAATTGGCTGCCCGCCAGTAGGCGTTGATCTTCCGCAACTCCTCCTTCGCCAAGGTCGGTTCGCCATTGGGTGCAAGCGTCGCTTTGTTCTGATCCTGAAGCTCTTTGGCAAGCGTGGCTGCGTCCATTTTTCGGCTCCGTTGTCAAATTGGGGTGCATCGTTCGGCGCTCCGGAACGGCACTCGGCGGCCAGGTGATGAAATCGCGGGACTTTTGACTGATCCAAACCAAGGTCTCACGCGGCGGCTCGGCAACCTGGCCAGACCGTGCCGCGACGAACCATAGTCGCCGCGAAAGCGCGGGGTACAGGGTCGGAAAATACCCATGCCAGGAAATCTCCCAGGTGCTCAGCCGTAGCAATCCGACGGATGACGGTAAGGTTGAACGGGCATTCCGGATGCGCGGTGTGAGCTGTCGAAAAAAATAAGTAATTTCCGAGCCTGCCGTGGCGACGACGTCAGTTGTTAAGTCGTTCAACGTGGCAAGAGCGATGGTATGCCGGGCATAGCCAGGCGTGGCGCGGAATCATTCAGCGATATTGGCAAGGAGCGAGCGGATGCTGATGGCAGGCGATATCGGCGGCACCAAGACTCGTCTCGCACTGGTCTCGCCGGAAGCTGGTCCACGCCAATTCGTCGCGGAACAAGAATTCCACAGTGCGGACTACAAAGGCTTGCCGCCCGTGGTCGAGGCGTTCCTGGCCAAGACGGGTGGGCAGGCGACATCAGCCTGTTTTGACGTCGCCGGACCGGTCATCGACGGCCGGGCGCGCCTGACAAATCTGGCCTGGGATCTCGATGAGACCGGGCTCTGCACGGATCTGGGCCTCAAGCGCGTGACCTTGTTGAACGATCTGAACGCCATTGCGCATGCGATACCGCATCTGAAGCCGGAGGAATGGGTCGACATCAATCCCGGCAAAGCAACACCGCACGGCGCGATCGCGGTGATGGCGCCAGGAACCGGTCTGGGCGAGGCGTTCCTGATCTGGAGCGGAACAGCTTATGTCGCCTGTTCCTCCGAAGGCGGACACCGGGATTTCGGACCTACCAATCACGTCCAGGCCGGGTTGTGGTCCTACCTGACCGATCGGTTTCGTCACGTCGCCTATGAGCGGGTTGCCGCCGGCATCGGCGTGCAAAACGTCTACGACTATGTCCGCTCCTGCGATCCCGCGTCCGAAAGCCCCGCCTTCGCCGCGCTGCTGCAGGCGGCGACAGACCGCACGCCCCTTATCATTGAAGCGGCGTTGCAGAACCCCGATAACAACCCCCTCGCGGCTCAGGCTTTGCGTATCATTATCGACGTCTGGGGAGCCGAAGCCGGCAACCTGGCGCTGACGGTTCTGGCAACGGGCGGCGTTTACCTCGCTGGAGGCTTGCCGCCGCGGCTGTTGGCGCAGCTACGGGACGGAGCTTTCCTTCGCGCCTTCTGCGCCAAGGGACGTTTTGCCAATCTCTTGCGCGAGGTTCCGATCAAGGTTGTTACGGTGAACGCCGCGCTGCTCGGGGCCGCGATGGTCGGACTGGAGCTGGCGGCAAAGCGATGAGCGGCGCCTATCCCTCACGGATGGGCGGTATCCGCCGAACCGCAATTGACCCAAGTGGGGCGTGACGCGTGATGAGCTGCGACGGTGGCATGAGTAGTTTCCGAGACTACAGCTTTCGAAGGGGTTGGGTAGTTTGGCGGCGTGAAGATGGATTGTTCACGCGCAACCAATTGGAGAGCCGCCGATGACAGCCGCAAACCTGAAGAAGCAGCCACGCGCTACGGCCCTCAATCGACTGTCCGCCGCTCCGTCGATTGTCGGAACTGAACCACCCTCGTCACCTCCGCCCTTGGCCGGCCAGTCCATGACGCCATGGCTGATGGTTGCGATGGCCGTGATCATTTTCTCCGGCGCGCTGTTCGGTTACGACCAGGGCGTGATTTCCGGCGCGTTGGACGGCATCAAAAAATCCTTTGTGCTGAGCCCGCTTCTGGTTGAAGTCGTCACCAGCTGGGTCACCCTCGGCGCCATGTTTGGAGCGCTGGCAGGGGGCGAGTTGGCGGACCGGTTCGGCCGCAGGAACGCGATTGTGTTTTCGGGCGTCCTGTTCGTCGTGGGCGCCGCGGTGCAGGCCTTCGCACCCGTCACCGCCGTTCTGGTCTGCGGACGCTTGATCGTCGGCGCCGCGGTCGGCCTGATCTCCGTTGCCGCACCGCTGTATGGCGCGGAGCTCGCGCCGCGGACCTTGCGGGGGCGGATCGTGTCCGGTTACCAGTTCGCCATCACGATCGGCATCTTTGCGGCCTATCTTGTGAACGACTTTCTCTCCGCCGGCGGCTCGTGGCGCCTGATGCTGGGTTCGTCCGCGGTTCCCGGTCTGCTGCTGCTGCTGATCGCGGTGGCGGCGCCGGAATCGCCGCGCTGGCTGATGAAGATGCTGCGCCGTCCCGAGGCCAAGGTTCAGATGCGGAAGATCGAGCCGAAGGTCGACGCCGACGACGCGTTGAATGAGATCGACGTGGCCCTGCGACAGGAGACCGAAAGCGCCGCCTGGAGCGAGGTCTTCCACAGCAAATGGCGGCGCCCGCTGCTGATCGGGATCGGCCTCGCGGTGTTCCAGCAGATCACCGGGATCAACGCCATCATCTATTACGCCAACCAGATTTTCGCCTCGGCCGGATTTGCTCCGTCGTCCCAGGCGACCCTGACCACCTGGGCGATCGGCGGCGTCAACGTCGCTGCGACCGTCATCGCGCTGGTTTTCGTCGACCGCTGGGGGCGCCGCAAGCTGCTGCTGGGCGGACTGATCGGAATGGGCGCAAGCCTGGCCGTATTGGCGGTCGCCTTCCGGTATATCGTCCCGGCCGTACCGGGTGCGGCCGCGACAGCGCCAAGTATCGCGGGCATCATCACGCTGTGCGGGTTGATTACCTTCATCATCTCTTTCGCCGCCTCCCTCGGCCCGGTAGTATGGACCGTCATCACCGAGATTTTCCCGGGGCGGATCCGAGGCCGCGCCGTTTCCGTCTGCACGGCTGTCAACTGGCTGTCGGCCTATGTGGTCAGCCAGGGCTTCCTGTCGATGGTCGATGCCGCCGGTAGTTCGCTGACTTTCGGGTTGTTCGCGCTGTTCTGCGTGATCGGCTGGGTATGGATCTTTTTCCGGGTGCCGGAGACTAAGGAACGATCGCTGGAGGATATTCAAAAGACCTGGGAGAAGGCCGCCTGATCAACACCCGGCTCTGTTCCATAAGGCAACGTTGAACCATTACATCGTCGGATCTGACGTGCACCCAGTTCACGTCAGATCCGACGATTTTCGGTCCGGAGCGCCTCGCCAAGGAGACGAACTATGACAACCCTTACAGAAATGCCGGAATGGAAGGCGCTGGCCGCCCATCACGCAGAGATCAAGGATGTTCACCTGCGCACCCTTTTCGCAGAAGATGCCAGTCGCGCCGAACGCTTCTCGGCCGAGGCATGCGGGCTCTTCCTCGACTATTCGAAAAACCGGGTCACCGAGGCAACGCTGGGGTTGCTGCTGCAATTGGCCGAGGCGCGTGGCGTCGCGCAGCGGCGCGAGGCCATGTTCTCCGGCGAGAAGATCAACACCACCGAGCGTCGTGCGGTGCTGCATGTCGCGCTGCGCGCGCCGCGCGGCAACCGTATTGCGTTGGATGGTGTCGATGTGGTGCCGGACGTGCACCGGGTGCTGGACGCGATGGTGGATTTTGCGACCCGGCTGCGCAGCGGCGCGTTCGCCGGGCATACCGGCAGGCGGATTCGCCATGTGGTGAATATCGGGATCGGCGGATCCTATCTGGGGCCCGAAATGGCCTATCGCGCGCTGCGCGCCTTCAGCGACCGCGCGATGACGTTCCGCTTCGTCGCCAATGTCGACGGCGCCGAGTTTCATGAGGCAACGCGCGACCTCGACGCCGCGGAGACCCTGTTCGTGATCTCGTCAAAGACCTTCACCACGTTGGAGACGATGACCAACGCCCGGGCAGCCCGTGACTGGATGGTCGGCAAGCTCGGGACCGATGCGGCGGTGGCGAAGCATTTCGTCGCGGTGTCGACCAACCTCGAGGGCGTGACCAAATTCGGCATCGATCCAGCCAACACCTTCGGCTTCTGGGACTGGGTTGGCGGCCGCTATTCGATGGACAGCGCGATCGGTCTGTCCACGATGATCGCCATTGGGCCGGACAACTTCCGTGCCTTGCTGGATGGCTTCCATGCCATGGATGAGCATTTCCGTACCGCGCCGCCCGCGCGGAATCTCCCGCTTCTCATGGGCCTGCTGACCGTCTGGTACAACAATTTCTTTGGTGCCCAGAGCTTTGGTGTCATGCCCTACGCAGCGGCGCTGGCGCGGTTCCCGGCCTATCTGCAGCAGTTGCAGATGGAGAGCAACGGCAAGCATGTCGATCTCAGTGGGCGGGCGGTGGACTACGAGACCAGTCCGATCGCCTGGGGCGAGCCGGGCACCGACGGGCAGCACTCGTTCTACCAGCTGCTCCACCAAGGCACCAAGCTCGTCCCCTGCGACATGATCGGCTTCTGCAAGCCGCTGAGCCCACTGACGGGACAGCACGATCTGTTGATGGCCAATTTGTTTGCCCAGGCCGAGGCCTTGGCGTTCGGCAAGAGCGACGCGGAGTTGAAAGCCGAAGGCGTGCCCGACTTCCAGAGGCCGTTCCGGGTCATGCAAGGCAACCGCCCGACCAACGTCATCCTGGCGGAACGGCTTGATCCAGCGACGCTTGGCAGCCTGGTGGC
>Ga0182012_10007878_pt1 | contig 10579 bp, 9 predicted proteins | sample 612S2SmetaG_FD_120486 | JGI IMG/M metagenome (GOLD analysis project Ga0182012, IMG submission 120486) | Permafrost microbial communities from Stordalen Mire, Sweden - 612S2S metaG | ecosystem: Environmental > Terrestrial > Soil > Wetlands > Permafrost | place: Sweden: Stordalen | collected...
AGAGTTCTGATAAGAAGCCAGACGCCAAGACTCCCGAGAAAAAACCGGATGCCGCCCCGGAGCCTTTGCCTTTGGACATAGGCGGCTATGCCCCCTCGCCCGATGGAAAGTGGCTGGCCATTTGGGCGCGCGATCCCGAAACCCCCGGCGAGAAAAAACAGAAAGACGCCAAGGCCGATGCATCCTGGGTAAACCACGAGATACACGGCACGCGCCTCTACCTGGCCGCGCTCAAGGCTGACGGCTCGCTCGACGGCGCATTGAAGCCCGTTGCGATTGCTCCGGATGTGCACCAGGCAGTGTGGTCGCTTGCAACTGACCGATTGCTGGTCATCACTGAGCAGCCAAACGAAGCCTCGGACCTCGGACCCGCCGGCGCGGCATGGGTGGTGGATGCCGGCACTCCCGATAAGCCCGCCAAGCTCAACGCCATCCCCGCCACGGTGAGCAGCGCGGTGTTTTCACCCGATGAGAGCACAATTGTTTTCTCTGCTCAGACTCCTGAAGACGCCCCGCCGGGGTACGACGAACTCTTTTCGCTCCCCAAGGAGGCAACGGGCACTGCAATCGTTCCGCTCACCTCCGGTTTTAAGGGTCAGATGAGTTCCTCCGGCCTGTACTTCGAGCCTGCGGGGTCGTTCATCGCCTCGGCTGGCATCGGCACAAGGACCGCGCCCGTGCGTATCGCGCTGGATGGCAAGACGCCGCCGGCTCCGGTCGAACTGGGCACATCGGTTGCCAGTGCTCTTAATACCAATCGCAAACAGACCGGTTGGATATGGCTGGCGGATGCAGGCGGGCAGCCGCAACAACTCTGTTTTGCGTCCAAACTGGGCGACCCCTGCCAAAGCGTCTCAATTCCCGAACTGGCCCCATCCAACCTCCGCAAGGTCAAGCCGGAACTGGTCTATTGGCAGAGTGGCGCTTTCACCATCGAGGGTCTGCTCTACCTGCCACCGACAGCCTCCTCTTCCGCGAAGGTTCCGCTGATTGTCGATGTACACGGCGGCCCATTTGGTGCTTTTGAAGACCGCGGGGATTTCTTTGTCGACTTTCTCGTCGGTCACGGATGGGCAATCCTGCGCCCCAACCCGCGCGGTTCGTCCAACTATGGAGTCAAATTCGGCGCGGCCAACAAGAACGACCTCGGCGGCGGCGATTACCAGGATGTAATGGCCGGAGTCGACGCAGTGCTCGCCAAATACCCGCTCGACCCAAGCCGCATGGCCTTGATGGGCTACAGCTACGGCGGCGAGATGGCCGGATTCGTCGAAGGCAAAACCGACCGCTTCAAAGCCATCGTCAGCGGCGCGCCCGTCATCGACCAGTTCAGCGAATACGGCACCGAAGGAGGGTCATGGTACGACCGCTGGTACTACGGCAAGCCCTGGGAGCACCTCGAAGATGCATGGCGACAGAGCCCCCTGGCGGGCGCGGCTCACGCCAAAACACCCTTCATGCTTTTACAAGGCCAGAGCGACACCACCGATCCGCTAGGCCAGTCCGAGGAGATGTATCGCGCCCTCCGCCAGGAAGGAGTGCCCGTGGAACTGGTCACCTATCCCCGCGATGACCACGGAGCACTGGCCACCGGCATGTTCGGCCGCCCATCCACAGAGGCGTGGCACGGCTTCGATGCGCGTCAACGGGTTGTCGAATTCATCGAGAAAGCCTTCGGTTCCCAGCCCGCCAAGCCCTGAGTCGGGCCCGGCGCCACCGGCAGAACGATAAATCCCTCTCTCCAATGCCCACCCTCTCGGCGCGGCGGATTCCCAACAATGCGTGCACCCGCGGCATTGTGTTCGTCCAGCGCAAGCCCCGGCAACCCGCCGACAATTGCTTGCAGCTGATCGTGGTTCGGCGGTCTGGTCGTGGTGATTGGAATCAGAGACCGCAGATTTTCATACGCCTCAGCCAGATCGCTGACCTTGCACCGGCGTTTCGACGGCAACGGCTTCAGTCCCAGAGACTTCCAGGCAGCGTACGGGTAGCTCTCCACCACCACGCGTTCTGGCGGCAAACCGGGCTGAGAAAAAGTGTCCAAGCGGCTCCAGCCTCGCCGGCAGAGCGCGTCGTAGACATCCAGGCAGAACTCGGCGAACGCGCGATAGGTCACCGGTTTGACCATGCCCGGCAGGCCGGTTTTGGCCGCCGTATTCAGTTGGCGCTCACTTACCCTGGAATGCTCCAGGCCATTCTCGCGGGACTTCCAGGCCTGCGGGCCGTCGAGCATGATCACCCTGATTCCGCGTAAGTTTGCGAGGTGGTTGAGGCGTCCGGCAAGGATATTGGCGTCCACACACCCGCGATCTTCATCGGAAGCTACAGAAGCGAGAATCTCGCAGGAAATCAGATCGCCCTCAGTCCCCGGACGATCCGTGCAAACTCGGTCGAGCACCACGATTCCCAGATCGGACCAACTGCGGTAGGCAAGGTCGACTGATAGGACGGCCACGTTTCGAGGATAAGTCCCTGGAAGGCGCAAGACAAGCTGGATTCCTCGAAACTCTGGCGCGGTTAGACCTAATTGAATCCGTGTGCCGAAACGGGAATCCACGGAATTTCCTCGATCCCGGACCCCCTCAGGCCGGTGGCTTCAGGATTGAATCCCAGAGGGCTAGCTGGAAAAAAGCACTTGCGGTATACTGGTTGAAGCCTCAAGAGGGCAGGGAGACCCCTGTCTCACGGGCTACGCGCCAAGGCAGACGAAGAGACATTTTCGACGCCTCGGCGGACAAAGAGAAAACAATGCCCAAGTTGAAGACCCATACGGGCGCGGCCAAGCGCTTTAGCAAGACTGGTACCGGCAAAATCAAGCGGGGCCAGACGAAGACGCGGCACATCCTTACTTCGAAGGCGCCAAAGACGAAGCGCAAGCTGGGCAAGACCCTGCTTGTCTCCGACGGCGACTACAAGAAGGTAGCGCGCATGATTCCTTACGCCTGACCACCTGCGGTGGGGCAGACCTTTGGATTGGGTCTGTGCCGCTGCGGCTGATGGGCCGATGAAACAATGGCCCCCGCCGGTTGCGAAATGCGTTCGCATTGGCGTGAGTTTCAGGCTTGCAATCGCGAGTGAAGAGGTTCACCGCCGTCCCGCCAAGGTTCGGCCTCCTGCCTCCAGCCGCTTAACCGACGTAACCAAAATGGAGAACACCCATGCCTCGCGTAAAACGTAGTACCAAGCGGAATGACCGCCGGAAGAAGATTCTCGACCGGGCAAGCGGCTACTTCCTTACGAAATCAAAGCTCTACCAAGCAGCGCAGGAAGCCGTCGAGCGCGGCCTCAAATTCGCCTACACCGGCCGCAAGCAGAAGAAGCGCCAGTTCCGCTCCCTATGGATCGTCCGAATTTCTGCCGCCGCCAAGCTGAACCACACCAGCTACTCGCAATTCATCAACGGCCTCAAAAAAGCCGGCATCGAGCTCGACCGCAAGATCCTGGCCGACATCGCCGTCAAAGACGCCGCTGGATTCACTGACCTGGTGCAGAAAGCCAATGCCGCCTTGGCCGCTGAAAAGAAAGTCGCCGCCTAAGCTGCTTCAGTCCGCAAGACCCAAACGGCCCGGGATCTTCAAGGATCCAGGGCCGTTTTGCATTCGGAATAAACGGTCAAGAATCGTCTATAAACAAGTTATTGACGACTGAGCGTCGATTTTCGAAGTATGGAAGGCTGAAATTCGGGTATGGAGATCCTCGGCCTCCATTTGAGGCCGCAAGTGACCGATCCCCGTCAGGTCTGGAACATCGCTGATGAAGACCACCTCCTGCGGAGAGAAGTAGTTGTAATAATCGAGCGGAAATCGACTATACTTGCAATATTGACATTATCGTGTCGATAATGAGAGTATAGAAGACGATCTATCGCCTATAGGTAGCCATCCATGATCCATCGCTTGGAGATCGAGAACTTCTATTCCATTCGCGAGACGCAGGTGATCGACCTGCGCATCGGCGCGAAGGTGCCGGACGAAGAGGGCCGGTTTGCCGAAATAAACGATGGCAGCGGAGATCGAGTTCCGAAGGTTGTTGCGTTGTTCGGCGCTAATGCGTCGGGAAAATCGAATGTGCTCAAGGCGCTGACATTCCTGCGCTGGTTCCTAGTGGACAGTGTGAATGCAGCGCCCGATGCAATGCTTGAGTTTGTTTCGTTTGCAGACGCCTCGGGGACGGCGTCGACTACCCGAATCAAAGTTTACTTTGACTGGTTCGAGGATTTGTCAAATACGAATCTGCGTGAAATGGAAGGCCGCCCATTCGCTCGATACAGTTACGAACTTCGTGTCATTAATAACTTGCGAATCCTGGATGTTCTTGAGCGCGGTGGCATAGTCCTTTCGGAGCAACTCAGGATGCACCCAGCGTCCGGGAAATCAAGGAGGGTCTTTGAGCGAACATCGGATGGGGAGGTGAAGACCGATACTGGCTTCTCGCTGAAAGGCTTCAGTCACATATTGGCAAAGCTACGAAGGAATGCGAGTTTGACCTCCACGATCACGCAGTTCATTGAGGAGTCCCCAGTTTCCGTTTTCTTGGCATGGGCAAAGCGAATTCCCTCAAATCTCCATGGCCAGAAATTGGATCTCCAAGAGAATGCGATGGTCCAGTATTATGCATCACACCCAGAAATCTTCGCCGAGTTAAATCAGGTCATCAATCGCGTCGACCTGGGTCTGAGTTCCGCTTCCTTTATTCAGCTGCCTTCAGGTAACCTTGGGGTGACCTTTGCACACCGAGGGCTCGATTTCCCTCTCATATTCCAAGCGGAGAGTGAAGGTACCAAAAGCTTTGTCAAGATATTTCCGCTCATTAAGGAGGCGCTCATCGTTGGGGGGACAGCAGTGGTTGATGAGTTGGACTCAACGATCCATCCGAATTTTTTGCCCGAGATACTGCGCTGGTTTTATGACAAAGGGACTAATCCGCACAACGCCCAACTTTGGATAAGCGGACAAAGCGCCTCACTTCTCGAAGATCTACACAAAGAAGAGATCTTCTTTACAGAGAAGAATGAAAACGGACATACCCGAGTCTACGGTCTTAAGGACATCGAGGGCGTACGTCGGGTGGACAACTTTTACCAGAAGTATCTGGGAGGCGTGTACGGCGCCGTACCGCGGATTGGATGAGCCGGCTGCGGATTCAGCAGCGAACTCGCATTTTTCTCGGCTGCGAGGGGCAAAGCGAGCAGAGTTACGGGGCGCGATTGAGTCAAATCGCCGAGGCTGCTGGATTGCACGTTTACATCGATAACGATGTGCTTCAGCCAGGCGCCGGAGACCCTTTTGCCTTGGTCCAAATGGCGGTCCGGCGCATTGCGGAGAAAGAGCGAAAGCGCGGCGTCTTTTCTCTTCGTGCAGTTCTTCTTGATCGGGACAAATGGGGCCAAGTTCCAGACCGGGACAGTCAAACCGCTCCGCTCGCAGCTAGGAACCATTTGAGTCTGATCTGGCAGATCCCTTGCCACGAAGGTTTTCTGCTCCGGCATCTTGAGGGACAGGAGACCTCGCATCCAGCCTCGGGAGACCTGGCGCTGCAGGCCCTCAAGCGGGTATGGCCGGAGTATTCAAAAGCCATGCCAGCAATTCAGCTAGCCACCCGTATCGACCTCGCGGCAGTCCGCAGGGCGTGCACGGTCGAGCCGACGCTCGCAAGCTTCCTTATTCAGATTGGCCTCCTGCCAGCGTGACGGATTGCCGCCGGCTGCTCGCATCTGCTGTAAGGAATGCCAGTGGTTTATCCTGAGTGCTACGCATGATGAACGAAGAGATACCAAGTCTGACGGCATTCGATGACGCCGCGCTGGATCAGGCCTTTGGCGCGGCTGTGAACCGTGCCAAGGCCGATGCCACATTCATTTCCAACGAAGCGGATGTCGAGGCTTTTCGCCTGCGCTGGCTTGGCCGCAAGCAGGGCTTGCTGAAACTCATCCAGGACGGCTGGCTAAAAACTGCGCCTCCCACCGCCAGGAAGCCCGTAGGCGAGCGCTTCAAGATCCTCAAGGAATTGGTCGAGGGACTGCTGGAGCAATCCGCCGGGACCGGTCCGAGCGACGCTGCCCTCGCCGCCGAGGCCATCGACATTACGCTGCCCGGCACCCAGCGTCTCACCGGCGCCGAGCACCCCATCACGCGCACGCTGAACGAAATCACGCAGGTCTTCGCGGCTCTCGGCTACTCGGTCGGTGTAGGTCCCGAGGTCGAAACCGACTTCTACAACTTCGAAAGCATGAATTTCCCGCCCGGCCATCCCGCGCGCGATACTCAAGATACGCTGGTCATTTCCAATCAGGACAGGCGTCCCCTGCGCGACCGCCTGCTGCTGCGCACGCATACGTCTCCAGTTCAAATGCGGACCATGGAATCGCAACCACCACCGGTGCGCATCATCATTCCCGGCAAGGTCCATCGCAACGACGCGGCCGACGCCACGCACTCGCCCATCTTTCATCAGGTGGAAGGCCTGTGCGTCGACACCAACATTACTTTCAGCGATTTAAAGGGCACGCTGGACCACGCCATGAAAGCGCTCTTCGGATCGGCCGTGAAGACGCGCTTCTTTCCGTCGTTCTTTCCCTTCACCGAACCCAGCGCCGACGTCCAGATCAGCTGCATCTTCTGTGGAGGCAAAGGCTGCCGCAAATGTAAAAACTCCGGATGGATCGAGTTACTTGGCTGCGGCATGGTTGATCCGTCGGTCTTCGCCTTTGCCGCGGAAAAACAGCCAGCCTACGACCCAAAGAATATTTCCGGCTTCGCTTTCGGCATGGGAGTGGAGCGCATTGCCATGATGAAATACGGCATCAGCGAAATCGGCCAGTTCTATGCAGGAGATATGCGGTTCCTGGGGCAATTTGTTTGAAAATGACAGCGAGTTAGCGGGGACCGTGAAAGGATCATCTTCAGTGGCAAGGACTCTGTATTTCCGCGACTTGATCGTTTGGCGGAGGGCAATGGAATTGCGCGTGAAGTGTACTTGCAAACGGAGGAATTTCCGAAGTCCGAGACGTTTGGACTGCGGATGCAGATGCGCCGCTCCGCAGTTTCGGTTGCTAGCCACATAGCAGAAGGCCACGGGAAACTGGCCGATACTGATTTGCGACGATCGCTTGGATCGGCGCGCGGAGCACTTTACGAATTTGAAACGCAGAACGAGTTGGCATGTGGCTTAAAGTTCATCGATCAGGATTCTTCGCGACATCTACTCGAACTGGCCACCGAAACCGCAAAGCTGATAAACGGACTGTTGGGGAAATTGAATGGTTGATGGAGTTACCAACAAATCAGCTAACTCGCTAACTTGCTATGAGCGCAAAGCACGCTAACTTGCTAAAAGGTAATCTTGAATGAAGATCCTAGCTAAATGGCTTAGAGCCTACTTACCGGAACTCCCCGTCGACGACGCCCAACTCGCCGAGGATCTGACCCTGCGCGGCATTGCGGTTGAGGGAATATATGACCTCGGTGAAGGCAACGGCTCGCTCTACGAGATGGACATCACCACCAACCGCGTCGACGCCATGAATCACTACGGCGTAGCGCGGGAGGCGTCTGCGATTTATGGCCTTGCGCTGCCGGCATTGCACTATCCGCTCCCGGAATTCCGCCCTTCCGTCCAGGACTTTTCCGTCCGTATCGACGCCCAGAACGAGTGCGGCCGCTTCACCGCCCGCGTGCTCCACGGGATCACCATCGGCGACTCGCGCGACTGGTTCAAAGGCGCAGAAGTCGCTATGTATTTTGCTCTTCTCGAACAGAAAAAGATCTCGAATGCCGTCGACGCCACCAACTTCGCTTGGCTCGCCATGGGGCAGCCCACCCACGCCTTCGACCTGGACAAGATTGAAGGCGGCATCGTCGTCCGCCGAGCCCGCAAGGGCGAGCGCCTCAAAACTCTTGACGGCGTCGACCGCATTCTCGATCCGGAAGACCTCATCATCGCCGATCACGTTAAGCCCCTCGGCCTGGCCGGAGTGATGGGCGGCTGGGACACCATGATTACGCCGGCAACAACCAACGTGCTGGTCGAAGCCGCGTGGTTTGAGCCCATGGCCGTGCGGCGAACAGCGCGTCGCCACGGCCTGCACACAGACGCCAGCCATCGCTTCGAGCGCGGCGCGGACTTTCATGCCGGACCAGTGGCTTCGGCGCTGGTAAGCAGCATTCTGCTGGCCAACGGCGGCTGGATTGAAGGCGATTTGGTAGACGTGAGAGTGGCAGATTTTGAAGAGCGAACCGCCAACCGCCGTCCCGTCCCGCTTGCCCTGAGCGAAGTCCATCGCATTCTGGGCACCACCATCGATGCCGAAGGGATTACTGCGGCGACGGTCGAGAATGTCCTCACCGCGCTTGGTTGCAAATTAGCGAGTCAGTCCGGCAGCCCCGCGTGGCAAGTGACTCTCCCCAGTTGGCGCCTCGACCTCGACCGCGAAATCGATCTCATAGAAGAGGTCGCCCGCGTCTACGGATACAACGGCTTCGCCAACACCCTCCCTGTGTTTGGGGAAGGCGTGCGTGCCCTGCCGTGGGCGGAAAAAGAATCGGAAGTCCGCCGCACGCTGCTCGCCGCGGGCTTCCACGAAGCAATTGCCAGCACATTCTGCTCGGCGGCCGAAGCTGCCCTCACTGCCCCGCAACCCGGCCTCGCTGTTCCCCTCGGCAACCCGCTCAGTGAGGAGGCAGGCGTCCTTCGTCCTTCTCTGATACCCAGCATGCTCGCAATGATCGCCGGCAATCTCCATCGCGATGTGAGCGACGTGCGGCTCTTCGAGTTAGGCACAGTTTTCAGCGGTACAACGGAGAAAGTTGAGGAGCATCCCGCAGTGGCCTTTGGCGCAGTAGGCGCATTGCCGGAGCAGGGTGCGCTCCACGCCGCGCGAACCATCGATTTCCATGACGTAAAGGGCGCTGTTGAGCAGGTGCTGGCTCGGTTTCAGGCGCGCGCAGTCTATTTCGATCACTTTCCCGCCGAAGCCGGAATCACGCCGGCGTGGCTGCATCCCTACCGTTCCGCGCGTGTCGCTGTCGATGGCATCACAGTAGGCTGGTTCGGGCAACTGCATCCGCGCGAGGCCGCGGCGCGCAAGTTGAAGGAGCCCGTCCTTGTTGGCGAATTGTATCTCGACCGCCTCTACAAGCTGCCCCTGCGCAAACCGATTGCCAAAGAAATCTCCCGTTTCCAGCCGGTGCGGCGCGATTTTTCGCTGATCCTGGACGAGAGCGTTGGTTGGGAGCGCATTGATCAGGCTCTCGAGGCTTTGCAGATTCCCGAATTGGTCGACTGGCGCGTGCGCGAGGTTTTCCGCGATGCACGGCTGGGGGCGCGCGACTATTCACTTTTGCTCGGCGCAACATTTCAGGCCCCTGATCGCACGCTCCGCGAGGAAGAGTTGCAGACCTTCCAGGCGCGCGTGGTTGAAGCTGTTGGCCAAGCCGGTGCGCGGCTGCGTAGTTAAACCTAAAACCTGCCTGATCGGCGCTATACTTGCACCGGTACAGAGTGAAAATGCGGAGGAGGTTCGATGTCGGAGTTTGCGTGGGATGGAGAAGTTGTAAAAGAGCCGGTGCATGAGCTGGAGCAAAGATCTGAATTTGAACCGCAGCCTGAGCCGCAGCACTCGGCAGCCGAGGCCGCGACCCTGACCCTGAGCGCGAATGATTTTTCTGCGCTGGAAGACCGCATCCTGCGCGCCGTGGAAGTGGTGCGCCGCGAGCGCCAGGCCCGCACGGCGGCTGAAGAACGAGCAGCCCGCGCCGAATCGCAACTGCGCGTACAGGCTCCGTTGATAGAGCAGTTGGAAAAAGACCTGGGCGCGCTGCGCGCCGAGCGCGATCATGTGCGTGAACGCGTAGAGCGGCTGCTCGGTCAATTAGACGCGCTGGAGCTTTAACGCTCGAGACTTAAGGAAGGTGTGCATGGCTGATGAAAAATACCCTAACTCAAAGGGCTATGTGACGGTTGAAATCTACGACCAGATCTACCACCTTTCCGGTCAGGATGTGGACCATATTCGCGACCTGGCTGCGCGCGTCGACGCGAAAATGCGCGCTGTGGCTACACACGGCCGCACCGTGGACTCGCTCCGCGTCGCCGTGCTGGCCGCATTGAACCTGGCCGATGAACTCGTGCAGGCAGGCATCGCCGAAACGCAACCCGGCCATGCGCGCGCCGAGAATCTTCGCGGCCTGCTCGACGAAGTTCTTGAGGAAGATCTTAAGACGGGTTCCTAGATTTCAGAGCAGAGCAGTGCAATCTTGAAGGATGCATGGCATGGGTCGAGGGCCGCTTCCGGTGTTGCGATTTAACCTTCTGTTCGCATTCCCAACCTTGAAATGCTCCAGCCGCAAATGCGGCGCAAAAACGTAGCACACTGCGCCTACCTCGCACAAGGCCTTGTATTTTTTTGCGCGGACCCATACTATCCGCAATAGAAACCGGCCTGCAAAGCAGGTGGGTAGTCAACGCAGGTTGAACCAACATTCAATGAACAGGGGCTCGACTCGACAATCGGTTCCGTGTGCCGTGTCCGCCAGTCCGGAATGCCTAACGAACCGCGGAGAGCTCCACCGTCTTAGGACGG
>Ga0182012_10007879_pt1 | contig 10579 bp, 11 predicted proteins | sample 612S2SmetaG_FD_120486 | JGI IMG/M metagenome (GOLD analysis project Ga0182012, IMG submission 120486) | Permafrost microbial communities from Stordalen Mire, Sweden - 612S2S metaG | ecosystem: Environmental > Terrestrial > Soil > Wetlands > Permafrost | place: Sweden: Stordalen | collected...
CCCCTGAAACCCCCACACTGCCGCTATTCGCTGACTTGTGCAGACCTTCCCTAGCTGCAACGTAAACAACGAGGGTGCCAAACAATGCCTCTTCCACACGGTCAGCACCTGCTTGGACGACATGACTTCGGCGTGGATGGAAAGCTATGGCTCGGTGAATCAGAATGACTTCAGCCTGAGCCGTAGCATCCTCGACAACGGTTTTGTGCATGTGGCTGAGAGCTATGCACTGAGCGGCTCTGGAAGCGGCACGTTTACGGGCGACACGACTGGCGAGCGCGCTATGGCTTACTATCAGGATACCAGCGTCTCCGGACTGCCCGAGTTGAACTATTACTACTATATGGCTTCGCAGTTTGCGCTCTCGGACCGGTGGTTTTCACCAGTCTCAAGCAAAACGAAACCGAACCGTCTTGCTACCATGGCTGGTGGCACTACCCAGGGACTTGTGAAAGATCCCGGGGCTGACGACGACAATCTGCCGCAGCGCAACATCAAAACCATCTTCGAGCAATTGCAAGATAACAACGTTTCCTGGAAGATCTACTACACGACAACGACAAGCCTCTGCAATGAGAGCTTCGATGCCGATACCTGCGGAAGCACGAGTAATCCCAGTTACTATCCCGCCACCACGTTTGAGTACTTCGGCTATTCGAATCAATTCATCTACCCCAATCCGTCCGGGGCTGCATGTACTGGGACGACGATCGGCTCGGAAGCGGCTGGTGTCGATCCAGATAATGCCTTCTGCATCGATATCAAGCACATTGCTCCGGTAAGCCAGCTGTTATTGGACATGACGAATGGAACGCTGCCGGAGTTCGCCTATATCGAGCCAGGATATGGAATCAACGACGAGCACCCCGGCTCGGGACAGTCGATCCTGACTGGGCAAATAGAAGTCTCCAAAATATTGAATACGTTTATGAGCAGTGTGTCCTGGAAGGATTCGATTTTCTTCCTGGCGCGCGACATCAGTGGCGGCCCTTACGATCACCTTCCTCCGGTTGCAGGGCACTCGAACGACCACACAAACATGGCGAATATGGGATACCTGGGAAATCTTCCCGGGGGCACAATCCCGGACATCTCCACTATTGCGGTCAACGCCGACAGCTACAAACCTTGTCTTCTATCGGGCGGAGACCCGCTTCACTGCGATCTGAACAGCTCAGACCCTGGCGCGGTCTCGACCGACGCAGCTGCCATGGAGGGTTTCGCGGCGCAGTTGGGATTTCGCGTACCCAATCTTGTGATTTCGCCGTTTACCCGCAAACACTATGTCTCGCATATTCCGATGGATCATACGGCCGTGCTCAAGTTTGTGCAGAACCGTTTCATTGGGGCGTCGGCACATATGACTGCGCGAGATGCGGCTCAGCCTGACTTGCTCGACTTTTTTGATTTCACGAACGTTCCATGGCAGAATCCGCCTCCGACAGCGACCTTGCCCACGCCGCCGGAGATTGGGTCAACTTGCACCCCGAGCGTTATGAAGTAAGTTTGGGAAGCTAGTTACAAATAGCCAGAGGTTCGACGACTACGGGTCGCGCTACGGCGAGTTCCAGAAACAGATATCCGAGTGGTTTAAAGCTGGAAAGATCAAGTACGTCGAAGATGCCGTCGAGGAGCTGGAGAGCTCGCCCGAGGCGTTCATAGGACTCCTGCAAGGAAAGAACTTCGGAAAGCTGGTAGTTCGAGTCAGCGTAGACACAACACCACAATGAAGACGAGAGGAAATGACATGAAGATCGTGATGGTTCTAACTTCCCACAGTGCGTTGGGCAACACAGGAAAGAAGACAGGTTTCTGGCTGGAGGAATTCGCCTCGCCCATTTTGTCTTCCGCGATGCGGGAGCAGAGATTACCCTGGCTTCCCCGCACGGGGGTCAGCCGCCTCTTGACCCGAAGAGCGACGAACCGGCCGCTCAAACCGCAGCCACTGCACGCTTCAGGCAAGATGCGGAAGCTCAGAGTGCCTTGGCAAATACAGTCGAACTCTCGAAGGTGCCGGTCGCGGAATTTGATGCTGTGTTTTACCCTGGCGGACACGGCCGTCTCTGGGACTTGGCCAATGACAAACATTCGATCAATCTAATCGAATTGGCGTATGCGGCAGGAAAGCCAGTCGCGTTCGTCTGCCACGCTCCCGGAGTTCTTCGCAATGTAAAGCAAAAGACGGGACTCCGATCGTTAAGGGAAAGCACGTCACGGGATTCAGTGACAGCGAAGAAGACGCAGTTCAGCTGACAGACGTGGTTCCGTTTCTGGTGGAAGACGAATTGAAACGCCTCGGTGGACTGTACGCGAAGGGGCCCGACTGGAGATCGTTTGTGCTGGTTGACGGAAACCTGATTACCGGCCAGAATCCGGCGTCGTCTGCGGAGGCTGCCCATGAAGAGTTGCAGAGGATAGCCGCCGCCGTGATCAAGAAGTAACATTACATTTTGAAGAACGACAGCTGGTCCTTGGGCCGTGAGCACGCCCTCGTATGCCCATACTGACCAACACTCATTTACGGGGACCTAGACAATGTCCGACAGGAATGCAAAGGCAACCGGTCCTGCGAGCTTTCGCTTATGACAGGGAGAGGCAGTCGCGCGCAGCAATTTGGACTGCGTCAGTTCGCCGTAAGGAAAATAGACGGCGTGGTCAATTGTGACCAACTCTTGGGCGCCAAAGAAAATATTCTGTGAATGCATATACTTGGGTCGGATTTTGGACAACGACATTATTCTCATTTCCTTACGTGACTTTTTCGCGGCTCGCGATGGCCACGCCATGGCTGCGGCCTGCGCGACCCTTACTAAAGCCGCCCCGCCTGCAGATGGGCACCCTGCCAGCGCGGACACGGCCGACGAACTGGAATACGCTTTCAACCGCCTGTTCGTGGGACCTGGGGCCGTTCCAGCGCCGCCCTATGCTTCCGTCTACCTTGATCCAGACCACGGTCTGATGGGCGAATCCACACGCATCGCTGCGGCTGTCTACGATGCTCTCGGCGTCTCGTCTCCCTCGAATGGCCGCCTGCCTGATGATCATCTAGCCCTGGAGTTGGACGCAGCCGTGGTCTTTCATGCGCTAAAGGCACGGGAGCAGAGTGCGGAACTCGCTGCCCTCTGGGACTATTTTCTGCGCGACCATCTCATGTTGTGGGTGCCGTTGTTCTTAGCCTGCATCAAGCAGGTGCCGGACGTTCCACCGGCTATCAGCCACGTGGCTTCGCTTCTTTCGGCGTGGCTTTCTGAAGAATGCGGAGCTAAACCCGTTACGCACGTCCCGCCTTGTATCAATTAGGAGCTATCGCATGAGCAAAATAACAAAGCAGGAAATCGAGCGGATACTGGAAAACCCAGTCTCGCGACGTTCCTTTCTTGGCGGGCTGCTCGCAACTGGAGCTTTGGTCGTACTTCCTGGTTGCAGACTTCTGCGACCGGGAACAGTCGACATGGGACAAGTCTGGGAGGGTGGATATCAGACATTTCGTAATGCCTGTTCCCGTAATTGTTACGACACCTGTTCTATTGTCAGCTATGTAAAAAATGGCGTTCTCAAATTCGTGGAGGGTGCGCCCGAGTCTTCCTTTACCGCCGGGGGACTCTGCGTGAAGGGCAACAGCTATGTGCGCCGGGTTTACAGTCCGGATCGCATTAAATACCCGATGGAGCAGCAGGGACGCGGGACGGGCAAATGGAAGCGCCTGTCCTGGGACGAGGCCATGGACAAGATCGCGCGCAAGATTCTCGAGATCAAGGCTCGCGACGGATCGCTGCTTGGGTTGGCCCTATCCAAGTATTCAGGCAGTTTCGGCATCACCCATTACGGCGTGGAGGGCATGATGTCCTCATTGGGATACACCACGCGCCTGGTTGGTACGCCCTGCTGGCCGGCGGGCATGGACGCCCAAAACTTCGACATGGGCAATATGTTGTGCAACGATCCCGAGGATCTTCCGCTAGCGCGCTACGTGATCGTCTGGGGCGCAAACCCAGCATGGTGCTCGGTACACTCGATGAAGTTCCTCTATGCCGCGCAGGAAGCCGGCGCCAAGCTTGTTGTCGTGGACCCGGTCTTCACCCAGACCGCCGCCAAGGCAGATGAGTATGTGCAGGTGCGCACTGGCGAGGATGGCGCACTCGCTCTTGGCATGTGTCGCCACATTCTCGACCGCGGCCTCTACGATAAAGAGTGGGTCGCGGCACATTCCATCGGGTTCGACGAATTTGCGGCCTATCTGCGCGAGCATGTCACCATCGACTGGGCGGCGCAGAAGTCCGGCGTACCAGCGTCGCACATCGCGGCAATCGCCGAGGAGTTCGCCCAAGCCCGGCCAGCGACGATCTGGATCGGCTACGGCATGCAGCGTCACGTCAACGGTGGGGCGTCGGTGCGCATTCTGGACGCCCTCGTGGCCATGACCGGCAACATCGGCAAACCAGGCGGAGGTGCTCGCTACGCCCAAATGCAGACTTGGGGCTTCAACTATCACGCCAAGAATCAGAAGCAGCCAGAGGGTTCCAAAGGCTGGATCGGAGCATCTGGTCCGAAAGGTGAATTTGATTTCTCCGGTGTTAAGGAGAACGTCAAGTACGCGGATCGAACCATCAACATCAACAAGACGGCCCAGGAGATATTAGACACGAAAGATCCTCAGGTGCGCATGCTGTGGGTCGCATGCAAGAACATCCTCTCCCAAGACTTCGACAGGCCGAAGATGCTGAAGGCGTTCAACAAACTCGAGATGGTCGTGGTTGCGGACCAGTTCTTCAACCAGACCGTGGAGCAGGCAGACATCGTTCTACCCGTAACCACGTTCTTTGAGGAATGGAATATCAACGCCTCATACTGGCATTACTGGCTATCCCTCAACGAACAGGCCGTGAAACCGCTCCATGAAGCCAAGTCCGACATCGAAATCGCGGCCGCACTCTCAAAGCGCATGAACGAACTCGCACCCGGCTCCTGCACCTTTCCCACCACGGTCGACACCAAGGATTGGACGGCTCAGGAGTTCAACAAAAAAGAACTCGATCTCTTCGGCATTTCCTCCTGGGAGGAGCTGCGCAAGGGACCGGTCAAAGCCAAGCTCACCTCCTCAGCCCCATGGTCTGACGGGGTATTTGCTACGCCCTCCAAGAAGTACGAGTTCCATTCCGATCTGTGCGCGAAGAACGGCCACGATGCCCTGGTCATGTACAAGGAGGGCCGCCCCGCATACGACAAGCTGCGACTTCTCACCCCGCACTCCAAGTTTGCCATTAATTCGCAGTTTCAAAATCTGGACTGGATGGCAGATTTCAACTCCGAACCTTACGTCTACATCCACCCTCGTACAGCAGCCTTGCGCGGTATCGGGCACGGCGATGCTGTGCGTGTCTTCAACAAGGTGGGAGAGGTACGGCTCGCGGCCCAGCTTACGGCCGACGTGCCGCCTGACACCCTGCTCATGTACGAAGGCTGGTACAAGGGACTGGCCTTCAACTGCCAGAACCTCGTCGATGACGTCTCCTCCGACATGGGCTCTTTCAAGACCGGTGCGCCTGGCGTGGCTATACACGACCAGTTCGCCGACGTGGTCCGGGCATAAGGAGGCGCGACATGAAAAAACAACTCGGATTTTATGTGGACGCCAAGCGTTGCATCGGCTGTTTCGCCTGTGCCATGGCGTGCAAGAATCAATATCATCAGGCTTCCGGCGTGGTCTGGCGTCAAGTCTATCCGCTCAAGGAAGAGGTATATCCCCATCACGAGAGGGCCTTTTACTCCCTCTCGTGCAACCACTGCGAACACCCCGCCTGCATGGAGGTCTGCCCTGCTGCCGCCTATACCAAGCGCGAGCAGGACGGCGTGGTTGTGCATCATCAGGAAAAGTGCATAGGCTGTGCGAACTGCGTCCGCTCTTGTCCATACGGTGCGCCGCGTTTCAATCCGGGGACGGAGCGCGCGGAGAAGTGCAACCTCTGCTGGCAGCGCTTGGACGCCGGACTCGATCCTGCCTGCGTTAAGAGCTGTCCCACCAATGCGCTTAGACTCATCAATCTGGCGACCTTTAACGAGCCCAACGCCGTACAGTTTCCCCCGGGCTTTCCGCATATGTCACGCCTCAACCCCTCGACGCGTTTCCGCCAGGCAGAATTGCCGAAGATCATCAAGCCGGAGGACAAGTAATGATACCGAGCATGGAGCTTCCCCTTGTCTTTTTCACGCTCTTAAGCCAGTTAGCCATCGGTCTGACCCTGCTCTACGCCCTGCGCACGGCAGGACCGTCTGTGCAGCCGGAAGCATCGGCCAAGACGCAGTGGTTTGTGTCTGCGGGCATCCTGGCCTTCAGCCTGATCGTCTCCCTCACTCACCTCGGTCACCCTTTGCTTGCACCACGCGCCGTGCTCAATCTGTCCACGGCTTGGCTCTCGTGGGAAATCCTGATATTCATCCTGCTCTTCGCACTCATGGCCGCAACAGCATATCTTGGCGTCACCAGGAGATTCGTTTGGTTGACCGCTGCTACGGGGTTTATCGCACTATTCGTGCAGGGGATGGTTTACTCGCCGTCGAGTTTCCCTGCCATTCATAACGTCTTACCCTTCGCCTTTTTCCTGGTTACGGCAGTCATCCTCGGCGCGAGCACAAGTGCATGGTTCGCGCCACAGGATACGCAACCGCTTCTCCGGTGGATTTTGGTCGGAGCTCTTTCCGCCGGGCTGCTGCTTTTCCTGGTCGCGCCTTGCGTCTGGCTCTCGGGGGGGACGGTTATGCGCCTGACCGGCTTGGCCTATCTGGCTTCGCCGCTGTACTGGGCTCACATCGTGCTCGGCTTAGCCGTCCCTATGGCAGTAGTTGTGGTCTCGCGACGTATTCCCTCCTGGCTACCGATCCTGTTGCTCGCCGGTGCTTTGTGCGGGCGTGTCGTCTTCTACTTGGACACCATACATACAGGTGTCAATATCGGCGGATTGCAGTAGCCGTGACATTTCATTATGTAAAGGCGAATGACCGCATCCGGGCATCCATGGATAAAGTGCGGTCGACGGCGCTGGCATCGGGGCTCGAGATGAATCACCTCCGCAGCGCCGGGTAAGGCAAGCCGTGCGAGTGCGGAAAAGCACCCCGCAAGTTATCCAGACGCTTTCTTTCCGAAACGGCGGCGCACACGATCTCGGCTGGAAGCAGAGCCCCTCCTCCTCCTGAAGAGAATCCAACTGGAAGAGAATACAGCTTCTCACCTTCAGCTTTTTGAAATGTGATTCAAGACATTGGCCGGTTAGTGCAGTGAAGCTAGTTGATGATCTAGCGGGTGAAAGTCCTGCCAGCGCAAGTTTCCCAGTTGGCGCTGTAGTGATATCCGGCGATGGTGCGGGTGACCAAACCATCGGAAGCCCGGAAGTAAACGTCCTCGTGGGCTGGGTGCGAACCCGGTCTGCTCCGACAAGGAGGGCAAGCAAAGCAGCAGGTCGTAGCGCAAGCGAACCGTAGTGAAGCCTCGAAAACAATGTCCCTCGCCAGAATCGGAGTGTGAGGATGTCGGGAATGCCGAAACTTTTAACCGGAGTTGAAGGCCAGCGTTTTCGGCGAAGTACTGGGTATGGGCAGCCGAAAAGTTCCCCGTGGTCTCGGAGGGCGACATGCTGTGAAAGATCATCAACGAAAGCTCAGAACCAGTCGTGGGTCGCCTAGGCATATGTGAATATGCACAGCGAAGGCATCTGGTATAAGCCGAGACGGTGAAATCGAGATGTACCCGCGAGTGGGGCGGATGGGGCCGATTAAGTGTTGATGGACCGGGACAGAATAACCCGGACCGGAGCGAGGGCCCCTGGGGTAGAGCGGCTTGGCCGCTCGCACGGAGGTGCTTACAAGCGCATCATCCCCTGGCACAGAGCAGGGAGAACATGATGGCAGTAGAGAGCACGAAGGACGATGGCAAACCGGTTCGCTGGGAAGGCCGCGTCTGATAGTCCGGCCTTGAAGCTGTACTGGGGAAAACCCGCCGTACGGAATTTTAGGGGAGGCGATGGAAACGTCGGCATCATTCGAAGCCCGGTCCGCGCCATTGCCTTACCCGACAGTTAGACTTCGGGACCGCATACAGGTTAGATGGACGTTTTCGCGGTATTCAACCATCCGCCGCGCTCCGAATCTTCGGCCTAGGCATGCATGGGGCGTTAAAGGGATCAGGCAGCATCGAGACGGGTTGAAGAGGCGGAGTGCTCCAGACGAGACCACCCCGACCGGAAGCGACGAACAATGAAGGCGTCGAGGGCGACCCATCCGGGGCCAAAGACAAGAATGAGCACGGCTGCGAACAGGAACGTGTAAGGATCGGCACCGTAGAATTTCCCGGGATTGCTGAAGAACGAGAAGAGTGCTTCGCGATCGGCTGTGAGATAGGCGACAAGCATATTGCCCGTAAGCACCAATCCAGTGAGGCGTGAGGCGAGCCCCGCGATCAGCAGCACTCCGCCGGAGAACTCCACGCAACCGACAAAGATCGCGGTGCCATTGGGCGCGGGAATGCCAAGCGTGGTGAAGAACTGCGTGACCTGTGAGAGATTGTGCAGCTTGCCCCATCCGGTCTGCATGAACTGCCATCCCCAGTAAAGGCGCACGAAGAGCAGAAACGGCGACTGCGCGCGCGACGCAACGGAAGTGAAGAGCGAATACACGCGATCAAAGCGTTGGACGAGCGAGTTCATTGTGCCTCCTGGTTGGCCGCCTGGCGAGATTTTAAGAACCAGCCAAGGGCGGAAAACAATGCAAAACAGTTTTGGATATGCTGTGCACATGCCTCGGGCGTGAGCGTCGATTCGGCATAGGCGCGTGCCACGGCATCTCCGATTGATACCCCTCCGGAAATCGCGCGGAGCAAGCGGAACTCTTCCTCATCCAGCCGCTTGTTATGCACCACAAGCTCATGCCGATGGATCGCGAGATAGATGGGAGCGGTGGATTTAACGCGCTCGACGTGTGTGCGAGCCAGAGCGTGTGCAGAGCTTCCGTTGCGCCGGGCTGCCTCGCGAATATCGAAAAACAGCGAATCGACTGAATAAGTGACCTCCAGCAGGCGAATGTGCGGCTGAAGTTGGAGCGACGCGTTCGGATCGAGCGTAGCGACGTCCTGCGGCGTGAGGCGCTCATCTTCGGCTGCGTCGAACGATTCGATCTCCGCCCACTCGAGCTTTGCCATGTCGAGCGCCGCCGCGGAGTGAGGTTCTCCATACGCTGGATTCGCTTCCATCCAACGAACGAGGTGCCGGCCAAGGTCGCGCATCGTGAACGACTCGGAGGGGCACTCCGTGAGATAAGCCCGGCGTAGGCGGTCAAAGCCTGGAGCACCTACCAGCGCGCGCACACCCGGAAAGTCTTCGCTGAATGCATCGAGCACCCGCGACCAGTAAGAGCGGTTGTAGATTTCCAAACGCTCGAAGGCCGTTAGGCGCGAGTTGGGTTTGACCAGCGCGACGCCATCACTGTTGCCGCGCCGCCGGTTGTCGCGCGCCGTAAGCGGCTGCATAACGGCTCGCGCGAGGGTACGCTGAAATTCGAGCAGGGCGGTCATGCGGAGACCCCTGCGAGCTGCGGCTCCCGGGCAGCTGCGGTAACGGCGTCGAGATACTTGCAAGCCTTCAACGCTTCGTTGTGAACCTCTTCGAAGCGCGGTATGCGGTCGTCCCACTCAAGCAGAGTGGCCGTGGGACCGGTGCGCGCCAGCGCGCGTTCGTATAGTTTCCACACGGGATCGATCACGGGATGATCGTGCGTATCGAGGATGAAGCGCTCATAGCGCGAGTGTCCGGCAATGTGCATCTGCGCGACGCGTTCGGCGGGAATAAAATCTACGTACTCGAACGGGTCGAACTCGTGATTGATGGAGCTGACATAGATGTTGTTGACGTCGAGTAGAATGCCGCAGTCGGCGCGCTCGACAACCTCGGCGAGAAACTCCCATTCGGTCATCTCGGAGTCATGAAACTCCGCATAGCTGCTGACGTTTTCAAGCACGACGGGAACTTCAACGTACTCCTGCACGCGACGAATGTTGTCGGCGGCGACCTCGGCGGCCTCCCATGTGTAGGGGAGCGGCAGCAAGTCGTGAGTGTAGCGGCCATCGACGCTGCCCCAGCAGAGATGATCGCTGAGCCACGGGGTGCCCGTGCGCCGAACCAGTGACTTGAGACGCTTGAGATGCTCGCGATTGAGAGGCTGCGGTGAGCCGAAATACATGGAGACGCCGTGCTGCACAACTTTGTACTGCTCGAGGATCTGGTCGAGGATTGCGAGCGGCCGTCCACCGTCGATCATGTAGTTTTCCGAGATGATTTCAAACCAATCAACGACAGGCTTCTTTTCAAGGATGTGCTGGTAGTGCGGAACGCGAAGACCGATTCCGACTCCGTATTCGGTGAATCCATTAAAGCGATTTGCCGGCATCGTGATACCTCTCAAGGTGAAATCAGGAGGACCTTGCGGCCCTCCTATTGCTTGCGTCGATGAACTAAACGGCCTTTGGCTTGGAGCCGTCGGTGGCGCATCCACCCTTGCCCTTGCAGGAGTTCTGTGCCTTGCAGCCGTTGTCTCC
>Ga0182012_10007880_pt1 | contig 10578 bp, 6 predicted proteins | sample 612S2SmetaG_FD_120486 | JGI IMG/M metagenome (GOLD analysis project Ga0182012, IMG submission 120486) | Permafrost microbial communities from Stordalen Mire, Sweden - 612S2S metaG | ecosystem: Environmental > Terrestrial > Soil > Wetlands > Permafrost | place: Sweden: Stordalen | collected...
GTCACCATGAAGCGCGATCTCGAAATCGCGCGCGAGATTCAAAGCTGGCACATGCCGTCGGAAGCGCCCAAGGTGCCCGGCGTCGATATCGCTTTCGCCAGCCGTCCGGCCAATACCGTGGCGGGCGACTATTACGATGCCTTCTTCCGCCCCAACGAGCGCCTGCTGCTGGTGGTGGCCGACGTGGCCGGCAAGAGCATTCCCGCTGCCCTGCTGACCGCTACTCTGCAGGCCAGTCTCCGCACCCTGGCGGCGCTGCCGGGCAGCCTGCCCGAACTGGTGGGGCGAGTCAATCGCTACGCGTGCGAGCAAAGCCTGCAGGGACGGCGGTTCACTACGGCCTTCCTGGCGGAGTTGGAGCCCGCCACCGGCGGGCTGACGTACGTCAACGCGGGGCACAATTGGCCGGTGCTCCGGCACGCATCGGGCGCCATCGAACGCCTGGAAGCAGGCGGCCTGCCTTTGGGAATCAACTCCGCGGTGTCCTATCAGTTTGGGACTGCAAACCTGGCTGCGGGCGATCTGCTGTTGATCTTCACTGACGGGTTGGTGGAAGCCGAGGACGGCGGGGAGCACGAGTACGGTGAAGATCGCATGCTACCCGTGGTGCAAACGCTCGCCAGCGGTACCGCGGCGGAAGCGCTCCAGCGGCTCATGTCGTCAGTGGACGCCTTCGTGGGACTCACACGGCAGCATGACGATATTACGTGCCTGGTGCTGCGGATGACTTGAGCATTCATTGTTTCGGATCGTCAGCCGTAGGCTCAGTCCCGGCACTTCTTGAAATTGGGATAAAAGGACATCATGGTATGAAATATCGTAAGATATCAGCATGCGTCCCCTGAAATGGAGTACTTCGCATGCCGTGTTCGTCACGGAAATCGATGACGAACACGAAGAGATTTTTCAGGCGGTCTCCGAGCTGCAAAGCGCTCTCCCAGGCCGCGGCGGGTCTCCGGGCGTTGAGACGTTCACGCAGCGTCTGACCGCTTGCATCGCGGCGCACTTTGCCCACGAGGAGCGGCTCATGCGCGCCGCCCGTTACGGCTCGCTGCGTTGGCATAAACAACAGCATGACAACGCACGCATGCGGGTAGGGCAATTCGTGGTGCGAATCGGAGAAGGTGATTCCGATGCGGGAAGCGAACTGGTTGAATACCTCAAATCATGGCTCCACGCCCATACCCGGCTCGCCGATCAAATGATGGGCGCCTTCCTCCGCAATCAGCGACGTTGCGTCAAGCTGACCTTTCGAACTGGCACTAAACCGGTGGATGCGTGCGATTGGATTGACTCCAAGGGTGACAGGTTCGCTCCTGTCCGGGCGAAGAAGGGCTTCTAAACAGCAAGCCGGGAGGCACTCAGCGCGCTTTGGAGTATTGCCTCGCAGCTGCCATCCGCATGTCTACGCCGCCAGGACGCGATCTACGAAGGAGACCACCTCACTGGACCGAAATGGCTTCGCGATGGACGGGCACTGCGGAACATCCGACGGCTCCCATTCAACGCCATCGTACCCGGACATCAACGCCGTACGGGTGGCGGGGCGATTGACGGCGACCCAGCGAACCAGTTCGTGGCCATTCATCTCAGGCATCGTCACATCGGAGAGCACAATATCGAAGCGCTCGACCATCAGCAGGAGTATCGCAGCTGGGCCGCTGCGCGCTGTCTTTACAACGTAACCTGCACGTGGCAGCACCAAGGACAAGAGGGTTCTTATCTGTGGCTCATCATCGACAACAAGTATTTTGGAATTTGGTTCCATCTTATTACCGGTTCGTCCCGCGGCCTTAAACTTCAGATCCTTTGCCTGCATTTGGCAGTTTTACGGCCAACTACATTTAGCCCCCGTTTGTTGAGTCTGAATAAGTCCGATCGTCTGTTTTGCCCCCAACGCGCAAAATCTACGTGCTATTTGCTGCACAGTGTAATTCTTTCCCGTCTGTAACCGTGGAAGACCTTCCACAGATGCCGTGGATGTCTTCCCGGCCGTGGGCCAACACCAGCACCACAAGATTATGAAAAAACAGTAAATTTCCGGTCGCTGGCAACCGATATGTCTTTCAGATGGGCATCGCTGCGAAAAACCTCGTCGGTTGTCGCGCATCGCATGAGAAATGCGTGGTCGCCGCAACCGCGCTTGCGTTGCTATTATCCTCCGGAGGCAAAGCTCAGCCCCCAAAGGATAGTCTCCGAACCGTAGCCCGGACCTTAACCAATGTCGCGCAGATTCGGGCGCTGTCCGCGGCCGAAGCCGGGCAGAAGTACCCAATCCGATTAAGAGGAGTCATCACTTACGCGGCGCCGGATTACCGGGTCACCTTCTTCCAGGACGACACCGCAGGTATCTATCTCTACGATCAGTCCGATTCGCGGTTGGCCGCCGGCAGCCTGGTCCAAGTGGATGGCAATACCACGCCGGGAGAATACGCGCCGTCCATTGAGAACGCCAAGATTCACGTTCTGGGCCACAGCGCATTGCCCGCCGCGGCCCTCAAGTCCATGGACCGGCTGCTCACGGGCCGGGAGGATAGCCAGTGGGTGGCGATCCAAGGCGTCGTGCACTCGGTCAGTATCGAGGACCGCCTGCCACCCGATATGCGCCCGGGAGCGCCGCAACTGGTACTGCAAATCGCCGCCGACGGGCACCAATTCAAGGCCAGAATCCGGCAATTTGAGAGCGCAGCGGAATACAGCAAACTGGTGGGTGCCACGGTTACGGTACGCGGCGCGTGCGGTACGCTATTCAACGCGCGGCGACAGTTGACCGGCGTACAGCTTTTCGTCCCCAGTCCGGACCAGATGACGATCGACACACCGGCTCCCGCGGATCGCTACGGATCGCCGGTGGCTCCCATCAACAGCGTCCTACAGTTCCATGCGGCAAACGACTCCAGTCGCCGCATGCACGTACGAGGCGTGGTCACGCTTCGCCGGCCGGGTTTCGGTCTGGTGGCGCAAGACAACACCGGGGGGGTCTTCATCGAGACAGCCCAGGCGACGGAGGTATCGCCGGGCGATCTGGTGGACGCCATCGGATTTCCCGCCCCCGGGCGCTACGTCCCGGTCCTCCAGGACGGAGATTTTCGCAAGATCGGCAAAGGCACGGTGCCGGCGCTAGTGGACATCGATGAGAATACCGATCCCAGTGTCCACGACGCGGAACTAGTGAGGATCGGCGGGCTCCTGCTCGACCACTCGCAACATGCGGACGACCATATTCTCACCATGCAGCGCGGCAGCCTCATTTTTGCCGCCCAGATCGCGCGCCGCGACGTCACAGCCAAGATCCGCACCCTGGGCAACGGCAGCGAAGTCCGTCTGGTGGGCGTATGGTCGGTGGAAACCGATGACAACGGACGGCCGGCCGCATACCGCCTGCTCCTGCGATCGCCGGCGGATGTTGTGGTACTCCAGGAGGCGGCATGGTGGACCCGGCAGCGAGTGATCGTTCTGCTCGGCTTTCTGGCGGGTGCAATCTTCCTGATATTGCTTTGGGCCGCGGTGCTGCGGCGGCGCGTGGAAGAGAAAACCGAAGCTCTGCGGGGAGCTCTGGAATCGACCGCCGATGGCATTCTGGTAGTCAACTCGGACGGCGGCATGGTGACCTGCAACCGCAAATACCTGGACATGTTTCAAATCCCGGACGAGGTGCGGAGTTCTTCCAGCGAGGCCGCGCGGTTGCACTTCATAGCGGCGCAATTGAAGGATCCCGAGGCATTTCTTCGCAAGGTGCGCGATCTCTATCGGGATTCCAGCGCCAAAAGCGACGACCTGCTGGAATTCAACGATGGCAGGATTTTCGAACGCCACTCGGAGCCGCAAATCGTCAATGGCAAGAGTGTGGGGCGCGTTTGGGGCCACCGCGATATCACACACCATTACCGGGCGCAGGAGGAGTTAGCGCGCGCCAAGGAAGCGGCCGAAAGCTCCAGCCAGGCGAAGAGCGAATTTCTGGCCAACATGAGCCACGAGATTCGCACTCCGATGAATGGCGTGATCGGCATGACCGGACTGCTGCTGGAGACTGCCCTCAATCGCGAACAGCGGGAATATGCCGACACGGTGCGGCGCTCCGCGGAGGCCTTACTCACGGTCATCAACGACATTCTGGACTTCTCCAAAATCGAAGCCGGCAAGCTGGCAATCGAGGCGCAGCCGGTGGATCTTCGCATGGTGATGGAAGAAGTCAACGAGATGATGGCGCCCAAGGCGGAAGACAAGAAGCTGGACGTCATTCTGGAATATCCGGCGCAATTGCCGCGCCACTTCCTGGGGGACGCGGGAAGAATTCGCCAGGTGCTGACCAATCTGATTGGAAACGCCATCAAGTTCACCGCCGCGGGGCAGGTACTGGTTGCCGTAGAATGCGAGAACCAGGATGCGCAGAGGGCGGGGATCAAGGTGTCGGTGCAGGATACCGGGCTGGGAATCTCTCCCGACAAGCTGGCGCTGCTGTTCCAGAAATTCAGCCAGGGGGATGGCTCCACCACTCGGGTTTACGGCGGTACCGGCCTGGGTCTGGCGATCTCCAAACAGTTAGTGGAACTGATGGGAGGCGCCATCGGGGTGCAGAGCCGGCCGGGCGAGGGATCCACGTTCTGGTTCCGGCTGCCGTTGAAGCTGGACGATCAGCCGCAACCCGCTCCCGCTCCTGCCGCCAATCTGCAGGACTTACGCGTGCTGATTGTGGACGACAACGAAGTAAACCGGCGGGTACTGCATGAGCAGGTGACCAGTTGGAGCATGCGCAACGGCTCGTTCGCTTCCGGCGAACGCGTGGTGGATGCCATGCGGGAAGCCAAAGTGGCCGGCGATCCGTACCACTTCGTGCTTCTCGATTACCAGATGCCCGGTTTGGACGGGGCCGCCCTGGCCGACGCCATCAAGAACGATCCCTTGATCCACGACGCGGTGGTGATTCTGCTGACGTCGGTGGGCCATTGGAGCGATGTACGGCCCATGGAGGGAAAACGCATCGACGCGTCGTTGGTCAAGCCGGTGCGGCAATCGCAATTGCTCCACACCATGGCGAAAGCCTGGTCGAAGCATCAGGGCAGTACCTTTACCGATCGTTTCAGCCGCTCGCGGGAGACCGCCCGATCCGATGCGCCGCCGTTCGCGGGGCGCGGCATCCGCGTCCTGGTAGTGGAAGACAACGTGGTGAACCAGAAGGTGGCGGGAGTGATGCTGGAAAAGCTGGGGCTGCAAGTGGACTTTGCGGTCAATGGAGTGGAGGCAGTAAAAAAATCGGAAGAGGTCTCCTACAGCGTGATCTTTATGGACTGCCAGATGCCGCAGATGGATGGCTACACCGCGGCGCGGGAGATTCGCGGCCGGGCGCGCGGAGGCTGGCGCGTGCCGATTGTGGCGATGACCGCGGAAGCTATGGCGGGCGCGCGCGAACACTGCCTGGAGGCGGGGATGGACGATTACATTGCCAAACCCGTGCAGCGGGCCGAGCTGGTGGACAAGGTGGCGCAATGGACCGAGACTGGTGCGTCTGCCGGTGGGAAGCGCTGAGAAATCGCCGCGGGAATCCGCCGCGGGAAATCGCCGCGGGAATCCGCCGCAAATTGGCCGCAAGAAATCGCCGCGGGAGTCCGCAAATTCGCCCTCGGGTCTGCTAGCGTAGTGTCCAGGAAATAGATGGATAGGCCAAGCTGACTCTACTCCGCCCCAACCGGCGCTTCAGTCAGCTTGGGAATCTGGAAACCGATGGACGATGCTAGCATTACTCCCGTGAGTGGGGACTTGCCGAGTCGCCGCGAGGCAATCCAGGGGCTGGCTGCCGCGTCGTTGTGCGCCGGCGCACTCGAAGGCCAGACCGGTTCCTCCCTTTGTTTCCTGGGCACGGTCGAGATGGCCCGGCTCATTCGCACCGGAAGACTTTCGGCGCGCGAGGCGCTGGCCGGGCATCTGCAGCAGATCGCGCGCGTGAACCCGAAGGTCAATGCGATTGTGACCCTGGTGCCGGAGCTGGCCGCCGATGCCGATGAGATGGCCGCGCACAGAGAGACGCTGGGGCCGCTCCCCGGTCTCCCGGTGGCGCATAAGGACCTGTTGAAAACAGCGTTCGATCGACCGCGACGTGGGGGGCTTCCGTATGCGGGGACTTCAGCCAGGCTTTCTTCGTCTTCGTCTTCGTGTACATCCAGGGGGCGGTGCTGAAGCCCGAGAAATTCTTCGCGTATCGAAAACGGCGGCCTAAAAGACCGCCTGCAGGCAAGATTGCCTGCCACACAAAAAGCCAAAGCCCAGAGGCGGCCTTTCAGCCCGCCTGCACGGTCGAAAACCTCCCGATCTGACCAGTGCCGGCTTGGTGGAGGCGCGGGTTTTCATCCCCCTTGGTGGCGCGAAGCGCCATGCGGACAGCCAGGATTGGCTGCCACACGACGGCATCGCGGCGGCCAAGCTATCCTTCCCACCGGTGTACTCGTCCAAGCAGAATGATGCAAGACCTGCGCCTCGCCGCTCGGATGCTGCGTAAGCAACCGGGCTTCACCGCCATCGCCGTAGTCACCCTGGCGCTCGGTATCGGCGCGACCTCAGCGGTATTCAGCCTGATTCAGGGCGTACTGCTGACGCCGCCTCCATACGACCATCCGGAGCGCCTGGCGCTCATCCAGTCGGCCCGCACCGACGGACGGCCCATGGCTCGCCCACAAGAGTGGGCGGCGGCACAGTGGACCGAGTGGCAAAAGCAGTCCAAAACGTTCGACTCGCTGGCCGGATACGGGTGGACTTTCACCTTCCTGGTACGGAACGAAGGGAGTGAGTCGATGGAGGGAATGTCCGTCACGCGGGACTACTTCCGGGTAACGGGGCTGAAGGCCATGATCGGCCGCACGTTCTCCGACGCCGAGACGGCCTACCCGACCGCGCCGGTGGTGATCCTCGGGTACGACCTGTGGCAGCGCAAATTCGGCGGCGACCCGCACATCCTCGGCCAGAAAATTCAACTCAGCCGGCAGGCGCCGCCCACGGTGATCGGCGTGATGCCGCCCGGCATCCGGTTTCTCCCCTCGCCCGGCGCGGCCGACGAACCTAACTACAACGTCAACGCGACGGTGGACTATTGGCTTCCGGCTTCGCCCGATCCGAAAGGGCTGAACGATGCCTACTGGGACGTGGTGGGGAGGCTGCAACCGGGAGTCGCGCCGCGACGCGCGCAGGAAGACCTGAAATTGATCGCCGCCCGGCAGGTGCAGTCCGAGCACCAGTTCGAAGGCTTCACGCCGCGTGTCGAACCGCTCGCCGACGAAATGAATCGCGACGGCCGCCGGATCCTGCTCCCGCTGTTGGGAGCGGCAGGCCTGGTGCTGCTGATTGCCTGCGGGAACGTCGCGGCGCTGCTGCTGGTGCGCGGCTTGCAACGGCAGCAGGAATACGCCGTGCGCAGCGCCCTGGGCGTGAACCGCCTGGCACTTTTCCGCCAGGTGTCTACCGAGAGCCTTCTGCTGGCCTTCGTCGGCGGGGTGTTGGGCGTGGGGTTGGGCGTCAGCGTAGTCAAACTGTTTAAGCTGATCGGCGGACACGCCATTCCGCGGTTGGACGCGGTGACCACGGGCTGGCCGGTGCTGGTGTGCGGAGTGGGCGCGGCGATTCTGGCGTCCGGGCTCGCCGGCCTCATTCCCGCGCTGCGCGCTTGCCGGCTCGATCCTATCGCGGTGCTGAAGAGTGCGGGTCCGAAATCGAGCGCCGGCCGCGGCGAACGGCGGTTGCTGCGCTCCGTCACGATCGTGCAGACCGCGCTGACATTATCACTGCTCGTGGGCGCGGGCCTGCTGATTCGCACCATGATCAACGTTTCCCAAGTACAATCCGGCTACCGAACGGGGCACATCTTGACCATGACCGTGACGGCTGTGCAGGGCGACCGGGACAGCTTTCACCGCCGGGCGCTGGAGCGCATTTCGGCGCTTCCCGGAGTGGAAAAAGCGGCTTTTGCATGGGGCGTGCCCCTAACGGGCAACGACTGGCCGGCGACGGTGGAGATCGAGGGTCAGCCACCGGCGCTCAAGGAAAGCGATAAGATCGCCGTGCCGCTGCGGTCGATCACCACGGGGTATTTCGGACTGCTCGGCTTGCACATGATCGACGGCCGCGACTTCCGCGGCACGGACGACCGAAAAGCGCCCAGCGTGATGATCGTCAACAGGGCGCTGGCCGACCGCTACTTCCCGCATGGTGTGGCGATTGGCAAGAAGATCTGGTTCAACGGGCGCGATAAGCCGGGATCGGAGATCGTCGGGGTGGTGGGCAATGGACGCACCGAAGATCTCACGCATGAAGCCGAGCCGGAGATCTATCTTTCTTTCTGGCAGGCAGGAGCATTTTCCAAGCATCTGGTGCTGCAAAGCTCGAGGGATCCGCGCGGTGTGATGGCAGCAGTGGCGCGTGAATTACACAACGTCGAGCCCACGGCGGCGGTGGAAAACATGAAGACGCTGGACCAGATCCGCGACGATTCGCTGGCCTCGCGGACCTTCGCCATGCAACTGCTGGTGGGATTCGCGGTAGTAGGCAGCGTGCTAACGCTGGTCGGCATCTACGGCGTGCTGTCTCTCTCGGTGGCGGCCAGGCGGCGCGAGATCGCGATTCGCGCGGCAGTCGGGGCAGGGCGGAGCGACATCCGCAATCTGGTCTTCGCGGAAGGACTGCGATTGATTGCGGGGGGTGTGGTCGCTGGGATGGCGGCGGCGTTCGTGCTCTCGCGGGTGTTGCGGTCGTTCCTCTACGAGGTGGACCCCGCCGATCCTGTCACGCTCATCGCAGTGGGAGTGCTGTTCGCTGGCGTGGCGCTCTTGGCATGTTGGGAGCCAACCCGGAGGGCGGCGAAGATCGATCCCATCGAGGCTCTAAGGTACGACTGAGGACTCGTCCAGAAATACCAGTGCCAGTTTGCGGAAACTGCTCCTTCTGGCCGCGTTTCGGAGTCGGCAGCAAGCGTTTCCGAGCCGCGACCAACGGGAGCGGTTATATCCTGACAAGCCCTCAGTGCCCCGCGGGATCACGGAGTCATGAGCCGATCGGCGGCGGCAACCGCGGAATGCAAGTCCGCGGCGAAGCCATCCGCGCCGATTTCCTCCCAAAGCTCGGGGTTGGCTCGAAAGACTGAACCGCCGATCAATACCCGCAGCCTTGGCGAACGGGCTCGCAGGTCTCGAATCAGTGCGATCACATTCGGGACGTTGAAGAGCATGGTCGCGGAGATGCAGACAAGATCCGAGTTCTGGGCCGAAACTGCGTCGAGGACGCCGCTGTGGGGGGCGTCAGTCCCCAGAAACTCGACGTTCCACCCGGCATTTTCGAGAACGTCCGCCACCATGTTGGCACCGATCTGATGTAACTCGCCGGCGACACCGGTGACAATCGCGCGGCGCTCCGGAGTGTGCGGCGGGGCCTGCAAGGCGCGAGAATAGATCCCCGCCATCACAAACTGAGTGATCGCCGTGGCTCTATGCTCCGCGCTTACCGATATTTTGCCCGCCGCCCACAGCCTGCCCACCTCATAGAGGGACTCCTGGAAAACTTCGGCGTACACATCGAAAATGCCCGCGCCGTTCCTGATGGCTTGGTCCACGATGTTTGCGGATGCGGCGCGCGCGCCGATCAGGACGGACTGCAAATAGACGGCCCGAGTCAGCGAGAGGGCCGTCTCGCGTTGGGGTGGACGGGTCTGCTCCCTATCGCACGCGGCGCGGCCGGCCTCCATCATCTCTGCCACAAAGGCATGGTCCGGGGAAGACAATTCGGAGCGCAAGGCGTTCTCGATTTGGGTCAGGTTCTCCACCAGGAAGTGGCTGGCGATGCCGCGGGATTGCAGTAGCCCGGCGGCCCATTCGCAGTAGTCTTCAAAGGCCGGGATGCTGCCCGCTTCCACCGCCCCCCGCAGGAAATCCAGGTGGAACTGCGCGTCCTCGATGCCAAATTTGCGGGCTCTATCGCCATATTTCAGCAGCCATTCGGGATGTCTTTCCAGGAAAGTTTGCGTCACTCCCTCCGCTATAGCCGGCTTGAGTTGCAGCAGACGGCCGCCCAGGGTGGTCCGGCCGGATTGGGAAAGAGGATTCATCTTCCCTGCCCTGATGTGCCCGCCAGGCGTCATAACCATCCGGTGTTTTCCACGGTGCTCTTCAGCCGCTCGAATTCTTCGATCATACGGAGCACAAGGTCGCCGGCACGATCCAGCTCGCCGGCGTTTGCGGCCCGTTCGATGTCCGCGGCAATCGCGCTCAAAGCGTTTGCCGCAACGGTCGCCGCCGAACCTCTGACGGTGTGCGCCCGCAATCGGACGGCGGCGCCATCCGCATCGGCGAGCCGGCTTCGCAGGTCGTTCACCTGGGCTGGGAAGCCGCCGAGGAACCCGTTGAGTATCTTGCGGACAAGCTGCCTGTCTCCCATCATTCGCCTGAGCAAAGCTTGCGAGTCGAAAATTGCCGCTGTCTCTTCCGTGGCTGGAGCGTGGCCGGATAGGACAGCGCGTGGCGAATCGGTCGCCGGAAGCCACTGTGTCAGGACCTCTTCCAGTCGCCGCAGTTCCAAGGGTTTGGAGAGAAAGCCGTTCATCCA
>Ga0182012_10007881_pt1 | contig 10578 bp, 7 predicted proteins | sample 612S2SmetaG_FD_120486 | JGI IMG/M metagenome (GOLD analysis project Ga0182012, IMG submission 120486) | Permafrost microbial communities from Stordalen Mire, Sweden - 612S2S metaG | ecosystem: Environmental > Terrestrial > Soil > Wetlands > Permafrost | place: Sweden: Stordalen | collected...
AATGGGTGTTACTCGCTCAGAATGGCAAGGCCAAATCTCTGGTATCCTACCGTGGTCCTGGTTAGTCGCCGGCCTAGCAATGACACCGAAAGCACAACAATGTCGCTGGTGTTTTCATGACTGGCACTCATCCTGACGGCCGACTAATCTGACTTCAAGCTACGTCACAGATTGTTGCCCGATTTTCGGCGTTGGCCGTTCGAACTGAAAAATGCCTTTTCGTCTCTCAATCTTTGCGCTAATTCTCGGCCACTCGGACAGGGCGCGAAAACCTCTCGCCGCCTGCCAACCGAATGGTGAACAATGAAGGACATTATCGTTTTTGTGGGTTGCCGCGCTGATATCGTCACTCAGAATCCCAGGGATGTCGCGGGATCAAAGTCCGCGCAATTTGGCCAAGCCAGAGTATGCGCGTCAACGTCGAGCGAAACGCGGTTGAACAACGACAAATCGCGAAGTGGACCATTGAGTTCTCAAAGTAGAATCGGCCAAAATCGATGACTTGCCGCGGAGAGTCATTGAAGTCAACGCGAATGGTGTAGAGCCCTACGATTTCGAAACGTTTAACACGGCAAATCCAGTGTTCTATGAGGCTAGAGTGGGCTCCTGGCTGTGACACTGGATGGGGCCTTTCGCTTTATTCGATAAAGACACGTTTGTTAGCCAATCACAGCAGCGTCAGCATTTGTTGGCGCTGGTTTAGCTCAGAAGAGAGGCGCTAAGCAAAGCAGCACTGGCGCTAACGCGGTAACAGCCCAATAGAAAGCTGAACCTCGGCGACAGCCTCCGAGTATCCGAGTTCGGCTCTCAGCAGGTCTACCTTCGACTGAGCGAGTGAAGCCTCCGCGCTGAGTAGCTTTGAATGCACAATTGCTTCATATTTCAGTTGAACTTCGGCCAGTCTCACGCCCTCTTTGCGCAGATCGATTACTTGTTGTGCAACCGCTAGCAACTGTTTGCTCTGCTGAACCTTATCGAGCGCCTTTTCGACCTTGACGGCAGCATCATCTTTCAGGCGCGCTAGGTTCTCCTGCGCCTGAGTCAACTGAGCTTGGCGCTCGCGGATCGCGTTCCCTTTCTTGCCGCCCGTGAACACTTCATACGTCAGCCCAACGCCTACGACGTCGTAGTTGTGAAAAAAGAAAGGAATACCGTCCTGATAATCGTGCCGGTAAAAAGCAGAGATGTCGGGGATGTATTCCGCCCGCGCTGCCGCCAAGGCGCTCCGAACCTTCTTCACTTCCTCTTCGGCGGCGAGAATCTCCGGCTCGCCAGACTCAGCGAGGCGAATGCATTCGCCTTTGTCAGGCAGGGAAGGCGCAGTTTCCGCAGCGTATTCGAGCTCGACTTCCGAGGCGTTGGGCAATCCGATGAGATTATCGAAATCCGCTTTGAGACCGCTGAGCTCGATCTGTGCTTTCAACTGCTGCTGCTCGGCTTGCAAGACTGCAGCTTTGGCGCCGAGTTCCTCCACTTCGAGTGCGTTCCCTTTCGTGACAGCCTGAGACGATTCAGCCAATTCTTCTTTAGCCGATTCCACCTGTGCTTGGGCCTGCTCGTATTGAGTCTGTGCGATCAAGATGCCGTAGTAGAGTTGGCGCACACCAATAGCGATCTGCTGCTGTGCACTGCGTAGGCTCTCGCGCGAGGCGTTCAGGCCGGCTTGGGCCACCTTGTTGGCCTCGTGGATTTTGATGAGTTGGGTCAACGGTTGCGACGCCTGGGTCCGGCTCAAGATTTGATCGAGGCTTCCTTGCTGCACGATGAGGCTGGTCTGAGGGATGGGACCCAAGATAGGGAACGTTCCAAATGCGCCGGGGCCAAATTGAAGCAGATCGCGCTGGTCATGGTGCTCATACGTCGATGCTTCGGAAATTCGTGGAAAGTAATCACTAGCGGCGACGCGTTTCGCGCTCTTCATTTCGTCTACCTTGGCTGCCGCGACCAAGAGCGCGTGGTTGTTCTTTAAGGCGCGATCGATTGCCTCCGATAGAGTGAGCTTTACCGGCGGATTGAGAGATTGTGCCAAGAGATTAATTGACGCGAACATCGCACAGAACACGACGGCTTTGCAGCGGAACGAAAGGTCTTTCATTGCTGCAGTTCCTCAAGCGTGGTCATTCGTAGTCTCACAGAAGCAATTAACACCAGCACTGCGATACAAGCCCATGCCATGACCGTAAACCCGTCGGCATATGCCATGACGCTGGCTTGTTGCCTGAGAGTTAGCCCCAAAGCATAACCAATGAACTTCGGGTTGGGTGATCGTCCTAGATGGCCAGATACCGCCATCGCTTTCGATAGTAGTTTCTGCACAAAAGGCCGGTTAAGATTAACGCCCTGCGCAAGAACATTTGCGTGAAATTTTGTTCGCTCACTTAACAGGTGGATCATCAGTACGGTTGCGATTTCGCCCCCCATAATGCGGACCGTGTGAAAAAAGCTGGAGAATGTGAGCACAGAAAAAGGTTTTGCAACTTTTCCCGGGCCGCTGACCGCTCCCGAACTGATGACCTGAAGGACGATAGAGCTGACAAGACCAAGCATCGCCAGCGACTCACCAACACCAAACAAAATTGCGAAAGGTATGAAGTGCCGGGGAGTCCAAACGGAGGTTATGTGGGAGCAAAGAAAGGCAGTCAGACCGATCACTAAGAAGCCCGCAGCGAGAATGATGCGCGAATTAACAGTTCGCAATGAATGGGCCACCAGCCACGCGGTGCCGAACTGCAAAAGCGCCACAATACTCAGCAGCTGGCCGATCTGTTCATTGCGTAAGCCTGCCACACCTGCAAGGAACTGAGGAATTAAGAGTGCACTGGCCAGGATGAAAAGGCGAAAGCTGAAAAGGATGATGGCCAGGAGAAAAGTGTTGCGGTCGCGCAGGAAGGGAACGTCAATGAGTGGATTCGGGTCGAGTTTGCGGCGAACGAAAGACACCAGAAGAAGAAAGATGCCAGCCGCTAACATCGCGGCGTAAGTGGGAGAAGTAAACCAGTGGAGCCTTTCGCCCTGGTCCAAAGCGCCGAAAATTGTGGCCAAGCCCAAGCTCCAGTACAGGAGCCCGCGCCAGTTTGGAGATGCCTGACCGCCTTTCGGTAGCGGTTGACGCGGTATTCCGTAATAAACGAACACAGCCATTACCGGAGCAAACGCGGCAAAGCACCAGAAGGTCCAGCGCCATGAGAGTACGTTGAGGTACCAGGCGGCTGCGGCAGACGCGATATTCACGCTGAATAAGATGGCGAGTGAATAACCGGCAAGGCCCCACTGGGCGATGCGAATGGGCAGGCTCAAGAGAATGAAACTCAATGTAAGTGGATAGAAAGTTCCTGATGCTATTCCTGCAATCACTTGGAGAGCGATGAGTGCATTAAAATTTGGCGCGAAGGGGATTAGAAAGGAAGCAAACCCATAGACAGCACAGGAAGCGAGAAGTACGCGGCGTGCTCCCAGAACACCACCCAAGTAAACAGAGAAGACAGCTATGAACATCAGCGCCATGTTGTAAGCTGCAGAAATCCAGGCGGCTTCATCGACAGACAAATGAAGGGCTCCTCGCACGTCCGGTAGGGCAACGCTGAGCAGGCGGCCATTTAGAGTCGAAAGCGAACCTCCCAACAAAACGGCTAGAACGCCCCAGAAGGGAGAGGTCGAAAATACGTTACTGGTTCCACCGAGTGCGCGTTGAGGCATTTTGCTCATTGAGCAGTTCCAGTTTTGATCGATACCGTTGCCGACATACCAGGACGCAGGAGTTGCAGATCCTGTCCGCTATCGAAGGAGATCTTGACAGGTATGCGCTGGGTGATTTTGGTGAAGTTGCCTGTTGCATTGTCTGGAGGGATCAGCGCGGTTTGGGCTCCGGACGTCGGTGCGACAACCAGCACGTGGCCCTTCCACTTTTTAGAAGGGAACGTATCGACTCGAATCTCGGCTTGGTCGTTCACAGCGATGCGGCCCAGTTGAACTTCCTCGTAATTGGCCTGTACCCAAGGAGGTCCTTCGACAAGAGTGACCAGTGGTGTGCCGGCACCCACCATCTGACCGGGCAGAACATCGCGGGAGGCAATAATTCCATCGGTAGGCGCAACGACCTGTGTGTAGCCAGATGCGATCTTAGCTGCATCCAGAGCAGCCCGTTTGCCTATTATTTCGGATTGGAGTGCCTGTTCCTTTGCATCCAGCAGCTTGCGGGAACTGATGGCTTGAGCCAAATCCTGTTTGCTGCTTGCCAATCCCGCTTGAGCTTTTTGGCGGTCTGCCTGGCGCAAAGCTATCTGCGCTTGCGCGCTGTTAAGTTCTGACTTTCGGCCTTCAAGCATCGCATCCGCCGACGCCGATTGTGCCACCTGCGCCTGGAGGGCGCGAAGGGTGGTGGCCTTGCTGGAGTATAAGCCTTCCTGGCGCTTCCGCTCCTGCAGAGCATTTTCAGACTGGGCCTCAGCCGCGCTTATACCCGCCTTGACTGCCATGAGGCCAGCCCGAGCGGCTTGAATTCCGGCCTCGGCGGCTGCAACCTGGCTTTCGGACGCAGCAATTCCGGCCTGAGCTTGGGCAATCTTTTCGTCCGCTATATGCTGCTGCTGACGTAATTCTTCGAGCCCAGCAAGCGTTGCATCGAGCGCCGCCTGGGAAGCGCTCACCTGAGCAAGATAATCTCGATCTTCAATAGTTGCGATCAATTGACCGGCCTTCACAGTCTGAAACTCCGCCACAGCCATTTTGGATATGACACCCGCAGCCTTGGTGCCGAGCGAAACCATGTCTGCTCGAACATAGGCATCGTCGGTTGTCTGTACCTGCCGGTCACTTTGCCAGCGATTCCAGTTACTGAAAACAATAAAGAAGACTGTGACCGCCAGTGCAAGAATTACAAGCGAAATGATTCCCGGAGGTAGACGCTTGGCAACCGGAGACACGGGAGCGGCTTCCGCCCGTTCAACCGCTTTCGCTGTTTCGCCTACCGCCATTGGTATTCTTGCTCCTGTCGTTCAAATGCTGTCATTACATCGCGGCTTCGCCCTGTTGCCGAGGAGTAGAACTGAGCGAAAGTTTGGAGGCAGGCCAATGAGCGCACGAAGGAGAGGATCGCACGGCTTTTAGCGGCGGGTAAGTAAGCGCACGGTGAGCTTACAGTGAGGAAGTGTTGGCTTTAAGGGATTTCTTGAATAAGTTGCGATAAATCGCTTGGAACGAGTTTTCCTGCCTCAGGTCATCAAACCGGGGATCGACAGCTATCCAAGATACTTCCGGCTCTTTTCGCCGCCAAGAATCAGTCAGGAATCTCACACCCTCTGCATTGTCCTTCAGAGCCAAGCTGATGCAGGACTTCCTGAACGAACTAATCGGCGCATCGTTGAGCAAGCCCGCGCTTGCGATTAGCGAACGGGCGAGTGCCGGTTCTTCAGCGTGGGCAAATATTTCGGCGACGGACGCGAGGTAGACAGGGGTATCGCTCGCGGCTCTTTGGATTTCTTCGGCGAGAGTTATGGCTATCTTCTTCTGTCCCATTTGGAGCTCGACGAACGCGCGCATCACCTTGACTTCGATAGGCATCTTGCCAAGTTGCATCGATTTGTCAAAGTAGTCCTGCGCTTCGCGATGCCAGCGCCGGTAATAAAAGAAACGAGCCATCGCGGTTCTTTGGCGCGCAGAGAACGGATCGAGTTCGTCGGCGATGGACAGATGTTCCCAAGCCTCATCAAATCGTGAAAGGGCCAACAGAAAGAGCGCGAACTGGCGGTGCGCATAGTGCTGGTCACCCAACCGTAAGGCCGTGCGGAAACTTTCCTCAGCGGCCTCCCACTCTTGCTCCTGAGCGAGGATGCATCCCATGGCGGAATGGCTATCAATGGCATTGGCATCAAGTGAAAGGGCAAGCTGGCATGCCGTTTTTCCCTTTGCGGCAAATTCGGGTCGAAACTTAATGCCTTTCTGTGCGAGCGCAACACAACATTGCGCGATGCCAGCGTGTGGGCGGGCATATTCTGGCGCCTTCACAGCCAATTCCTCAAATTGCCGGAGAGCTGAGACAGTGGTCGAAAAGGTACCTTCTTCAAGAAGGGCTTCCGCCTTGAGTACGTCCTTGTAAAGCGAGAAAAGGACGTGCTTCGGACCATTCGCGTACTGGCGATAGTAGGAGGACACCCTTGGCGAAATACGACCTAGCAGAGCAGTGGCCACGACCTCTTGCAGTTTGAGTTGATCGCCGCCTTCCAGGGAGGCGTCAAAGCGTTGCGACCAAAGCAGCAATCCGGTTGCTGTCGACACTCGGCAAGTGACACGCAGCAAATTCTTGTGTATTCGAACGGAGCCAGCAACCACAATTTGCGGGGTGGCAGACGCATCGACACTCATGGCGCGCGCATCTTGAGCAGCCGATTGAGAAACCGCGCGAACTCCCGGAACTTCGATAAGCCGATGGAGAAGTTCGTCGGAAATGCCGAAAGCACAGGCCGCCGCAACACTATCATTGATAGGAGCCTGAAACATTTCTACAGCCACGGGTATTCCGTCTAGCATGGCCGAAAGGTCTTCAACCGTCGGCGGTGACTTAGATTCCGGCCCAGTGAGGCTCGTCTTCCAGCGGGTTACGGGAACATAGCTTCCAGGCTGGAAGAAGATTACAACCTCATCCTCACGGCCCTCGCTTTCGTAATAATCTTTGAGTTTTCTCCTCAGGCGTCTTGCTTCGGACCGGACAATGGAATCCTCGCCCGGATCAAAGTCGGACTGGCGTCCATAGACCTCGGTTGCGATGGTGTATTCCTTGAGAGCTTGGCTGTTCCCAGCAAGAGCTTGCTCGACCGCGAAACGGAGGAACTTTGACAATCTGTCGGATTGCACGAATTGGCTGCTGCCGAGAATACGCTCTAAAGCAGTTATGACTTCGGTAGAAGGTACGAGGTCCCTTCTTATGCGCATTTCATCTTGCTTGCCTCACAGTTGCGCGCCCCGACATTTCACTCCCACGTGAGTCTAACATACGAAAGCATTTCTTGAAATCGAGACGTAATGCGGGGCTGCGGCCCGATTCACCGCTGCACCCAACATCATAGCTTCTTTGGCTGCTGACTAAGAGTCTTCAAAAACATTTCGGTTTTTTGTAAGAACCTATTCGGATCTGGAATAAGTAGACGAGGCCACTGGAACAATGAATCAGTCGATGCAGAAACACATAAACGATGCGAAGCACGCAAAGTTACCGGTCAAAGGCGCGATTCAGTTTGCAAAACTTGCAGCTGATGAAGACGCTCACCCGGCAGTTCGGGTAGGCGCAGCGGCGAGCGCGGCGGGTTACGCCGGTATCGGAATCGCAACGGCTCTTGGCGCGACAGTTGGTGCACCGATTGTTATCGGCGTGGTTGCAGTTAGTTTAGTAACTGCGTTCTTCCACAAAGATTGAGCTAGCGCGCGCTACTTGCCGGGGAAGAACTCATCAAACCGGGGTAGAACTTCATGGAGAGCCGCGAGTTTTTGCTCGGGGCTCATGCCACGAGAGTTGAGCACCTGCGAATAATCTCGAAGTATCCGCTCGAGATAGTCGCCAACCGCCAGCGGGGGGGTGCTTCCCTTCGCGATGATCGCGATCGCCCGCCGCAGCGCGACCTCGGCGTCGTCGTTCTTGCCCATTTCGACGAGAAGCTGAGCAAGCTGATGCACTGCCCGCCCCACACCCCATGCCTCCGGCCCCGACCGCTGCTCCTCCGCCGTGATGGAGCGTCGCATCAGCGTCTCCGCTTCGCTCAATCTATTCGTCTGGCGCAACAGAGCTGCCAGGGGATCGAGAAAAAGTCTAATCGTGTATGGGTCCAAGGGTTCTTCGCGGCTCTGCAGCGCCCGGCGGTACAACGCCTCAGCCTCGTCCATCCGGCCCAAGTCTCGCAGGAAATCGGCGAGGTTAGTCATTGAGACGGCGAGTGTAAAATCTCCCATTCGGAGCGTCTTCTCATTTATTGCGAGCGCTTGCCGTAACGAGAATTCACGGATCGCCTGTGGGCTCGTCCCTTTCGGAAAGCAGGGAATGGACAGGGGCACAGGGCGCTCAAAATCTATGTGGCGGGCGCCAGCGTCCTCTTCTGTCGTCTCCTCCACCGCTATCGCCGCTGAGCCCAGTGTAGTAGCAGTGCCGGAGACTTCTGCTTCCAAAGCGAGTGTGCTCAGCGGGCAGGATGCGAGGAGGGAGTCTCCCTGGTAAATCTCTACAAGCACCCTCAACCGCCCGGTCTGTTTCGCCGCAACCATGAAGATCACGGGCTGCGAGTCGGCATCCGGACCCAGATGAAGGGGACGCTTTTGTTCCGTAGGATCGAAATCAGGAGAGCGGACTACCGCCACCAGATCGACACTTCCCAACTTCTTAGGACCTACATACGGAAACTGCACGGAGCCTGTCTTGGAGTGTACGTCTTCGGGTTCCACACCATAGCTCGCATCGGCTGCCAGCAGGCCACGGAGCCCCTCGGAGGAGGATTTGCGAATCAGCACAATCAGCATGGCGGACCGGTGGATCTGCACTTCGCGCGGCATGGCCGTATCGACCTCGCGTTTCCGTGTGGAAGACAACGGAGCGGTCCTAGATTCAGAGCGCACCGCATCAGCCTTGGAGGCAAGCGCCACGGCCAGGATGCCTTCTGCCACACTCACAAAAGCCGAGTCTTGAGAGGGCCAGGCAGAGACGGGCAGCGCGCCTGCGGGCAGGGCTTGCAAGTCATACAGCCAGGAACCGCTCCAGGTCACTGGCTTCAGGACGACCGGGATGACGCGGGCACTCTTTGTTCTGTGGCGCTCCCGCGCAAAGGGCACCTCCACATCACTGCAATACTCTGAGGCAAAAAACTCCGCGCTCAACAAGAGTAAGAGAATATCGGATGTACAGAGATGCGCATCAATTTCGCCTGCCCAGTCGTCGCCCGGAAGGATCTGCTTGTCGTACCAACCCTCAAAGAGCCCCGTTCGCCGCAGCAGTTCCAGATGGCGCGCCAGGTCATCGCGAAAGGTCGCATCCATGTGGCTGTAAGAGAAGAACAGCGACACCCTTCGCATGCCGCGACTCCGTTCGCGCTTCGGCCACTCGGTTAACTCTACTTTTAAGCGAGCGGCCAGTTCATCGTACGGCGCGGCCCAGTGCTCAGGATTCAAGCGGCAAACGGCCATCTGCATCAGACTGCTTCTCACCCTACGGTTGCGATGTTCGCTAGCACTTTCCCTTGTAACCGTTTCTATCCCAGCGGCGGCAGCTTCATGAATATTCGTTTCGACGATCAACGGTAGAAGCCGGACCCTGCCACTGGTGTCTAACGCTAAGGCATTCGCCGCAATGAGGTAGTCGCGAGTAGCTAAGTAGTTGCCAGGGGGAACAAGCATAACAACATAATTTTCTTCGTCACGATGCTTATGTTCCGAATCAAAAGGTATCCACTCTGACACCTGCGGCTCAACTTGAAAATGTGCCCGCAGTTCCTCGATAGTACGCCGAACCCATTCTCCGAGCAGCTGTTCATTTTGGCCCTCAGCGCGTCCCGTCCCCAAGGCATAGACCCAGATGTTTGCCATCTCTTTTTCTAATTAGCACCTAGCTTTTGATTGCGGTTTGACCCCAGCGACACCATGTCAATGGATCCGCAGCGTGCTTCACTTCGGAGGCCGATCATTCTGGAAGCTGCGCTTGCCTGTGACTTTCATTTGACCATCGACTAGGTCATGGTAGGTGATCACACAACTATCGCCCTGAAACGGTTCTTCCCAATGGATCATCAGCAATCGATTCGACTCAATGCGATAACGGGTAACGAGTGCCGGACAACCGTACATTAGGTGATTCGCAACGAGTTCATGCTTGCTTTCATCAATACGATAACCATTGCTGGTAACTTCGCGCAAGCCGCGGGTCAATCCGTTCTGTACGAATTTTCCAAGAGCTGGATCGTAAATCCACCAAGATTGACTGGCGTAAGTTGAACTGACTTCCACGATCACCGAGAAATCGAGATAGCCGTCAAAGTTAATGTCGAACGTTCTAAAGTTGTCTCCGAAGCCAAACGCCCGCCCCGCCGGGATAGGCAGTGTTTGAACACGCTTGCCGTCTTGACAACGTGCGACCTCGATTTCGCCGGTAAGGATGGATTCGTTGTTCTGGACGTTTACATCAAAGCTACGAACCGTGATGAGGAAGGATGGTCCAGTTGCTTTAACCGGCAGACGAAAAGAGCGGGACGCCGGTAAAACAGGATTCCAAAGACCAAGCTCAGCGCCGCGCTGTGGAAAGAATTTCTCCAGATGAGGTGCATCAGCGACAGTGGCACATACGTCTGCGGCGCAGGGGAGACAACAGCTCCAGAACAGTACTGCAAGCCGGGAACACATATTGATACTGTACTCCGAGATTTCTAGATTGAGACGTAGGCCATAAGCAATACGCCGGCGGAGCGGTGGTGTCGAGACTTTTAATACTCGCATGGCACGAGCAGGTGATTTAGTCGATCTTTTTCAACAGAAAATTTAAGCGGCTTTAGCCTCCGATGTCCCCGCGCGGAAGCGGGCGAGTAGGTCAGCGACGGAAGGAATGGGTTCTTG
>Ga0182012_10007882_pt1 | contig 10577 bp, 7 predicted proteins | sample 612S2SmetaG_FD_120486 | JGI IMG/M metagenome (GOLD analysis project Ga0182012, IMG submission 120486) | Permafrost microbial communities from Stordalen Mire, Sweden - 612S2S metaG | ecosystem: Environmental > Terrestrial > Soil > Wetlands > Permafrost | place: Sweden: Stordalen | collected...
GAAAGAGTTTTGGCTTCATTAAAAGGAGAACAGCGCTAGGGTTAATTCGTTTTTTATTTGGCTATCATTTTGATAGTGCTATACTTTGCGAATGAAAATATTAAATTTTTGTTTTTTAAGTACTTTATTAGTTACTGGTGTATTTAGTTTCACGTCTTTAGCTTTTGCTGGTGTTTATAACGCAACGACTCCTCCTATTATTTCTCCAGAACAAATGAGTGTTATTGGTATTAGTATGGGAAATGCCGTGGTGGGCGATGGTACGCTTTTTAATGCCACTGCTTTTAATCCTGCCTTGTTGGGACAGGCACCTGGAACGCTTGAGCTCTTACAATTGAGAGTTAATGTTTCCAACGATGACTTTTCAGTTTATAACTATATTCAAAATGGCATCAATTTTGATCCGGGCGGAACCTTTCAAAATTTAGCTCTTGATTATTTCAGTCCTTCTTCTGCAAATGATGCGGCAGTTTCTACATCCTTGAATTCGTTTGATAGCGTTGTTAATAATTTGACTAATAAAGCGCTTCAGGTTGGAGTCGGTGATAATTTTGCCGTTAAAGTTACTCCTAATTTTGGGATAGAGGTTTTTGATAGCACACATGCTTTGGCCGAACTTAGACAGGGTCCTTTAGTTCAGCAATTAACCGGCATTAATATTAATCCCTATGGAGGATCCTCCCAATTAGGTGGCGCGGTTACTGTTTTGAAAAATACGATTCAAACCGCGATTAATACCATTATTCCTTCGTCCAATCAGAACGGCGCTGTGAAGAATGATATTAATCAATTCAAGCAGGGTGGCGAAAGCGTGAATGCTTTTGCAACTCAAGTTGGCAATGATTTGGCTGCTCAAGGTGTTACACTGAATTCAAGTTCATTGCAGAATCTGCAAAATCAAATTATTAATGGTCTTTCAAACGATTTAGCTTATCTAAATGCTTTGGCCTATAGTGATACGGTGGCCATGGCGACAATCAACTTCAATCCTTTTGAAGACTTTCCATTAACCATTGGTATCAATGGAAAAGTAGTAAGAAGATATTTTTCGTGGGCGAGTCTTACTGTATCTACTTCAAGCACGAATCAGCTGACGGATATGCAAAATGATTTGGAGCAGCCGACAACCCGTTGGGGTGTCGATTTAGGATTGCTTTACTCACTAGAACAAGATATTAATGTCGGTCTTTCTTTTATAGATCTAATCAAGGCTTCGGCTACCATTCCCAACGCATCTGTAGCAGGAGATATTTTATATGGAGTCATAACGGATCCTGCGCCTACTGTAACAAAGCTGGGTATTTCTTGGCATCCGGTACACGAACTTAGCTTAAACAGCGACATTGATGACGTGTTTTCAACAACATCTTATTACACTGGTCTAGATTTCTTTTCGCATTTTAAATTTGGTGCTGCTTTGTCATTGGCTGGAATTTTGCAATTACGAGGTGGATTTTCAGACAACAATTTTGATGGTGGTTTAGGAGTTCAGCTTGGTTTTTTTGGTCTGGATTATTCTTATGCCATGGATGATTTAAGTTTTTCCTATAACCACTATGCTCAATTAAAGTTTATTTTCTAAAAGCACAAAGTCCTTGTAATGTCAGGCCATTGAAGCGCTGAAATTCGTACACTAATATTCAATTAACTTTATAATTCATGGGGTTTGAAGTTTTGAACAAGTAGCTTCATATTCTGTCGTTTTATTTTTTAAATTGCAGCGTAAAGGAAAGTCATGCTTTTTTTCCGGCCAGATTGCCGTCATTTTACTGGTGAGAAACCCTGTGCCCCGCATAAAAGCGAGGGAGTGATTTGTCTTGATTGCCCCCGATATGATCCGATAAAGAAGCGAATTCTCATTGTTAAACTTGACGCGGCCGGAGATGTTTTGAGGTCCACCGCCATTTTGCCAGCTTTTCACAAAAACAATCCCGGAATTTCTATATGGTGGGTTACTGAAAACGGCTCTAAACCGCTTTTAGAGAAAAACCCATATATCGACGTTTTGCTGGGTTCAGATCCAGCCCTGAGCGGTTTTTTGGGAGCTACCTTCTTCGATGAAGCTTATAACTTTGATATGAGCCGTAAAGCCGCCGCGATTCTACACATGGCCAACTCTCCCGTTAAAAAAGGTTTTGGGCTTTCTACGGAAGGTGTTGTGGTTCCGCTTGAGGCAAAAGATGAAGAATGGTTTCAAATGGGAATTATGGATTCATTTAAGAGAGCGAATCAACGTACTTATCAGGATCATTTATTTCAATTGGGCGGTATGAAATATTCGGGCGAGGAACCCCAATTGGTTTTAACGGATAAAGAAAAGGAATGGGCCCAAGAGTTCGCGAAGAAACACAAACTCAATCGTTTCAAAAAGATTATTGGTTTTAATATTGGTTCTGGCGGTCGGTGGCCGATGAAACGCTGGAGGTTGGATGGTTTTTTATGGCTGGCGCGCCAGGTTCATAAAAGACATCCTAAAAGCGCTGTTCTTTTATACGGGGGTCCTGAAGAACGTCTACTAATGCCAGAATTAGCAAAAAAACTGAAAAACCTTTGTATTCCGACTGGAACGGAAAATACGATGAGACAGTTTGTTTCTCTTGTTGATTTGGTCGATGTTTTAGTGTCAGGTGACACACTGGCGATTCATGTCGGAATTGCACTTAAAAAGAGACTCGTTGCCTATTTTGGCCCCACGTCGGACGCGGAAATAGACCTTTATGGCCGTGGAGAAAAGGTTCTTCCATCAAGTCCCTGCCAATGTTATTACCAGAACCAATGTAACCAGAAGCTTTCCTGTATGGATAATTTACAAAACAAGGATATGTTAGCGGCGCTAGAACGACAGCTGAAATTAAGCTAAAAGCTCATTTCGCATTTTTTAAAACACACTAAACTTTGTGATTGCTATTTAAACGATCAAATTGGGAAAACTATCATTGTGAATAAAAAAAGTTTTTTCAGAAAATCTCGAACTGTATTTGAACATTACAAAAACACATATCGGCAGGAAATTCAAAAATCGATTAATTTCGCCGGCAAAGATTTGGATTTTTATACAGAAGCCAAGGTTTCTAAGCTTTTGTCTTTAACGCATCAATTTTTGGGAAGTCCTAATCGGCTTAATATTCTGGATGTTGGATGTGGGATTGGTATTACGGATTTTTATTTAACATCGAAGTATAAAAAAGTTTATGGAATTGATTTGAGTCGTGGAGCTGTCAAAAAAGCAGAGACTTTAAATCCCCAAGCGTTTTATAAATCATATACAGGAAAAAAACTCCCATATTCTAAAAATTCAATGGATATCACATTTGCTATTTGTGTGATGCATCATGTGGTTCCAGATGAATTGAATCAATTCTGCAAAGAAATGATAAGGGTTACGAAAAAAGGTGGTTTGGTGATTATTTTTGAACACAATCCATTTAACCCTTTAACGCGCCATGCTGTGGCGCACTGTAAATTGGATGAAAATGCGCATTTGTTGAGCTTAAAAAAAGTAAAAGACATGTTGGTTGCTTCGGAAGGAACTATCATAGATCGCCGCTATATATTATTTACACCCTTTCGCGGAAGATTATTTTCGTATTTAGATACTTTGTTAAAAGAGATTCCTTTGGGGGCTCAGTATTTGGTAGTGGCTCGAAAATAAATAAGGATAGTTAAAAATGAAAACCATAATTGTAGTTCCGACTTATAACGAAAAAGCGAATATCAAACAGTTAATAAAGTTAATTCATAAACACGTGCCTGCTGCACATATTTTGGTAGTGGATGATTCATCTCCGGATAAAACATATGAAGTGGTTTTGGAATTAAAAAAGCGAGATAAAAAATTGAATTTGTTATTAAGAGACCGCTCCGTAAAGGGCCGTGGATGGGCTGGGCGAGATGGATTTGTGAAAGCATTGACTATGGGAGCAGATGTCGTTGTTGAAATGGACGCCGATTTATCACACCAACCAAAATTTATCCCGGCGCTTGTTAAGCCCATAGTGGCTCGCAAGGCGGATGTTGTTTTAGGCAGCCGCTATATGACCGGAGGCAAAGACATTGATAGACCTTTTTACCGTCAAATAACCAGTAATTTTGCCAAAAATTATTTAAAAGTTGTTTTAGGTTTAAAAGCGCAAGATCCGACATCAGGTTTCAGGGCATATTCAAAAAACGCACTTGTGAAAATTAAAGTCAAAACTTTGACCGCCAGAGATCCATTTACGGTTTCTGAAATTTTGTATCGGTGTTATCGGGCCAAATTAAAAATCAAGGAAACGCCCATTGTGTTTATTGATCGGACTGAGGGTGAATCAAAACTTCAAATAACTACACTCGTTAAATATTTGGTCAGAGCCTTGGCGCTGCGGTTGGGCCAAGATCCTTTGGCTTCTGCCAAATAAAAGAAGAACGGGAATGACTCGTTCCCTGTCTTTTTAAAGGATTAAACGTTAAATGTAATGTGGACGGCGGTATTTTTTACTAATGATATAAAGATGGTTTTTTGTGAAATCAATTGTATTGTGAATACTTGAGTTTTGATTTTCGCTAAGGAGAACGTCGTTGAAGAAAGCCGATTACAAAACCAAGGAATATTTTTTTAGACATTATTTGGAAAAAACACCGATTGCCTTGGCTTTGTGGCGATCACTGGAGTGCTATCGATATTCTCTGGAAAAACTTAATCATCCTGTTTTGGATGTGGGGTGTGGTGATGGCTTTTTAGTCCGTGTCGCTTTTGAACAACAATTGGAAGCCGGAATCGATTTGGATAAAGGGGAAGTAGAACGGGCTATTCGGAGCAAAAGCTATAAGAAAACAATTTGTGCCAGCGCACTTAAAATTCCATTCAAAAATGATTCATTTACTACGGTTATCAGTAATTGTGTTTTAGAACATATTCCTGATATTGATAAAGCACTAAGTGAAATTCGACGCGTTTTAAAGAAAAATGGACGTCTAATGATTACCGTTCCCAGTGAATGTTATGGCAACAACTCTTATTTTCGGGGTGTGTTAACCAAGCTGGGTCTTTCATTGCTGGGTGAAAGATATGTCACTAATTTGAACCGTGTTTTTAAACATTTTCACGTTGATAGTGCCGCAACCTGGAAGAAACGGCTTCAAAAAGCTGGAATGAAGATGGAAAAAGCTGAATACATTATTCCCTTAAAGACTTTTCACACCTACGAACGATGGATGATTTTGGCGTTCCCCTCAAAAATTTTTAAAGCCATTTTTGGACGTTGGGTTATTGGGCCCAGAAGACCTGTTCAATGGTTTGCCACTAACTGGTTTAGGAAAGTTTTGAACGAGGAAGGCAGTCCAGGAGCTTGTTATTTTATTATCGCATGCAAAATCAGGACCAAGAGGATTTGATGCTTGAACACGAAATTGTTCAAAGATGGCGGCACCCAGCTTTTCTTATATTTGTTTTGGGAGGTTTTTTGGGTGCGTTTGTAAACATCGGAACGACTCTTTTACTTGCGGATGGATTTTTAGTGAACCAGTTGATTGCATTCTTTGTGGGAACTTTTTTAAATCAAGCATTACATTTTGTTTATTACAACGTAGTTTATGTCAACAAGGAGGTCCAACTGCGGACTTCTTTTTCAATTCATTTGTTTCTGAGTTTCTGGGTTTCGGCGGGAAGTGCAGGTTTGTTGTGGCTTTTTATGTTGGATAAAGTTTCATTTCATGTCAGCCTTTTATACTGCATAATTATTTTAGCCTTGTCTAATTCTCTTTTAAACCGCATCTCGACTTTTAGCTCAGCAAAAATTGCAGAAGTTGAATACAAAGATATGAATGAAAGCTACTACAAAGATCACACTAACGAAAACAAAGTAAGTAAATTTAGGGCTTGGTACCACCGTTCCCGACATGAACGATTAACAAAATTTGTGGCCGAATATTTTGAGGCCAGTATGAAAATGGCGGATTTAGGTTGCGGAAATTGTTTGTGGAATGTTCAAAAACTTCCGGTTTTGGGTGTCGATATTAATGAGAAAATGCTGAGGTGGGCAAAAAAAAACAAATTTCTGAAAGATTATAAAGTTTGTGAGGATTTGGCGAAAACCGAGATTAAATCAAAAAGTTTAGATTTGATATTGATGTCGGAAGTCTTGGAACATGTTTTTGACCAGACTGAGGTTTTGAGAGAAGTTTCTCGGATGCTGAAGGATGATGGAACTTTTTTAATTACTGTACCGTATGATTACTTTTTGGGACCGTTTTTTATTTTATTCAATCTAAACTGTCTTTATATGGGATATATAAGGGGAAGTGTATATCACAAGTATCGTTGCGGGCACATTCACCACTTTACAAAAGAACGTTTAAAAAAAGCTTTGGAACAGAATGGATTTTTTTTGAATAAAATTTTTGTAGTAAATGGTTTGTTGCTGTATGCTGTAGCCAATAAAAAAATTAAAATTTAATTAGCTTTTAAGACTACGTTATTTTGAATATTGGCGATAATTAATGTTAGACCTTGAGGGTCTATTTTGGAGGATGGAATGGCGACTAAAAAAAGAATTCCGGTTAAAAATAAAAATAAATCAGAAAAAGTTATTTTGACTCATGAAAACGATATTTCTAAGAAAACAAGTAATACAAATAAATTGATTGCACGGATTTTAGTTACGGTTGTTGTTTTTGCTTGTATTTGGGAAGTTTTTCAAATGATGGGGAACCAAGAGGTTCCCCAACTAAAAACAAGTTTAATTTTAAAAATTGATTCCAGCACGAAGGGAGCGGGTCCGTTTGTTGCTTGGGGAACAGCCGAAGTAGGGCGGGATAAAATTATTGTTGCCGACAACAAGAATAATCGATTGCTTCTTTTTAACCGGAAAGGCGATTTCCTTAAAAGCTGGGGAAGTTTTGCGGTCGACAAATATAAAACCGGGAAATTTAGTGAACCTTCAGGCATAACCTCGGATGATCGCGGAAACGCATATGTTGTAGATTCTTGGAATGGTTCAATTGAAGGCTTTAATGAAAATGGCGATCAAATTTCACGGTTTAATTTAAGTGATAAAGGTTTTTATGGTCCCAGAGGCATTGGTTTTGATGGAACTAATTTTGTGATAGCTGATACTGGAAGCCACCGAATTGTTATAGTGGATCCTAAAGGGGTCATTACCAAGATTTGGGGAAGTTCAGGCACAGGTGACGGTCATTTCAATAACCCGATTGCTGTAACCAGCGACAAAAAAGGGGATTACTTTGTTGCTGATATGGGAAACAATCGAATTCAGATTTTAGATGCGGATGGAAAGAAAATTAAGTATATAAAATTTAAAGATATGGTTACCGCTGTAGCAGTTGATAAAGAAGGTCACATTTATGTAGGCACTGATTCAAACAAAGGTGAAGTTGAGGTTTTTAATTCCAATGGTAATGCTTTGGGTACGCTAGTGGATATGGCCGGATCGGGAGATGCATTTAGGCATATTAAATTTATAACGGTCACATCGGACGATTTACTATTGATGACTTATGATGACGCAGTCTGTTTATATCAGATTCCATCTTTTAGTCAGAAGTGATGGGAAATTAAAATCAGTAATAAATGGATTTGAAAAAGGTTTATAAAATAGTGCTCAAAAATCTTTCTGATTTTTAAAACAAATGATGAAATTTTCTTGGCTATGGAAAACCATTGGCATCTAAAAAAGTCATTCGGAAGCTTGAATCGAAGTAATTCGAACCGCACTGAACGCTCCTGCGAAATAATTTAATAGTTCGTTTATTTTTTAACGAGTAATTACCAGTCGAAATTTTAAATTCTTTGCTCCTTTCGGTTTGGATAATTTTTGAAATTGAATTATAAGATTTATCTTTATTAGCTGTGTTTAACTAAACTTTAAAATGGCTTTGGTGACATTGTCTTTGGATCAATTTTGACAAAGAAGCGTTATGGTTAAGCGGAAGCTACATTTAAAATTAATTCCCCCTACGTTGCAAGTTAGAAATAATATTTTTTTAAATATATCTTTTTTTCTATCAATCGTTTTGTTTGTGGCAGGCCAAGTTGTATTTTTTTATTTCAAGTCGATTATTGGGATTGTTTTATCAGTTTTTGGCGCCACACTAAGCACTTTTATTTATTTTAAAGGTCGAGATATTTCATTGCCTAATTTGACTAGTGGTAATGTTGCTATGAAATTCGTTAAAAAGTCAGCTAAAAATTCAAAAACTATTAAAAAACCAATAGTTTTTGAATTTTCCGCAAACCTAGACGAATTTAAACCCGTATTTTTGATTTCAGCTGTTGGTTTTATTTTGTCGTTTGTTTTAGCGGGTATTGGTCAGTCTTATCTACGCCAAGATTGGGAGGGGTCTTCTTTAGTTCCGGGTTGTTGGTATTTTTTCTTTGCGGCAATCTTGTTTGTAGTAAGTTTTTGGCCTTGGTTTAGAGAGAGACTTAAAGGCGTGCCTCTTTCTTTAAAAACCGAAATGATTATTTTGGTTTCAATACTGACTTTAGCCCTATTTTTAAGGGTTTATCACATTACATCAATGCCTCAAGGATTATTCACGGATCAAGGATTTGCAGGTTATTCCGCGCTTAGAATTATTCATGAGGGATGGCGACCCTTTTATATACCTGAAATATATTTAATGGCATACAGCTTTACCATTTATCAATTGGCCTTCTGGTTTAAAGTTTTTGGCGAAAGCGAGACTAGTTTAAAAATTTTCTACGTATTTCTTTCTATGGTGAGTTTGCCATTGATTTATTGGACATTCCGTCAGTTGGCGGGTGTAAGGATGGCACTTTTAACTTTATTTATTTTGGCGATCATGCGCTGGCATATTATTTTTAGTCGAAACGCTTTTCCAACAATTCAAGTTCCCCTTTATGTATTTGGTACATTGGCCTTTTTGATTTATGGAATTAATAGTGGTAAAAAATGGACTTTTTTTATAGCGGGACTTTTTTTCTCATTGGGGTTTTATACCTATCAAGGATTTAAAATCGCTCCATTGCTTTTATTGGTTTATGCCATTTATGAAGCCTGTACGAACTGGGAGAAGCTCAAAAAAAATCGGCTTAACATTACAGGGTTTTTAGTTTTATCGCTTGTGATCACATCACCGATTTTACATGATATGATTTCGACAAAAAGCTTAGGCTCCAGAGAATCGGAACTTTTGATAATCTCAAAAGTTCAGCAAGAACAAAGCATTAAACCATTTCTAGAAGTTCTTACTAAAACAGCATTGATGTTTAATCGGCATGGTGATCGAATGCCACGACACAATCTTCAAGATTATCAGATGTTGGATGATGTTTCTGCTGTTCTATTTATCTTGGGGCTTTCTTATGGAATTGTTCATATCAAACGTCGAAAATATTTTTATGCTGTAATCGGATTTTTTGTGACTAGTTTATTATGCATTCTTACCACAGACCCCGCTCATGCAAACCGCTTATTAGCTTTAACGCCTTTTCTTGCTTTCTTGATTGCTACCCCTATTGTGGCGGTTTGGGGCTGGTTATTGAGATTTTGGGGCTCTAAAGTTGAATGGCTTTTTGTTCTTTTTTTAACTCCGTTTTTATGGGTGATGGTTTCCCAAAATTTTGATATTTATTTTAATAAGCAGGCGAATAGTGACACTAGTTGGTGGGAGTACGATGCGCGCGAAACCTACGTCGGGAGGAAAATAAATCAATATGGAAATGCTTACGAATATTATCTCTCGCCGGATTTAACTAGTGAACAAACAATTTCTTTTTTGGGCTATAAGCAATTGAATCATATTCACAATATGGCTTTTCCAGAAGCTCTTGTTTCTCATTCGTCTGATTCTTCAAGAGGTATTTATTTTGCTGTAGATGGGGATAGACCGGAGATTGTGGAAATGTTGAAATCTTTATATCCGGAAGCCGTTGATGAGCCGCTCTTGGATCTTAAGGAGAATAAAGCTTTATATTTTTTAGAAATCCCGCCGGATCAGCTTAAAAAAGTTATGGGATTAAAAGCTGTTTTTGATCGACCTGTAAATGGTGTTCGAGAAATGCAAATTAACAATTTTCCAGATGGATTGCCTGAAGGACCTTATCGAGTTACATTGACCGGTAATCTTTTTGTGGACCAAACCGACGATTATCGATGGAGTTTTAGCGGGACGGTTCTCCCCAAATTTTGGATTGGTCACCGACTTGCTTCCTCAGCAATTTATCAACATTTAGATAAAGGATATCACCCTATCCTAATCCAATTAACAGCGAAGACTAGTGAAACACCAATTCTTATTATCAAAGAACAAACACATTCTTACTTGCCTGTTGTTTTAAAGGTAGGTTCTTTTAACAATTTTCCTGCGCCGAGAGGTTTGAAGGGTAGCTATTATGGTAACTCGCTATGGGATAATGGAAAACCTTCGGAAGTTCAATGGGACCCATTAATTGATTTTGGCGATGGAAAAGAAATGCCAATTACCCCTGTTTATTCAGTTCGTTGGAATGGGAAGTTTTTTGCTGATCAAACGGGTAAATATCAAATATTCATTCAAACAGGATCTGTCGCGGGACTAAAGATAGACGGAAAATCTTGGTTTGAACTAGGGAAGTC
>Ga0182012_10007883_pt1 | contig 10577 bp, 9 predicted proteins | sample 612S2SmetaG_FD_120486 | JGI IMG/M metagenome (GOLD analysis project Ga0182012, IMG submission 120486) | Permafrost microbial communities from Stordalen Mire, Sweden - 612S2S metaG | ecosystem: Environmental > Terrestrial > Soil > Wetlands > Permafrost | place: Sweden: Stordalen | collected...
ACTGGGCACCGCACGCGATCCGCGCTGCCTCGGCGTGGCGGTGCGGCGCGTGGCGGTGCGCCAGGGCACGCGGTTCCGCGTTGCCCGCGCCGGCGACGCGATGCTGGCCGAGGGATTCCATCCGTTCGAGGCCGCATCAGGCCTGCGCTGGACCGATGGCGATGCGGTGGTCCCTGCGGATTTGTTCGCCGGGTTCACCGGCCGCGTCGAACTGGTGGTCCACGTCGGCGGCACGACACGGTATGTCGAGGAGGGTGTAATCGCCCGCGTCGCTTAGCAACCGAGGCATACCACCTCCCCACCCCGCCGATTTCCGGATTCGCCGCCGATAGCGTAGCGTTCCCCCAACAGACGGGGAGGATCGAGACGATGCTGATTGTCGATGCGCAGGTGCATATCTGGTCGAGCGGGACGCCGATGCAGCCGCATCGCCAGGTCTCGTGCTATTGCGCAGACGAATTGCTGCGCGAGATGACCCAAGCCGGCGTCGATGCTGCGATCATCCACCCGCCAAGCTGGGACCCGCGCTCCAACGAAGTCGCGGTCGAAGCGGCGCGCGCGCACCCGGACCGGTTCGCCATCCTAGGCCATGTGCCGCTCGACCAGCCGGACCGCAGCCGAACCCTTCTCGGCACCTGGAAAACCAATCCGGGCATGGTCGGCCTCCGCTACGCGCTGGTGCGGCCGGAGCAGCAGACCTGGCATGAGGACGGCACCATGGACTGGCTGTGGCCGGCCGCGGAGAACGCCGGCCTCCCCGTCGCCCTGATGGCCAACCGGTTCTTTCCGTTGGTGGCGCAGATCGCCGAACGGCATCCGCGGCTGCGGCTGGTCATCGACCATCTCGGCCACACCCGCGGCGGCAAGGACGACGTAGCATTCAGCAAGAATGCCGAACTCTGCGCCCTGGCGCGCTACCCGAACATCGCGGTGAAGGCGACCGGCGCACCCAGTTACTCCACCGGACCATATCCTTATCGCAACATTCATGACCACCTGCACCGCATCTTCGATGCGTTCGGCGCCGACCGGTTTTTCTGGGGCACCGACATCACACGCATGCCGTGCAGCTACCGGCAATGCGTGACGCTGTTCACCGAGGCGCTGCCCTGGCTGCGCGGCCACGAACTGGAGCAGGTGATGGGACTCGGCGTATGCGACTGGATCGGCTGGCCGCGGCCGGAGGTGCACCAATGAGCTACGCAGCACCATTCGCCGGGCTCAAGGTCATCGACCTCAGCCAGGGCATCGCCGCCCCGTACGCCGCAATGTTACTGGCACAGTACGGTGCCGAGGTCATCAAGGTCGAAGTGCTGGACGGCGGCGACTGGGTCCGCAACAGCGCGCCGAAACCGGGCGGCAACACCGCGCTGTCGGTGATGGGCAACCTCGGCAAGCAGAGTATTGGCCTCGACCTGAAATCCCCCGACGGCTGCGCCGTGCTGTGGCGCCTGCTGGAGGGCGCCGACGTGTTCATGGAAGGCTTCCGCGCCAGCGTCATCGGCCGCCTCGGCTTTGGTTACGATGCTGTTTCGGCCCGATTTCCCCGCATCCTTTACCTGTCGATGTCGGGATTCGGCCAGACCGGACCGTACGCGGAACGGCCGGCGATGGACCCGGTGTTGCAGGCGTTCAGCGGCTTCATGGCCGAAAACCGCGACGTGGACGGCAAGCCGACGAATGCCGCCTCGATCCCGGTTGACATGATGACCGCGCTGTACGCGTTCCAGGCGCTGTCAGCGGCGCTGTACGCAAGGCGCGATGAGCCGCATGGCCGCTATATCGAGGCGAGCCTGATGCAGGGCGCCGCCTGGATGAACACCTATGCAATGCTGCAACGAGTCATCTTCGACAACGACCCGCCGCATGCCCGTGGCCACCGCGGGGTCTACCCGACGGCGGATGGCTGGATTCTCGCCATCGTCGCAGGCCGTCGCGGCTGGGGCGATTTCTGCCAGGCGCTGGAACGGCCGGAGCTTGCCAACGATCCGCGCTTCACCACCGTGGTCAGCCGCGTGACCCATGCCGCGGCGCTGACGCCGATCCTCAGCGAAATCCTGTCATCGCGCCCGGGTGCACACTGGGCCAAGCGGCTGACCGAGTACGGCGTGATGCACTCGGTGATCAATGAATCGCTTGACGTGCTGCGGGACCCGCATGTGGTGGCGACCGGGTTGTTCAGTTATCTGGAACAGCCGGGCCTGGACAAGACGATGCCGATCCCCAGCATTCCGGGCGCGCCGCCGCTGCACAGCGGCACGCAGCGCGCGACATCGCCGCTGGCGGGCGCGGATACCGTTTCGGTGCTGCGGGCGCATGGGTTCAGTGCAAGCGAGATCGCCGATCTGGGCGCCCGCGGGGTCGTTTCGGGCGTGAGTTGATCGGGCGGCGATGGCACGCGGCCGGGCGCCTGCTTTGGGAACATTCCGTCGTGGCATCGGGGTCGGTAAAGACTCTTAGTCGGACCGGCAGCATTGTGCCATCGCAGTAACCCCAGCTAAGGCGCTGCTGCGTCCGCAGTCGCGGTAGACCAATGCGTTCAGCGTCCGGCCAACAACAGCGGCGCGATCGGCGCCCAGCCGAACACCTGCCCGAGCAGCGGTGTAAGACAGGCCAAATGCCCGTGACCACCGCCGGGTTCCCGAACCGTCGCCGCGCAGTCGCGTTGCAGCCATGCCAACCGACTGGAACCCGCGCATGCAGAAAGCCACCGCCGCCCTCGTCAGTCTTGCGTCTGTCGCCGCCGCCGCGGCGATCGGTGCCAGCTACGGCCCGCAGCGGCCGCGCGAGGCGGTCTGGTATGCCGCGCTGCGCAAGCCGTCCTTCACCCCGCCCGGCCCGGCGATCGGCATCGCCTGGGGCGTGCTGGAAACCCTGCTATGCGTGACCGGCTACCGGCTGCTGACCGCGCCGCGCGGCAATGCGCGCGCCGCCGCGCTCGCCGGTTGGTCGGCAACCCTGGCCGGGCTGGCCGGATTTCCCGCCGTTCAGTTCGGCGCCAAGAAACTGGGCAGCAGCACGGCGGTCGCCGGCGCGATGCTGGCCTCCTCCGCCGCCACCGCCGCGACGGCCGCACAGGCCGACAAGGTGTCCGCCTTCGCCATGACGCCATTGGTGCTGTGGACCGCATTCGCGACGCTGCTGAGTGAGGAACTCTGGCGCCGCAACTGACTCGCTTTTCTACGGACGTCTCAAGGAAAGGAATGATCATGCTGAGCAAGACGAAAGCATTTTCCCTCGCACTCGCCCTGGCCGCAGCGCCTTTGACCGCGGCGCTGGCAGCCGGTGGCGGCGGCGGTGCAGGCGGTGGCGGTGGTGCAGGCGGTGGCGGTGCAAGCGGCGGCGGAGCCGGCGCGGGCGCTGCCAGCTCGTCTGGCGCGTCCTCAGGCATCGGCGGCACCGGCAGCGCCGGCGGCATCGCGCCCGGCTCCGCCGCCGCCGGCATGAGTTCGCAAAGCTCCGGCATGGGCACGGCCGGGGCGTCGCCGAACTACAGCGCCAGCAGCGTCGGCGCGTCGAATGCCACCCCGTCCGGGCTCGGTTCGACGTCCAGTACGGCGAGCACCGGCGCAGCGCAGTCGCCCTACAGCGAGGGCACCGCCAGCAATGGCCCGCCGACGCCGCCCGGAACCCCGGGAACGGCAACCGGCACCCGCCAGTAAATCACGGCCAGGCGGTGGCAAAAGATTCCGGGCCGGCACCCTCGATCGCCAGGGTGTCGCCCGGCGTCAGCGTCTGGCCGTCCCAGCGGAATATCTCAACCGTACGATCCTGCATGCTCTGCACCAGCACCGTCTGACCGTCCCGCGAAAACGCCACCGCCTCGGCCCACGCGCCAACCGGCGCCTGAGCCACAAGGCGCAGCGTTTGCCCCTCCACCGCATACAGCCCGACCAACCCCTTGTCGTGGTGGAACGGATTGCTGGCCGGCTTGGTGCTGCCATACTGCGCCCCCACCGCCAGATACCGCCCATCCGGCGAGAACTTCATCGGCTCCGGCCCGCTCGGTACCCCGAACGTGCCGACCACCCGGTACGGCGTTGTCTTCACATCGATCAGGCTGACGGAATCCTCATCCCCGTCGCCCCGGCCCATGTTGGACACCGCCACCAGCGAATGCGCCGCATTGATATCCATCGTGTACGGCCCCATCCCGGTAGTGATCGGCCGAGGATCGATGGTCACTGAACCACCGTCGATGTGCAGCACATTCACCATGTTGTCGCCGCCCCGCGTCAGCAGCGCCGTCCTGTCATCGACAAACACCACGGCGCTGGGCAGCGATTTCGGATTGCCGGTATCGACCTTGCCCGTCGCCGTCAGCCGCTTGTCCTTGACGGTGAAGACAGAGACAGTCCCCTCGGTGCGATTGGCGATCAGCGCCAGCGCGCCGTCAGGCGACAGCCGCACCTGCGTCGCGCCCAGACCCGACGTCAGCGACTGCACCACGTGCGGCGGCGTGCTGCTCAGATCGAACACCGAGACCCGGTCATCAGGCGCGATTCCGCCGGTGGCCGTCGCCGCCGGATCCGCCTTCGTCGCGGAAGTCACGATCCCCCAGCTTTCATCCGCACTGATCCAGATCGCGCCCGGCGGCCCGACCACGCTGCCGGGCGCATCGAAGGTCGCCTTGATTCTCGGCGGATAGGATGTGACGTCGATCACCGTGACCGTGTCCGCACCCGGCGCAGCAGGCGCGACCATGGCCTTGCTGGCATTCATCACCGTATGACCGTCATTCGACGACAGCACCACATCGGCCATCGCAACCATCGGCATCGCACCGGTAACCGCGGCCGCCAGCAGCAGCTTCGACAGATCAGGCATGGTTTCCCCCGTTGTTTCTTGAAACGGAGCCAGTCTGTCAGTCCGCGCCCATTCCGGCAAACCGGTCGCGCGCCGCCAGCATGTCATCAAGTGAGCCGAACGCGTTCATGTAGTGGCCCGCATAGCCCGCCCCCTCCAGAGCACCGAACAGCGCCGGGAAATCGAAATCGCCCTGACCCGGCACCAGATGCAGCTCCTGGCCGTTGCGGAAACAGTCGGCCAGCCGGACCTCCCGCACCCGGTTCATCGGCATCGCCGCAACGAACCCCTCAACACCCTCAGGCACCAGATGCGCGTGGTTGGCGGTGAATGAAAGCTGCAGCGCAGGGGAGTCCAGCCGCTCGTAGAACCAGCGCCATTCCGCGATCGTGTGTGCAAGGTAATGAACCTCCGCGTCGGGCGGCTCTTTGTTCAGGTTCTCCAGCAGCAGCAGGACCGATCTGTGATCGGCGTAGTCGGCGGCGCGCCGCAGCCGGTCGAGCGCGCCCTGCATCCGCTGCGGAACGTCGGTCGAGAAATGAAATCCGGCATGCACCACGATCCACTCGGCCCCCAGCAGAACGGCGGCATCGATATAGGCATGCAGGTAGGCGTCCACCGCCTCGCCGATGAACGGCGCATATTCCGCGACATTTACCGCCGACAGCGTGTGCAGCCCCAGCCGGATGTCGTGGTGGTCGCAGGCGCGGCGGATGGCATGCGCGCGTGTCTGGTCAATGCTGGTCACGACGTTGGCGCCGGTATCGAGCTGAATGTCGATGATGCCCACGTCGTGCTCCCCGGCCCAGGCGACCGCATCCTCCAGCGGCAGTTTGCGGCCGATGTCGATCCCGATGCGTTCGGGTGGGATGCTGGGCATGGCGACTGGCTCCCGGTCTCGCTTGGACCGGCTCAGACTAGGCGCATCGCCCGGCCGCGCCAACGGGCCAGGCGTTATCCCGCCTCAGCCACGCGGCGTCACGGCATCGCCAGCTTCGTGCCGTCGAGTTCCTCGGCGCGTTCGACCGCGATCAGCACGGCGAAACCCTTCTTGTCCGGATCGCGATCCTTCTCCGGCTGGATCAGCCGCGTCCAGACTTCTTCATACTCCGGGCCGGAGCGGTACACCTTGGCGGTGCCATAGAACCGGGCGATGCCGCCCTTCGGCAGGATGCCGTCGGCCCGCAGTTGCGGCTTGCGGAAATAGATCGTCACCTTCGTGCCGTCGGCAAAATTGTCCGCGGTCGAGCCCTTGCCGCGCTCCCACAACGAAAAATGCGTGTCATCGAACACCAGTGTGCTGCCGCGCGGCGTGATCTGGGCGAAGCCGTTCGGCAACGCGGTGCCGACCAGGCACACATCGTTGGGAAAGGCGCTGTTGATGTGAGCCTGCAGGGTCTTTGGAATGACAGCCATCGGTTGCTCCAACGGAAACGGCGGGATTGAACGCTCGCACATCCGGCACGGTCTGCAAACCGCCGCTCAGATGCGCTCCAGTATCGACAGGCCCCGGTTGCGGTCGATCAAATAGATCAGGCCGCGATGGTCCACATACACGTCGTTGCTGCACACACGCTGCGCGCCCGGCGGCACGTCCGGCATCCACCACGCCGCCTGCTTCAGTGACAGCGGATTGGCGATGTCGATCACCCGCAGACCGCTGGCAAACCACGCCGCCGGTACCTCGGTCCCCACCACCGTCTCGACCGGCTGATGGCACGCCGTCATCAGCGGCGTCGCCACCCCGACCAGTTCCGGCAACTGAAAGCAACTCACAGGGATCGGCCGCGTCTCGTCGGTGATGTCCACCATCCACACCATCGCCGGCAGTTCCGGCGACAACGCAGGGTCCAACGGCTGCACATGCTCATCCGCCACCAGCATCCAGCGATGCCCGGCGATTGGCACGTCGATCGGCACCAGGCTGTGCGTCGGCCAGCCGAACGGCGGACTCCAGTCGATGCTGGAGATCATCCGCGGCTTGGTCATGTCGCTGATATCGAGGATGACGCCGCCGCCATACCAGTAGCTGACATACAGCCGGTCGCCGCGGCGGATCGGATGGTGGCAGCGATGGTTGCGCCCCTTCCAGGATGGCGTCTCGCCGCCGGCGGTCCACTGGCCTTCCATCCACCAGCGGCCAACCTCCTCCGGCCGCGTCGGGTCCTTCAGGTCGAGGATCATGACGATCGTCCCGACATAACCCTCCTGCTCTGTCGAGATGTAGGCGTAACGGCCGTCGAAGGTGAACCGGTGCACCCCCATCCCGGCGCACTCCCAGTGGCAGATGTCCCGCGGGCTGGAAGGCGTGCTGACATCGAAGATGCGCAGCCCGACAAAATCATCCGCCGGCTTCTCGCCGCGCGCCCGCTCGCGGTTCACCACCATGACGTCGTTGGCCACCCGCACCTTGTGCGAATGCAGCCCCGCCGGAATGTCGATCGACGCCACAACCCGAGGCCGCGCCGGGTCCGACACGTCCACCACCGAGGTCCCGTGTGGCGGGTCCATATGCCCGATATACGCATGGTTGCCGTCCAGCACGACCTGCCCGCCGCCGGCGATGTCGAGCCACGCGATTTCGCGAATTCCGGACCCCTGCCCCATTGTGCGTCCTCCCCTGTCAGCGGCACAGGATGCGGATGTCGCGCCGGATCGCGCAAGGTGGGCCTACGTCGCCCCCGCTTCGGTGCGGCGGCGCCGTTCGCGCAGGAAGAACCACAGCAGCACCGCGAAGCCGGCGGCGGCGGCGGCGAAATAACCGATCGCCGCGCCATACAGGCCGATGGCAATCACCAGCGGCAGTCCGATCAGATAGGTGGCAGCCAGTTCGCCGACATGCAGATAGAGCACGGCCAGTGGCTTGTTGATCGCCAGCAGCGCCAGTTGGATCGGCGCCCCGCCGGCGATCGCCAGCAGTGCCACGCTGGTCCAGACCAGCGATCCCTGCGCCCAGAGCAGGCCCTGGCCATACAGCAGCCCAAGTGCCTTGCCGCCGAACAGAATAGCCGCCACAACGAAGACGCAAACCGGAACAACGAACACGCCGGCAAGCTGCATCGTCCGGGTCGCCAGCCCGCGCCACCCGTCGGCGCGATAGACCCGGATCAGCGCCGGGCGCGCATAGTTGGTCATGCCGACCAGGAACGGATTGGGCAGGCTGGAGATCGCCACGCAGGCGCTGAATGCGCCAGTGGTGCTTGTGTCCGACGTCAGATACAGAAACCAGGAGAACGACTGTAGTGACAGGATCTGGCAGATGCCGCCCATCGCCAGCCAGCGTCCGAAGCTGCTGAAGCGCCGGCAATGCAGCAGGAACGTGCGCAGGCTCAGGTGCACCGGGCTGCGCAGTTCGAACAACCCGACGCCGACCGCCAACCCGCAGCCACATCCGACCGCCCAGAAGGTTGCCTCCGCGTCCAGCCGGCCCTGCCGGATGACCCAGGCCATGATGGCAAACTGCGTGACGATCGTGATGATGTCGGATTTCAGCGCTCGGCCCGGCTCTGCGTGCGCATAGTGCCGCCGCCGGATCAGTTCACGCGCCAGCGCCAGGGTCATCGCGACCGGCAGCGCCGGAAACAGCGGCGCCAGGGCCGGCGACACCAGGCCGGCGACGCCGACGATCACGCCGCTGACCACCGCCAGACCAACGGTCGCCGCCAGCGCGGCCTGGAACACCGCCTGCTGCTGGCGGGATGATGCCCTGGCCACCACGGCATAGGTGAACGGCGTCGCGATCAGCGTCTCGGCCAGCGAAGCCGTCAGGAACCAGACGCTCATGCCCAGCGTGTAATCGCCCAGCGCCGCGATCGAGGCAAAGCGGGCGAGCAGGATGCCGACGAGGAAGCTCGCCGCGCTCTGCAGCCCCTGCCCCATCAGCACCAACACCGGCTCGATCAATCTGCGCCACACCGCGCCGAGCGCAGCGTTCAGCCGAGCGGCTGGGGCGCTGGCGGTGATCGCGGCGGCCTCGGTGGAGACGTCACGGGAGATTCGCATGGCCCATCCTGATCCTCGCCATCGAACCTCGTCGCAGCAGATGGCATCTGTTCATCCTGTCACGCAAGCCGCATTCGTCCTGCACTGCCAGTACGGACGCAGGCGCGGTTATATCAGCTTGCCGCGGTGACGCGGTGAATATCCTGCCGCATGACGCCGCGATTGCACCTGCTGATGGCTGTGGCAGGGACCGCCGCCATGACGCATGTGTCGTCAATACATCGTCATGTATTCCGCATAACGGGCAATGTGAAATTATTTTGTAACTCCCGGTAGCGTAAGCGTAGCAGGTGTTACAAAATTCGATAGCAGTACAGGACCAGTTCAGCGTATAAAAGGATCTGAGATTATTCTTAATTCCGTACTAACGAAGTGTTAATTTTACCCTCCAGCTTACACAGGTATGAACCGTGAGTACGCCGACACCACAGACTGCTATCAGCGCGGCCGATTTTGTTAACTCCATCGGCATTAACACTTCGATTGACGCAACCAACACAAGTTACGGCAGCTTCAACCAGGTCGAATACGCACTCGCATACTTGGGCGTGACAAATGTGCGCGATGCCTACCAGGGCCTGAACGACAGCGCCGAATTCAACCAGTTGGCCGCACAGCTCGGCATCAGCTTCGACTTCTATATCGAAAACAGTGCCTACGGAATGAACTGGCAGATCGCGCAGATCGAGGCCAGTCCCGGCATGGTCCGCTATGTAGAAGGCCCAAACGAACCGGATGTCAACCCGCAAAGCTACGACGGGCTGACCGGCCTCGCGGCGGCGGCCTCCGAACAGGCCGCCCTGTACGCCGCAATCCACGGCGACACCGCGCTGAACGGCAACGGCAAGGTCACCCCGGTCATCCAGACCAGCTTCGCCCAGGTCGCCTCGTTCACCGCCGCCGGCAACCTGGCAGCCGATGCCAACGACGCCAACGTGCATGAATATTTCGCCAACGGAAACACACCCGGTTCCAACATCGCCACATACATCGCGCTCGGCCAACTCGTTTCGCCCGGCGAACCGACGATCGCCACCGAAGCCGGCTACTACACCATGCCCTCGGCCACCGGGGTGGACGCCCTGGTGCAGGCCAAATACGACCTGACCCTGCTGTTCGACGACTGGCAGGCCGGCATCAGCACAACCTATCTGTTCGAACTGATGGATGAGCAGGCCGATCCCGGCAACACCAACCCGGAAGATCATTACGGCCTGTTCAATGCCAACGGCACCCCGAAACTCGCGGCGACCGCCGTACATAATCTCATCGCCCTGCTGAACGATCCGAACGGCGCCGCCGCCACCGGGACCCTCAGCTTCTCACTCACCGGCCTGCCCGCGACCACCGGCCACGACCTGCTGATGACCAAGGCGAACGGCAGCTTCGTGCTGGCGCTGTGGAACGACGTGCCGCTTTGGAACCCCACCACCGCCAATGAGATTTCCGTCGCCGCGGTGCCGGTGACCCTGACCCTTGGCAGCGTCTACCGCTCCGTATCGATCTACGACCCGCTGCTCGGCACCTCGGCCACGGCGACCTATACGAATGTATCGCAAATCGCGCTGCAACTGCCGGACCATCCGATCCTGGTCGAGATCAGCGCCGTTGCGCCGCCGCAGCTTTCGCTGGTGCAGCCGGTCCTCACTGAGGCAGCGCAGGCCGGCCAGCCGGCGGAAAACCTGTGGGCGCCGATCCTGGCGAACCTGACCGAGACCAACGCCGCCTATACATCCGGCCTGACGATCGCATCGATCGGCACCACCGGC
>Ga0182012_10007886_pt1 | contig 10575 bp, 7 predicted proteins | sample 612S2SmetaG_FD_120486 | JGI IMG/M metagenome (GOLD analysis project Ga0182012, IMG submission 120486) | Permafrost microbial communities from Stordalen Mire, Sweden - 612S2S metaG | ecosystem: Environmental > Terrestrial > Soil > Wetlands > Permafrost | place: Sweden: Stordalen | collected...
ACCCCAGGCGGGAGCTTCAGGTCATTCGAATCGAGACTGATCGTGTGCCACCCCGCGTCTAGTTTGCTCACGTCGAGGCGTGCCGTTAAACTTGCCATCGCAGAATCCATCAGCCAGGAGTTCCCGCGGAGTTGCACGCTCACGCTACTTGCACTCTGATTCGAGATATAGAGGCCAGACGGTACGTTCACAAACTCTACGGAGGCGCTCACGCTCTTGACCATCGCCCCTCCGCCAAAGAACGAAATCCCCCAGATCAGACTCGCAAGGGCAACTGCCGAAAGACGATACTTCATGTTTGCGAAGAGAAGGCTACGAAGCTTGTCGGTCAGCGAACGAGGTCGTTTGGGTTGAAGACTGTAAAGCGCTTTCCGCAGAGTGCTCTCGTCTGGCATCGGTCGAACCTGCGAATCTTCGATGACCACCACTTGCCCGCGCTCTTCTGACGAGACCAGCACTAAGGCATCGGAACTCTCAGCCAATCCAAGCGCCGCTCGATGCCGTGTCCCTAATTCCGCTGGTAGATCGTCACGTCCCGTCGACGGCAGGACCACGCGAGCAAGCGCGATCCGGTCACCGCTTATGATGACAGCGCCGTCATGAATAGGAGAGTCTCTCCGAAAGATGGCTTCCAGCAGACCCTTTGAGACTTCCCCGTCGATCCCAATGCCACCCGATACGAGGTTGACGATCGGGTCCTTTCGGGCCAAAACCACGACTGCGCCGATATTGCTATGAGCCATAGCAAACATGGCTGCCGCAACGGCATCGTAAGTCTGGCTTGAGTCTGCGGGCACGCGAAATTTCAGTCGAACCAGAGTGTCCCACCGAAGGATCGAATGTAAGCGTACGGCCAACCCCACCCCGGCCGATCAGGCGGCCTGGAGTTTAGCCAGCCGTTCGTAGCGGAATTGATTCCGGATAGAGCTCAGGAAGTAGCGGCCGCGTGATTCAGTGTTAAGAAACTCCCGATACTGCGGCTCGGGAAAGTCGAAATAGCGATAGACATCGCCGCTGCGGAAGCGGAGCCACAGGATGTTTGCCCCGCCGTCGTATGCCGATGCCGCGAGCAGCTTCGATTCAAGAGGCTGCCAGTCCATATCTCATTCCCTCCTTCATCTCGAACCGCGGGAAGCTGCCCATGCCGCCGGTGTGTACTGACTGACGCGCTGTACCGGAACGTCCCCCAGGCCAGGCAACACACTCGCCAGATATTCACGAACCGGCAACTTCAGCCGACGGCAGGTCTCCACCACCGAAAGCACGGCGGCCACCTTCGGCCCCGCCTGCTCGCTGCCCACGTGAATCCAGTTCTTCCGTCCCACCGCCACCAGCCGCATCGAATTCTCCGCCAGGTTATTACTCAACTCCAGTTCCGGATACTCAAGGAAGCGCGTCAGCTTCTCCCACAGAGAAAGCGTGTAGCTCACCCCCTTGCCCAGCGCGCTCGCGGGCAGCACCGCAACCCGCGCGGCCTCCATCTCTTTCTTTATCTCGTCAAGCAGCGGGCGTGACTTCTCTCCGCGCAGCACATGCCGCGCAGCGTGATCCATGCCCGCTTCGCGAGCCTCGGCATCGACCGCAAACAGCTCATCGATCCGCCCCACCAGCTGCGCCGCAAGGCGATCTTCCGGATTCAGTTTGACCGCGTCGAATACCTTCCTCCGCGCATGCCCCCAGCATGCCGCATGCACCATCCGGCTCCCGCCCACGCGAACGTAAACCGAATAACCGTCGGTCTGCAGAATCCCTTCATACTGGCCCAGGAACTTCACCGGGCCTTCGCGGCCCCGGCCCATCCGGAAGTCGAAGACCACATTGCCGCCGGGCGTTCCATATTGCCAAAGATACGCCTGATGATTTTTCCCCCGCCCATCCGACATCTGCACCGGAACCGGCGTTTCATCGGCCTGTATATAGCTTCCGGCCAGTAATTCCCGACCCATCGCCCCCACTACCGGAATCAGCATTTCGCCGACTCGCATGACCCATCCGTCCATCGTCGCGCGGCCGATCGCAACTCCCGTGTCCCGCAGCAGAATCGCGCTCTGGCGATACAGCGGCAGATGATCGCTGTACTTGCTCACGATGGTGTCGATCACCACCCGGTCGCTCACCAGGCTCTTCTCCACGATCCGCTCAGGCAGCGGCGCCGCGCTCACTCCTTCGGCGCAACTCCGGCACGCCCGCTTCTCGCGCCGTGTCACGGCAACGAAATAGCGGGCAGGCTCCACATCGAGCTGTTCGCTTTGCTCGTAGCCGATCACCGCCTTTTCTTTGCCGCAGCCTTTGCAGACGCATTGTTCCGGCGAGCAGGCGATCACGCGTTCCACTCGCGGGAGATGCGCCGGAAGCTCCTGCCGCCCCGGATGCTTTCCCTTTTTGACTTGTGTTGTTGAAGGGGATGCGGGAGGCAGAGGATCGCGCCGGCTTTCGGCTTCCACTTCCTCACTGCTGACTCCCGGCTCCAGATCCAGCAGGTGCAGCTGATTGTCGCTGAGCTTCTCGCTTTTCGGCCCGTATTTACGGATCAACTCAAGGCGCAGACGTTCTTCCAGCGCCTGGATTTTCAGACGGGACCACTCCAGTTCCTTCGTCAGCAGGACGATCTGTTCGGCTTCGGAACGGGGCGGAAGAGAAGGTGACGGACTCACGGTCGGCTCTGTTGCCAGGATAGCCGATTGCAAGCCCGATTAAAACGTATTTACGGGAGTTTGTTGCAGTATGATTCTATGCCGCGCGCGTTACACGATGCCATGCGCGGCGGCTCGACTGCGCCAGATCGATGCCGCCGACCAGCAGCGTGAGTTCTTCGTGGCTAAGGGTGATTTTACTTTCTTCGCCCTCGGCCTCCGGCCAGCGGAAGCGGCCCTTCTCCAGACGCTTGGCGCATACCCAGAGGCCGCTGCCGTCCCAGAACAGCAGCTTCAGGCGGTTGCGCTGCGCGTTGGAGAACAGGAAGATGTGGCCGCTCAGCGGGTCGCACGACAGCCTGTCGCGCACCAGTCCGAAGAGGCCTTCGAAGCCCTTGCGCATGTCGGTGGGGCCGGCGGCCAGATAAATGCGTGTGGCGGGTCCGATGCCGAACATAATCAGGCCTCCAGCGCCGCTACCAGTTGCCGCAGCGTGAGGGTGTCGAAGCCGCGCTTCACCTCGATACGGAGCCCGCCGGAAAGGAGAATGGTCAGTTCGCCGCCGCTGCGCGGACCGGCAACCTCAACCGCGACAAACCTTTGTTGTGTGGCTTGTTCACCGCTCCGAGCCGATTGCTTTCTGAAGCGGGCCAGATAGCGGGCCAGTGTCTTCAGTGGCAGATCCCGCTGTTGACAGAAGTCTGCCTGACTGAGTCCGCCTGCTTCATACTCAGCCGCTATTTGATCCGCTTCCGCACGGCTCCTGTGCCTGCGATGCTGCTTTCCCGATGCCTGCATGATTCCACTTCAGCACCGAAAATGGCCGCTGCAAAGATGCGGTTGCTCGTACGCTTACCCTTGACCGACTCCCCTCGCACCAAATCAATGGGACCGCTCACGCGATTTTCAATAGCGGGCGCTCCCTTCGGAGCAAGGGATTGGCGGGAGTTTTTTGCAAAAACCTTACAGCGCGGCTGCTTTGGCCGCCAAGGTTGCTAACGGTGCTGACCGAACAGTTGACGGTTTCCGCAATTGCGCTGCCAAATGCGGCTACGCCGATTCGTCGGACCTGGCGGCTACAGCAGCCATCATGATGAACATGACGAGCGCGACGGAGGCCCGTTCAATCGGATAATCCACCGTGCAATGCAGGAAGATGGCGGCCACTCCCGCTCCCCATCCGGAACGGAGTGCGCGAGGAACGATCCACACGATCATCCACAGCATGATCGCGAAGAAGGGCAATCCCCCTTCGGCCGCCCACTGAACCCAGTCGTCGTGTGCCTGATTAACGTGCAGACCCTCGTCGGTAGTCGCGAAGCCGGGGTATGCTGTGTCCCAGGCACCCAGCCCGAAACCCATTATCGGTCGAGAGGCGATCATTCTCAGCGATGCTTCGGAATACTCCCGGCGCCCGGCATACGGATCGTTTTGTTGAAACCGGGCCAGCATTTCCGCGGGTCCGCCGGCCGCGATCAACATCATAAAAATCGCGGCGAACAGAAGTGCGTTGTTCCGAAGCGAACGGAGCCTCAGTTTACGTTGCCCATACAGGATGGCAGGCACGACCAGCATTTCCGCCGTCGCCACGAAAAAGCCCATGCGCGATGCCGCCGCGATGACGGATGCGTACATGATGGTTGCCGTTACCACGTAGAGGGTTCGCCCCCGTTCCTGGGTCAGCGCCCGGAAGAGGGCGACTGGCAGCAGGAGTTCGATGAACGCCGAATACTGGTTCTTGTAGGGAAACGGGCCGAACTGAGGGACGAAGTTCGGAAGCGGATCGAACACCCACATCACGGTATTCGGGCTGTACAAGGCCTGAACGGGGCTTGCGATTGCGAGAGCCAGGCCGAAAAACAAAAGCGCCTGAATCAGCCACCCCTTTGCGTGAGCGCTGGCAAATATCTGCAGAGCGATGAAAAACGCGAGCGCGTTGCACGCCCAATAGAGAATTCCGAACTTGGTGGCGAAAGCATAAGCACTTGTTCCGAGAGCGATCTGCAGTGCTCCCCAGATCACGATCAACGCAAGAGGTATCAGGATCGGGCTGTATTGAATCTTCACCCGGCCCGAAATTCCAACCAGAGCCCAGGCGGCAGCAACGGTAAACACAGCCGCTTCCGGAACCGCGGTGGGCCACACCGCCTGAACCCATGAAGTCATAACCGCAAAGACGATGATGGCCAGGAGAGCGACTGCCGAAACAATTCTCACTGGGTTGCCTTGATGGATATGCCGAGCAGCGTGAGCGCCTCTTCGTGCCGCACGGTTCCCGGTTCGCGAGTATAGCGAAGGGCGAGTTGTGCCTCACTCGCCGTTTCCGCCGTGAAGGTTGCCTGGCCGGAGATTTTATCGCCCGTTATTTTCAGCGGCCCGCTGCTCCCGATGGATTTGTTCGAATCGGGATCGAGAACCTCCCACGATAAGCCGGAGTGCGGGGCAGCAGAGTCGGAAGTGTATTCGTAACTCATGAGGTACTTCGTTCCGGGTGACAAAGGGATAATCTCGATCAGCGTAACGCAGTCCTCGGGTTGATTTCCGTTGAGTTGAACGCTCATACCCCGATCGGCGCGGGGCGCAACCTGTACCCCGTTAATAATGGGTATTCGCCAGTCGAACCCTCGCTCAATCGGATCGATACCGAAATCGCCATTGGTCACGATCTCACCCTTTTCGGGAGAAAGCGGCCGAAAGGGTTCGAGGCCTTTGCGGCAGAGAATATTCCAGACATCCACGGCGGATCGGGAATTTGGCACTGCGGTCCTTTCACAATACCGGATGAACCACGGAAGGTCGGTAGCGTCCGCTTCCTCGGCCACCTGCCGATCCAGTGGCGCCAGGTACTGAAAACGTTTGGTGTCGATCAGAAAATCGAGATACCCGCGTCTTATCTCTTTGTTTCGAGGTAATGCCCGCTCCACGACCAGCGGGTCGTCGGTCATGAGCCAGCAAAAGCGGAATGCCGCTCTCTGATCCTCGTATCCCATTTCGAAGGCGCGCTTGGCCCAGAGCCAGAACTTCTGCGAATCCTGACGCCGGAAATAAAAATTCATCAGAGCCCAGCGCGGCGCGTAGGTTCGATCCACATCCGCCGCATGGAGGTAAAGTTTTTCGGCGCGACTGAGGTCTCCGGCGCTTTCGGCGCGAATGGCGAGCGCAATCCAATGCTTCGATTCGAGCGGACTGAGGCGCACCGCAGCTTCGCGCTCGTCCTTTGGTTCCCGACCTTCGCCTTCGAGGTGTTCGGCCAGCAACGCGTGGTATTCCGCGTCGTCGCTCTCGATCTGAACGGCTTTTTCCAAAGACCCGGTGGTGTTCGCGCGATACTCAGCGTCGGCTGCGCAAAGGCGTACGGCGGAGTAAATGCCTGCGGCGAGGAGGGGAATGGCGGCGACACAAGCGATCCGCTCGATCAGTGTACGCAGTGATGGAATCCGCAAAGCCCATCATATAAACTAATGGTGATCCTCCGCGGCGGAATGGCGGAACTGGCAGACGCACCAGACTCAAAATCTGGCGTAGTTCACTCTACGTGTGGGTTCGACCCCCACTTCCGCCACCATGGTGATTATCCGGGACGCAGGACAGTCGGGCGCGGGCGAGGCGTTCAGAAGCTCTCGGGCAGATGGCTTGGCTGGAACTGCCTAAACGAAAAAAGCGGCGGGAGTGGTTAGCTCCCGCCGCGAGGTTTGCTGCTTTTGCCCTGTATTTGGGCAACTTTTGCTTACATGACCGTGAAGGTCGGGACGTTGTATGTAGTCGTCGCGGCAGTACCGCCGGTCGGAGCGGTTCCGTCGGTCACTGTTACCACGATTCCGGTGGTTCCGGAGGTGTAGGTGCCCGCAGTTGCGCTGGTGGTTGAGATCACGCCGGACGAGTTAATCGTCCAACCCTTGGCTAAGGACACAGGATCGAGCGCGTAGGAGAGGATACCGTTGTTTCCTGTCGCGGAGACCGTGGTCAGCGTGCCGGAAGTTCCCGCGCCGGGAACGACGAGGCTCGTGCTGGTTACGTCGAGGGCCACATGGAAAGTGACCGGATCGGCGCCAGTGAGCGGGGTACCCGTGGTCGAATCCGTGCCCGTCACCGTAACTGTATAGTTTCCGGCCGGGGTTGTCGTACCGATTCCAAGGGTCCCGGTTGCGCCGGCGTTGGTCACAAGCGTGATACCTGTGGGTTGCGGCGACGACGTGATCGTATAAGCGTAGGGAGCGACACCGCTGGTGGCGGTAATCGTCGAAACGGCATGAGCGGTGCCTGCCACGAGGCTTGCGTACGGAACGGTGTTGGTCTCGTACAGGCCGCCTGCGACAGTCAGCGTAAAGGTGGCTGAGCCGGTCAGCGGCACGGCAGCCGAGTCGGTGGCCGTGACGGTAACGACGTAGTTGTTACCCGCCGTACCCGCCGCCGGAGTCCCGGTGATCGAAGCGGTTGTTCCGCCGTTTACGAGCGAAAGACCGGCCGGCAGCAATCCGGAGGTAACAGCGTAGGTGTAAGGGCTGGTTCCTTCCGTAGCGGTGATGAGATTGTTTGAGCCGGACCATGGGACGCCTACGGTTCCGGAGGTGACGAAGGTGTAAGACCCGTCACCCAAAATAGGTTCGACTTTGAGCGAAGGCGTAACCCACAGGTAAACCCCGGACTGGCTGGAAACGCTGTTGGAGGTAACGACAACGGGTAACTGGACAGGTGTCGTCAGGGTCGTGGGGGTCGCGCCGGCAGTGGTGGTGAAGTGTCCGGAAGCGGCCGTGCTGGGCGGCAGCTGGACGTTGATCTGGTAGAGCCCGGCGACCGTACCGGCCACCCAGCCGGCGTATTTCACAACTCCGGGCTGGCCACCGAAGGTGACGGTGGGCACGTCGGTTCCGCTCGACAGGAGACAGGGTGCGAGACGATTGGTGTTGATGGCACTCGGGTTTACCAGAGTTCCATCAAGTCCCGTGAGGCTGTTGCCCGTGACCGAGTTGAATTCGGTAAGGAAGGACGCAGTTGAGGCACAGTCGGCCGACCATGCGGCGCTGCCGCCCGCGGCGGTGTCGTCGGCGGTGCTATCCGGAATACCGAGGCCGGTCATATAGACCTGGACGATATCGGAATCGGTTGAGGTGTGGCGCGCTCCTGCCGGATTGGCGCTTCCGACAAGGGCATAGGCGCTGTTGAGAATTGCGCCACTGCCCTGGCCGTCCGCACCGATGGTGAAAATTCCCGGATCCGTGGCGATGAGGTTCACCGGGTAGGGTGCACTATGAGCAGTGCCGTAGTTCACGACAACATCGATCTCGCTGCCAATCTGAGCCGCGACAGTGCTCGGCACCAGCAGGTTGATTTGGCTGTTAGTGGCGAACAACATTGGACCGCCGACCGTACCCAGTTGCGTGACATCAGGGCCAGAACCGGGATGGACCCAGAACGTGACGGACAGATTGTGAGTGCCGCTGTCCGGGCTCAGAGTCACCGGATAGGTCATGAGAACCGGATCAGGCGCCCCATATAGAACCTGGCTGCTGGAGCAGATCGGGCAGAAGTTCGAACCGAAGATGCTGATCATGTCGTAAGGAGCGACGCTGGGTATGATCCCCAACGACGCCTGAACCAGCGCGGAGGAACTGGTTACCGCCTGGATGATCGGATACGAACCGATGGCAAGTACCTGCGTTGCACCGGGACCCGCCGTGCTGCAGGATCCGTTCGTCGGATTGCAGACACCGATCGTCACATTCCCGCCGCTGGCGAAAGGCATGAGTGTATCCGTCGAGTTAACCGAGATGGTGAGCTGAATGGTAGATCCGCTGAGGACCTGCCAGCTGAAATTCGGGTCAGCCGTGATGGTCGATCCGCTCTGAATGATACCGACCTGAGTTTTCTGGCTGGCAATTGAGCTCACGATAAAACCTGTACCGGTAAGGGACACCGTGACCGTTCCGGTGGTCGCTGTCGGAATGGTTGAGGGACTGACGCCCGACAATGTGGAGGCCGGAGAGACAACCGTGATGTTAAATGTCACCACGATTGAGGAATTGCTCCCGTATGAGAGAGTAACCGTGCCCGTAAGAACGCTGTTCGGAGTTGCCGAAGCAAAGAGAAGCGAATTGAAACTTACATTGATCGGCGTGCCGAAACTGTAAGCGAGTCCGCTGAGCTCATTATTGGGGATGATGGGCGCCAGTGTTCCGCCGGAAGTCACTGTGTACGGAATCGGCGTATCGGACGACGTAGCCGTGATCACCGGTGTAGGCAATGCATTGCCGATCGTCCAACTGATGTTTCGTGTCGTGCCTTCGGCAACCGTCAGCTTGGGTGCTGTGTTTGTGATGAGAAGACTGACCGACACGGACAGCGGACCATAGCCGGAAACGTTGATCCGGACCGGGTTCCCGTTCGCGACAGTGGCGTTATACGTGCCGGGAGCGAGCGAGTCGCATACCGTCGTGGAACTGAACTGAATCGTCTTGGGTGCGCTGCCGCTGGCATAGTCGACCGTCAGCCAGCTCGGAAGGGTCGTAGTGTCAACGGCGAAAAACGCGCTCGGAACGGAAACCGAAGCGATGTTGACGCTGGCCTTACCTGGGGAACCCGAACCTTTGACATACGAGAGGGTAACGGGAGCGATCGCGGTCAAAGGCGAAGGATGGGTCACCTGAAGCGTAACGGAGATGGTCTTGCCGGGATCGTTAGAGCTGCCACCAAGTGCAAACGTCGTGGTGGCCGTTTGTCCGGGGGCCAGACCATGACAGACGTCAGTTGAGTTGGAAGCCTGAACCGTCAGGGATACCGCGCTTGAAGTAGTCGCAGTACCTCCCGAACCGTTAACGACGAGCCAACTGGCCGAACTTAAAGTTGAGGGCGTAAAAGGCGTCCCGATGTTGGCGGCGTTCGAAAGCACGTTCACCGTGACCGCAGGGCCAACCGTGTATGTGTAGGGACTCGAACTACCAGCGGCCACGCAACTGATTGTGACGGGACTGGGAGAGGCGGAAAGCCCCGATGTGGTCGCCGTCAGGTTGGTGGTAAGCGTGACGGAAACGTCGTTCGTGCCGGCCTGCTTGAACTGAACCGGCGTGGTTGCGAGGTTTGTGACGCCGGTGCAGCCAGCCGCGAAGGTGACTGTAAATGTCAGACCAACGCCACCCGAGCCACCGTTTGTCGAGTTGAGGGTCCCGTTGGCGGGGGACACACTAATGCCGCCGCTTACAGCGGCGTAGGTTACCGCGATCGTCGCACTGCCCGTGAGCGCGGTTACCGGCTTAACGACAATAGTAGCCGGCGTCGTGCCGGTTGCCGTATTGCAGGTAAGCGTTGTTGCCGACGCTGTTGCCGTGAGAAGGTTACCCGTTGCTTTCAAAGCACTGGAGCCAACCGTAAGCGCGACCATTAAAGCTAAAAGCGTCGAGCCGTGTCTTCTTAACACCGAAGAGTCCATATTGGACCGTCCTTTTTTTCGTCAAAGATTTTGACGACAGAGGCCGATGAGCGGCCGATTTTCTGTCGCTATGGTCTTTATCGGCACGGTTCGGGATTACTTTAGGCGATGTTTCATAACGGCACATTTTTTCGCGAAACCGCTTACGAGGTACTACCTCGTATGAGGATCGGATTGTGACCTGCGCTGGATTTGACGACTGATATAGACGCGGCTGTCGCCGTGTGCCCTTCGATGGTCCGAAGGCACAGCCCCGTTTGAATATCCGTCTACTGCAGGATCTTCACGCGGACCGAAGAGGCCTCAACGCCCCCGCGATAGACACGCTCCGTGGCTTTATGAAAATCCGAGGCCTTCGCCCGCGGGATGGTCATGAACTGCTGCGGATTGCGGTCGGTCAATGGAAACCAGGAACTCTGAATCTGCACCATGATGCGGTGGCCGGGGCGGAAGGTATGGCAGATATCGGGCATTATGTATTCGATCTTCGCCGTCTTTCCCGGCGTGAACGGCTCCGGT
>Ga0182012_10007888_pt1 | contig 10575 bp, 8 predicted proteins | sample 612S2SmetaG_FD_120486 | JGI IMG/M metagenome (GOLD analysis project Ga0182012, IMG submission 120486) | Permafrost microbial communities from Stordalen Mire, Sweden - 612S2S metaG | ecosystem: Environmental > Terrestrial > Soil > Wetlands > Permafrost | place: Sweden: Stordalen | collected...
AAGCTGGGGGTTCACAACCTTCCGCTGAAGCTCGAAAATCTTAGGGTTCCGTTTCTCGTGCGACGTGGTGTCGCCCGTTCGTGTGACGACGGCTTTTAACCACTCTGCAAGTTTTGTATCAAGTGCCTTCATATTTTTCTGCATGCGTCAATTAACCCCCACCCACTTCTAATCCCCCGCCCCTACAAAAGCAATTTCAGTTCAGATCCCCAATTCAAGTTCCGGTTCCGGCTCATCCGGCGGCTCCAAACACTTCGGCCCCTCGCTCAGGGGCTTGTTTCCATAGCGATTGACCTCTTTGGCAACCATGCGCTCGCCCGGTATCGGCTGGCAAATCTCCTGAATGGCCGATTCTGAAAGCGGCTTGTCGCTAAGCCAGCGGAGCATGTCTGCCGGGGTGAATACCACCGGCATTCTGTCATGCAACGTGGCTATCAACTCGTTCGGGTGGGTCGTCAACATGCTAAAGCTCGGCGGTAGGTCGTCGGCCAAACCCGGTTCCCATATCCCAGCGATGGCAAACGGTTCTTCATCCTTCAACATAAACACAAAAGGTCGGCTGGACTTGCCCTGGGTAACAGACTCATAGAATCCGTTGGCGGGAATAAGGCATCGTCGGCGCTGCACCGCCTCGCGGAAACTTGGCAAGGTCGTCACCGTTTCGGAGCGGGCATTATGCAAAAGTTTCTTCTTCGGATTTCCCTGCTGAAACGATGGGACTAGCCCAAACATCCTCGGAGCAAGGGTTATCTCGGCCTTTTGCTCCGCAAACACCGGCGCAACCTCGCTAATGCGAATGTTGTAACGGTCAACCAACCACGCTGGGCGGCGATACATCTGCCCGATGGCTTTGGCGACTGCCGCCAGCGCCGCATCGGACTTGTGGAGCGTGTAGCGAACGCACATACCGACATTTCAACCGAATTTCAGTTGCGCCGCAATATGGATTCATCAATGCCAGCCCACCGGCATACCTCTCGATGAGTCGTTAGTCCGTAAAGGCGTGGGCTCTGGTGTGGATAGAGGGTTCCGTTCAAAAGCGCCCTAACTATCGCCGCTTTCTCAAGCGGGATTCCCGCCTTTGCCAGGCAGTTGGCGGTTCTTTGGGTCAAACCGTTCGCTAGTCGAATAGACTTCATGCTGGTCAAAGGCAATTATCCGATGCCTCGTCTGGAGTACGCTACCGGGGAAAATAGAAAAAAGGCCATCCTAACCCTTGCCTCAAGCGTCAAATCGTAATTTTATGGAAAAAACAAGCCTTCGCTAACTCATGCCCAAAAATCTCTTAGATCGGAATTGGCCGAATGTGGTAGATACTTCTTCTGCCGACCTTATGGCCGATTTCTTTCGGCCAGCTTTAGCTCTCTCCAATAAGTATTGTAGGGGAGTGGGGTATTTTTCGTCTGGTTGGATTCGTGCATCGGCGGATGGATTATTGGCGTTTGCAAACAATGGTGGTCATGCACGATGGGTTACGAGTCCAATTCTTGATGCGGGGGATTGGGAGGCAATGTACACGGGCGATAAGGCACGCTTCGATCCAGTCATCAGGGAGGCGTTAATGCGAAACATCGGCGATTTAGCTAGGGCGCTTTCTGAAGATGTTTTGACTGCAATTGCGTGGATGGTGGCGGACGGCGTGCTGGAGTTTCGATTGGCAGTTCCCCGAGAAAAGCTCAATGGTGGCGAATTCCATGATAAGTTTGGTATTTTTACTGACGCCGAGGGGAATAGGGTTTCTTTCAATGGTTCCTACAATGATTCAATTCAAGGGCTCCGTAATTATGAATCAATTAGAGTCTTTTCTTCATGGAATCCGGCTTTCTTGCCTTTTGTTGAAGCAGATACTCAACGATTTGAGCGTCTCTGGAACAACGAAGATCCAAATGTCCAAGTTATGGACCTTCCCGACGCTGCACGCGAAGCGATCCTTAAATTACGACTTGGGGGTCGTCCGTTTAGAAAGCCATCCTGGGTTACTGACGTATCTGAAGCGACCTCCTCTATTACCGCAAAGGGCAGTCAATTGTTCAGACCCCCTGAGGGCTTTGCGCCGCGTGATTACCAAAAAGAAGCAATGAGGAAATGGCTAGACGCACAGGGCCGGGGTATATTGGCAATGGCTACTGGCACAGGAAAAACAGCTACTGCGCTTTTTCTCGCTTATAAAGTCTCTGAACGCGTTAAGCCGTTAGTTCTCATCGTTGTTTGCCCATTTATAAATCTCGCCCAACAATGGGTTCGTGAAATGAGCCGCTTTGGCCTAAGTGCCATATCGTGTTTTGGAGGTAGAGCCGAATGGGAAGAATCGCTTTCTGCTCAAATGAGCGCGGCAATTGCGTCTGGGACTTCTGTGGTAGCAATTGTCGTTTCGAATCGGACGTTCTTGAGTCGCGAGTTTCAGGGAATGTTGCGCCCTGAAAAGATTAGGCATTTTATCATCGCAGACGAAATGCACAACCTTGGTGCGTCGGGCCTACGCCAGCGGCTCGACGAACGCATTACCTATCGGCTTGGATTATCGGCAACACCTGAGCGTCACAACGACGAAGAAGGCTCAAGAATTTTACGCGATTATTTTGGTGACGTTGTTTACGAGTTTCCTCTGGCTGAGGCAATTCGTCGGGAAATTCTATGCCGCTACCAATACTTCCCTGTCCTCGTGAATTTAACTGACGATGAAGGAGTTCGCTACTGGAACCTAACTCAACAAATTAGTCGATATTTCTCAGGCAATGGTGACGGCGAAATGTCAGACGCCCTAAAATTACTCTTAATTCAACGGTCTAGACTGCTTGCGTCAGCGGCAAATAAGATTCCGGTACTCGGGCGCACTTTGGATGAATTGACATTCCCGTTAGAACGCGCATTGGTTTATTGTGGCGATGGTCGTATTGAAGGAGACGCATTAAGCGATACTGAAAATATCCGTCAGATCAATGCGGTTTTACGACTGTTGGGCAACGAACGGGGGAAGAGAATAAGAAAATTTACCTGCGAAGAAGATGCTCTGGCGCGAGAAGAAATGCTTAGTCGGTTGCGTGAAGGGGAGCTAGATGCCTTGGTGGCAATTCGCTGCTTAGACGAAGGAATAGACGTTCCTGATATTCGCCAGGCGTTTATACTTGCAAGTTCCACTAACCCCCGGCAGTTCGTTCAGAGACGGGGAAGGCTGCTTCGCCAAGCACCGGGGAAATCGCGGGCCTGCATCTGGGATTTCATTATTCACCCTCCAACTCTTGGCGATAATTACGACGCTTCAACTTTCAATGTAGAACGGCGTCTTTTTCAACGTGAACTTCGCCGCGTAGTAGAGTTTTGCCGCACTGCCGAAAATGGGGATCAGGCACTGAATAGTCTTCACAATCTACGTAAAAGCTACAATCTATTGGGAGAATAGCCCCATGCCCGAACCATCCAATAGTCAATCACTTACCCGTTCCCAACGGGCCTTTAAGAGTGCGCGAACTGAAGTTCGTGCACTTGTCAGGGACGTTCTTGTTGAGGAACGTCGCGTCCGCCACATGAAGCGTCGCGATGATATATTCTCAAAGATTCTTCAACTCGTCCGTACTTCCGCTCGATGAAACTTCAACGATTAACACTTGAAAACTTCCGGCAATTCTACGGTCGGCAGGAGATAATTTTTGCAACGGCAAAGGGCAAAAATGTTACCGTCATTCATGCCGAGAACGGGTTTGGAAAGACCGCCCTTCTAAATGCACTTCTTTGGGGCTTCTATGGCTCAAAAAGTCTTACCTCTGATTTGGAAAAAAAGGACAACCTATTGACTGACTGCGTACGTGAACAAAGTAAAACTCCTGAGGATGATGTCGCACTTGTCAGAATCACATTTGAGCAGGAGGTGGACAATGGAGTTGAGCTATATACGTTGACGCGAAAACTTAGTTTACTCCAAGAGCGTTCCGATCCTTCAAAGACGACACTCGACCTGGACCACCAGCAAATAGATGGTCAAACACTTACGTTTTCTGGGGGAGAAGCTCAAAAGCTGATTGACTCACTGTTGCCGTCGGCAGTGGCACCTTTCTTATTTTTTGATGGCGAAGGAATTGATCACCTTGCAATGGAAAAGAACGCCGATAAAGTACGAGAAGCTGTGCATCAAATGCTCGGCCTGGAATTACTCTTGAAGGCGATAAACGACCTTACGCATCAAAGTGTGCGTGGCGTAATCCAAAAGGAGCTTCGGGACAATACTGACTCTGAAACCCAGCTCTTAATTGACCGGCGTGAAAAGCTTCTTCAGGAATGCGTGGAAATTAAACGCAGGCTTGATCAAGCGCGCTTGAATGAAGAAGCATGTGCTCGTGAAGTGGCAGCAATTGATGCCAATCTTCGCGCAAATCAGGAAGCACGTGAATTGCAGGAGCGGCGAGGCCAATTGGAAGATGAACAAATTCGCGTCCAAGACCAGCTACAAGAGGCGACCAGGCGATTAGCCGCCTTGATCGCCGATGACGGGTATGCTATGCTTTCGGAAGATATTATTGCTCGTGCACGTCAAATTGTCGACCGAATGCGTGCCGAGGGAAAAATTCCCGCCCGAATTCTGAATGACTTTATTGAAGATCTATTGAGAAGTGAAAAATGCATCTGCGGCTGCGAATTAAAGGAAGGAACATCTCATTATATTTCGGTCCGCAATCTTTTAACAATTGCCGGGGATCAGCATTTTAACAATTCCGTCGGAGCTTTGGATAATGCCCTTGGAGTCATGAGTGGGGCAATACCTCGTGCACGCGCAAGTCTAAAACAACTTAGTAATGACCGAGCAAGTTCCCGTGTCCGTCTTATGCAAATCAATGAAGAGCTTGCGGATATTCACACAAAGCTTGACGGTAAGGATGATGCACATGTGCACCAATTGGAAACGAAACGAGCTGAGCATCTTGAGAATCAACGTCGGCATCATGGCGACCAGCGAGTGCATGAGCGCGATTTGGAGCAACGAAATTCATTAATCGAAGGATTAGACCGTGAAATTAGTCAGAGCAAACAAAAGGAGGAATCTGCCGCGAGGGCTCAATCTCGCCTGAATCTATTGGATGAATCAACGTCTTTGCTAAAGGAAATGTTAGCTTTTGAAACTGAGGACTTACGCAAGGAATTGGGTGGCGAAATCACCAAGCATTTTGATCGAGTAAAAATAAAACCGGATCATTGGCTGGAACTTACCCCAGAGTTTACTTTGCAATTGAAGAAATGGTCTGCGCCTAAAGTAGAAACCATTGTAGCTCCGAGCAAAGGTGAACGTCAAGTTATGGCACTTGTGTTTATTGCAAGTCTAGTTGCGCTTGCAAAGCGTCGTAGTGACATCCCGACGGTTTTAAAAGGCCTAGATGGCGTTGAATATCCTGTTGTTATGGACTCACCATTTGGGGCATTTGGCGTCGATTTTCGGTCTGGGGTTGCCAAATGGATTCCACAACTTGCTTCACAAGTAATAATGTTGGTTAGCTCCACCCAATATCGCGGAGAAGTGGACGATGCATTAAGTGAAAGTGGGCGGGTAGGCCGCAGATACCTCCTCGTTTACAATGCTCCTACGAAAAAAGAGGAAGCAAGGGAGAGTATAACCATTCGAGGGAAAAAGCTGAAGCAATTCTTTGAAAATGATCTAGAACACACTGAAATCAAGGAAATCGAATTGAATTAAGGCCATGACTATTCCCCAAAACAACGTCGTTCAGAGCACCTCTTCTCCCGCTGAGGAAAAAGGAGGGCAAAGGCGTTCCGAGACTAGACGCATTCAAAGAGCGAAGGACAAGGAGCCCTTAATTATAAAATTGACCCAGGGAGAGACGCCAGTTTTCAAGGAAAAATGGAGCCTTTTGATCTTCGCTGCTTTTTTGGGATTTAACAGAAAGCGTCGTATGCCTTTGGGTGAATTTGATTCGGGCCGGGGCATTGACCAGTCAATTTTTTCTAGCAATTCTGCTTGGTGTGGCATTCTTTCTATTCTATCCCTCGTTGAGCGAGACGATTCCAACGTTTTGCGGGGCGACCCTGAGGAAACTGAATTTCGACTGAAACTTTTTGAGGAATATGCAAACGGCGGACTGGAGATTATTTCCTCAGAATGTGAGCCGCAGGGTTATTCACTCGAATCATTTGCTTCATTACTTCCCTCCGACCCCAGTAATGTCGAGGGCACAAAAAATCCTTTGGCAGACATTACGATTTAAGGTCGTATCTCAGGAGCATGTTCACGATCAGCTCGTCGATACTTTGCTCTTGTCGTTTTCTGCCCAGTAAGAGAATACCATAGTCGAGCCTGCTATAGAAAAAGGTTTCTAACATTTTGGGCGTACATTTTCCGGTTGCATTGAGGCACGCAATTCGTGTGACAGACGACAGTAACTCGTCGTATTCGCCAGCAAAGGTGCGCCAAGTCATTTCTGTGTTACTCTTTTCACCTTCCGGCATTTTAAGCGGAATGCCTTGACTTAAAAGGCCGAGGCAATAGCCCCACCTCGACAATATATTCCAATTGTCGATTTTTGTGTGGCGCTTTAATTGAATCAATCGCTCGCGAGCAAAGGCGCCGACGTGGATGGTGTCAACTGGTGATTGCATATTCAAAGAGATAGCCGTTTGCGATTTTGGTTCGTTGCAATTGATTATCATATTCGAGTCGATAGGTTCGACTGATCGAAGGAGCCAATGTTTGCAATCGCCGCAAATCTATTTCTTCATCTGTGGAAAGCAGGATTACTTGGTGTGAGGCTATCGGAAAATACCTTTGGACCAAATGGTCTCTATGGGAAGAGTCCAAGCGGCCGAGCGGAGTATCAATCATTGTTGGAACGGGCCGGCCAGATGCCCTGGCCAATCCCCAGAGTATGGATGTCGCCAAAAGTTGGCGTTCGCCAGCAGAGAGTCGGTCAATCGGCAACGCCGTTCCGTCGCTACCTGTTAAATGTAAATTAAAGTGCTGCGGGTCAATTTGCAGTTGGGTGACGAGACGTGGCTTGCGAAGAAGCTGTTGAAACGATTCCAAAATGAGAGCTTCTAGCTTACCTGCGTGCTTGGACACTACTTGGGAACGAAACGAGGCCATTGTGGCGTCTAATGATGGAATTCGTTGAAGGATTCGCAAGTCGTGTTCGGCAGTCTGGACTTCAGTAGCAACGGCGTCCAAAGTTTTTGCGAGTGCACCTGAGCAGGAACGTGACTCAAACTGTGCTTGGCGAAATCTGTCTTCGAGCACCGCCCGCTGGCTTTCGGTATCGCGGAGTTCGACTTCAATTTTTGTTAGCTCATGCTGAATTCGTGCCAATTGATCGGCGTCGGGTGCTCGGGCAAGTTGTCTGTCCAATTCGTCAAGTCTGCGGCGAGAGGTGCGCGCTTCCTTAGTCAACGAATCAAGCTCATTTCGTATGCGGGGAAGAATATGTTCTCGAAGGCTTCTGAGGCGCTCTGGCAGCGTTTCCTCGGGAGCGAGAACTACCTGAACATCTTCCTTAATTGTTGGACGATTATTCAGCAAAGCCGCCTCGACGAGAGAAAGAGTCTTAGAAGGCAGCTTAGATTTCAACTCGTTAAGAACGTGCCGGTCGCGGGCAATTTCAGCCGTGCATACAATTTTTTCCCTTTGCGCTGTTAGCTCACGTTCAGCTTGAATCTCGGTAGCGGAAAGTAAGGTTTCAATCAGCAACAAAGGAGCAGGCCCCGCTATACTTTCACGAATTTGCTTTAAGGTATTGGCAAGCGTCTGTGCGATCTTTGCGCGTTCCTTTTCAAGCTCGTCACGTCGTAAGTGGAGTTCGCCACCCTCTGCGGAAAACCGCTCACGAAGGCGACTCTTATCGCGTTCAAGTTGCTGCATTAAGGTAGCGTTCCGCACAACCTCGTCGTTTACGGCTGTTACTTGCGCCTCTGCCGTATCTGCCTTGGTTTTCAACACTTCCAATTGTGCCCTCTCGGTGACACTACGAGAAGCCATTCGTTTTCTCCGAGCTAAAACGGCCAAGTCGTCGCGCAAGCGATCAACTAGGTCAAGCCCCAGAAGCGTCTGCACGGCAAGACTAATTAGAGATGCAGCCTTTTCTGGGTCTGCCAATTCCTCAATTTGCTCCCCATCGAAGAAAAACAAAGGCGCGAGCCTCGCAGGAAGATAACCTTCGATATACTCATCCCATTGTTCGCTTAGGACAGGGTCTAAAACGCCATCTCGTCGGGCTTCAACTATCTCGACAATCTTATCGTCCGCATCAACATGCCAACGTCGCGCAATAATTATCGCATGATGCCGACCTTCGATGACACGCCTAAAGTGAATTTCGATGCTTGCACCTTCTTTCGGGTCTGCCTTTCGGTGGATAAGGGTTCGCAAGAGTTCAACATAACTTCGGCGATTTCTCTGGACTACTGCTGCCATGCGACCGTAAAGGCCGATGTGAAGGCTCTCAAGTAAGGTTGTTTTTCCACCTCCATTGAGACCGCCAATAAGTATAATTGGCTGGTTTGGCCCTAATGGCGTGAGTTCAAGCGTTTGTCTGCCCGAATACAGACCAACGTTGTCCAAAACAATTCGATCCAGAATCATGATTGAAGTTAAAAAGTTTGTTCGGTGTCGGAAGCTCCATCGGTGGCGTCAATTCGAAGCGGATTGGCGTTTGGCTCAATGGCTGGTAAATGGCCTGCTGCCGCGCCTGCCCGAGCACTTTCCTTGCGATGGGCCGATTCAACCGCGTCTGAGGCATTTGAATAATAGTGCTTTGAAAATGCTTTCTCGATCCTCTCGTAGTGACCTGAACGTTTAGCTCCGGTTCGCTGCTGGCGCTCAATACTCAAAAGTTCACGAGCCAACTCAAAGTGTAAATGGTCGTCACCACAAACCTTTCGGAGCAAAGCAAGGTCGTCTGGACGAAGTACCAAATCATCATCCAATCTCCGACCTGGATAAGGTTCGCCAGTTGTTTCCCTATAAATTTTCGGCAAAGTGTCTTCTATTTCATGCTTCTCAATCACCCAAAAGCGTCGTATTTCCTGCAATTCTTCTAAAGTGATTAGCTCAAGTTTTTTAACGTCTTGGGGGCCGTTCTGACGAATCCATGTTTGGGCCTCCAGAAGCTTCCTTAGCCAGCGTTCTCGTGACTCCTGAGTATAAGGTCCAGGAATCGGCCTACCATGAAAAAGCTGAACTGATCCGTTCATCCGCCGAAAATCTCTCAAATGGCGGTCTGACGCTTCTTCCTCTTGACCTTCCCCTTGTCCATTCATTCTAAAATCAAGTTCGTTTCTCAAGCGAAGCAATGGCAGCATCCACTCCTTTTCAGAGTCGTTTTGAATCATTGCGGACATTGACTTATCTTTTTCGACTAACGTGCAAACCCAGCATCCAAATCTACTGTCACCGCAACTAGGCGTGCTAGTATCGACCACTAATGGGCATTCTCCATCTGCCGATGCTCCAGCATACATACCAAGAAGGTCTTTATTCTTATGACCCCATGGATTTTGAACCTGTGTGATAAACATCCAAACATCGTCATTTGACCAATCCTCAATTGGCGTATAAACCAAGCTTCCGGGTAAATTGCCGTTTGGACTCAATCGGTCTCTTACTCGATTTTTTTCATGCTTCTCCATGTTGCGGGCGCGAGTAATACTTTCTGCTTTTCTGCTGCCAAGTATTAAGATGGCCTGTCCGCTGTCCTTTATAATTCGATTGATAAAGGTATTTGACGGGCGAATTTTCAATCGCTCCGTGCACCAACGGAATTTGTGACGCGGTGCGGGATAGCCTTTTCCAATCAAATTTACCCAAAATGAGTCCTCAACTCGGGGAGTCAGTCTATTCGGGTCAATTGGCATCTTCTGCTGAATAGCAGAAGCCCTCATGATTTCTAAAGACTGCGTTACCCACGCTGCGACTACCGGATTCTCTACAAGGGTATCGGTGCTTATGACGTGTACTATTTTTTGGCGTTCAGATTCAGGTAGCTCTTGCAGGGCAAGCCAAATGAGTTGCAATGTAGCCGTTGAGTCTTTGCCGCCGCTATAACCAATAATCCACGGCAAATTGTCCGCGAGATAGAGCTCACGGATTTCGCTCTTGAGGGCTTCAAGAGTCCCTTGGAACCCCAGGGTAGCAAAAGCTGTTTTAGATGACATGGTCGGTGATTCGTTAGAGATGGAATGAAATTATTTGCGGGCGTCACAATGCGCTCTCTCGACTTTTTCCTCTTCAGGCGAAAGAGGCAAGCCAAGCGCATTCTTAACGGCATTTGTTGTAAGAATAACATTGGTCGTAACCTTTGATACCTTACCTCCAATCATCGCCCTTCCCTCCCACAACTGGGTATTTCGACGAGACCAGTCAATTTTTCCGAGCGCCGATAGCTTTTGTTTCCACTTTCCTGGATGGGTTCGGATTAACGCATTGCCGGCAATGCCTATTGCTTGCAGAGCTATTCCGTGTGAGTGAATAAATCCTTCACGAATCTCACTTGCGGGCATTCTTCCTTCTCGCACTTGTGTCCACGCGGGAAAATGCTCTGCTACCGACTCCCAAAACGTTCGAGCCACTCCGGCATCATGTTCAAT
>Ga0182012_10007889_pt1 | contig 10573 bp, 7 predicted proteins | sample 612S2SmetaG_FD_120486 | JGI IMG/M metagenome (GOLD analysis project Ga0182012, IMG submission 120486) | Permafrost microbial communities from Stordalen Mire, Sweden - 612S2S metaG | ecosystem: Environmental > Terrestrial > Soil > Wetlands > Permafrost | place: Sweden: Stordalen | collected...
AAGGTCGATCCGGCCCCCGAAACCAGGATCGTTCCGGTGGCGCCGGCGTTCAGTCCCTCGGTGACGGTGCCCCCCCACGCTGCGACCGTGCCGTTGTTCAGCACGTTCAGGATGCCCTGACCCTTGCCGCCCAGCACGATGCCGGCCTCGACATTCAGCACAGACCCCGGCCCGCTGACGGTGATCGTTCCGGTCGCGGTGGACGTGTTGTTGCCGACGCCGATCCCGCCGATGGTGGCGGTGCTGGTCGGGCTGTTCACGAAGGTGCCGGGCTGGCCGATATCCACGGTGCCCCCGGCGATCACCGAAAGCGAGGCCTGGCCACCCGACGATACCGACAGCCCGCCGCCGTTGGCCAGGCCGATATCCCATGTCCCGCCGGTTGACACCGTGACCGAACCGGCGCTGTCGATCGTATTGCCGATATAGGCGCGTTCGTCGGTCAGGGTGGCGCCGTTTTCCACCGTCAGCAGCGCGGTGCCGGCAAAGGGCGGCTGGGCCACGCCGGATGGCGTATTGCCGACGAAGCCGTTGTTGCCGACGATCATGTAGCCGCGGCTGTTCGACGGATCCTTGGTATCGACGTCGTCGGTCCAGGTGGTGCCGGGCCCATCCAACGTCAGTTCGCCGAAGGACGTGGGATCGGACGCCAGAACGGCGAAGGTGTCGCTGACCGCACCGCCGTTCTCCACCGTCATCTCCGCGGGCGCGCCGGGATAGCCGTAGCCGAGATAGACCGACCCGCCATCCTCCCCCGCCACCGGCTGGGTGGTGCCAGCGTTCAGCACCGCATCGTTGACCAGCACCGTGCCGGCGATGCGCAACCCCACCGTGTTGCCGCTGGAAATCGTGATGACGCCGTTGCTGGGCGCGTTGTTGTTCAGCGACCCCAGAACGTCGAGCACCGACCCGGGATCGAGCCGCAACTGTCCGGTGGTCGCGTATTGGCCGAAGCTCTCGGCGGTCAGCGTATTGCCGGACGTCACTTCCAGGGTGCCGCCGAATTCGGCCACGCCGCTGATCGCCGTCGTGCTGGCGGTGTTAGCGAATGCAAGCGCCGCGGTGCTGGTGATCTGCACCAGCGCATTCGGATCGGCGATGGTGAAGCCCGTTGTCGTGAGCGGCGCGGTGCCGGTCGTGAGGGTGAAGCTGGCGGTGCTGTTCAGCCCGATCGTGGCCCCGTGCTGAGTGCCGGGCGCACTGCCCAGCGACCAGTTCGCCCCGGTCAGCCAGGTGCCCGAACCGCCGGTCCAGTTATCGGGGGTTGTGGTGGTTGTCAGCAACGTGTCGCCGTTGGCGCCGGTGGTGAAGGCAAACCCGTCCGCCGTGCCGCCGCTCACCGCGAAGGTGCCGTAGCCGTGCACCCCCGACAGCAACAACGAGCCGAGAATGGTGCCGCCGGCGTTTTCCATCAGCAGCAGGCCGTCGGACCCGAGTGTGCTGCCATAGACGATGGTGCCGATCGACAGCGCCGCACCCAGATCGATCGTGTCGCCTGTGCCGAAGCCGCGGATATAGCCGTTGGCGTCGAACTGTTTGAGGTTGTCGATCTTCAGCGTGTTGCCGCTGGTGCCGTCGGCGAACAGATAGGTGGGGCCGAAATAGCTCAGGCTGGACGCGATCGAGATGTTGGATTCGACGGTGCCGCCGCCCTCGATCACCACGGCCCCCGAGGTGCCGGCATAGCCGCCATCGAGGCTGCCGGTCTCGGCGTTGACCAGCACCGACCCGCCGTTGGCGATGATCGATCCGGCATTGAACAGCGCCGCGGTGCCGGCGATGTTGATCGTCATCTTGTTGCCGGCACCGATGACAATCGAGCCGTCATTGATGAAATAGCTCGGTGCGGTGCCGTTTTGCGCCACGTTCAGGGTGAATGTGCTGCCGGCGGGGCCATTGGCGAGGATGGTGCCCTCGTTGATGAACTGGCCGCCGACGTTCAGCACCGTTGTGCCCGCCAGGGTCTGCCCCGGCACCAGGCTGCTGATCACGCTGGTTGCATCGACACTGGGGTTGGCAACGGTGATGCCCGTGTCGCCGGTGAAGCTGACCACCGCCGAACCGGTCCCCGCGACATCGATCGTGCTGGCGTTCAGGGTCTGGTCGAGCGCGCCGGCCAGGGTCCCGGCCGTGACCGTCACGATGTTCGACAGGCTGGTGGTGACCTGGGTGTCGCCGTTCGATCCGGTCTTGATGGTCAGGTTGTCCGCCACACTGCCGGTGACCGCAAAGGTGCCGGTGGTGAGCGACCAGCTTTCCGGCGCCAGGCCGGCCAGGATCGTGCCGCCCGCGTTCTCCAGGTTCAACTGGCCGGTGGCGGCGCTGTAAATCACCTGGGTGACCGCGAGCGACGCGCCCAGGTCGATCGTATCCCCGGCTCGGAATCCCAGGATCCGGCCGCCGAATTGCGCGGGGTGTGCGATCTGCAAGGTGTCGCCGGCAACGCCGTCGGCGAACAGGAAACTGCCGCTGGTTGCGCTGAGGCTGGTGGTGCCGCTGGCGTTGGTCTCGATCAGGCCGCCATTGCGAATGATCGCCTCGCCGGACTGCTGGGCGTACACGCCCGACTGGGTCAAAGCGTCGATGTAGAGCGACCCGCCGTTGGCGATCAGGGTGCCCGCGTTAGAGACGGTGGCGCCCGCGGCAATGGCGATGGTCAGGGCATTGCCGGCGTCGGATCGGATGGTGCCGCCGTTGGTGAAGGCGCCCGGGGTCGTCACCCCGTTGGTGGTGTTCTGCGTCACGTCAATGGTGAAGCTGCTGCCGGCCGGCCCATTCGCCAGGATCGAACCCTGGTTCACGAAATTGCCGGCCGTGTTGAGGACCGTGACGCCGGCGCCGCTCTGGCTCGGCACCAGGTTGCTGATCGTGCTCTGCCCATCGACACTGGGCGTCAGCGGCGTGATCGCGGAATCGCCGGAGAAGTCCAGGGTCGCGGTGCCGTTGGCGCCGGAACCCGCGATATCGATCGTGCTGCCGTTCAGAGTGGCATCCAACGGGGTGACCGAGGTGCCGGCGGTGATGCTGACCTGATCGCCAGCCGCCGCCGCCGTTGCGATCGAGGCCAGCAACTGGAGCGGGTTTTGCGCCGCCGACCCGGAAAACTCCTGGTTGTTCAGATAGGGGATGTTCAGCAGGACCTGGCCGGTCGCCACATTGGTGAGTTGCGCGCTGGCCAGGGTGATGCTGAGTGCGCTCAAGGGGCTGCCGGCCGTCGAATTGACCAGCTGATCGATCAGCGTGCTGCCCAGGGCGGTCGGGAAGGTCCCGTTCAGCACCAGCTTGTAGCCGTCGGTCACGAAGGTCAGGCTGGACGCGCCCAGTGTCACGGTCAGCACCGGGCTGCCGCTCTCAAGCACCTGGATCGACGACACCCCAATGGCCGGGCCGCTATAGGTCCCATTCGCGATGGTCCCCACCGCCGCCGGCGTGGTGGGCAGGTTGGAGCCGCCGATCACCAGTTCCGCGGTGCCCGAGGTCAGGGTCATCTGCGTTGCGCTGAACGTTGCAGATGCAACCACAGAGCCGCCGGTTACGCTGCCGTTGCTGAAGCTGCCGCCGGCATATAATTCCGCGGCGGTGACGGTGCCGTTGACCGAGGACAACGAAATACTTCCAGGGTTCAGCACACCAAACAGGCTCGCGCCGGGGATGGACATGCCACTGCCCTGGATCAACAGCGTATAGGCCGATCCGCCGGTGGACAGCGCGATCTGGGCGGTGGAAAGCTGCAGGTACTTGGTGGAGGCGTTGAATTGCTGCTCGAAACTCTGCAAGGTGGACAGGTTCGCAAGCTGGAACTGGTTCGCCAGTTGGGTCTGAATATCCGGCAGCAGAACGGCGAAAAAGGCCTGATTGGCCAGGCCGGTGGTGCCAGATGAATTCGAACCGCTCATGGATTAATTTCCTTCGCCACATGCGTCAGACCGCTCGACCTGGCGCCAATCAGTCCGGTAGTGTGGCGGCACAGGAGGGCCGAAGTCAATGGTGCTAATATGTGACGATAATGCAGCGTGCAGGCCTTCCTGGCACCGGAGCGGGCCGATTTATCGCCTTATTTTCATGGGTCCTGCGATATTTCGCAAATGCCTTCCTGCCATCGTCTGTTTAGTGGCCGGTTTGCTGGCCTGGCCCTTTGTGGTACCCGCGGCGGCGGCGTTCGACGACCGATCCCTGCGCGTGTGTTCGGCGGTCGGCGATGACCGCCAGCGGCTGGCCTGTTACGATTCGCTGGTTGCGCGCAGTCCGAAGCCGGAGCATCAGCCACCAGCGGCACGCGTCGCGTCCGCGCCAGCCGAAGCCGCGCCCGAGCCGGCGGCGGTTGCGGCGGCCACCGGGCCAGGTCTGCGGATCGCCGCGGGCTACGGCTACGGCGTTGGCGATCATTCCGGCACCTTTCGGGTCCTGTCAGGCGACCTCAAACTGCAATCGGCGGCCGGCAATTCCGGCGACATGGTGTCCGGGCAGCTCTGGATCGACAACTGGATCGGCGAGAACTGGACGCTGGGGCTGGAGTATGTGGCCTTCCGCAACGAAGGCAAGCTGCGGGTGACCCTGCCGAAGGGCCTGTCGATCCTGACCGATCCGGTGGAGGCGGGGGCTCGGGACAAAGTGTCGGCCGACCTCGGCTTTCTCAATCTGGCCTGGCGCCAGGCCAGCGGCAGCGTGCATCCTTTCATCGGCGGCGGGCTGGGGATCGGGTACGGGCACGCCTCGGCGTGGTACGATTTCGCGAACGCCTTCCTGGGCAAGCTGTCGCAGGCCGCCGCGGTGGGCAAGCCGATCGCCGGCGTTCAGGGCTTTCTCGGGGTGGAATTCGACCTCGGCGACCACGGCTACCTGGCGGTGATGCCGCGAGTGATCGTGTTGGATGCGCACCCGATCGGCATCGATCAGCAGTTCATGGATTTCGGCGTGGACGGGGTGCTGGGCTGGCGGTTCTGACCCGTGCCTGGCGGCCTCTACCACACCGGCTATGCCTAGCCTACAGTGCGGGAGAATCTTGGCCCGGACCGCCCCGCGGTCGGTGCCTGGCGCAAGGTTGGTGTCTGACCACAAACGGGAGTAGGACCATGAAACTTTATTACGCACCGGGCGCCTGTTCGATCGGCATCCATTTGCTGCTGGAAGAGATCGGCAAGCCGTACGAGTCCGAAGTGGTGAACCTGCGCGAGGGTGCGCAGTACAAGCCGCCTTTCACCGCGGTCAATCCGAAGTCGAAGGTGCCAACCCTGGTACGCGACGACGGCACCGTGATGACCGAGTATCCCTCGATCGCCTACTGGCTGGCGCGCACCAATCCCTTCGCCAACCTCCTGCCGGATAATATCGACCAGCAGGCGCGTGTGCTGGAGCTGATGGATTACGCAGTCGCGACGATCCACATGCAGGGCTTCGCGCGCATCTTCCGTTCCGCCAACTTCACGCCGACTGCGGCGGATGAGGATGCGGTGAAGGCACGCGGCAAGGACATCGCGGAGAAGGGCTTCGCCACAATCGACAAGGCGCTGGAGGGCAAGGATTACGCAGCCGGCAGCTACTCGATTGCGGACTCGGCGCTATTCTACGTCGAGTTCTGGAGCAAGCGCGTCGGCATGACGATCCCGGCCAATACCGCGGCGCATCTCGACCGCATGCTGGCGCGACCGGCGGTGCAGCGGATGCTGGCGCAGGAAGGCCTGGCCTGACACGATGACGGTTGCCCCCGAACCGGCCTTGTCGCCCATTCCGTTCTGGTATCTGCGCCACGGCGAAACCGACTGGAATGCGCAGGGCCTGTCGCAGGGCAACATCGATATCCCGCTGAACCCGACCGGTCTGGCCCAGGCCAGGGCGGTCGGGCCGTTGCTGCGCAACAAGGGCATTACCACGATCGTTGCTTCACCACTGTCGCGCGCCCGGGTCACGGCCGAGATCGTGGCCGAAGCGCTGGGTCTGCCAGTGGCGATCGATCCGGATTTGCGCGAGGTCTCCTGGGGCGTGCAGGAGGGCAAGGCGATGTCGGATTGGTTCGCCGACTGGTTCGCCGGCCGCTTTACGCCGGAACGCGCGGAGAGTTTTCAGGCGTTGCGGCTGCGCGCTGTCGCCGGTGTGAACCGGGTGCTCCAACAGCCGCCGGCGGTGCTGGTGGTGGCGCATGGCGCGTTGTTTCGGGCCTTGCGCTTTGCGATGGGGGTGGAGGCCAACTTGCGCACACGCAACGCCGTGCCGATGTTCTGCGCGCCGCCGGCGCCGGGGCGAACCGGCTGGACGATCGAGCACGCGGCATAGCCGGACACCGTTTTCATGCCGCCTGCATCGCCGGTTCCGTCTCCGGCGGGTCCTGCGTGACGGGCCCGGCCCAGGGATATTTCCGCACCGCGGCGACGAACGCCGACAGCGGTGGTGACCAGCGGCGGCCGGCCACGGTCACCAGGGAGACCTCGCGGCTGACCGGCGGATCGATCACCGGCCGGCTGATCACGCCGGCCACGGTGTTGCAGAACTCCGGCAGGAAGCAGACCCCCATGCCGGCTGCGACCATGGTCAGGATCCAGTCCTCGCGTTCGCTGCGATAGGACCGGACGATCCGAGCCCCGCCGGCGTCGCAGGTTTCCCGCAGGAAGTCGCGGAACTCGCAGTTGATACGCTGCAAGTAGCTTTCGCCGTCCAGTTCCGCGATCCGCACGACGTTGCCGCGCGCAAACCGGTGTCCGGCGGAACAGGCGATCACGAAGCGTTCGGAATAAAGTTTCTGCGCCACCAATGGGGCATCGAAGCCGTCCGGGCGGGCCATCAGGGCAACGTCGATCTCGCCCTTTTGCAGCTTGTCGCTAAGCCGGTCGGGTACGTCCTCGACCAGGGTGATCTCGATCCCGGGATTGTCGGCGCAGAAACGGCTCAGAAAGGTGACGAACCGCACCGGCCCGATCGTGCACATGACGCCCAGCCGCAAATGCGCGTTGTCCAGACGCAGGAAGCGAGTTGCGGTCTCCTTCGCTTCCTGTGTGCGCGCCATCACGACCTGCAAATGCGGCTCCATCAGTCGCCCCAGCTCCGTCAGATGGGTATTGTTGCGTTCGCGTGAGAACAGCAATCCGCCAAGCTCGTTTTCCATCTTCTGTATCGCCCGTGTCAGGGCTGGCTGGCTCACGTTGCACAGTTCGGCTGCCTTGGTGAAGTTCAAAGTCTGGCTCAGCGCCAGAAAATAACGGATCTCGTGCAGTTCCATTGCGATGTCCCCTGGTTCAGGGCCGTTTCACCATGACCGGTTGCCCGTCAGGGTGAAAACGCTCCAACTTCTCATCAGACCCGCGACGCGGCCAAACGTAACACGCCCCACGATAACAAACCTGCATCCTGCCAATCGCCGAACGGTATTGGCCGCAACCGCCGCACAGAGCGCAGGTTTCGTCCGTCAGGGAAGGGAGACAGACCATGAGCACGATCATGATGGCCGCCGGCCTCGCCCGAGCCGATCATCCCCGGCCGCTCGACGGCAAGGTCGCGGTTGTGACCGGTTCGACCAGCGGGATCGGTCTCGGGATCGTTCGGGCGTTGGCCGCGGATGGCGCGATGATCGTGCTGAACGGCTTCGGGGATCCCGACGCGATCCGGGTTCTCGGCCAGACCCTGGGCGCGCGCTACGACGTCCCGACCTGCTACGATGACGCCGACATGTCTGACCCGGAGGCGGTGGTGAACATGATCGAGCGGGTCCGGCGCACCTTCGGCCCGGTCGATATCCTGGTGAACAACGCCGGCATCCAGCACGTCGCCCCGGTGGAGGACTTTCCGCCGGAGAAATGGGACGCGATCCTGGCGATCAACCTGTCGGCGGCATTCCATGCCATCAGAGCGGCGCTGCCGGAGATGAAGCGGCGCGGCTTTGGGCGGATCGTCAATGTGGCCTCGGCGCACGGGCTGATTGCCTCACCCTTCAAGTCCGCCTATGTCGCCGCCAAGCACGGGGTGGTCGGCCTGACCAAGGTCGTCGCGCTGGAGGCGGCGGAATACGGCATCACCTGCAACGCCGTCTGCCCGGGCTACGTCTGGACGCCGCTGGTGGAGCAGCAGGTGGAAAGCCAGGCCGCGGCGCATGGCATCAGTCGCGAGGACGTGATCCGCACCATCTTCCTGGCCGAACAGCCGACCAAGCGCTTCGCCACGGTGGAGGAAATTGCCGGGACGGTTGCCTTTCTATGCAGTGCGGCGGCGGCCTCGATCACCGGCGTGGCCTTGCCGGTCGATGGCGGCTGGACCGCGCATTGACGACACGGCCGAGACAATGGAACTGGGGGAATCATGGCAGAGGGACAACACCGAGAGCGCCGCGTGTCACCGGCACTCGGCCAGATCGTGCTCGTGTTGCAAGGTGGCGGCGCGCTGGGCGCCTATCAGGTGGGGGTCTATCAGGCGCTGCATGAAGCCGGCATCGAGCCGGACTGGGTGATCGGCACCTCGATCGGGGCGATCAACGCCAGCCTGATCGCCGGCAATGATCCGGACGTGCGGGTATCGCGGCTGCAGGAATTCTGGAGCCGGGTCTCGCATGGACCCGCACAGCAGGCGATTTCGTTGCTGCCGCTGTTCGGTGCGCAGATTGCGACCTGGTTCACCGTGGCGGGCGGCATTTCCGGCTTCTTCAAGCCCAACCCCTTGGCCTTCGTCAGCCCGCAACTGCCGCTGGGCGCCGAGGCGGCTGGCTATTACTCCACCGAACCGCTGAAAGCGACCCTGTCCGACCTGGTGGATTTCGCTCGCATCAACCGGCACGCGACCCGCCTGACGATTGGCGCGGCGAACGTCCGCACCAGCGAAATGCACTACTTCGACAGCCGCGACGTGCCGCTCAATGTGCGTCACATCCTGGCGTCCGGCGCCTTGCCGCCGGCCTTTCCCGCTGTGCGCATCGACGGAGAACTCTATTGGGACGGCGGCATCCTGTCGAACACGCCGGTGGAGGCGATCTTCGACGATTTTCCGCGTCGCAGTTCCCTGGCCTTCGCCGTCCATATGTGGAATCCGCAAGGCGTGGCGCCGGAGACCTTGATCCAGGTGCAGAACCGTCTGAAGGACCTGCAATACTCCAGCCGTACCGCCAGCCACATTGCTCGTCAAAAGGAGCTGCACCGGCTGCGTCACGTCATCGCCGAACTCGGCCGGCTGCTGCCGGAGGCGGACCGGCAAAGTGACGCTGTGCGCGAACTGACCGGCTATGGCTGTTTGACCCGCATGCATGTCGTGCGTCTGCTCGCCCCGCCTGTCGATGGTGAGGACCACACCCGCGACATCGATTTCAGCCCCGCCGGTATCGAGCACCGCAGAGCGGCGGGCTACGACGACACGCGGCGAATGATCGAGGCCGCGCCGTGGGAGGGGGATTTCGACCCGCTGGAAGGCTTCATCCTACATGAGGCCAGCCGGGAACGGGTCATCAGCAGCGCCTGACCCGGGTGTCCGGCCGGCCCCGAAGGGTCGGCCGGATGCACCGAACGGCTTCGCCTCAGAGGCCGGGGGCGGACACGCCCGGAATGCTGAAGGCCGGCATGCTGGCGAGCATGGTCTTCGTCGCGCCCGGCATCATGGCCTTGCCGGCCTCGAGCTTGACATGGGTGATCGGCACCTCCACCAGCTTGGTGCCGCCGCCGACATAGGTCCCGACCGACAGGATTGCCGTTGCCATACCGGTCTTTTCATCGACCATGATCTCGACGATCGGGCCGATATTCTGGTTCTGCTCGTTATAAACGCTCATGCCGACCAGCTTGCTGGCGCGCAGGCTGTGTTCGTAGGCGACCTGGGCGGTGCCGCCGCCGCCCGGCGCCTGAGCATGAACCGGGACGGCATAGGCGCAAGCAATGACGGCCGCGGCGTAGATGGCGTGACGCTTCAACATCGACTTCCTCCTCCTGGTGGACGGTCTTCGTCCGCAGGAACGGCTTAGCGTTCGGTGAAGCCGTAACGAAATACTGTTTCCGCATGAACTTGATACCCGGCGTCTATTGGCGGACCCGCAGGGCCGGGGTCATCGCGATCGCGGCACTCAGTGCCAGCGCAATCGCGGCGACCGTCGCCGGCCAGCCGAGGCGGTCATAAATCTGGCCTGACACCGCGCTGCCGACTAACCCGCCGAGGAAATAACAGCCGAGGTACAATCCGCTCGCAACGGCTCTGTCCGCGGTCGCCGCGCGTCCGACAAAGCCGGTGGCCGTGGCCTGGGCGAAGAATGTGCCGACACTGACCAGGGTGAGCCCCAGCAGAACGGCATGCAGCGATATCAGCAGCAGCAACGGCAGGCCCGCGAGCGCCAGCACCAGGGCAAGGGCGCAGGTGCGCCGGGTGCCCCAGGCCAGCGCGGTCCGGCCGGCAAGCGGGGTGGTGAAGATCGCCGGCAGGAAAACGAAATACACCAGGCCCAGCCGCATCATGCCCAGGCCAAACTGGTCGCCGGCGAGCTGGAAGTTGACGTAGGTGAATGTGGTGATGAAGGCGAACAGGATGCAGAATCCCACGCCGAATGCCGCGCGCAGGCCGCGATTGCGCAGATGCTGCCGCCAGGCCGCCGCATGGCGTTGCATCGTTGCCATCATGG
>Ga0182012_10007890_pt1 | contig 10573 bp, 6 predicted proteins | sample 612S2SmetaG_FD_120486 | JGI IMG/M metagenome (GOLD analysis project Ga0182012, IMG submission 120486) | Permafrost microbial communities from Stordalen Mire, Sweden - 612S2S metaG | ecosystem: Environmental > Terrestrial > Soil > Wetlands > Permafrost | place: Sweden: Stordalen | collected...
AGCTTCACCCGTGCCTTCCGGCCGCTCGCCGGCTACGAACCACGCGACACGGATACCTACCGCGCGCTGCTCGCCACCTTGATCGCCCACGGCACCAATCTCGGGCTGACCGCCATGGGCAGCAGCGTCGAGAGGCTGACGGCGGCCGACCTCCAGCATGCTTCCCGCTGGCTGGTGCGTGAGGCGACATTGAAGGCCGCCAATGCCCAGATCATCGAATATCAGCATCGTCTGTCGTTTGCCGCGATCTGGGGCGATGGACGGCTGTCATCGTCCGATGGCCAGCGCTTCGCCGCGCCGCCCGGCACCCTGATCGGCGCCTATCATCCGCGGCACTTCGGCTATTACGACCGGGCCGTGAGCGTCTACAGCCACCTCAGCGATCGGCTTGGTGTCTACGGCACCCAGGTCATTTCCTGCGCGCCGCGGGAAGCCACTTATGTATTGACCAGCATTCTCGACAACGACACCAGCATCGACCCCGAGATGCACACCACCGATACGCATGGCTTTACCGAAGCCTTGTGGGGTCTGTGCCATCTGCTGGGCATCGATTTCATGCCGCGTCTCAAGGATCTGGCCGATCAGCGACTTTGGCGTATCAGCAACAGCCAGATCCCCGACTCGCTTGCCGGCTTGTTCGCCGGCAACGCCGATGCGGTGGCGATCACCGAGCAATGGGACCAACTCGTCCGCATCGCGGCTTCGCTGAAGGCGCGCACCGCGCCCGCCCATGTCGTGCTGCAGCGGCTGACCTCCAGCGGACCCTCCGATCGCGTCGCCAAGGCACTCACCGCACTCGGCCGGCTGGTGAAGACCCGCAATATCCTGCGCCACCTGCACGACGAGCCACTTCGTCTGCGCATCCAGACTCAGCTCAACCGCGGCGAGGCCCGCCATGGTTTGGCCAGATGGCTGTTCTTCGCTGATCAGGGCGAATTCCGAACCTCCGACTTCGAGATGATCATGAACAAGGCCAGTTGTCTCAGCCTGCTCTCCAACGCCGTCGTGCTATGGAACACCTTGCAGATTGAGCGCATCGTCACCGAATTACGCGCCAGCGGCACGACAATCCGCGATGAAGATCTCGTCCATGTCTGGCCACTACAGCGCCGCCACATCACCCCGAATGGCGTCTACTTCGCCAACCGCACCATGCCCGCCTTCGTTCTGCCGGACCCCGTCGAAGCCTGACCAGGCAAGGCATAACCAAGGGGTCGACCTGGCGTGCAATACGCTACCGTATAAAATCGCAGCGCTGCGGGAGGCACACCACACTGTGGGGTTAAGCGATGGAGCTATTAGCAAGGTAGTAGATTCTACTAGTAGTTCTCTATCGCTTATCCCCACGGTATAACCCGAGTCGCATCGCTTCTCCCCACGGGACGACTCGGCGGCGCTGTGGATCTGCCCGGCGACAATTACGATGAGCGGTGCGCTTCAACCGAAGCATTTGCTTCTCCTGTGGGTCTGACTGGCCTGGTGTCCTCCGACGATCGGAGGAGCCAGTGACAGGCAGACACATCAACGACCAGCAGGTGAGGTGCTTGATGTGTGGTCTATAGCGGCCTCGTGCAAAGGACGCGGCTGAGCGGCTGCTCAGTCCGCGTGGGTTGGTTCCTTCCGCTCATCACCAGGCGGCACGTTGACCAGTATGCTGTCCGGTGTGTGGAGGGTAATCCTGCCGTCCTCCTCAGCCTTCTCGACCACGCCCGCTCGGAAACCGGTGCGGGCGTACAGGACGAAGTGGCGCTGTTCGACACCGCGGCCATAGGTCGTTTTCTCTGCGCGTTCCATCAGCCTGTACAGGACGTCTTCGCCGACCGCCCCGCGCCACCATTTACACTCGCCATACAGCATGGAGCCGTCCAACAGTTTCCCCGCGACATCAATGTCGTAGTCCGCTGCCCATACTTGTCCGACTTCTTGCGCCGGAGCCGGCAGCCGCTCCTGTGAATGTCTGCGCGCATGGTCTCGGCAGATATCTTCGAAGGCGCCACCCATGAATTCGTCCAAATGCGGGGCGATCCTCAAGCGCCAGACGTCTTCCCCGAAACCCTGCGTGATGCTGGACAGGTTTGGCCTGACGAACCGATGCCAGAAGGACATCAGGGAATCGGCGATGTAATAGCGTCTGTCGCGCGATTTCGGGGTGGCATCCATCGACTTCACCGTGCGGACCAGGCGCATCCGTTCCAGCCGCTCCAGGTACGGAGCCAGCTTCTTTGAATCACCGCTGTCGTCGATTCTGCTGCTGATGTCGCCGAATTTGGTGCAGCCGTCGGCGATCGCCGCCAGCACGCTGGCGTATCGCCGGATGTCGCGGAGTTCGGACTGGAGCAGCACGATGGGTTCATCGACCAGAGCGCCGGCGTTGGTGAGCAGCAGCCTGATGACGTTTTGCTGGAGGCTGGCGTCGGCGTCGCAAAGCTGGAGATAGAAGGGGATCCCGCCAAAAATGCCGTAGGCCATCAGCCGGTCCTCGGCCGCGTAATGGGGGAAGAACCTGGCCGCATCCCGCACGGGCAGGGGGGCTACATCCAGGGCCAGCGTCTTGCGGCCGTAAAGCGGATTCCGTTCGGCGAGCAGATCCTCCATGTGCGCGATCATCGAACCGCAGAGCACCAGGTTCAGTCGTCCCTTGCCGGGTTCACCCGAGTCCCAGAACTTTTGGACGATCGATGGCAAAGCGTGGTCCGCTTCGGCCAGGTATGGGAATTCGTCCAGGACGACGACAAGGCCGGGCGTATCCTGAGCTTTCCGCGCAAGCCAGGTCAGCACGCCCAGCCAGTCGCCCAGACTCCGCAATACGTCGTCTGGCCCCAGTGTTCGCGCGATTTCGGCTTTGAATGCCTCGAGGTTCAGACCTGCCGTAACCCGGGTGGCCTGATATAGGACGTGGGGGATGTTCCTGGTGGCCTCGCGGAGGAGTGCGGACTTACCGACCCGTCGCCGCCCATAGATGACGAGCAGCGACGGGCGGTTGCTGGCAAATTCTTCACGCAGGCGGGCGAGCTCGTGGGTGCGGCCGACGAACATAGTCATCCAATCCAAATTAGCCTAATTAGAATTAGGCTAATTTGGATTAGGCAGAAAGCCCACCACAACCCAGCACGGGGTTCTATGCTCAAACCCTCGGAATTTTTGAAACCACGATAATTCAAAGGCTTAGCCTAATCCGGTTCGGCCTTCCCGCCAGGATTGCAAGCCATTGAGCGGGCCATCCGGATCGACTTTCCCGAAAAGAATGCCTGGCCGGCGTCCAGCGGCGGCCTGCTAGTCATGGTTTTCCGTGATGGAGGCCCGGCCACTTTCCCGAAAAGAGGCCTTTCAGGGAATGTTGGGGTCGGATGCGTGCCGCATTCGGCCCAAGCCGAGGATGGAAGAGGATATCAAAAATTTCGAGGGTTTGAGCGTGGAACCCCGTCCTGCTCATTCATGACTCCATGCTCCTCTCGGGGATCGGGAGGGCAGGGGACAACACCATGCGTTCCCTTTTCATTCTACTTTGCCGTTCGACACCCGGCAACCGCGAAGCCGGCGCGGGGCAAGGGCGTGCGCAGCACGGGAGCACAGCGACGCACCCTTGCGGCGCGACGGGCGCAAGCGGTAGCGCTGTCATTCTTGTTTTCTCTCTTTCTCACTTTCTTGCGCGAAGGATCGTCACCCGAAGGGCCGAAACCCGGCTTCGGGCAGACCGGCTTCACCCGAGTAGAGCCTGACCCGCCCCCTGGCGGGGCGCGCACGATTGAGGTGGCACCATGAATTGGATTCGGTATAATCAGAACTGGCGCCTGCACGTGCGCCCACCAAACGCCAAGGACCTCTCTATGGCTTCTTCCTGAGTTGGTCCGCACGTCCCCTGACTCCAACCTTCGGGTCCAAGACGAGCGGTTGCGGAAATGCGGGCGCCTCGGTAGGGTCACTGCATCGGGCGGATGCAACAACCGGGGAGCACGGCGAAAATGGATTTGAGGCCCTATGGACTAAGCGAGTTACAAATCGCTCGCGCCGCCACTGTGCTAAATTATCAGCCATTTCGAATTAGCGACGCGATCGTCACCGGCGTCGGCCATTCCTGGCTTCACGAAACCAGCCTCGCCGAGATCAACCGCCCGCAGTTGCTGTTCGACGCAACCCGTGATCCTCCCGACCGATGGGCCAATGCCGTCGCGGCGGCTGAGCGGCTTGATCGCTCGTACGAAACTTTCCTCGACGCGATCGTCGGCTCCTGCCCAGGCGGCAGCTACCTCGACCTTTGCTGCAACAGCGGCTACTTTCCGGTAAAGGCATCCGCCAGAGGGGATGGTTGCGACCGGGGTGGATGCGGGCGACTTTACAGAGGCGTTCGCACTATTGAACAAGCTGCTTGGTGGCGATGCCCGCTTCGTCCAAGCCCAGTACGAGCCAACGAAATATGACTTCGTGCCGACGATTGTTGGTCAATTCGATGTTGTGTCCTGCATGGCCTTTCTGATCCACGTCCCGGAGCCTCTGCATCTGCTGCGGTACATAGCCGATCGTGCCCGGCACGCGGTGTTCCTGTGGTCGGGGTTTCCGCGCGACGACGCGATGATTGTGCGCTACCCGAAGTTGCACCAGTTTTCCAATCTCCCCTTCCCCTGGAGCTTCGATGCCGGTGTCGCTATTTCGGATTCACTGCTGATCTATGCGATGAGCGAGATTGGGTTTCCCAATGTGGTCGAAATACTGCCGCCTGCCGACGGTTGGCCGCCAGTCTGCGGCAATCCGCTGATGGCACCGTACGAACCGCTGCGCGGTTTCTTGTTCACCCGAAGCACTGGTGTCCGGGTCACTGAACCGCAATTGCGTGGAATCGGCAGACGGATAAGGGATTTTGGCGAATCATTGGTGAGCAGGATTTGAGCTCGTTATGGCCCTCGCCGGAGATTCGGGGCCGGGGTCCGGCCATGGACTGTGTGAAGAGTATGGGTACAAGCAACCACAGCTGCCGCGTGATCTGATGGCGCTGTCGCGCCATGCGAAAGACTTCACGTCTCTCGCGTTCTCTGCGGGATATTTGAACAAGGAAGTTTTCCCCTGTATACTGCCTCCACGGTACAGGCAGAGATGCCGATGACCGTCAAGGAAATGGTGCTCGCCGTGGCAACGCGGCGGGCGTTTACTGAAGGTGAGAAACCCAATGGACATGGCGGCTTTAGTTGAAGGGTTGCAGGCTACGAAGGCCAGATTCAACACGTTGGGCACAGCCCCCGGGCTGGTCAAAGATATGCAGGGTGTAATGCCTGCGGGAGAGAAAAAAGACGCAGTAGTAGCCCCACTGAATGAAGCCGAGAAACAGATACACGTTGCAACGGCGCAGATAGCGCAGGGATTTGGTTACCAGCTTTGCCAGTGCAACTATACACCCGCGCCTATGCTAGAAGTCAGTGAGTATTTCCAAAACCCGGCGTCTATCTCTCTCCCTCACTTTCCACAACAACGTGTGAGGCGCGTGATCGTTTATGAATGTCCGCGCTGCAATCGCCATGATGGTCCACAAAATTATGGCGAGTGGAGAAGAGCTGTCCCGCAGAGCAATGCTTAGATCAGTCCCGCATCTTGTAGTTTGGCGCTACACGCAAAATCTGATTGTGTGTAGGTCGCCGCGTAAGGCGCTTTATGGTATCGGACGGTCCGCCTGCCAGGTAAGGAGTCTTAGACGTTGTCACATGTTTCTGACGAAATGGTCCCGCTTCACCTCTTCGCCGACAACCAGCGGCTCTCCGCCAGCCCGCTGATGGTGGCACAGCAGATTTGCCGGGACGCCGCCAAGATGGTAAAAGATCGCAATTCTAGCATTGAGGTTGGCACGTTTGATGCAAAATTTGCCTTACCCGATGCTAACTGGTTGTATGATGCAACCAATGAATTCGTGCACGCCTTTCGTCGGCTAGTCGAGTGCAACCCGTCGGACATGAACCGTCTACGAGGCTTTTCGGCGGTATTTTCCGGTTATTCCTCGTTTGCAGTGTCTCCCAATGCGGGCCTGACAACCTCGGACCTGGCGTTCGACGATGCTTTCGACCACGCGGTTGCAGATCGAGTGCGGATGCGGAACACGCAGCCCGGTCCCTGCCTGTCTACACTGGAGGAATGACACCATGATCCCGCTTCCCATTCAGCCACACCTGTTGGAGAGCATGACCAGCAGAACCTCATCGTCCAGGCGGAGTGTCGGCATTCCTGGCGGATGGTGCCCTTGCACAGACGAACAGGTTGTTCAGCCGATCCGGTTTGGCGTTGCATGCTCGTAGCTGACCAGAGTGTCCTGGACTATCGTCGCAATCCGACCGACCACAGCGCCATTTCGAAAAGATTTGCCAACGGTGACTATGTCGGCGTCGCGCTTCAGGGAACGCCTTCGCAGTGGGAGTATCACGCCGCTGTCGGCCTGATCCGCAATCCCGCCAGCGGCCTCGCCGGACTGGCCCGGTTCGACAACGACCCTGCCAGGTTCTGGACCGCCGTCCTGCACTGGATGAACGGCGATGAACTGTCGGCCTGCGACCTGCTGGGCAAGCTGGAAGGTGAGCATGCCCTTAACCTGCTCAGGTTGATCCGCAAGCCGCAGATCGATGTCCTGGTGCGGCTGCCGCCGACGCGAGACGGGCCGTTCGTGCTGCTGGATGGAATCGAGCGGGACCCGAAATTCCGGGTGCGCAATCTTGGCTTCCAGAGCGGCGATCTGCCGTTCGCGCCGTACCAGTCGATCCACGATTTCTACGCCCGTGCAACGCCGCCAGACTTCTTCGTTGTCTGCATGGTTGAATGGCACGCGATCCCGACCGATCTGCACGAGCTGCCGTGCGCGACGATCGGACACACCAGCGATTTCGATGTGCACATCCAGGGCACCGCGCAATGGTTACGCGCTTTCGACCACATCCTGCTGGCGGATCACGTGGTGGAATGGCCGATCGTCAGCCGCATTGCCGACGTGCCCTGCCACGCGTACCCCATGGTGTTCGGGGTCGCCAAGAACATGCCGCCGCTGCCCATCGGGCAGCGGAAGATCGACGTGTTCATGTCAGGCTCAATGATTTCCGCGTACCAGCCAGACAAGGCACTGCTGACCAACCAGTTGCTACGCATGGACGACCTGAACACGCTGCTGGTGAATGGCCACCTGGGCTGGGACGACTATTACCAATTGGTCGGGCGCTCAAAGATCGTGCCGACCTTCTGCCGCCACACTGGCGGTCTGCTGACCCGCGCCATTGAAGCGCTCGCCATGGGCTGCGTGGCTCTGCTGCAAAAGGATTCGATGCACACACTATGGAGCGACGAAAGCACCGGCCTGTTCCTGTTCGACGAACAGGAAGGGCCGGAGCCGGTCATCCGCCGCATTCTGGCTGATTATGATCGCATCGCTGCCGGCTGCATCGCGAACGTTCCAGCCATCCGCCAGGCATTTTCGCCCGCCACCATCGCCTCCCGTTATTTCCGATTCTGCACCGTCATCGCGGCAGCGCCACGCAAGCCGCGTGGCTCGGCGCGGTTCGAGGTGTTGACTCAGAAGCGCAACATATTCACCCGCGGGCCGCTGCCGCCAATGGATCTGGCGCTGAAAGTCGCCAGCGCCAACGTCGAACGCATGGAGGTGCTGAACCGCACACATCCTTCGGCCGCGTTGCGCAACGACCAGGCGCGTGAACTGATGCTGCTGCACGGGCAGCGCGCCTACTTCGATGCGTCGTACCAGGACGACTCCGGCTACGCCTATGCTGCCGCAGCACGATTCCGTGTTGGCATCCAGGAGTATCCCGACAACCTGGTGCTGCGCTTCAACCTGATGCGTCTGCTGGTGCATCTCGGCATCACCGAGGCAATCCAGGAAGGTCTCGACATCGCACGCGCGATTCTGGCACATGACGCAGACGATTGGCAGATCGGTCCGGACGACGACGTGATGCCGTACGACCTGCTGCCGCAGTTCTTCGATTACCGGGCCTATCTGGACGTCGTGGTGCACGCGATGGCCACCGGCGAGGACATGGCGCGCCAGATGCGCGACCTCGTGCTCGCCTCGGTGCATGCCTATGTCGCGGTGATCTGTGACGACCCACGGCACGCCGATGAAGCCGTTCGACTGGCGCCAACCTTCCCGTACTACGCACTGTGGTTGGCCGAGCGCCTGCTGTCCACCCAGGCCGGTGACGCCGTCCGGGCGGTGTCCTTGCTGCTGCCGGTTGCCAGGGACTCTGTCGTCGCCTATCGCGCCTGGCGCGCCTTGTTGCTCGCCGAAGAGCGGCTCGGCCACGGTTTGAGAGACGTCGAGGCGCTGGATCCGACGTTCACCCAGGCGCAACGCAGCTTTGTGCAGACCGAACATCACGAGATCCGCCTGCGCTCGCCATACTACCGCGCCTCGCAACTGCGACGGCTGGCCCAGCACGGCCCGCTGATTCAGAAGAATGCCCACAAGTCCACAGCGCGGGTCTCCATCGTTGTCACTTCGGTCGGCGGCGCCGGGTTGAACGCAACGTTGCGGTCGCTGCGCAGCCCATGGATTGCGGACACCTGCGAAGTGATTGCGGTCGAGTGTTTTGGCCGGCTGTCGTTGGAGACGCTTGACCTTGTCGACGTGGCGATCACCTGCGACCAGCCGGAATTCGTCGAACACCGGGCCATGGCAGAAAACCAGGCGCTGGCGCTGCTGGGTGGACGCATCGCCGTCTTCGTCCAGGCCGGCACCAGGGTCGGGCCAGAGACCGTGGCCAATCTGGTCGCCGCGATCGAGGGTGCCAACGGCGTCGGCCGCCGGCTCGCCCTGCTGGCACAAATGGAGCCAGGCGCGCCACCCATCCTGGCCGCGGCGACGAACGATGTGCGCGAGGTCGGCGGGTTTGATGAAGCCGAACCGTTCTATGCCGGCACATTGCACCATGAGCAGTTGCTGTCCCGCATGGTTGGCGACGGCGTCGTGGCGTGGACCCGGGATATCGACGGCGCCCAGCGCTTGTTTGAGGGCGTGGAGCCGGCGTTGCGGCGCTGCCGCACCCCGGCCACAGCCGAATTCGTGGCACGGCAATGGCCAAGCTGCTTCGCCGCGCCGGACGTCGTCCGTCGTCTGCGTGACATCGCGGCCATGCTGATCCCATTGGAGCCGGCCGCCTCGGGTGCCACTGTCAGGTCGGCGGTCGCACAGACCCATGTTGAGCCCGACCGTGTGGTCGAGCCTTCCGGCGATCTCGTGGCCGGCCCGCCGGATGTCCAGCCCATGGACATCGAGATCCCGCAATCTGTTCGGGCCTTGCATGGCCTGAACCGGGTGGTGGCGTACTGCATCACCGGCGCTGCCGTGCTGATCGGGCGGTTCTGCTTCACCTGGGTACGGGAGGTGACCCTGTCACCGCGATCGCCGTTCCATGCCATGGGCCGCGTCCTGCTGCCTGGGCTGCGCCGGACAGTTCGCAGGGGCGCCAGCGGCGGCCTCACCAGATACGGCGGCCGCCGCCGGCCCCGGGCGCTTGAACCCTCGCGCCAGCGGCCGTCCGGGCGGAGAGTTTTGATAGACGCTCTGCGCGGCAGGCTATTTTATGCCCTGCGGGGGGCGGCACGAGCATATCTGAGTGACAGGGCATATCGGTTCATTGGCGACAGGTGGAACCGGTGGCGTCGGAACCGTCACAAATACTCGTTCAAGGCCCTGCGCCGGTCGTTCGCATTCTGGGTCTCGCTCTCGACCAGCCGCCTGGTGGTGTCGGTCGGCAGGCTGTGCGTCGCCTGGGTGCGAGAGATGGAAGCCTGCCCGCGGCCATTCTACGTGATTGGCCGAAGCTTGGTGCGCGTGGTATCACCGCGGCGCGGCAACAGATAATCCATACAGCGACGGAAGATGTCTCATCGGATGGCGACCAACTCCATTGCCGACCTGGAGCATGATGCGCGCCGGGTACGTGCGACCTGTGTTCAGATGGCGTTCGACGGACGTCACGGCCATCTGAAGTCGGCCATCAGCTGCATCGATCTTGTGGTCGCACTGTACGGCCGGTTCCTGAACGTCTCTGCGGCCGATCCAGTGGCGCCTGACAGGGACCGCTTCCTGTTCAGCAAGGGCCACGCCATCACGGCGCTGTACGCCACCTTCGCGCTGCATGGTTTCATCGAGCCGCAGGAACTGCGGACCTATGCCGCGACCGATTCGCGGCTGCCCGACCATCCGTGCAAGCACTCGCTGCCGCTGCTGGAGATTTCCTCGGGCAGCCTGGGTCACGGGCTCGGGATGGCAACGGGCATGCTGTACGGCATGCAGATGGACGGCAAGGACGGCCGCGTCGTCACCCTGATGAGCGACGGTGAATGCAATGAGGGCTCGGTCTGGGAGGCGGCGATGTTCGCTGTTGGTCAGAAGATGAACCGGCTGCTGGCGATCGTTGATAACAATGATCTTCAGGCGGTCGGCCGGACCTCGGAATTGATGGGTGCGAGCACGATCGAGGATAAGTTCCGCGGCTTCGGCTGGGCGGTGCGGGTTATCGACGGCAATGCCATGGCACAAATCGTCGACGCATTGGCGGCATTCCCTTTTGCCGATGACCGGCCGTCG
>Ga0182012_10007891_pt1 | contig 10572 bp, 10 predicted proteins | sample 612S2SmetaG_FD_120486 | JGI IMG/M metagenome (GOLD analysis project Ga0182012, IMG submission 120486) | Permafrost microbial communities from Stordalen Mire, Sweden - 612S2S metaG | ecosystem: Environmental > Terrestrial > Soil > Wetlands > Permafrost | place: Sweden: Stordalen | collected...
CCATCGGAAAATTGCACGTCGTTGACGAACGTCATCAAGCGGTCGATCACCATCGGCAGGCCGCTCGATTGAGAGAAGCGTAGGGTGCCGGGCTGCGTTATAGAGAGCGTCTGCACTGGGCCTATAGCGACGGGTGAAGTGACGGCGCCGGCGACGAAATCGGTCCCGCGATCGTCACGCACGATCCAACCCATGGCGACGCTGGCCACGCGCTGTTTCGAAGTATTGAGAACTTCCACATGGGGCGCGCGAACTTCGTTGCCCGCTACTTGCGCCGCCCCACCTAAAGGCTGCACGGGCGCTTTGGGGAAGGCCACTGGGTTCACCGCTACAGCCTGCTCGCGGGCATTGGCAGAGTGGGGACCGTGCAAAAGCTCAAGGCCCAGTTGGCGCGGAGTGAAATCCTGCAAGCCGAAATTTAGTTCTTCGCGCAGTTCGGGAAGCTGTCCGTTATCGAGCATGCGCGCCAGATATTGACGGTCGCGGCGGGCTTGCATTTCATAAACCATTAAGGTGCGACGCAAATTTAATTTGTCGGGACCATAAGCGCGCAGATCGCTGAACAAGGCGGAATCTAAACTGATTTGCACCATGGCTGATTCGGACCGCGCAGAAGAGATGGGCCGCAGTAGCTGCATCTCCACTTTCACTGGGAACTCTTCGCCTGGGAGTACGAACAAGCTCGGCTTAATGACCGAACCTTTGCCATAGGGGCTGATGTCTTGCGCTTCCACACGCAGAGCTAAGCCGCAGATAGGCTTCTTGCCCACGTTGATGAGAATGAGCGTTTCATGCAGATCGACCACCATGGACGGGCCGCGCATGGTGACTGTGGTGGACCCTTGGTGATCGCGAAAGAGGACAGGCGAATCTTTGGGGAATTGCCAGTCGATCCATGGGCCATGTTCTTGAGCGAAAGCGCCAGCCGCCAAAAATGCAAAGCTAATGACGAAGCGAAGCTTACTGGCCATAGACATTAGTGATGGTCACCTGGCCCGAATCATCGTCCACATAACGGGCAGTTACGGAAGTGGGGCTCGACATGGAAATGACGGCCGACTGTGGATGAAGAATAGTAAGCGTGGCCCCTTGGGCACGCACGGCGATGCCGTTAGGAGTAGAGTGCACGATGGTCCCGCTGATGGGTTGCTGATCTATACCCACCGCACGGCGCAACGCAGACAGAATTCGCAGGGAGTCTTCAGTAGGAACGCGCGTGAGCCACCCCGCGATAAACAAAGCGGCCATACCCGCGACCCAAGCTAAGCGACCGCCGATATGGCGCGTGCGCCCCACCTTTTCGATACAGCGAGAGGCGGCGACACCGACCCGGATGTTGCCGAGCATGTCGTTTTCAAGAGCATGCCAGTCGGCGATGGCTTCGAAGCCAGTTAAAATTTCCGCATGCGATTGCCGCCGCAATTCAGCTTTGGCAGCCTGAATCGCTAACACGTGCTGTTCACAGGTGGCGCAATGGCGCACATGCATATCGGTGCGGAGGCGGATCATAACGGGCAGATCTCCCGTAGCGTAAAGGCTCAAATATTCAAGTGTTGGATGAACTATAGAGTTGCCATTCATTGGGGCCGCCTTTCCGCCAAGTAGCGCCGGAATTTAATACGCGCATTGGCAATGTGAGAGCGCACTGTGGCCATAGAACAATTCATGACGGAGGCCACTTCATCGGCCGGCATATCTTCCACATCGCGCAGCAGCAGGGCCATACGTTCGCGCTCAGTGAGTTCGGCCAAGCCGCCATCGAGATGCAGCTTGCGTTCGCCGCGCAGGAGAGATTGCTCAGGGTTTTCTAAAGAATCGTGGGTGGTTTCGGCCAAGTGATTGACGTCAACAAAGGTAAATTTCTTGTTGCGGCGGAGGTAATCGATGGCGGTGTTGGCCGCGATGCGGGACAGCCAGTGGCTCGCCTTTTCCAGGTCTTTGAGCTGCCCTTGGCGCTGCAACGCCTTTATGAAGGTCTCTTGCGTGAGATCTTGGGCGTCGTCCACATTGCCGACGATGCGGTAGATGAGCAGGAAAATACGCCGCAGGTTCTGTTGAACAAAGCGAGTTTGGGTATCAGCCTCGGTGGCGGTTGGGGTATGGACAGGAGGCACAGGATCAGCCATGGCACCCCTTGTCACGGCAAGCTGGGCGCCGAGTTGATGAATTTTCTGGTCCGTTATCAAACCCAACTCCATCCCTTACGAAAAGATGACGAAATTGGGGCCGAAACGTGCAAGCCAAACTGCCGGTAACCATTAAAGCTATCTTTAGAATATATGAGATCGGTGGCGGTAATTGGAATAGGAAAAACGGCTTTCGGAGCGTTTGCCGGGAAGGATTTGCGCACTTTGGCGGTGGAAGCTGTGGAAAACGCCCTGGGCGATGCCGCAGTAAGTGCCACACAAGTGGAAGCGTTCTACTTAGGTAACTTTGCTGGCCCGTCGTTTGTGGGGCAAAACCACTTAGCGCCTTATGTAGGCATGGCGGCGGGATTTGAAGGAATTCCATGCACACGGTTTGAAGATGCTTGCGCATCGAGCGGGTCGGCATTTTTTCACGCGTGGCAAAGTGTGGCGGCCGGTATTTATGACATGGTTGTGGCGGCGGGGGTGGAAAAGATGACGTCGCAGAGCACACCGCGGGTGGCGGAAATTCTAGCGGGTGCGGGCGATATGTCGGGCGAAGGGCGGGCCGGGGCCACCTTCCCAGCTCTGTTCGCCATGATTGCGCGGCGGCACATGCATGAATACGGGACCACGCGCGAACAATTGGCGGCAGTGGCGGTGAAGAATCATGCCAACGGCGCGAAGAATCCCTTGGCGCACATGCGCAAGGTGATCACTTTAGAGCAGGCGATGGCGGGCAAGCCGATTGCAGAGCCATTAACAGTTTACGATTGCTCATTGATTAGCGATGGCGCCGCAGCGGTAGTGATTGTGCCGCTGGAACAGGCCGCGCGCTATACGAGCCGCTACGCGACGGTGCTGGCTGTGACGCAGACTTCAGACCACGTGGCGCTCGACCATAAGACGGACATCACGATGTTCCCCGCAGTGAAGGCCGCTGGTGAGAAGGCTTATAAAATGGCGGGACTTGGGCCGAACGACATTGACCTGGCAGAATTGCACGATTGCTTCACTATTGCCGAAATCATTGCAAGCGAGGATTTAGGGTTTGCGGCGAAGGGCGAAGGCGGCCTGATGGCGGCAAGCGGCGCTACGGCGATTGGCGGGAAGATTCCGATCAACACCAGTGGCGGTTTGAAAGCCAAAGGCCACCCGGTGGGCGCGACGGGTGTGGGGCAAATTTGCGATGTGGTGATTCAGTTGCGCGGCGATGCCGGTGAACGGCAAGTGGCGCAGCACAAGACTGGCTTAGCGCAGAACCTTGGCGGCAGCGGCGCAACGTGTGTGGTAACGATTCTGGAGGCGGCGTAGATGGATCGGGACGGAGTGGTTTATACAGAAACGATTGTTCATGCGCCACCGGAGCAGTATGCCGCCGACGCCCCATATCAACTCGCGATTGTTGAACTCGATGGCGGCGGAAGAATCACCGCCAGAATACAAGACCGCGCTCACATCGGCGAACGGGTTACGTTCGTCGAGGAGCGCGGTGGTGTGGCGTATTACCGAAAAAGTTAGTTATTGTTAGGCGGCGTGGTTGGAGCCGGCGCCGGAGTGGTTGACGGAGTGTCGGTAGTAGTGGTGGTGTCGGTATTATCGCCACCATCAGAGGGACGCCGTTTCAGCTTCGGCCGATCACTTTCGTCGCCAGTATCCTTCTTCGAAGGATCGGTTTCGTCTTCGATCGGAGTGGTCGAATTCGGGTTGCGGCGCAGCGTCGGCTTGTTCGGATCGGTGCTGGTCTTATCGGGGCGGCGCTGATTTTCCAGCATCTTCAGGCGATTCTTCACGTCGTTGAATTCCGACGTGGTGACGACGTACTCGGGACGAGCCTTTAACTGGGCGATTTCTTTCTGGGTCTTGGTGATGCGGTCGTCGGTTGGAGGATGCGTGGAAAATGCTTTGGCGATGGTGCCGGGCTTACGCTTTTCGAGGGTCTGGATTTTCTCGAAGAAGTCTACGAAGGCTGTGGGATCGTAGCCGGTCTTGTACATGTACTGCAAGCCAAGGTAATCCGCTTCACTTTCGAAGTTGCGCGAGAACTTGAGCAAGCCCATGGGAACAAGGAGACCAGAGGCTTGGTAAATACCGTAAGCCGCTGCGCCACCCATAAAAATAAGTGGAATGGTGGAAAGCTGGGCGATTTCCTGGCGGGTCGCTTGGCGAGTGCCGTGGCGCGCGGCGACGTGGGCAATTTCATGCGCCATCACGCCAGCGAGTTCGGCCTCGTTATCAGCTTTGAGGATCAAGCCGGTTTGCACGAAGAAGAATCCGCCCGGCAGAGCAAAGGCGTTCACCGTGGGGTCTTCAATCACCTTAATGGTGAAGGGTACTTTAGCATCGGAGTTACGGACCAGGTTCTGGCCAATGCGGTTGACGTATTCGGCTATCACCGGATCGTTCACGATCTTTGACTGCCGTTCCACTTGCTGTGCCAGGCTTTTGCCCAAGGCGATCTCTTTTTCAAGCGAATACCAATTCACCTTGCCTGCGACGTTACGATCGCCGATGGCGTCGGGATCGGACTTCTTATCGTCGGCAAAAGTTGAGTAAGGCGCTGCAAGCAGCAGAGCCAGAGTAAGACTGACAGAAGACTGGAAGCGAATCAAACGCCGCATGTAAACTCCTTGACGGGCAAAACCAAATAATCGCCTATCACTAGTATAGTGCTAAATTGCGCAAGCTTGTCTGGCAGCGGAGCCTTGAATTTCTACGAATAATCCGATTTTCTTGACTCGCTGCCGACAAGTTACAGGAGATCTAGTGTACGTAACGTATCCTTCGAAGGATGGGTTTCCATAAACTTGCGGATTCTTGGGCGGCAGGCTACCGGGAAGAGTTCCCGGTCACCAAAGAGCTAATCTATTTGAACCATGCGGCGGTGGCGCCTTTGTGCAAGCGCTCGGCGGAGGCGATTCGCTGGCTGGCTGACGACGCATATCACTTCGGTTCACTGCATTACGACAAATGGATGGATTCCTATGCGGGCCTAAGGCGGGCCGCGGCGCGGCTGATTAACGCGTCGCCGGAAGAGATCGCAATCATGAAGAACACTTCGGAAGGGATTGCCACTGTTGCTTTGGGGCTCGAATGGAAAGCGGGCGATCGCGTGGTGGCGTTCAAAGAGGAGTTCCCATCGAATTACTATCCTTGGCTGCGGTTGGAAAAGCGCGGAGTGAAGTTGACGTGGCTTTCGATCCACGATCCTCTGGAGAAAATTGCCGAGGCAGTTCCAGGTGCGCGACTGCTGGCCATCAGTTTTGTGAATTATTTGAGCGGCTACCGCGTGGATTTGGAAGCGATTGGCAAGATCTGCCATGAGCATGGATGCTTCTATTTTGTGGACGCGATTCAAGGGATGGGCGTGTTTCCGATTGATGTAGAAGCGGCTCATATTGACGCGCTGGCGGCGGACGGACATAAGTGGATGCTGGGTCCCGAAGGCAATGCGGTGCTGTATGTGCGAAAGAAGTGGTTGGATGCAATTGAGCCGATGGAGTTTGGTTGGACGAATCCGGCGAATTATGCCGACTACAGTTCACGCGACATGACGTTGCGGGCGGATGCGGGGCGTTATGAGTGCGGAACTTTGAATACGGTGGGTTGCTTTGGACATAGAGCGTCGCTGGAATTTCTGCTTGAAGTGGGGATTGAGAATGTGGGTGCTTCGGTGATGGCGCGGGCGGGACAGTTGGAGCAGGGCTTACGCGCCAAAGGTTACGATGTGATGATTGAGCGCACAGAGGCGACGGGATCTGGCATTGTGAGCTTTCGGCACCCGACGATTGAGAGCAAGATGATGGTGAGTGAAATGAAGCGGAATAAAATCAGCGCTGCGCCGCGGCAAGGGTGGGTGAGGGCGTCGCCGCATTTTTACATTACGAGTGAGGATATTGAACAGGTATTGCGGTTGCTTCCAGACGCGAGGGGATAGACGATGAAAGCCTTTTACATTACTGAACCAGGCAAGACAGCAGTGCAGGAATTACAGCCGGTGCCGCGGGCGGGCACGGGGGAAATACTCTTGAAGACGCGGCTGATTGGGCTGTGTGGAACGGATTTGAGCACGTTTCGCGGCAAGAATCCGTTAGTGAGTTATCCGCGCATACCGGGCCATGAGATTGCTGCGACCATTGTGGCCGTTGGCCCTGAAGTGCCGGAACAGTTTCATGCCGGGCTCGACGTGACGGTTTATCCGAATACGAACTGTGGCAAGTGCGCGTCTTGCAAGAGGCAGCGGTATAACGCCTGCAAGTTTAATGAGACGTTGGGCGTGCAGCGAGACGGAGCCATGCGCGAACTGTTCACTGCGCCTTGGCAGAAAGTGTTTCGCGCGGATTCGCTATCTTTGCGCGAGTTGAGCTTGGTGGAGCCGCTAGCCGTTGGCTTTCATGCGGCCGTACGCGGGAGAGTCGCGCCGGAAGATGCGGTAGCGGTGATCGGCTGTGGAACGGTGGGGTTGGGAGTGATCGCGTGTTCGGCGGCACGAGGAGCAACCGTGATCGCGATTGATTTAGACGATGCAAAGTTGGAACTCGCACAACAGGTGGGCGCGGTGCATACAATTCATTCGGCGCATCAACCGGTGCATGACACGCTGCTGGCGCTGACTGGAGGACTCGGCCCCGATGTGATTATTGAAGCGGTAGGAGTGCCGGATACTTATCGGATGGCGGTGGAGGAAGTGGCGCATACCGGGCGAGTGGTCTATATAGGTTGGGCGAAAGAACCGGTGAGTTATGAGACGAAGCTGTTCGTGCATAAGGAGCTGGATATTCTCGGCTCGCGCAATTCGCTGACCGAGTTTCCCATGGTGATTGAGATGTTGGAGCGGAAACAGTTTCCGGTGGAATCGACGATTTCGGCGACTGTGCCGCTGATGGAAGCGGGCGATGCGCTGACGCGCTGGAATGCCGCGCCGCAATCGTTCACCAAGATTCTTGTCGAGATGGACGCGTAGGCTATGCGTTACAAGCCGCTGGGAAAGACGGGCATTAGTGTTTCAGTGATTAGTTTCGGAGGTGCGCCGCTTGGAAATGAGTTCGGAGGGATTGATTTAACCGAGGGTGAGCGAGCAGTGCATGTGGCGATTGATCGCGGGATCACGCTATTCGATACGTCTCCTTACTATGGGCGAACTTTGTCGGAAACGCGGCTGGGTGCGGCGCTCGCGGGCAAGCGGGACCAGGTGGTTTTGTCGTCGAAATGCGGGCGCTATGACGTGGCAGCATTTGATTTCTCGGCAGCGAGAGTGAAGGCGAGTGTGGATGAATCGCTGGGCCGCTTGCGGACGGATCATCTTGATTTGCTGATTGCACACGATATTGAATTCGGAGATCGCGAGCAAACTGTCCATGAGACAGTGCCGGCGATGAGGGAGTTGCAGAAGGCGGGGAAGGTTCGGGCGGTGGGGATTTCTGGGCTGCCATTGAAGGTACTGGCGGATGTGGCCACGCGGGGACAAGTGGATTTCGTGCTTTCGTATTGCCGGTATAACCCGTTGATTCAAGATATGGACGTGGATCTTACGCCGGTTTTGGAAAAGCAGGGGATCGGGTTGTTGAATGCTGCGCCAGTGCATTTGCGATTGTTGACGAAGGAAGGTGCGCTGCCGAAACATCCCGCGCCCGACGCAGTGAAACAGGCAGGTGCGGCGATTGTGCAGGCTTGTTTGCGGCATGGAATGGATCCGGCGATTGTGGCGTTGCGGTTCTGTTTACAGCATCCCTATGCGGCGTCGACGTGTGTGGGAATGACGAATGTGCACGAGGTGGAACAGAATCTGACGGCACTCGATTCGGAGATTCCGGTTGAGTTGCTGGCGGAGATCGCGCGGATTGCGGAACCGGTGAAGGCGATGACTTGGGTATCGGGCCGCCCTGAAAATCAAGATGCTTAAGATTGACGCGCACCAGCATTTCTGGAAGTTTGATGAGCGCGAGTATGGCTGGATTACTGAGGGGATGCGGGTGTTGCGGCGCGATTTTCTGCCAGCAGATTTGCAGAGGGAGATGGCTGCAGTTGGGGTGAGTGGTTCGATTGCGGTGCAGGCGCGGCAGACGGTCGAAGAGACGAACTGGCTGCTGGAGTTGGCTGGGCAGAACGAGTTTATTAAAGGTGTGGTGGGTTGGGTCCCGTTAATTACACCTTCGGTGGGCGGAGTGATTGAGCAGTTAGCGGAGAGTCCGAAACTGCGTGGCTTGCGGCATGTTCTGCAAGATGAGCCGGATGAGAACTACATCTTGCGGGAGGATTTCAACCGAGGGATTCGGGAGTTAGCGCGGTTCGATTTGACCTATGACATTCTGATCTTCGAACGGCATTTGCCACAGACGATCAAGTTTGTGGATAAGCATCCGCAGCAAAGATTTGTGGTGGATCATTTGGCGAAACCGAGGGTGAGGGATGGAGTCATTTCGCCGTGGCGAGAGAATATCAGGGAGTTGGCAAAGCGGGAGAATGTGTGGTGCAAGATCTCCGGATTGGCGACCGAGGCGGACCATTCGAAGTGGACGGAAGGGCAGTTGATGCCGTACATGGAGACAGTGTTGGAGGCGTTCGGGCCGAAGCGAGTGATGTTTGGATCGGACTGGCCGGTGTGTTCGCTGGCGGTGGGGTATGGGAGATGGGCGGAGTTGGTGGATAAATTGACTGTAAAACTCCCCCTGAATGAGCAACTCGAGATCTGGGGTGACTCCGCGGTACGAGCATATAGAGTCGTCATCTAGATCTTCTTGCTGGCGAGCAAGTCAGTCAGCAGACCGCTGTTTGGGCCGGGGGCGAGAAGGACGAGGCGGCCGGGATTATCGACGATGCGCTGGGTTTCTAGCACCTCGAAAAGAGCGTTGGCGACCGCGGGGTCGCGAGCGATTTCCTGGAGGGCTGCGCTCAGAGTGCTGGGGCGGATGGCGTTGGCTTTGGCGAATTCGACGGATGCTTCGCGCTCGGCGGAACTGGTAATGACGCTCACTTGATTGGCGCCTGCTTGGCGGATGGCGGCGGTTACCTGACGGAGTCGATTCACAACCTTCTCTTCGATTTGCTTCATCATGGCGGCGTCGCGGAAATGCACCTTGCGAATGTAGACGGAACCAAGTTGATAGCCCCACGATTGAGATTGGCCTGAAACCTCCGTGCGAACCGATTGGCTCATCTGGTGGCGGGTTTGCAGCATCTCAGCGAGCGGCATGTTGCTGAGACAGCGCACGGTGGCGTTGCTCACGTTGGCACGGAGAGAACCGCGCGGGTCGGTGTTCTTGAAGAGGTAGGCAACTGGGTCGCTGATCCACATTTCATACCAAATGCCAACGCCCATCGGAGCGCCTTCTTCGGAGTTGACGGCTTCACTGCGGCGATATTCCTGATCGAGGCGCAGGTCGAGAGTGTGACAGCGGCCGAAAAAGTTAACGACGAAGGCGGTTAGGCCCAAATGACGCGGCAGAAAGTAGAAGCCAGGTTCGTTCAAGATGCCGATCACCTTGCCGAACATCACGTAAACTAGGCAGGTACGCTCCTGGACGATGGCAAAGACGCCAAACAGTTTCAAGATGCCAATGAAGATAGGCAGAGCGACGAACATGAGAACGCAGGTTACGAGAGCTGAAATTAGAACGGTGATCATGCGCGCACATCCAAGTAGAGTTCTTTAGACTTTTCGTAGAGCTTCAGTTTTACGTTGCGGATATAGGCTTCCAACACACCGGGGCCGGCTTGGCGCAATTGCGAGAGCTGTTCCGCCAGCAGTTGAATGGGTTGAACTTCGGCTTGCGCTTTGAGGGTTTCGATTTCGACAGCGCGTTTAGACTGGACGATTTTCTGATCGGCAGCAGCTTGCGCGAGGCTGATGTCACTGGAGACTTGGTTGTGCGCAGTGTTGATGGCGGCGAGTGCTGATTCGACCTCGGGAGGAGGATCGATGCTAGTGATGAGGGAAGCGTCGAGTACGACTCCGTAGCGGGCGGCGGTTGAGCGGCACTCGAGATCCATGTATTCGTTGAGGTCGCGAAGGTTCTTGCGGAGATCGTTGATGGAGACGCCAATCATTTCACTGCTGGCGACGGAGGGCGCGGCGGCGTTTGGATCGGGCTTGGCTTCAAAGTTGGCGATTTTTTGCCGCAGGACCGATACGAAGTAAGCCATGACATGGACGAGAGGCCGGCGAATGCCAAAGAGGTAGGCATAGAGGTTGTTCTCGCTGACACGGTAGCGGATTTGACCAGTGAGGCCGGTGTTCAATTGGTCTTTGGTAACGGCTTCGAGAACGGTTCCGGCGGAGTTGGCTCCCGCTTCTTCGAGGTCGACAGCCATGTTCACAATGTTGGTGGAGATGTTGATTTTCTTGATCGTCTCCCAAGGCATTTTGAAGTAAGGACCACCGGGAGGGATGACGCGGACCTGAGGATAGGAGTAGCGTTCCCGTTCGTCTGGGGAGAGAGATTCGGAG
>Ga0182012_10007892_pt1 | contig 10572 bp, 10 predicted proteins | sample 612S2SmetaG_FD_120486 | JGI IMG/M metagenome (GOLD analysis project Ga0182012, IMG submission 120486) | Permafrost microbial communities from Stordalen Mire, Sweden - 612S2S metaG | ecosystem: Environmental > Terrestrial > Soil > Wetlands > Permafrost | place: Sweden: Stordalen | collected...
CCTTTAGCCGCCATTCGCGGTTATGCTGAAACGCTGCTCGACGGTGGATTAGAAGATGAAGCCAACAACCGCAAGTTCGTTGAGATCATTCAGAGCCACGCCATCCGCCTTAACAACATCGCTTCCGACCTGCTGGTTATTTCTGAACTAGATTCGAACGCCCCGCCTGCTGCGCCGCCGGAACGAATCCCTTTGCATGAAGTGGTGGACAGCGCCTTCCACACTGTGGAACGAATGGCTGCCGCCAAGAAAATCCGCATCGATTTGCAACACTGCCAGCCTTGTTGGGTGGTGGGTCATCGCTTCCGGTTGGAACAGGTGATGATGAACCTGTTGGATAACGCCGTGAAGTTTAATAAGGCTGAGGGCGAAGTAGTGGTGGAGTGCGCGAGTTTGGCTGAGGGTCAAGTGCGCGTGTCCTTCGCCGACAATGGCGTGGGCATTCCCAGCGAAGATCTAAAGCGCATCTTTGAGCGCTTCTACCGAGTCGACAAAGCGCGCAGTCGTCCGGCTGCCGGTGGTACCGGTTTGGGCCTGCCTATCGTTAAGCAAGTGGTGGAACAAATGGGCGGCTCCGTCAGCGTGGAAAGCACGCTCGGCCGCGGCGCAAAGTTCATCATCCTTCTCAAGGGAGCTTAACTATCATGCAGGAACGCCATAAATTTTCATCCGGCGGCAAATGGGAAGATATTGTCGGTTATAGCCGGGCTATCCGCGTCGTAGACCGCATCTACGTCACTGGCACAACCGCTACCGACGCCGCTGGCGAAATCGTCGGCGAAAACGATGGTTATGCCCAAACTGTTCAGGTGATTCGCAACATTGAACGCGCCCTCAACAACTTCGGCGCAACTCTCGAACACGTTGTTCGAACCCGCATGTTCGTCACCGACATCAAACGCTGGGAAGAGTACGGCCGCGCGCATGGCGAATTTTTCGCAAAGATCAAACCCTGCGCCACCATGGTGGAAGTGCGCGCACTAATTGATCCGCGCATGCTGATTGAGATTGAAGTGGACGCGGAATTATAGCCGCATACGCTATGCTCAGTCTTTTATGCGATCCTTCTTTCTCTGCTTTTCGCTTTTCATCTCTGCGCTCGCTGTAAGCGCGCAAACGCAAGTCACCGTTATCAAGTCCGCCCGTATGTTTGATGGCAAGGGCGACCGCATGATCACACCCGGCTTGGTTGTAATCTCAGCAGGCAAAATTCAATCGGTGGGTGGCGCTGCGCCGGCCGCTGCCAAAGTGATTGATCTGGGCGACGCCACTCTGCTGCCCGGTTTCATTGATGCGCATACCCATCTGACCATGGATTTCGACCTTGATTACAACGCCGCGCGGCTCAAGGCATTAGACCGCACCACGGCTGAAAGCGCCATTCGCGCCACTGTCAACGCGCGTAAGACGCTCATGGCTGGGTTCACAACCGTGCGTGATGTTGGTTCAGCAGATTTCCTCGACGTAGGCTTGCGTAATTCCATCAATGCCGGAATCGTACCCGGACCGCGCATGCTGGTAGCCGTTCACGCTTTGGGTGCCACCGGTGGCCATTGCGATGACGGCGCCGGCTTTAGATTCGGTCTCCTCAACCATGAATCGGGGCCCATGGACGGCGTCATCAATTCGGCCGATCAAGCGCGCTTCGCGGTGCGCTGGAACATCAAATACGGCGCCGATGTCATCAAGACTTGCGCCACCGGCGGCGTGCTCTCGCCAACGGACGACGTCGACGTTCCGCAATTAAGTGAAGGCGAATTGGAAGCGATTGTGACTGCCGCGCACGAACTGCGCCGTAAAACTGCTGCGCACGCTCATGGCAGCGAAGGTGCCAAGCGGGCTGTTCTCGCAGGCATCGATTCCATTGAGCACGGTACATTTCTAAACGACGAAACTCTCCGCCTGATGCGCGAAAAAGGGACTTATCTGGTTCCCACGCTTTCCGTACGCAGCGGCATAGCGGAAGCAAAGTTCCCGCCGCTGGTGAGACAGAAGGCCGACTTGGCGATGCAGTCGCAAGACTCTCTCGTCCGGCGCGCCCTTGCCATGGGTGTAAAGATCGCGTTAGGTACGGACGCCGCGGTTTATCCCCATGGCGACAACGCACTCGAGTTTGTGCTGATGGTTGCCGACGGTATGCCCGTGGCGCAAGCCTTGCATGCGGGAACCTCTACGGCCGCAGATTTGTTGGGCCTCGCGAATAAGATCGGCACGCTCGAAAACGGTAAGATTGCGGATCTTGTTGCTGTCCCGGGCAACCCATTGGATGACATCAAAGTCACCCAAAGTGTGTTTTTCGTCATGAAAGAGGGCATCGTGTATCGCAACGATCGTGCCAAATAGATCCTTCTAATCAAGGATTTACGACGCATTCACACAGTTGTAATGTGATTTTCATATTCTATTGATGACAACTTATCGATACTGAGTGAGGTAAACACCTGACCACAATTGGCGCTGGGCGTACGGGGTAATGCGCCCGCTCCGAAGCAAAGACTTCGATAAGGAAACCAGATGAAATCTCACATGTTACGGTACGCAGCCACGGCAGCCGCACTCACCGCGGTTGCAGCAGTTCTCGCTATAGCAGCGGACAAGCAGCCCATTCAAATGACGGGCGCGGGAGCAACCTTCCCAGCACCCATCTATCAGAAATGGTTCAACGATTATCAATCCATCGGTAACGTTCAAATCAACTACCAGCCGAACGGTTCGGGCGGTGGCATAAAGGGCGTCACGGAAGGGACCGTCGATTTCGGCGCCAGCGATGCCATCCTCAGCAAAGAACAAATGGAAGCATTCAAATCGAAGAATGGCGGCCATGGGCTGCTCACCTTCCCCACGGTTTTAGGCGCGGTTGTTCCCAGCTACAATGTTCCCGGTGTGACTGCGGAATTGAACTTTACCGGTCCGGTCCTGGCAGATATTTTCCTTGGCAAGATCAAAAAGTGGAACGATTCAGCGCTTGCGAAGATCAACCCGGGTGTGAAGCTGCCTGACCTTGATATTCTGGTCGCGCATCGTTCCGACGGCAGCGGCACGACTTTCTGCTTCACCGACTACCTTTCAAAAGTGAGTCCGGAATGGGAAAAAGGCCCCGGTCGCAATGCGGCCATTAGCTGGCCAGTGGGATTGGGCGCCAAAGGCAATGATGGCGTGACGGGTCTACTGAAACAGCAACCGGGCGCGTTGGGTTACGTCGAGTTGATTTACGCCGTGAAGAATCATTTGCCCTACGGAAAGGTACAGAACGCGGCCAAGGAATTTATCAAAGCGGACTTGAAGTCTGTGTCTGCCGCCGCTGCTGCCATGAAGGAGTCGGCCGCCGATACGCAAGTCTCGATCACCGACGCACAGGGCAAAGGCGTTTATCCTATATCCACCTTCACGTGGCTCTTGGTTCCCGATACGTTTAAAGACGCCGACAAAGCCGCTGCCATGAAGGGCTTCCTCAAGTGGGCCGTGACGAAAGGCCAAGATGAAGTGGAGCCTTTGGACTACGCTAAGCTCCCGAAGGCTGTTGCAGACAAAGTTGCCAAGCGGATTGGCCTGATTAAGTAGAACGTGGCCGCTACTAGCTACATTGCCGAAACACTAGGCCGCCGTACGAGCCGCGGATTTTTCGCGCGGCTCCGCGGCGGCGATGAGATTTCCTACCTCATCACCTTGGCTTGCACCGTTTCGATCCTGCTGATTGTTTGTCTCATCGTTTACGAACTGTGGTTTAATTCGCAAGCGACGTTTAAGACCTTTGGATTCTCGTTTCTGAAGAGTTCGGCGTGGGATCCGAATGCCGACAAGTATGGCGCACTCCCCTTTATCTATGGCACGTGCGTCACTGCGTTTCTCGGCATGATCATCGCTGTTCCGTTAGGTGTGGCTGCTTCGATCTTTCTCGCTGAGATGGCGCCTCCTAAGCTGTCGAATATTCTCACGTTTCTGATTGAGTTGCTGGCGGCCGTCCCCAGCGTGATTTATGGCTTGCTCGGCATTTTTATTCTTGTGCCGGCAATCAAGGCCTATCTGGTGCCGCCGCTGAAGAGTGTTTTTGGATTTCTGCCTATCTTTGAAGGCACGTTCTACGGTTTAAGTTTGCTATCTGCAGGCATCGTTTTATCCGTAATGGTGGTGCCGTTTATTATTTCGGTTTCGCGCGAAGTGCTGCTGGCCGTTCCTGTAGAACAGCGTGAAGCCGCTTTGGCGTTAGGCGCGACAAAATGGGAAACCACCTGGGACATCGTGCTTCCGTATGCCAGCACCGGCATTTTCGGATCGATCTTTCTCGCACTGGCCCGTGCACTGGGAGAGACCATGGCCGTCACCATGGTTGTCGGTAACACGCCAAAGATTTCTGCTTCGCTTCTTTCGCCCGGCTATTCCATTGCGGCCGTCATTGCCAATGAGTTCGCCGAAGCGAACGGCGATTTGTACATCTCTTCGCTGATCTTCATGGCGCTGGTGCTCTTTGGTTTGACGATTGTGATCAACGCCATCGCGCGAATATTCATCATGACTACGCAAAAGAGAGGTTCGTAATCCATGATGATGGAGATTTCTACCTCGCGCCGTTTCATTAACGGCTTCATGCTGACGCTGTCTGGCATTTGCACAGTGTTGGTTGTGAGCGTGCTTTTCTTTATCCTTGGCTATCTTTTGATCCACGGCGCAACATCGTTGAATTGGGATTTCTTTACTAAACTGCCGAAGCCCGCCGGAGAAACCGGTGGCGGTATGGCGAACGCCATTGTGGGTAGCGGCAAAGTGCTGCTCTTAGCAACGGTGATCGGCGTCCCCATTGGTTTTCTGGCAGGTGTGTTTCTGGCTGAATACTCCGGCAAGACGTTCGCTTTCGCCATCCGCTACGTTGTTGATCTGTTGAACGGTGTGCCGTCGATTGTGATTGGCATCGTGGCGTACGCCTTGGTCGTCAGGCCGATGCACCATTTTTCAGCGCTAGCTGGCGGAACGGCGCTCGGCATCATGATGATTCCGATTGCGGTGCGAACCACCGAAGAGTTCTTACGCTCAGTCCCCGTGAACATCCGCGAGGGCGCCATGGCATTGGGCGCCACCAAAGCAACAACCATTTTTACCGTAGTCATACCGGCAGCGATTTCGGGACTTACTTCCGGCATGATGCTCAATTTAGCGCGCGTGGCCGGTGAAACGGCCCCTCTGCTTTTCACCGCGCTTGGCAATCAGTATTGGAGCAAGGGATATTTAGCGCCTATCGCCACCCTGCCTGTGATGATTTACAACTACGCGATATCGCCTGAAGAAGATCTGCACAAACAGGCGTGGGCCGCGGGTTTCGTGCTTCTGACCCTCGTGCTTGTGATTAACGTTTCGGCCCGGCTCATCATTGCGCGAGGACCATCAGCGCAAAGGAGATAATTCATGGCATCGCCTCAACAACAACAAACATTCAAGGATCCTGTGACGGAAGCCAACCCTAAGCCCGACGTGGCTAAAGCGGGCGCCAGTATGAAGTTGACGGCGCGCAACATTAACTTCTTCTACGGTCAATTCCAAGCGTTGCATGACATAAGCCTGGATATCCCTTCCAACAAAGTGACGGCTTTCATTGGACCTTCAGGCTGCGGAAAGTCTACCTTCCTCCGCACTATGAACCGGATGAATGAGACGTTGCGCAACACCCGCGTGGAAGGAGATCTCAAGCTAGATGGCGAGAATCTCTTCGACATGGATGTCACCGATGTTCGCCGCCGCGTGGGCATGGTGTTTCAGAAATCGAATCCGTTTCCGAAAACCATTTTCGATAATGTTGCCTACGGCCTCCGGGTGAATGGAATCCGCAAAAGTTCGATTCTGTCCGAAGCGGTGGAGCGAAGCCTGAAGCGCGCTGCTCTGTGGAGCGAAGTCAAAGATAAGTTGAATAAGCCGGCCTCGGCGCTTTCCGGCGGACAGCAGCAACGTTTGTGCATTGCGCGCGCCCTGGCTGTTGAGCCCGAAGTGCTTCTGTTAGACGAACCTTGTTCCGCGCTTGATCCGATTGCCACTCTGAAGATTGAAGAGTTGTTGTTCCAGATCAAAGACATCACTACCATCGTCATCGTCACCCACAACATGCAGCAAGCCGCTCGTTTGGCCGACTTTACCGGTTTCTTTCTCATGGGAAAACTGATTGAAATCAACGATACAAAGAGAATTTTTCAAAACCCGGGTATGAAAGAAACTGAAGACTACGTCACCGGCCGCTTCGGTTGATGCGATTATTTGAAAAGAGCTTGAGGAAACCGTGCGTCATTTCGAACAAGAATTAGAAAAATTGAAGTCCAAGCTGCTCGAGATGAGCGCGTTGGTGGAAAGCGCTGTTTATCGGAGCGTGCAGGGCGTGGTGGAGAAGAACGAAGAACTCGCCCAGCAAGTCTTGCGGAACGAAGGCCGCATCAACGATCTCGAGATTGAGATTGACGAACTCGCTATTAGCATTCTGGCGCTCCAGGCGCCTTTAGCAGCAGACCTGCGCCTGGTTACCGCCGCTATCAAGATCAACAACGACCTGGAGCGCATGGGCGACCTTTCCGTAAGCATTGCGCAAAGCGCCATGGCGCTGATGAAAGAACCGGTGATCCGGCCGCTGATCGATATTCCGCATATCGCCGGCTTGGCGCAAAGCATGGTTCGCAAAGCGCTAGATGCGTTCGTGAACCGTGACGCCGATTTGGCACGCAGCGTACTCGCTTCCGATGATGCGGTGGATAACATGCGCACGGCCAGCTATCACGAACTGATTAGCTTCATGGAAAACAACCCGCAGCAGATTGGGCAAGCGCTCTATCTGCTCTCGGTTGTGCGCAATTTAGAGCGCATTGCCGACCATTCCACGAACATTGCAGAAGACGTGTTGTTCCTGGTTAAAGGTATTGACGTGCGCCATCACAATGAAGAGCGCAGCCGCGGCGCCGATTTAGCGGAATCAGCCTAACTTCTTCTTCAGGACTTCGGTCACGACGGCAGGGTTCGCCTGGCCTCGGCTGGCTTTCATGACTTGGCCGACAAGATAGCCCAAGAGCGCAGTTTTGCCGCCCTTGTATTGTTCAGCTTGTTTGGGGTTCGCGTCAATCACTTCGTCGGCCATGCGTTCCAGAGCATCGGTGTCTGAAATCTGCTTCAGTCCTTCGCGCTCCATAATGACGGAAGCGGAATCGCCGGTTTCAAACATCTTGGGCAGAATCTCTTTTGCTAACTTGCCGGAAAGATCGCCCTTGTTGATTAATGACACTAATTCCCCCAAATGCTCCGCCGAAATGGGAGAGCTTTCTATCTCTTTGCCTCCCGCATTGAGCAGGCCCATCAGATCGCCCACTACCCAGTTCGACGTTGTACGCCCATCGCCGCTTGCTTTAGCGGCAATCTCGAAGTAATCGCCCGTAGCACGCGTCACGCTCAACACTTGCGCATCATACTCGCGCAAGCCGTATTCACTCACGAAGCGGTCGCGCCGGTCTGCCGGCAATTCGGGCAAACGTTTCTTCACCTCGCCTAACCAATGGTCGCTTACGCGCAAGGGAACCAGATCCGGCTCTGGGAAATAGCGGTAATCGTGCGCGTGCTCTTTGCTGCGCATCCCAATCGTCACGCCGCTGTTCGAATCGTACAAACGGCTTTCCTGATCAATGGTGCCGCCGCGTTCCACGAGTTCCACCTGGCGCTCAATTTCGTATTCGATTGCTTGCTTCACAAAGCGGAAGGAGTTCACGTTCTTTACTTCCACTTTTGTGCCGAACTTCGGAGCGCCTTTGAGACGGACCGACACATTAGCGTCGCAACGCAGTTGGCCTTTTTCCATGTCGCAATCGGACACGCCGATGTATTGAATCACCTGCTTGATCTCTGTGAGATAGGCGTGCGCTTCGTCGGCGGAACGCATATCCGGCTCGCTGACAATTTCAATGAGCGGCGTGCCGGAACGGTTTAGATCTACGTAGGTGTATTTGTCAGAATCTTTGAAGCCGTCGTGAATACTCTTGCCGGCGTCGTCTTCCATATGGACGCGCGTGACGCCAATGCGCTTCTTGCCTGCTTCCGTAACGATGTCGAGATAACCGTGTTCGGCAAGCGGCTGGTCATATTGCGAAATTTGATAGCCCTTGGGAAGATCCGGATAAAAATAATTCTTGCGGGCGAAGCGGGAAAACGGATTAACCGTGCAATGCAACGCTAACGACGCACTGATGGCCAGTTCCACAGCTTGGCGGCTCATAACCGGCAGCGCGCCGGGCAACCCCAAGCAAACCGGGCAAACGTTGGTGTTGGGCGAAGAACCGAACTCCACCGGGCAACTGCAGAAGATTTTCGTCTTGGTGCCAAGCTGCACGTGAACTTCGAGCCCGATCACGGGCTCGTACTTGGTCAGAATGCTCTCGGCGAGCGCACTTACGGACATGTATTGATTGTAAGGCTCACGCGCGCCTAATGTCCCCGGCAGCTGAAACTGCCAGCCTGTTTCATGTCGCCCGCGCCATCATATTTTGCCTCCAGCGGATAGGGACAAACGGGACGCGTCATTTCCACACTTCTGGCTGGATCGTTTTTCGAGAACTTGGTGGCGATGATGGAAGCGGGCGCTTTACCTTGTTCGACCCAATCGACTAGAGCAGTGAAGACATCATGCTGCGCATCGCTTGCTTGGAGGACAGCGGCCTGTCCAAAGAAGTTTGGTCCTGGACCGCCCGCACAGTGTTGCACGCCGGGCAGCATATAGAGCCGCATGAAGCCGTTTACCGCGGCATTGCCCATGGTTGACTCCACATTTTTGTAGTAGTTGATGGCATTGCGGGGCGGAATAGCGGCGTCGCTCCAGCCGTGATAAACGATCAGCTTGCCACCGCGGTCTTGAAATGCCTTCAGATTCGGATCAGTGGAATTGAGAGTAGCCGCCATTTTGGTGTCGGCGGAATCTAATGCGTTAGACAAAGTCGATTGTTTATAGGTCCAATTGGCGTCGCTGAAAACCATGTTGCGCAAAAAGCCAGTGCTGAAAAGAGCGCCTGCCGATTGGCCAGGTGTCGCTCCACTGATCCAGCCAGGCCACCCACCGCCGCCTTCTTCTCCGCCCGGTTCGTAACCGGGGTAAATCACCATGCCATCGCCATTGCGTGCGCCGTCGTAAATGCGCTGCAATGAGGCAGCTTGCGAAGGGGTAAGGCAGTCGTTCGTCTCGGCGCCTTTGCACACAATGGTTGCCGGATCGAAATGGCACGACGGAGGATCGCTCAAGATGCCGTCTTTCAAGCCGTCGGTTGCATCGCAGGCAGCGAGAACGGCTTTTGCGATAGCGGGGATTTTATCTTTTGAAATATAGCTGGGTGGATTTTCCAGCATGGGCTTGCCCGAAGCGAAGAAGTTCGCGACCAAAAGACGGGTCCAGTAATTCGCCGGTGCGCCGGCAAAAATGCCATCGTAATCCTCGGGAAAGCGCTGCGCTTCCATCAACGCTTGCCGGCCACCGTTTGAGCAAGCGGCAAAGTAGGAATGCTTTGGCGCGTCACCGTAGTAAGCCTCTATCATGCTCTTGGCCTTGATGGTCATTTCGTGAATCGCGCGATACCCAAAATCTGCGATCTTCTCCGGATGGCCCAGCGCCCAGTCGGCATCAATACCGTCGGCGCGATGGCCGGTATCGGTGGATGCCGTTGCGAAGCCGTCGCGCAGTGCACCAGCCATATCGCCATAGTTGATAGAACCGGCAAAACCGCCGTTTCCAGTGCCGCGAAATTTACCGTTCCAACCGCTTTCCGGCATCCAAACTTCGAAATGGATTTCCGAATCGCTGACGGGCGTAATGATGCCGCCGACCCTGCAGAACGCCGGCGTCTTGAGCAAGAAGCCGCCCGGCCCGAGCATGGTTGTGGCGGCGGTCTCTTGCGCAAACTGAACTTTGGTGTTTGCTAACGACAGGCTCTTGAGTGAGGCGCAGGTCGTGGCGGCGATCAACGGCAACGAAGAAACCAAGAGGAGGAGAGATTTCATAGGTCAGAAGACTCTCCAGACTTGTATCACACCAGCGCTTACGATGTTAGCGAGCGACGAATTCGCCCCAGGGCGCGCCGTATTCGACGCTGGAGCTGAGGAGTCTGCTCTCGCAAGAGGCACGTACCTGAGAACGGCTTCGTTTCCGAGGCTGACAAATCGTGGTAGGCGAATGACCCTTTAACAAAGAAGTGGCAGACAAGCGCTTTACGTGAGAGCTCCAGATCGCGACGCATCGAACCGCCATGAATCAGGTTCGCGTGCCAGATAAGTACATCTCCTTTATTGGCATGGAAATAATGCGGCTCTATTTTGCTCTCTTCTAAGATCTCTTGAATCCGCGGCTCATACTTTTCGTGATATTCCGCATAGCCGCGCTGCTTGAAGTCCTTTTCGCTGATTCCCACATCTTTGGCAAACACGTATGGCAACCGATGACTTTTCGGATAATATACTTATACGGCCAATCTCTGCCCGTTATGCGGAGGAGCCGAGTTTACGAGTTTGGGTGAGGATTTTGGTGAGCCGATTCGAAAGTCGGTCGAGGCAGCGTCGAGCAGGGCCATCAGGCAGGGA
>Ga0182012_10007893_pt1 | contig 10571 bp, 5 predicted proteins | sample 612S2SmetaG_FD_120486 | JGI IMG/M metagenome (GOLD analysis project Ga0182012, IMG submission 120486) | Permafrost microbial communities from Stordalen Mire, Sweden - 612S2S metaG | ecosystem: Environmental > Terrestrial > Soil > Wetlands > Permafrost | place: Sweden: Stordalen | collected...
CAGGCGGAAGAGGCGCTGCTGGAGGTTGAGGGCATTCGAGTGCAGGCCCGGCTGGCGGAGGATGCGGCTGAGGAATCCGGCTACGTGCTGGTTCCGGGAGCAGCTTACGCAGTGCAGGTGCAGGTGGACACGGCCTCGGGTGCGAAAGGCGCGGACGTTCGTGTGACGGGCGTGGAACTGCGGGGCGAAGGAGGACGCTGGACTCCGAAGCGCGAGTGGACAGCGGGTGAGACGCACGCGATGTTCCGCGGAAAAGTTCCGGTGGACGCTCCGTTTACGCGGCCGCAGTTTCTGCTGGAAGGCGAAGAGGACGGCGCGTACAGGATTCTCGACGAGCGCAACGCGACACGCGCACTGCCTCCGGCAGCGCTGCATGTGGTGGTGGAGTTTGAGGTGGAGGGCGAACTGGTGCGGATGAGCGCTCCGGTTGAGGGTCGCGAGGAGAATGCGATGCACGCGGTGGCCGTTGCTCCTCCGGTTTCTGTAATTGTGGAGCCGCGCACGCACTGGAACCGGCGCACTGGTTTCTCCTATGGCGAGATTGAGGTGCGGGTGCGCAGCAATGTGCGCAATCTGCAGAACGCGATGCTCTCGGTTCATCCTCCTACTGGATGGAGAGCGGAGCCCGACCGCGAAGTGCTGGAAATTGAGCGGCGCGGCGAGGAACATCGCTATCGCTTCTTCCTGGTGCAGGAACGCGGTGACGAGGGAAGTTTTCCGGTGCGGGCAGTGGTGCGCTGGGGCAGCGCGGTCTTCGATCAGGGCTACACGATTGTCCGCGGCGCGGAGGGGCGGACGGCTTTCGATTTTCGGTCGTCGGATGGATGGCTGGTGTCGGCGGAGATGGATGCGCCGGAGAACCTCGACGTGGGATACGTGGGGCTGCCGGGAGACGTAATTCCGGATGCGCTGCGCGATATCAATGTGCGCGTGACGGAACTGGATCGCGATGGGTTGATGAAAGGACGGCTGGAGAGGTTCTGGGCCATTGTGATCGGTCCGGGAGCGGTGGACGTTCGCGACGACGTGGGCGAGGCGCGGAGCCGATTGCTGAAGTATGCGGAGGTGGGCGGCGCGGTGGTGATCCTCGGGCAATCAGATGCGGCGCGGTTTGCGCGGAATGCTCCGGTGCCGTACTCCGTAGAGTTGGGCACGGCGCGGGTGAGCAATGAGGCCGCGGCGGTTGAGATACTCGACGCGAAAGACGATCTGATGCAGGACCCGAACGAGATCAGTGGCGACGATTTCCGGGGCTGGAGCGAAGAGCGCGGACGCAACTTTGCGCAGCGCTGGGACGGTCACTTCCAGGCGCTACTGCGGATGCACGATCCGGGCGAGCCGATGCAGGATGGCGCGCTGATTCGGGCGCGGTATGGGCGAGGATCGGTGGTGTACACGGGACTGTCATTTACGCGCCAGCTTCCGGCGGGAGTGGCGGGCGCGATGCGGTTGCTGGTTAATCTGCTGAGTTCAGGCGCGGAACTGCACCGCTGAGGCTATGTGCTCCGCCCCAACAATCGGCGGACGTAGAGCACACAACAGGCAAGGGAGATGTAGTAGAATCCAGCCGCACCGTTTGACGCTCGCGGCGCGCTCCGGAGAGGGGACTTCGGAGTTGCTTGACTCCCGCTTTGCAGGAGTCTCTGGGGTGGGGGAGCGCATCAACTCATTGGAGAATCCAAAAGATGAAACGCATTTATGTGGTTGCGTACCACCAATCCAAGTTCGGCAAACTGCTTGGAATGACAGTTCCCGAAATTGCGAAGAACTCGATTGAAAGCGTGTGCAAGGAGATCAACACTGATCCATCGCTGCTGGATGTGGGAGCGGTGGGCGCGGCGTGCAACATCTCACTCAACGATCAGGGTCTGGTTTCGGGCCTGGCGGCCTCGGTTCCGGGGCTGGCCAGCAAGCCGATAGAGAGTGTGGAGAACGCCTGCGCCTCGGGAGGACAGGCCATCCTCTCTACGATTTTGAAGCTGCAAGCGGGATGGGGCGAGACCGGCTTCGCCATGGGCTATGAAAAAATGCGCGACGCCGAAGGCAAAATGGACGGCAAACTCGTGGCCAAGGCACTGGGCGCATACTCGCATCCGGACGAGCGCCCGGGCAAGACTTACATCTTCCCTCATTTGTTCGCCGAGATCATGGATTGCTACATCCGGCATTACAAGGTGACGGAAGCCGAGCTGGCTGAAATCGCGGTGCAGGAGTACGCCAACGGAAACAAGAATCCATATGCGCAGATGAACAAAGTGAAGGTGACACTGGAAGACGTGGTCACCATTACCGACCGCAACCGCTACATTGTGGACGGCCTGCCTCTGAAGACCTACGACTGCTCACAGATTACGGACGGTTATGCGAGCCTGATTCTGGCGACGGAAGAGGGGTTGAAGAAACTGGGTGTGAGCAAGGCCGATGCAGTGGAGATTGCGGGATACGCGCAGGCTACCGATCCGCTGCTGAAGGAAGGACGCGACATTCTGCATCCGGTGGGGGCGAACACGGCGATGAAGAAGGCTTACGCGATGGCCGGTTTGACGCCGCAGGATGTGAACGTGGCCGAAGTGCACGACTGCTTCTCTGTAATGGGAGCGATAGGCGCAGAGGTGATTGGCAAGGCGAAGCCCGGTGACGGCGCGAAGTTCTGGGGAGAGGGCAAGGCGCGCGTCGATGGCGAGTGCGGCATCAACCTTTCCGGTGGACTGATCGCCAAAGGGCACCCGATCGGCGCGACTGGCATTGCGATGGTGGGCACCTGCTTCCATCAACTGATGGGAGTGATGCCGGAGGGCTTGCAGGTGAAGAACCCGAAGGCGGCGGCAACGTTCAACGTTGGTGGCGCGATTTGTGCTTCGGTGTGCACGGTGCTGAAGAGATAGTTCACGCCGAAAGTGAAGTGAGGGCCGGTGATTCGTCGCCGGCCCTTTGTGTCAGCAGGGAAGCGAGCTGTTACTTGAAATTACTTACTCCACGTCGCGCGAGGGCATGATGCGGCCTTCGCCGGGGATGAAGTCATCGGTGGAGTAATCCTGAAACTCGTGGCAGTGGGGACACTCGAAGCGTCCTACCGCGGTATTGGGGACGAGCGCGTCAGTGCTTTTGCCCGCGACCGGTTCACGCGGAAGCAAGGGAAAGCGCAGAGCGCAGATTTTACATTCAACCAGCCAGACTAGAGCCATATCTGAATCTTACCGCGAAGCGGGCCCAAGAGCATTGCGGACGTGAAGTGCAAGCTCCGTCGTCGAGCTAAGGATGAAGGACCTGCTGGATCTTTTTCAGCAGGCTGGTACGGGTAAAAGGCTTTTGCAGGAAGAACGTGCCTTCCTCCAATACACCATCGTGAATGATTGTGCTGGGGGTGTAGCCGGACATAAAGATCACCTGAATCTGGAAGCCATTCTTGACCAGGTCGTCGGCAAGTTGCTTTCCACTGCGTCCGCGCAGCACCACGTCAGTAAGCAGAAGATCAATAGTGCCGCCGTTCTCGGTTGCAAGCGTCATGGCTTCTTCGTGCGATTGTGCTGCGATCACGGTATGACCGCCGGAGCGCAGGAATTCGGCGATGACCTCGCGCAGTGAGGCATCATCCTCCACCAGCAGGATGGTTGCGTGCTCGAGGGCAGGGCTGGAGTTCTCCATGATCTTTTCGGCGGGCACATCGCAGGGCACTTCGAGAACAGGAAGATAAATCTTGAAGCAGGTTCCGTGGCCAAGTTCGCTATAGCACCAGACGAAGCCATTGGCCTGTTTAACGATGCCGTACACCAGGGAAAGGCCCAATCCGGTTCCCTTGCCAGGCTCTTTGGTGGTGAAAAAGGGCTCGAACATATGGGCCTTGGTGACCTCGTCCATACCGATTCCAGTGTCGGTGACTGCCAGCATCACGTATCTGCCCGCGGTCACCAGTGGATGAGTCTCAATGTATTCGTTGAAGAGGTTCGCGTTGCTGGTTTCCAGCATGATCTTGCCGCCCTGCGGCATGGCGTCACGTGCGTTCACGATGAGGTTCATGATGACCTGCTCGAGTTGCGAGCGGTCTGCCTTTATGGACCAAAGCTGAGGTTCGAGTGCAAGAGAGATCTGCGCGTCTTCGCCCACCAATCGCTCAGCCATCTTGGACAGCTCAGTGACAATCGGATTGAGGGACAGGAGCTTTGGTTGAACGATCTGCTTGCGGCTGAAGGCTAACAACTGGCTGGTCAGGTCCGCCGCCTTGCCGGCGGAGCGCATGATACTTTCTGCCTTGGGCAGGTCGGTCTCGTCCAGATGCAGGCTTAACAGTTCCGTCTGGGCCATGATGATCATCAGCAGATTGTTAAAGTCATGCGCGATTCCGCCAGCCAGTCTGCCCACAGCCTCCATCTTTTGAGCTTGGCGGAACTGTTCCTCCAGAACCAGTTTTGCCTTTTGATTCTCCTCGGCCTGGACCTTGAGGCGAAGGTTGTGAATGCCAAGGGCTAGTTCACTGGCTAGCTCCGAGATCGACCGGAACTCTTCATGCTCGAAGGCATCTTTCTCGGTTGCATAAACCGAGAGAACCGCAACCATCTTGTCCTGCACGACCATCGGCAGACTCACTACCGATCCCAGATTGTGAGCCTCCACGAGCTCTCTCCAAGCCGCGCTCGCCGGGGAAGACAGGTAATCCTGGATGACTACGGGGCGTGCTTCGCGCAGAGCTGTGCCGATGGGGCCGCGTCCGAAGGGTTCATCCTTCCATGTAATGTGCGCCATCTCCAGGCACGAAGACGCCACCCCGGCGCTTGCGGCAATCCGAATGTTGTGCTCCGGGTCGTTCTCGGGAATGCCGATCCAGGCCAGAGAGTAGCCACCCTCCTGCACGATGATCTCTACCGCCTGATGCAGGAGTTCTTCCTCATTGGAAGTATGGAGGAGAGCATGATCGACCCTGCTGTGAGCGTTCAGAGCGCGGTTGGCGCGCCGGAGTTTGACTTCAGCGCGGACCTGCGCGGTCATGTCAAGGCAAGTTTGGAGGATGTATCCGGACTCTTCGTCGACCGCCCATGATGAATTGGTTACGACGCTGCTGCCATCCTTACATACGCGGTTGAGTTGGCCATGCCAGTACCCATCCTGCTTGAGTTTGAGATCGATGCTCGCACGCGGCTCCGGGTATTGGGTTTGCAGGAGGGTATAGGGATCTTTGCCGAGAACCTCCCCGGAGGTCCAGCCGTACAGGCGCTGGGCGCCGTCGCTCCAGTAGATGAGCTTGTGCTGCATATCCGTGATCAGGATGGACTCCGCAGAATCAAGCAGCCTCTGCTTCAGGCGAAGATCGCGTTCCGAGGTTAGGCGCATGCGCTCAAAGAGCCAAGCCGTCACCGACATGATCGCGAGAAAGAAGAATTCCTTCGCTACGTCCGTGGCATTCAGGGTGAGTCTGTAGAGCGGGGGGATCAGGAAGAAATCAATGGCAAGTGCCGAAATCACGGAGGAAAAAAACGCGCAGCGAAAGCCGCCAATCCAGAGCGAGAAGAACACGGACGGAAGAAAGAAGAGGAACACCCCGCTACCGATGGGGCGAAATGGGATGGCGACGGACGTACAGAGGGCGACAGAACAGAATGCCCACAGATAGCGATAGTGCAAGAATCCGAACTTCGAGCTCGTGCTCTTACTTGGAATCAGGCGCATCATGGGCCCCATAACCCGTTGGTTGCCGACGAGGAGTAATGATTGGGGGAATCCGCGCGCCAAAGAACGACGAGTGAAGTGTACTCGTGAATTATGAACCCAAAAGTGACTGGGGTCACGGAGCTATGTGACGAAAAACGAGTGCCCCTCCAGAGTTGCAGGAGGGGCATTCGTATTTATCTGCTACCAGATGCGAACGCGGTCTGGTGGAGCAAGGTAAAGTTTTCGTCCGGACTCGACGTCGAAAGCCGCGTACCATGCATCAACATTGCGCACGGTTGCGGCACGGTACTGAGCGGGAGAGTGGCCATCGGTGAGCACCTGGGCACGCAGCGAGGCTTCACGCGTCTTGGAGGCCCAGTTCTGGCCGAAGGCGATGAAGAATTGCTGGTCACCGGAGAAGCCGTCCTGCACGGGTGGCGTTTGGCCGCCGAGCGAAGCGCGATAGCCATCGTAGGCGGCTGAGACTCCGGCCACGTCGGCAATATTTTCCGCCAGCGTCTGCTCGCCGTTCACCGAAATGTCTGGGAAAGGTTTGTAGGTGTCATACTGCGCGGCCAGCTTTTTGGTGGCGATGCCGAAATGCGCGAGGTCTTCTTTGGTCCACCAGTTGCGCAGGGCTCCGGTGGAGTCGAAGGTGCTGCCTTCGGTGTCAAAGGTGTGGCTGATCTCGTGTCCGATGATGGAGCCGATGGCGCCGTAGTTGGTGGCGGCGGGTGCGTCGGCGTCAAAAAACGGAGGCTGGAGTATGGCCGCCGGGAAGCTGAGCGCGTTTTGCAGTGGCAGATTGACGGCATTCACCGTCTGCGGCTCCATGGTCCATTCCTTCTTATCGACCGGACCGCCGAGACGATTCACGTCGCGATGATACTCGGCGAGGCTGGCGCGCGAGAGGTTGCCGACAATGTCCCCGGGCTTGATCTCCAGTGCCGCGTAGCTGCGCCATGTTTCCGGATAGCCGATACCGACATAGAGCGTAGCGAGTTTGGCCTTGGCCTCGGTCTTGGTGGCCGTGTCCATCCATGTGAGGCCGTCGATGCGCTTGCGGAAGGCTTCGATGATGTTGGCGACCATGGCCTGCGCGCGCGCCTTGGCTTCCGGCGAGAAGTAACGCTCGGCGTAAATCTGGCCGACGGCATCGCCGAGGACTCCGTTGACAACTCGTACACCGCGCTGCCAGCGGGGACGCTGCTGCGGCGTGCCGGAGAGCGTCTGTCCGTAGAAGGCGAAGCGCTCGTCGGCAAAGGCCTTGGGCAACACGCCTGAGTATTGCTCGATGAGATGGAAGGCGAGCCAATCCTTCCAGGTGTCCAGCGGAGTGGAGGCGACCAGGGCGGATTCTCCCGCGAAGGCCGTGGGCTGCCAGACGATGAAGCGTGCCTGTTTGCCGAGTCCGGCGGCATGGAAGAACTCATGCCATTCGAGGCCCGGAGCCTTGGCTGCGAAGTCAGCGGCTTTCCATGTGTTATCAGCCTTGTGGATGTCATCGTTTTCTGCGAGGCTGATGTGCTTCTCGGCGATGGCGTGCTCGAGCTCGACGATGGCTTTGGCGCGCGCTTCGGAGTCCGTGAATCCGGCGAGCTTGAGGATGGCGGCTACGTGTGCCTGGTACTTGGCGCGGAGCGTGACCATGTGCTCGCTCTTGGCGATGTAATACTCGCGGTCTGGCAGCACAAGGCCGCCCTGCAGCAGATAGGCCGCGTAATGGGCGGAGTCATGGAAGCCGGGCGCTACCCAGAGTCCGAAGAGGTTCGCGGTGTGGAAGTTGGTGTTGTTCAAGGCGTCCACATCGTTGCGCAGCGAGCCGCCGAGGGCGTGCGCGAGATGGCGCTTGTCCTTGATCAGGCGGATGGCGTCGAGCTGAGCCTGCAAGGGCGTGATGCCCGCGGCTTCAATGGCCTTCTCATCCATGTAGGAGTTGTAGAGATCGGCGATCTTCTGCGCGTTCGTGCCCGGCTTGGCATTGGACTTGGCCGCTTCTTCGATGATTCCGGCGGTGCGTTTGCTCGCCGTGTCATCCAGAACGCTGAAGACTCCGATGGAGCCGCGGTCGGCGGGAAGCTCGGTGTTCTTTAGCCACTCACCGTTGGCGTACTGGTAGAAGTCGTCGCCGGGATTGACCGCGCGATCCATGTGGCTCACGGCAATGCCGTGCTCCGCAGCGGCCTGTTGGGCCGACGAGGCGGAGGGGAAGAAGGTGGTGAGGCAGAATGCGAGAGCGAAGAATTTCGTTGCGAGTTTCATAGAGCTCCGTGACTGAAATGTCTTTTGGCCGCCAACCAGTTTAGACCTCAGGCGGTGGAGTTGGGTAGCGAAGGGGAGGGACAGATAGGAAACCGTGTGCCATCCCAGTCCAGCTGGAGGCAACAACCAACTACCCCACCCTAACCGCACAAAACGCGGTTAAGGGTAGGGCACCGTCATGTCTACTGAATGCGCTCGAACTGGTAGCCTGCGGCGGCGAGGGCGGTGAGCAGATTGGCGACGTGCTCGTTGCCGCGCGTTTCCATGGTCAGGTCGATGGCGGAATAGCCCAGATCGACACCGAACTTGCGGTCGTATGCGGTCTCCACGATGTTGGCGCGGTGCTCGGCCAGGACTCCGGTGAGGACGTGCAGTGCGCCGGGGTAATCCGGCAGGTGAATGCGCAGGCGGATCAGGCGTCCATCCTTGGCGAGGCCGCGCTCGATGATGCGCGAAAGAATGCCTACGTCGATATTGCCTCCGCTGATGACGGCGGCGACGCGCTTACCTGTGCAGTGAATCTTGTCGTGCAGGATGGCGGCCACGGCTGCGGCTCCCGCGCCTTCTGCCACGGTCTTCTCGCGCTCCAGCAGGAGCAGAATCGCGCTGGCAATTTCTTCCTCTTCCACGGTTACGATTTCATCCACGTACTTGCGGACCATGGGCAGGGTGCGCTCTCCGGCGGTGCGCACGGCGATACCATCGGCCAAGGTGGAGGCAACGGGCAAGGTGACAAGGTGTCCGGCTTCCACGGCAGCCTTCATCGAAGGCAGGCGCGAGGTCTGTACGCCGATGACGCGAATGCGGGGATTGATTTCTTTCAGGGCGCAGGCCATGCCGCTGATGAGACCTCCGCCACCGATGGCGGTAACCACTACGTCCACGTCGGGAGTCTGGCTCAGCATCTCAAGACCGAGGGTGCCCTGACCGGCGATGACCGCATCGTCATCAAAGGCGTGGATAAAGGTAAGGCCTAGTTCCTTGGAGCGGCGCTTGGCTTCGTCGCAGGCTTCGTCATAGTTGGCTCCAAAGAGAACGACCTCTCCGCCGAAACGACGGGTGGCCATCACCTTATTCAATGGCGTGGCCAGAGGCATTACGATCTGGGCTGCGATTCCGCGCTTGGTGGCGTGGTAGGAGACGGCCTGTGCGTGGTTGCCCGCTGAAGCCGCAATCAGGCCGCGCTGCTGCTCTTCGACCGTGAGCTCGAGAATCTTGTTCAGCGCGCCACGCTCCTTGTAGGCACCGGTCATTTGCAGGTTCTCAAGCTTGAGGAACACCTGGTTGCCTGAGAGCTCGGAAAATGTTTCGGAATGCGAACACGGCGAGAGGAAAAGCGACTCGCGGATGCGGGAGTAAGCCTTTCTTACGTCGTCAACGGTCACCATGGCTGCTGCCGCACCTGCGGACATAGATGTCTTATCCTGAATGCGATGCGCTTAGTCCAGAAGGCTTAAGAGGCTCGCGGGAGATTGTTATAAGTATAAGCGATTCTGGTAGCTGCGACCTAAATGTGCATCTGAGTCAACGTATATACGACGGACCGCATCTACTTTCCCAGACCGTATGAAAGAAGCGTGTCCAAGCGGAGAATGAAAGCTGGCTCGGCGAGCGCGCTCAGGGGACTAAGGAATGGGATCGACACGGCCAGAGTTCCGGTCCATCGTCATATTTGGGGGAGCTGGGTTTATCGGCTCCAACTGGACTGAACGGCTTTTGAAGACTACGGACGCCAAAATACACGTTTTTGACAATCTCTCACGCCAGGGTGCACGGCATAATCTTGAGTATCTGCAGAGGATAGCCGGTAAAACCGGCAGGCTTCAAATCACAGTAGGCGACGTACGCGATGCTTCCATGGTGAGCCGCGTGCTGCGGTACGCCACTGAAATCTATAATTTTGCCGCGCAGGTTGCGGTGACCACCTCACTTGTGGAGCCGCGACTGGACTTCGAGGTGAACCTCGGCGGAACGTTCAATATTCTGGAGGCGGCGCGGCAGCACGGGCAGAATCCCTACCTGCTTTTCACTTCCACCAACAAGGTTTACGGCAGCTCCGCCGACGACCAGGTTATCGCCGAGGATAAGCGCTACGTTTCGCCGGATAGCAAAGGTACGGATGAATCGCAGCCGCTGGATTTCCACTCGCCTTACGGGTGCTCGAAGGGAGCGGCGGACCAGTACGTGCGTGATTACGCCCGCATCTACGGACTGCGCTCGGTGGTTTTCCGTATGTCCTGCATCGCGGGGCCCCGGCAGTTTGGCAGTGAAGACCAGGGATGGGTGGCGCACTTCCTATACTCGGCGTTGGAAGGCAAGCCGCTGACGATTTACGGCGATGGCCGACAAGTGCGCGACGTTCTCTATGTGGAGGACCTGCTGAGAGCTTTTGAAGCCGCTTATGGGAATCGCGAGCGCGCCGCAGGGCAGATCTACAACATCGGCGGCGGCCAGGAAAACACCGTCTCGCTGCTGGAACTGATGGACCACATTGCGGATTTGACCGGTGCCCGCGCGGACTATGACTGGGCCGATGCGCGTGCGGGCGACCAGCTCATCTACGTCAGCAACCACGACAAGTTTTCGCAGCAGACGGGCTGGCAGCCGCAGGTGAATCTGGACGGCATCCTGAAGGGTATTCACCGCTGGTATCGCAATAACCGCGA
>Ga0182012_10007894_pt1 | contig 10571 bp, 9 predicted proteins | sample 612S2SmetaG_FD_120486 | JGI IMG/M metagenome (GOLD analysis project Ga0182012, IMG submission 120486) | Permafrost microbial communities from Stordalen Mire, Sweden - 612S2S metaG | ecosystem: Environmental > Terrestrial > Soil > Wetlands > Permafrost | place: Sweden: Stordalen | collected...
ACCCAGTGGCCCAGTGACGTCCCGGTCCACATCGGCAGTGGCAGCTGGCTGGGAACCGGGGTGGTGGTGCTGCCGGGCACCGAGCTCGGGAGGAACGTGGTGGTGGGTGCCGGAGCCGTGGTCCGGGGCGTGTTCCCCGACCACTGCGTGATCGCCGGGGTGCCGGCCCGCGTGGTCCGCCGTTACGTCCCCGGCTCGGGCTGGGTGCGCGGGGAGTCGGTGTCCGCGGCCGGCGCCGAGGGGACCGGCGTGGCGACCCGTGCGTCGGCGGGTGACTCCCGAGGGTGGCCGGGCCCCGACCCGTTCGCCGCGGGCAGTGGCGCGTCGCCCCCGTCGGGCACCGCGCTGACCGGGGTGCCCGGCCTTCCGAGGCCGTAGCGCCTCACAACCTCTTCGGCCTCCTTGCGCCCCTCGGCGATGAGGGCCTCGGTGGTCGAGAAGTCGTCGAACTCCGTGGTGCCGGTCTCACTCCCGCTGCAGACGATGACCTCGACGCCGGCGGGGAGCTGAGCCATGTCCCGTGCGAACCGCGCGTGGATGGAGATCAACAGGGCGTTGAGCATGGCCTCGACGGGCCGACGGGTGGGCACCGGCGTGTAGCCCGGCGGGGCGCAGAGGAGGACGACGATCCGGGTGGCACCGCTGTCGACGGCCCGTCGCACCGGGACGTTGTCGACCACGGCCCCGTCGATGAAGCGCTCGCCCTCGATCTCGACCGGGGGGAACAGGGTGGGGATGGCCGACGAGGCCAGGACGGCCTCGATGGCCGGTCCGAAGGTGAACCACCGCTCCCGGCCGTCGGTGAGGGACGTGGCCACCACCTCGACCGGGATGACGGCGTCCTCCAGTCGCTCGACGCCGATCCCACCCTCGACCACCTTGCGGAGCCCCTCGTTGGAGTAGACCGAGTCACGTTGGCGCACGTACAACCACGGGCCGTGCAGACGGCCCTGGGGATACACCGAGTCCCGCGTGAGCCCGGTCCAGATGGTGGTCATCCGCTCGACGCCCTCCCGGGTGGGATCGCCGGCGAAGGCCACACCGTTCATCGCTCCGACCGAGCACCCGTAGATGCGGTCGGGGACGAAACCGTGCTCCGTCAGCACCTGGAGCATGCCGATCTGGACGGCCCCGCGGGTGCCCCCGCCGGCCAGGACCAGCGCGGTGATGCCCCGCCGCTCCTCCTCCTCGTCGCCGTCGGTGTCGCCGGCGTCGTGGCCCGGCGGCGTGCCGGTCTGGGTCGCCAACCAGCGGGACCGGGCCACTGTGGCGCGCTGGAACGTGAAGCGGACCACCAGCACCAACAGCACCACCGATGCCACGACGAACAGCGAGAACACCACGGTGAATGCGAGATTGCTGGCCGCGATCGTCATCACGGCCAAGGCTACCGGTGGCGTCAGCACAGGCGGCGGGCACCGTGTGACACCCTCCGGGCACACTGGTCCCATGGTGGTCGTGGACATCGATCGCACCAGTCAGGTGCCACTGCGGGACGGGCTCGGGGCCGAGCCCGGGGCCGGGCCCGGTCCGACGCCGCCTGCCATCCCCACCCCTCGCCAGGTGTCACCGGCCCGGCGCCAGGACCGGTGGCACCCCTTGTCCGGCCCCGAACTGTTGAACCGGCTCCGGGTGACCGGCCGTCGACGTCCACCCGCCGATCCCGAATTGGCCCAGCGCCTCCGGTCCGCTCTGGACCACGGGCTCCTTCCCCCGGATGCTGCTCCGCTCCCGGCTCCCGGGGCGCCGCTGGTGGTGACCAAGGACCGGCTGACCCGGGCGCTGGCGTGCGAACTCCATGCCGAGCCGAGCGGCTTCGGGGACCGGACCCCGACCACGGCCCTGGCCTGTGGTGCGCTGGTCAGCGCGCTCTTCCGTCAGCTCGTCACCGTGGGCGCTCTCGGCGATCCCATGGCCGACGGGCTGGCCGCCCTCGCCACCGACGGACGCCAGCGGGCACTGGTCGACTGGATCGGGGGGCTGGCGTCCGCCGAACGGCGCGAGTTGGAGGCCGAGGTGGTGCGCCAGGCCCGGGGCCTCGAATGCCGATGGCCGACACTGGATGCGTCGTGGCTGCCCCGCACGCAGGAGGTCCTGCGGGCCAGGGTGGCTGAAGGGACGGTCGAGCTGTCGGCCCGTGTCGACCTGGCCATCGGGCGCCCGGCCGTGGACGAGGCATCGGTGGCCCTCCTCGAGGCCACGTCGGGGTCGCGCTGCCGCCAGCACCGGGCCGACCTCCACTTCTACGCACTGGTGGAGACCCTGAGGAGCGGGGTCCCGCCCTTTGTGGTCGCGACCTACTACACCCGGACGGGCGAGCTGGACGTGGAGCCGGTCACCGAGGAGCTCCTGTCGGCGGCGGCCCGCCGGACGGTGGTCGGGATCCGCAGCATCAGCGAGCTCGAGCGGGGGACGGCGGTCCGTCCCCCGGGGGGACTGTGTGTCCGCTGCACACCCCTTCCGGGGTGGGGACTCGGGCACCCGCCGGTCGGCGGCGGCGCGACCGGGCGTCGGGACGGCGAGCTCGACCTGGGGGCGGCATGAGCGCCATCGACCGGACCATGCACGGGCTGCTGGCGCCCCCCCGCGTACTCGAGGACGCGGACCGGCTGGCGGTGCGCACGCTCCTCGTCGCCGGCCTGTCCCCGCTGGCCGAGCAGCTGCCCGTCGGGGCGCAGGCCGTGGTGTCGCTCCCCGCCCTGCGCAGGATGGGCACCGGTGCGGACCCACTGCTCGAGGAGCCTTTCACGTGGAAGCCGGCCTACGTGCGTCGCTCGCTCGGGCTGGCCGTGGTCCAGGCCTGTGCCACCGGGCACTTCCGTGCGCCGGCACAGGCCGTGGCCCCGGTCGCCGACGCCGCGGTGGAGGAGTGGTCCCGGACGGGCTGGCGGACGTTCCACTGGGAGCCCTGGCTGGCGGGACTGGCTCCGGGTGCCCGGGCCGTCGTGCTCGCCGACGCCCTCACCTGGGCCACCGCGCTGTGGTCGGCGCTCGACTGGGGCGCCATGCCCGGGGCCACCCAGATCGGTGGCCTGGATGACCAGTGGGTATGCCCGGCGACCCGAACCCTACGGCTGAGGGCCCGGTCCGAGCTGCGCGTCCCGTTGTCGGGGTCTCCGGGGGACGCGCACCCGGGCGGCCCGTCGGCGCTCGTCTCGGTGTCCTCGGGCTGCCCCGGCCCGGGCTGGTCCGAGGAGCTGGCCTATCTGGCCCTGGTGGCCGGGCTCCGGTCCCCCAGCCGCCCGGTCCCGTCCCGGGTCCTCGGGCTGTGGCCCGACGCCGGGTTCCGGGGCTTCGTCGAGATCGACCGTCCGGTGCTCGAGGGGACGGTCGAGCGTGTGGTGGCCACCGCAGCAGGCCTGGTGCAGGCACGCACCACCCGTCCCGGCCCCGGGGGCGCGGACGTCGACGCCGCCGCACCTCCCTCCTCGCTCGCCGCCGCCTGAGCCCTCCCTCCCTCGCTCCCTCCCTCTCTGCCGGCCTCCCTCCCGAGCGGACGGTGCTCCGACGGCGGGCGCCACGCCCCACTCACAACAGGGACTTGGCCGCCTGGGTGTCGGGCTTGCCGGCCGCCGTCAGTGGGATGGCCGCAACCGACACCATCTGCCGGGGGATCTTGTAGCCGGCGATGTGGGACCGGCAGTGGTCCTGGAGGTCCTCCAGCGACGGTGCCGGACGGTCCCGCCGGGGCTGGACGACCACGGCCACCCGCTCGCCGAAGCGCTCGTCGGGCAAGCCGACCACGATGGCATCGAACACGTCGGGGTGGGACTTCACGGCCGCCTCCACCTCCTCGGGGAAGATCTTCTCGCCGCCCGAGTTGATGGAGGCCGAGCCCCGCCCGAGGATGACGATGGTGCCGTCGGCGTCCACGGTGGCCAGGTCGCCCGGCACCGACCACCGCACTCCGTCGGCGTCGACGGGGAACGTGGAGGCCGTCTTGGCCGGGTCCTTGTAGTACCCGATGGGGATCCGACCGGTCCGGGCCAGGCGCCCGGTCCTCCCGTCGCCGGGTGTGAGTGGGACCAGGTCGTCGTCGAGCACGCTGGTGTCGGCACCCATCACGAAACGCGGCCCGCCGGCGGCATCCTCCACCGCACCCTGGGCCCCGCTCTCACTCGAGCCGAACCGGTCCATGATGATCACGTTCGGGAGCAGCGTCTGCAGCTCGTGCTTCACCGCCGCCGACAGCATGGCGCCACCTGACCCCACCACGACCAGGGTGGACGTGTCGTAGGTGCCCGGTTCGGCCGAGGCCAGCGCCTCGGCCAACGGCCGGGCCATGGCGTCGCCGACTAATCCGATCGACACCACACCCTCCTCGCCGATGATGCGCCACAGCCGGTCCGGGTCGTAGCGGTGCTCGGTGTAGAGCACGGTCGTCGCCCCCATCATGAAGGCGTTCCACATGACCCACTGGGCGTTGCCGTGCATCAGCGGGCCGACCACCAGCATCACTACCCGGGCTGCGTCGTCGGGGTTGATCCGTCCGGCCAGCTCGTCGGCGGTACGGATGGGCTCGGCACCCCAGCCTCCGCCACCCATGGCGGCGAAGAAGATGTCCTCCTGGCGCCAGAGCACCCCCTTGGGCATGCCCGTGGTCCCCCCGGTGTAGAGCACGTAGATGTCGTCGGCGGACCGCGGCCCGAAGTCCCGGTCGGCCGAGGCGGCCGACAGCGCCGCCTCGTAGTCCTGGGCCCCGAGCTCGACCGCTCCCGCCTGCCCGGCCGACCCGGCCACGTCCCCCATGACGAGCAAACCGAGGTCCCGGTCCCCGCCGCCGGCCAGTGACTCGGCCACCAGGGGGGCGAGGTCCCGCTCGAAGACCAGGGCCCGGAGGTCGGCGTTGTCGATCACATAGGTGAGCTCGGGAGCCACGTAGCGGAAGTTGAGATTGACCGGGACGGTCCGGGCCTTGTAGCAGCCGACCATGGCCTCGACCCACTCAACGCGGTTGCGGGCCAGGATCCCGACGTGAGCGCCGAGCGGGACACCACTGGCGGTGAGGTGGTGGGCGAACCGGTTGGCCCGCCGGTCGAGCTGGCGGTAGGTCAGGCGGGCCGCTCCGGCCACCAGGGCCAGGCGGTCGGGAACCGTGTCCACGACGATCTCGAACAAGTCGGCCAGGTTGAACTCCCTGGTGTCCATGGCACCCCTCCATCGTGTCTGTTCGCTCGTACCCCGGTCGTGGCCCGTCGGCTCCGTCGGCATCCCTCGCCACCCGCTCGGGCCGGGCCGGCCCGCCGGTGTCGATGCCTCCGGGTGGTCGCCGGACGACCCCACCCCTAGCATGCTGCTGTTCGCCGGGTGGATGGGGAGCACGTCCTGCCGTCCGGTCGGCGTGCCCGGCATCCTGCCACGGCGGCGGGGTGACCGGTCGGCCCGCGCCACGACCAGGCCGCAACGAGCGCAACGAAGGGGAGTGAAGGGTGAGCAAGGCAATGGACACCGCAGGGGGCATCGCCGGCCTGTCGGCACTGGTGACCGGTGGGGGCAGCGGCATCGGACTCGGGACGGCCACCCGGCTCGTCCGCGACGGGGCCCACGTCACCATCTGCGGCCGCACCGAGGACCGCCTGCGCAACGCCGTGGAGGTGCTGGAGGCCGTCGCCGCGTCGACACCGCCCGGGGGTGAGCCGGGGACGGCCGCCTACGTGGTGGCCGATGTCACGATCGAGGAGCAGGTCGAGGCGGCGGTGGCCGCCGCGGCGGCGGAACGGGGCCGGCTCGACATCCTGTTCGCCAATGCCGGGGGTGCCATGCACATGGGACCCATCATCGGAGCCGAGCTCGACCAGGTGCGGGCCACCGTCGACCTCAACCTCATCGGCACGTTCCTGTGCATCAAGCACGCCGCGCCGCTGATGGGCGCCGGCGTGGGCAAAGGGGTCGATGGCGGGGTGGCTCCCGGTGGCTCCATCATCGGCATGTCGTCGGGAGCCGGCGCCTTCCCCCACCGGTATCTCTGGGCCTACGGCTCGGCCAAGGCCGGGATCGACATGCTCTGCAAGTACGCCGCCGAGGAGCTCGGAGCCACCGGCGTGCGCGTCAACTCGGTCCAGCCCGGCATCGTGGACGACGAGCTGATGGAGGCCATCACGGCCGGTGGGCCACTGCTCGACGACTACCTGGCCGAAATGCCCATCAGCCGGCTGGGGACGGTGGAGGACATCGCCTCCGCCGTCCGCTTCCTGGCCGGGCCGGAGTCGGGGTGGATCAGCGGGGAGAACCTGTCGGTCGACGGCGGCCACCACCTCCGCCGCGGCGCCAACTACGGGTTGCTCTTCGGCGAGTAGGCCGCGGCCGCCCGCCGGTGTCCGCCGCGGTCCACGTCGATAGGGTGGTCGGGTGGACCTACCCGAGCCCAATGCTCCGGCGCCGGCTCCGGCCGGTGGTCGGCTGACCGGGTTCGAGGCGGCCAAGGTCCACATCACCCTGGTCCTGGTCCTCGCCCTGTGCATCTCCGCCTTCCTGTTCGAGGTGAGGCGGGCCCTGGGCGGGAACGAGTTGAGCTGGGCCTACGTCTTCGAGTGGCCCATGTTCGCCCTGTTCGCGCTGTACATGTGGTGGACCACCCTGCACGGGGGCCGGAAGAAGAAGAGCGCCACGGCCCTGGCCACGCCCAAAGTGGTCGCACCCGAGCACGTTGAGATGCTCAAGAACTGGCAGGCCCACCAGCGCTCCCTGGCCACTGCCGAGGCCGAGGCCCAGCGGGCCACCGCCGAGGCCCAGGGGGCCGATCCCGAGGCCGGGCGCAGGCCCTGAACGCCCGTCGGCCCGACGATGGGCCCGGCGGGGTGGCACCTACACTCGTCCCGGATGACTCTCCGGACCGCGCCGAGCCCCAACTCCGATTGCCGCACCGATCGTCGGCGCACCTCCTGCCCGCAGGGAGCGCAGCCGCAGGCCGGCGGGCCCCTCGGGAGAGCGTGAACGCGTCGTGACCATCGTCTCTGCCTTCCGCTCCTCGCTCGACCGGCAGCTGCTGGCCATCCTGGTGGTGGCCGCCGTCCTGGCGGTGGCCTGGAACGTCATCCGCACCGTGCACTACCGCCGGGCGGCCGCGTCGGGGGCCACCACGGCCACGGCCGTCGACCCGTGGCCCTACCGGGAGCCACTGGCCCGCCGGGTCCTCCGGATCTCCTTCGGGCTCCTCTGGCTGTTGGACGGCCTCTTGCAGATCCAGTCGGGCATGCCGCTCGGGCTCCCGGGCCAGGTCCTGACGCCGGCTGCCGCCTCGTCGCCCGGATGGGTGCAGCACCTCGTCAACGCCGGGGCCACGGTGTGGTCCGACCACCCGGTCACCGCAGCGGCGGCCACGGTGTGGATCCAGCTGGGGATCGGGCTGTTCCTCCTGGTGGCCCCGAGGGGGTACTGGTCCCGTGCCGCAGGCGGTGTGAGCGCCGGGTGGGGACTGGTGGTCTGGATGTTCGGCGAGGCCTTCGGCGGAATCTTCGGCCACGGGAGCAGCTGGCTGCTGGGATCCCCCGGCGCCTCGGTCTTCTACCTCGCGGCCGGCGTCCTGATTGCCCTGCCCGACACGGCGTGGGAGACGGCCCGGCTGGGCAAGGGCCTGCTCCGGGCCATGGGCGTGTTCTTTGTGGGGATGGGGATCCTGCAGGCCTGGCCCGGACGAGGCTCCTGGGCCGGCCAGTCCAGCCCCTCGGCGACCCCGGGGACCCTGACCGTGGCCCTGAGGCAGGCGGCCAAGGTGTCCCAGCCGTCGGTCTTCTCGTCGTGGATCCGTTCTTTCGCCTCGTTCCAGGCCGGTCACGGCTGGCTGGTCAACCTGGTGTTCGTGCTCCTGCTCATCGGGGTGGGCGCCTGCTTCCTCAGCGGGAACCTCCGGCTGCTCCGTATCGGTGTCGTCGCCGGGACCGTGCTGTGCCTGGCCGACTGGGTCCTGGTGCAGGACTTCGGGTTCTTCGGTGGCGTGGGCACCGACCCCAACTCCATGATCCCGATGGCGCTGGTGTTCAGCGCCGGCTACCTGGCCACCGTGCGCCTCCCGGTCCGGGCGGACGGTTCGGTACCTACCGTCCCCTCGGAGAGCCGGCCCGGGGCGTGGGACCGTCTCACCCCGGCCTACCTGGCGCGCTCCCTCCTGGCCGTCGGCGCCGTGGTCATCGTCCTGATCGGGGCAGCCCCCATGGCCCGGGCCGCTACCAACCCCAACGCCGACCCCATCGTCATCGAGGCCGACGACGGGACGCCCGACTACGTCAATCTGCCCGCGGCGCCGTTCACCCTCACCAACCAGCACGGCGACCCGGTCTCGCTGGCCTCGCTGCGCGGCCGGACGGTCGTGCTCACGTTCCTCGATCCCGTCTGCACAACGGACTGTCCGGTGATCGCCCGCGAGCTCGAGCTCACCGACCAGGTGCTCGGGAACCAGGCGGCCGGCGTGGACCTGGTGGCCGTGGTGGACAACCCCCTGTACACCACGACGTCGGCGACCACGACCTTCGATGCCCAAGAGGGCCTGGACCAGCTGGGCAACTGGACCTACCTGACCGGATCGGTCAGCCAGCTCCAACGGGTATGGGACGACTACGGGGTCCTGACCGAGGTGAGCCCGGGCGGCGCCATGGTCGACCACTCGGACATCCTCTACATCATCGACAAGCAGGGACACACGCGGGAGATCATCAACTCCGATCCCGCGGCCGGCAGCTCGTCGAGCATGTCGTCGTTCTCGACGCTGCTCGCCCAGCAGGTCCAGCACTACCTGCACTCGTGACCGGTCGTCCTGCCCGCCGTCGCAGACGCCGGCCAACCCAGAGGGTCCGGCGCACCCTCGGCCTGGTGGGGGCCGGCACGCTGGCGGCCGCAGTCCTGGCCGCCTGCACCTCGTCGGCCACCGTGCCGGCTGCTCCCGACGCGGGTCCGGCTGTCTCGATCCCCCTGACCAGTGGCTCGGCCTCCGGTGGTGCCGGGTGGGCCACACTGGCCATGGGCCACCTCGACCAACCGCTCAACACGTTCTGGGAGCTGTTCCGCCTATCGCCGGACTCGTCGACCTGGCAGCTGGAGACCCCCCGCGGCGTGGCCAGCAACGGCGGACTGGTGACCTCGGTGTCGGCGTCGGGCGCGGTGCTGGTCGGGTTCGTCGCCTCCCAGTTCCTCCGCTTCTCGCCGCTGGCGCTGAGCGCGGACGGCGGGCGGACGTGGCAGACCAGCGTGCTGCAGTGGGCGCTGGCCTCGGTGCCGGACTCGTTGGCCCTCTCGGGCCCGGGCGGTGCGCTCGCACTGCTGCGCAGCGGCCAGGCCGTCCCCCTCCTCGGCGGCACCAGCGGGGGGGTGGTGCGGGCGTCGGCCGGCCTGAGTACCTGGTCGGCCCTGGTGTCGACCGGAGCGTTGGCCGCCGAGTCAGCGGCGGCCCCGTGCCATCTCAGAGCCATCACCGCGGTGGCCTACCGGCCCGGGTCGTCGCGGCCCGTGGTCGGGGCCCGGTGCGCCGGGACGGACCGGGTGGGGATCTTCGGACAGCAGGGAGGTGGTTGGGTATCGCTCGGGCCTGTGGTGGCCGGGTCGTCCGGGACCGAGGTGGTCCGCCTGGACGACACCGCCGCCGGCCTCTCGGTCCTGGTCCGCGCCGGGTCGGGGACCTCCGCCCGCGTCGTGGCCCTGTGGGGGAGCGGGGCCCCGGGCACGGCCTGGGCCACATCGCCGGCGCTCCCGTTGGCCGGCACCACGCTCCGGTCCACCGCGACCACGCCGACGGGGGGATATGTCATCCTCGGCTCCGCCAGGACCGGGTCAGGCCGACGCTCGGCCGCCACGATCGAGCCGACGTCCCGCTCCTGGCGCCGGCTCGATCCACCGCCGGCGGGTACGGCGTCGGTCGTCTCGACGCCGTCGGGGGGTTTCGACACCCTCGATCCCAACCAGTCCACGCTGCTGGTGGACTCGTTGACCGCCCGTGGCTGGGTCCGCACCCAATCGCTGGCGGTGCCGGTCCCCTACGGATCGTCGGGTTGAGTGTGAGCACCTCGGGCGCGCGCCGTCGGGTGGCACGGCGTCCGCTCGGGCTACCGTGGCCGTCGTCACCGTCGCGGACGGGGCCGGCGCGGTCCCGTCCGGGCGGCTAGAGGAGCCGGCCCGTGCACTACATCACCCAGAACTGGTCGTTCGACCCCTTCCTGGTGGTGGTGGCCGTGGTGGTGGTGGCTCACGAGGTCGGACTGGCCCGGCTCCGTGCCCGCTCGGTTCCCGCCCACACCCGGAGGCGACGGCGGTACTCGCTGGCCTTCTACGGCGGGCTGGCCGTGCTCCTCGTCGCCGTCGACTCGCCCATCGACTTCTGGGGGTACGACTACTTCTTCGTGCACATGGCCGAGCACCTGCTGGTGGCGTTCTACGCCCCGATCCTCATCGTCCTCGGCGCCGCCGTCTTTCTTCACGAGCGACTCAACTGGCAGGGCTGGGCCGGCGTCGGCCTCACCTGCCTCGGCGTCGTTCTCGTCTCCGCCAGCTAAGAGAAATTTTCTCTCCACAATCCGTCATCCTGAGCGGAGCGAGCGAAGGTACTTCTTCCCGCACGGGTAAGCCCGGGCCGCAGTCGAATCTTG
>Ga0182012_10007895_pt1 | contig 10571 bp, 10 predicted proteins | sample 612S2SmetaG_FD_120486 | JGI IMG/M metagenome (GOLD analysis project Ga0182012, IMG submission 120486) | Permafrost microbial communities from Stordalen Mire, Sweden - 612S2S metaG | ecosystem: Environmental > Terrestrial > Soil > Wetlands > Permafrost | place: Sweden: Stordalen | collected...
CGACATGCTCGACAACATCGTCGCCAACGGATCGAGTATGAAACCGGGCTCGACGCCGACGAAGTAGACGGTTGAATTCCCCTTGGCGCAAGCGGCATTCAACTTGTCGACGAGTTGGAGGCCGGAAGTCAATACACTGCAATGCATTTCACCGAGTCACTGATGCTGGCCGGGCTCAAGCCGTCGATTGGCAGTGTCGGGGACGCTTTGGACAACGGGCCTGGCGGAAACCACAATTGGGCTGGACGCCCGCCCACCGGAGCCGAGGCCGAGGATTACGCGCGCGTCCGCGCCAGCAACGGGGGTGAGCGGTGAGGACTGCAACGACGGCTATCACTCTGGGGTTGCCCGGGATAACCGCCACAATCGACACCAACACCTAGTCGAGGAACTGGGCGGGCTGTCAGCCGTGTTCGGTGCGGCAACCGGGGCGGAACGCGCTCAGGTGTACGCAAGCCTAGGTTTGCGTCTTGACTACGATCCCTACCTGCGGCGAGTCCAGGCAACGGTCGACTTGAGTCGTGTCGCCGGATGTGTCCGAGGGGGGACTTGAACCCCCACGCCCATTAGTAGGGCACTAGCACCTCAAGCTAGCGCGTCTGCCATTCCGCCACTCGGACAAAACCAAACCGCATAGGTTGGCAGCTAAGGCTATCGGATTGGCCCGCAGGGACCCAATCCAGCTCGGCGACGATGCGGCCCGAGGTGGGGCCTGGCAGTGGTAGGAAAGGTGACTGTGACAGTTGACACCGAAGTTCCCAGTAACCCGAGCGACGATGTGGCCGAGGTTGTCAGCAGGTTGATCCGATTCGACACCACCAACACCGGTGAATTCGAGACCACGCAGGGCGAGGCCGAATGCGCCCACTGGATAGCCGACCAGCTCGCAGAGGTTGGCTACCAGCCTGAGTACGTCGAATCCGGTGCTCCTGGTCGAGGCAATGTGTTCGCCCGCATCAAGGGCGCGGACAGTTCCCGCGGCGCCCTGCTCATCCATGGGCATCTCGACGTAGTGCCGGCTGAACCGGCCGAATGGAGTGTGCACCCGTTTTCGGGCGCGGTTGCAGACGGCTATGTCTGGGGCCGCGGCGCGGTCGATATGAAGGACATGGTCGGCATGACGATCGTGGTCGCCCGGCAGCTGAAGCGGGCCGGTATCGTGCCGCCTCGCGACCTGGTGTTCGGCTTCGTTGCCGACGAAGAACACGGCGGCACCTACGGCTCGCAGTGGTTAGTCGACAATCGGCCCGATCTTTTCGAAGGCGTGACCGAGGCGATCGGCGAAGTCGGCGGCTTTTCGTTGACGGTGCCTCGCCCCGATGGCGGCGTGCGCCGGCTGTATCTGATCGAGACGGCCGAGAAAGGGATGCAGTGGATGCGGCTGACCGCCCGGGGCCAGGCGGGCCACGGCTCGATGGTGCACGACCAGAACGCGGTCACAGCCGTCGCCGAGGCTGTCGCCCGGCTGGGCCGGCACCAGTTTCCGTTCGTGCTGACCGACACCGTCGCCCAGTTCCTGGCTGCAGTCGGTGAGGAGACCGGCCTGACGTTCGACACCGGGTCGGCCGACTTGGCGGGGGCGATCGAGAAACTTGGCCCGATGGCTCGAATGCTGAAGGCCGTGTTGCACGACACCGCAAACCCGACCATGCTCAAGGCCGGGTACAAGGCCAATGTCATCCCGGCGACGGCGGAGGCTGTGGTGGACTGCCGAATCCTTCCGGGTCGTAGGGCGGCGTTCGAGGCCGAGGTAGATGAACTGATCGGGTCGGATGTGACCCGGGAGTGGATCAAGGACTTTCCACCGTATGAGACCAGCTTCGACGGTGACCTCGTTGATGCCATGAACGCCGCGGTCCTGGCGTTTGACCCGGACGGCCGGACGGTGCCGTACATGCTTTCCGGTGGCACTGACGCGAAAGCCTTCGCGCGCCTGGGTATTCGGTGCTTCGGCTTCAGTCCGTTGCGATTGCCGCCGGAATTGGATTTCGCTTCGCTGTTCCACGGCATTGATGAGCGGGTACCCATCGATGCGCTGAGGTTCGGCACCGACGTGCTGGCCCACTTCCTGACACACTGCTAATCCGAAATAAGAGCCATTCCGAGATTCGCCGAGAGGACTGCCCATGAGCTTGCCATCCGACCCGTATGACCTGCTGCCCAAGCTGCCGACGTTCAGCCTGACCTCAGATTCGATCACCGACGGCCAACCGCTCGGTACGCCGCAGATCAGCGGGATCCTGGGCGCCGGCGGCGAAGACGTCAGCCCGCAGCTGAGCTGGTCGGGATTCCCCACGGAAACCCGCAGCTTCGCGGTCACCGTCTACGACCCCGACGCCCCGACGCTGTCCGGGTTCTGGCACTGGGCCGTGGCCAACCTGCCGGCTGAGGTCACCGAGTTGCCTGACGATGCCGGGGACGGCCGTGAGCTGCCAGGCAGCGCGCTGCAGCTGGTCAACGACGCCGGAATGCGTCGCTACGTCGGCGCCGCGCCGCCTCCTGGCCACGGGGTGCACCGGTACTACGTCGCGGTGCACGCCGTGGACGTCGACAAGCTCGATCTCAGCGAGGATGCCAGTCCGGCGTTTCTGGGATTCAACTTGTTCCAGCACGCCATCGCGCGGGCGGTCATCCACGGCACCTATGAACAGAGGTAAGCCAGGGCGCGCTTTTCCCGCGGCGCCTTGCGTCCTGCGCTGTCCTGGACTCGCTGCGCAGCGCCCTGCAGGGTGACTGAGATCCATCACACGAACCGCGTCGACGTCGGCTCCGAATAAAGGTCGTGCAACCCCGCGCGTGCGTGCTGGTCCTGCCGGGCGGCAAGGTGCGCAGCGACCAGGCTTCTCGATGGTGGCAGTTGGCCAACGTCCGGATGATGTTCGTCGCCCGAGCACTGCGGCGCCGGCTGGGTCCCGACGTCGACGTGCGACGCGTGCAGTACCGACGTCGTGGGTGGAATAGCCCGGGTTTGGATGCGATGGCCGACGCCACGGACGTGCTCGAGGAGATACGGCAGCGGGTTGAGCCGAAAAACATTGTTTTGGTGGGGCATTCGATGGGTGGCCGGGTCGCGGCACACCTGTGCGCCGGTGCCGACATCGGCGCGGTGGTGGCGCTGGCGCCGTGGTGGGAGAGCGGCGACGCCGATCTCATCCCTGGCACCACCCGGTTGCTGGTCGTGCACGGCACCGCGGATACCTGGACTGACCCGGGCAGTTCACGCGCCCAGACTCTGCGGGCCGGCCGGCGCGGGCTGGATGCCCGGTGGGTGGGCATCGACGGCGCGGGCCATTACATGCTGCGGCGGCGCAGTGAATGGCATAACCGCACTGCGGATTTCGTCGCCGACCATCTTCAGCGCTAGGAGGGGGAAATCGCCGAGGCGATCTGTTCGGGGATGTAGTTCAGCAGCTCGGGAAGCAGACCTCCGAACTGGGTTCCGCCGAACGTGACATTGGTGAGCGGGACAGGGTCGAGTGCGGAGACGTCCACCGTCGCCGTGATCTGTTGCGGCGGAGTGAGAATCCCGTCGAAGGGCAAGTGGACCACGACGGGTGTATTGGGACCGACGTTTATAGCGGGCAGAGGGGGCATAGCGGGGATGTCCACTGTCTCGGTCACCGGTATCGTCACGTCGACGATGGTTTGCCCGTTGAGGAAGCCGTTCAGGGTGTAGGCAGGGATATCGGCGAGTGCGCCGATCGCCGCCACACCATTGCCGGTCTGCACTGCCGCGCCGAACACCGTTGCGCCGGTTGCGAGCCCGTCCAGTGCGGCGATCGGCGGACCGATGACCGCAAAGCCCAACGGCAGCGCGGACGTACTGATCGCGTTGACGAAGTTCTGCGCGATCTGTTGAGGGATGGAGCCGGGGGGCAGCAGGTTGACGAGGCTCTGCGACTGGTCTGCAGCGATAGAGGCGATGGGGAGTAGGTCCCCGGCCGGGCCCTGCACCTTGACATCCGACAAGTTGCTGATGTCGACTCCGCTCAGCAGCAGATTCACCACGGCGCGTGGGATGTCTTGCACCGCGCCGTGGAAGTCGCCGGTCATCAACGCTTGGCCTGTCATCCCTAGGTCGTACTCGAAGACGGGCAGTGTCGTCTGCAGGTCCGCGCCGAAGCGTTGTAGCGCCGCAGCGGTCATCTGGTTGTAAGTGTTCTGCTGATTGATGAACGCCTGAATCGACGGCACAAAAGTCTGGGCGCCTCGGATGCCGAGTTGTATGTTGGCCGGCACGTTCGCCAATGTGTTGGGGAAGTTCTGAAGGGCATTTGCGACGCCCGCGCCCACGGTATTCGCGTAGCCATTCTGGTTGATGATGACCTGCTGCAGGATCGGGAACGGGTCAGCGGCAAACTTGCTGAAGATGGTTTGCAGATTGGCGCCGGTGTTGGCGAACAGCATCTGCCACGGTTGCCCGGCCGCGGAAGCGGTCGCGCCGGCCGCGTACAGCTCCGGCAGCAGCGAGACCTCGAATCCGCTCACTTCGAAAGACAGGGCGGCACCGATTTGTTGGCGGACGCCTCCGAGAATCGGGCCCAAGTTCCCGCCGCCGAGAACCGGGCCCAATCCGCCGAGAATTCCGCCGCCGGTCCCGCCGCCCAGAATCGGGCCCAAGCCGCCGAGAATGGGGTCCGTGGCCGCGGCGACGCCTGAGCTGTTGGCGATCTCGGTTTCGAGGTATGCCGCCGCGCCGTCGTTCAACAAGCTCACAAATTGGTTGTGAAACGCCGCGGCTTGAGCGCTCAACGCTTGGAATCGCTGGCCGAACGTGCCGAACAGCTGTGAGAGCGCGATCGACACTTCATCGGCGCCCGCGGCCGCGACGCCGGTCGTGTGGACCGCCGCCGCCGCAGTGGCCTCCTCAATTGTGCAAGCGTTTCCAGCCAAATTCCTGGCCGCGGCCGTCACTATGTCCGGCGCGGCTATCACAAACGACACGACGATGCCCCCTCGGCTACCCTCGACCGAAATACGTGAACCATGTTCTCAAATGACCGGAAAACAGTGCTCGGAATCCGGTGTTTGTTTGCTACGTCACAACGTCTGGCGGTGATGCGGTCAGGGTGTGATCGCCTTGGCGATTGCTTCGGGGATGGTGTTCACCAGCGTCGGGAACTGACCCCCGAATTCCGTGCCGCCGAGGGTTGCGTTGATGGGAACAGTTATACCGAGGGCATCCAGCGGAATTGTCACCGTGAGGGGCTGCGGCGGAGTGAGAAGCCCGTCGAACGGCACGTGGGCTGTGGCCGGCAGGGTGACTCCGTCCACGGTTACCGGCAGCGGCAGATCCACGAGGAGTTGGCCGTTGAGCATGCCGTTCAACGCATAGGCAGGCATATCGCCGATTGCGTTCAACATTCCTAAGACGTTGCCGGTTTGCGCCGCCGCACCGAATGCCGTTGCGCCCTGTGCTATCCCATTCAGCGTGGCGAACGGCGAACCCAATATCGCGAATGCGAGCTGCAACGGCAATCCGAAGACGGCGGTGCCGGTGAGGGTTCCGCCGGCCACACCTATGTTCAACGTGAAGTTCGCCGTGACGCCTGCGTTCGTGATTGCACCGATCGCATTGGCGAAGTTGCCCAGCATCTGTCCCGGGATGGAGGAGAAGGGGACCAGGCTGGCCAGACCCTGCCCCTGCTGTCCGATGGCCGTCAGGATGGGAAGCAGGGCTCCCGCGGGGCCGTCTATCCCGATCGGTCCCGCGATACCGATATCGGCTGTGGGCGGCAGTGGTAATAGATGGGCACCGGGAGTGATCGCCAAGTGGCTGGTGTCGAATCCGGTGATGAAGAGATCCAGCGGGGCGTGAGCCGCGTCCTGCACCGCGGCGTAGTAGTTGCCCGTTTGGATCGCCGCAACGGCCTGCGTAATGTCGTTGTTCGCGGTGGGCAGTGTTTGCTGGATGTCCGAGCCGGCGTTGTCGAGCGACGTGCCGACCGTCCCCCAGAAGCTGCTTGTGCCGTTGACGAATGTCTGTCCCAGGGCCGACGGGTTGAAGGTCGAAGCGCCCTGGAGGATGAGCTGGATGTTCTCCGGCACGTTCGCCGGGAAGTCCTGCAGGTCGAGTGCGACCCCACTGAAGAAGGTGTGCGCGTAACCGCTCTGGTTGACGGCGATCTGGTTCAGGATCGGGAACGGATAGTCCATGAACTGAGAGCCGATGAGGTTCAGATTCGTGAGGGTGTTTTCGATGAGAACTTGATAAGGGTTGGGGTAGGCCCCCGCAGGACCGGATGGCGCTGGCGCGAACAATCCCGGTAGCACGGAACTCAGCAGGGGTTGAAGACCCTGCAGAGTGGGGACGTCCTGGAAGAGCCCGGTGATGGCTCCGAGCAGGTTGGACGGCGTCAGACCGTTGGCCAGCTCGCCGGACAGGAAGTTGCCCAAGTCCAGTCCGATGCCGTTGAGGGTGGGGCCCAGCAGGGCAAAGGGCCCGGAGGTCAGGCTTATGCCAGGGGTCAAGTTGCCGAAGTTTATCGGCCCGGTCAAGTCGGTGAGGAATGACACAAAGGGATTCGGGTTCAATAGCGAGCTGATGCCGCCGAGGAGCCCGCCCCCTGTCCCGCCGCCGAGCAGGCCTCCCAAGCCGCCGAGCAGCCCACCCCCCGACCCGCCGCCCAGAAGCCCGCCGAGAATAGGGGCTGAGCTGGCCGCGGCGGCATTGTCGAGCTCGGCGCTGACATATGCTGTCGCCCCGCCGTTCAACAGGCTCACGAACTCGCTGTGATACGCCGCAGCCTGAGCGCTGAGCGTTTGGAATTGCTGCCCGTACGTGCCGAACGCCTCGGAAACGGCGAGCGACACTTCATCGGCAGCAGCAGCGATGATGGCGGTCGTGCGAACCGCCGCCGCCGAATTGGCCTCTTCGAGCGCCGAACCGATACCCGCCAAATTCCCGGCGGCGGCGGTCACCAGCTCCGGCGCAGCAAACAACAACGACATGAATCGTCCCCCTTCGAGACTTGCCAGCCCGCGCCCCGATCGCGTGACCTTCCTCACATATGACGCGAACGTAACGCGGTTTATACCCCAAACGCAATTGTGATAATCGGATTATTTCGGGGAATTTCCGCGGGTCGATTCGGCGCTGCCGCAACTATCCGGGCGCGCCGCCCGGTCCATTTGCGGCGGACCCGACGGCGTCGCTGAGTGAGGCGAACCCGCCGTCGTGCAGCCGGCGGGCAATGCCGTCGTGAATGCCCTTGGCCCACAAGCCCCCGCCGTAGACGAAGCCCGTATAGCCCTGCAGCAGTGAGGCGCCCGCTGTGATGCGTTCCCACGCGTCGTCGGCGGTCTCGATGCCCCCAACACTGATCAGCGCCAACCGATCTCCGACCCGCCCGTAGAGCCGGCGCAGTACCTCGGTGGCGCGGCGCGCCACCGGTGGCCCCGAGATGCCGCCGGCACCCAGCTCGTCAACACCCGGTGTGAGCAGCCCGTCACGGGACACGGTGGTATTGGTGGCGACAATGCCGGCCAGGCCCAATTCAATCGCGAGGTCGGCGATGTCGTCGATATCGGAATCGGAAACATCCGGCGCGATCTTCACCAGCACTGGCGTGCTCAGGGACTCGGCGAGGACGCCCGACAAGATGGGCCGCAGCGCCTCGATCGCCTGTAAATCGCGCAGCCCTGGTGTGTTCGGCGAACTGACGTTCACCACCAGATACGACGCCAGCGGGCCGACCAGCCGAGCGCTGGCCCGGTAGTCATCGACGGCATCGGCGATCGGGGTCGCCTTTGTCTTGCCGATGTTCACCCCGATCGGTACCTGCGGGCTATGCCGGGCAAGCTGGACCGCCAGCGCGCCGGCGCCGTGGTTGTTGAACCCCATCCGGTTCAGCAGGGCGCGGTCGGCGGCCAGCCGGAACATCCGCGGCGCCGGGTTGCCGGGCTGCGGGTGCGCGGTGACGGTCCCAACCTCGGCGTACCCGAAACCCAGCGCCTCCCAGGTAAGCAATCCGATGCCGTCCTTGTCGAACCCGGCGGCCAGCCCCAGTGGCCCGGGAAAATGCACCCCGAAAACCGTGCTGGCCAGCACCGGATCAGCCGGGCCGAGCAGTCGGCGCAGTAATCGGCGCACCGGGGTGACGGCGGTGAGGCCGCGCAGCACGGCGAAAACCACTCTGTGAATGCGCTCGGGCGGGACCAGAAACAGCAGCCGGCGCATCAGGCCGTACATCCGATGGGTGTGCGGGTCGCTCGCCGTCACAGGGTCGGCTGGTCGGGCCGCCGCCTGCTGGACCCTGCGCCATCCAGACGAGACTTCCTGCGGCGCAACAATACTCGCCTGCTGCCGTCGTTATAGAGCCGCACGCGCGTCAGCTCCCATCCGCGATACTCAGCCTCGATCGACAGCCGGGTGGACGCGCTGAGGCGGGTCACTTCCGGCGGCAGGCGCAACGGCACCCACTCGTACTCGTCGGACATGTCCGTATCCCACCCCGCGGGCAGCCGACTTCGCCGCGGCGCGGACCCGGCGCCGTTCAATGCCCGCCCGCCGCGTGCTCGATGACCTGGACCCCCGCGCCGGACCCCGACACCACGTACAAGGTGTCCGACGCTTCGTCAAAGGCCAGCGAGTTGGGTTGCTGCACGGTTGGGTAACGCACCTTTTCGACGGGGATTCCGGTCGTCAGATCGTAACCAATGACAATGTTCGACGCGGTTTGGGATACCCAGGTCAGCCCGCGTGACCCAGCCAGGCCGTACGGCGCCTGCCGTACCGGGTAGGCCTGACGCAAGATCAGCGGGTCGACACCGTACACCAGCAGTTCGTCGCCGCGGGTGTCGGCGACCAGGACCCGGCCCAGTGGATCGGCGGCCATGGTGGTTGCACCTTCGCCGGCCCGCAGCGCCTGCTCGGCGCGACCGTCGGCGCCGATCGTCGTCAGCAGAGTCTGCCCGCGGTCCAGAACTACCGTCGTATTACCTTGTGTCACAAGGGAATCAACACCAGCAAAGATCTTGTTTCGGTTGCCGACAGTGGCTGTGCCGGCTTCGGAAGTCGACGCGAGGGTGTAGACGGCGCCGTCCGCGCTGCCCAGCACCAGCTTGCCGTCGGCGCGGCGTGCGATCGCGGTGAATTGGGTCTGCTGGGCCTCGGCGACATCGACCCGCGCCGTATGGCCGGTGGCCAGGTCGACCAGGAAGTAGCCGCCGCGTGCGGCCAGGTAGGCCGAGCCGTCGTCGTCACCGGTCAACGCGGTCGCGGGCCCCGGCAGGACGACTACACGAGGTGAGACGTGTGTAGCGCTGAAAATGGCAATGCTGGCCGGTGCCGCGGGTTCGGTGCCGGGACTCAGGACCACCAACTGGTGGGTGCGGGCGTCGAAGACGGCCGCCTGAGGGTGCCCGCCCAGCGCACGCACCGCACCCGCTGGGTTCTGCGACGCCGGCGGCGATTCGGCCGCCTGGGCCGGCTCGATCGTTTGCGGGGCAGTCTGAAGAGGATCCGACGAGCACCCTGTCATAAGCGCCAGCAAAACCGCCACGCCAACCAAACACCGTTGACCTGGCCTTTTATCGCCACTAGCCCGCGGCAGCAATAGCTCGCCTTCGAATGCTGAACATCAGATCCACATCCTAAGGAACGTTTACGCATCCGATGTGGCCATGTTGGCTGCATCAGTTCATATTTAAGAGGTATCGTCTCAATATGACCGTCATCGCTGACCGGCATGTTGCAGGCAACGAGTTTGCTGTCGAAGACATTTCGACTGGCATCTTTGCCAGCGGATATGGACAAGTCGGGGATGGACGTAGTTTTTCCTTCCACATTGAGCACCGATCGCTCGTCGTCGAGGTGTACCGGCCGCGGCTGGCTGGGCCGGTTCCGCAGGCTGAGGACGTGGTCGCGATGTCGGTTCGCAGCCTGTTCGACATCGACCTCACCGACAAGCGCAGCCTGACCGCGGCGGTGCGCGACTCGGTGGCCAACGCAGTGCCGGTCTCGCGTTAGTCCCATCGGTCGCAGCTGCCCGCACCAGGTACGGTCGTCGTCGTGACGGCGGTGGCTGTGGGGACCGGGACGGTGACTGCGACATGACCGTCATCTTGCTCAGGCACGGCCGGTCCACCTCGAACACGGCAGGCGTTCTGGCCGGCCGCTCCGAGGGCGTCGACCTCGACGACAAGGGCCGCGAGCAGGCCGTGGGCCTGGTCGATCGGATCGGTGAGCTGCCGATCCGGGCGGTGGTCTGCTCGCCGCTGCTGCGGTGCCGGCGCACCGTCGAACCGCTCGCTGAAGCGCTGTGCCTGGAACCGCTCATCGAGGATCGACTGGCAGAAGTGGATTACGGGGAATGGACGGGCCGCAAAATCGGCGAGTTGGCGAGCGAGCCGTTGTGGCGGGTGGTCCAGGCTCATCCCAGTGCGGCGGTGTTTCCCGGCGGTGAGGGCCTGGCGCAGGTGCAGGCGCGCGCGGTGGCTGCCGTGCGCGAACACGACCGGCGGCTGGCCCTGGAATATGGGGGAGCAGACGGGGGAGAGCACGGAGGCGACGCGTTGTGGGTGGCCTGTACCCATGGCGACGTCATCAAGTCGGTGATCGCCGACGCATA
>Ga0182012_10007901_pt1 | contig 10568 bp, 9 predicted proteins | sample 612S2SmetaG_FD_120486 | JGI IMG/M metagenome (GOLD analysis project Ga0182012, IMG submission 120486) | Permafrost microbial communities from Stordalen Mire, Sweden - 612S2S metaG | ecosystem: Environmental > Terrestrial > Soil > Wetlands > Permafrost | place: Sweden: Stordalen | collected...
GCGTTTCGCAAACGCTCCCGCCGCTCAGCTCTTGCCCGCTCGATATCCTCTCGGGCGCGAGGCGACGGCATGAGGCTTTCAACCCTGCCGTCATTCGCGTCCGGCGGGACGTTTGGCGCTCTGGAGCCCCCGGTTCCCGTCGGCGCGAAGGACGGCGCCGCCGTGAATGTGGCGATATGAGATATCGGATGCGGCCTCACGACTCCAGGTGGGAGTTCCACGGCGAAGACCGGAATCGCAATCCAGCCGTGGTTGGTATTCGACATTTCCACGCCAAGCATCGCTGGCACATATGACCCGCCGCGCAAATCACTGGCCACTTCCCTTTGAGGCTCGCAAAGGTGGAAACGTCGCACGCAATCAATCTGGCTCGTCACTCCGCCCAAGCTTCTGCGCCGCTCTGCGTCCGCGTTGGTAAAAGCGTTGGCGCATTCTTGCTTCTTGAACATGTAGGAAGCGGCGCATGCTTTGAGCGAGGCAAAGAATATGGACTTGGCTATCGAGTCCCCGCAAAGGCAGAGGATCAGCGCGCAGCTAATGAACGCGGTTCCCAATAACCTGAATAATGACCTCAGCCGCTGCGGCGTTGGCCGATCACGAGTCGCTACAGGGACCATTGGACAGACGTGGGCGGTTGCTTCGACGGTCTTTCATATGCCACCTATCACGCCCAAACTCCAGTGGCATGCATATTGGGTCAAACCGCAGGAGGCCAGCGGCGCGAGGTGATCGGCCGAGGTTTGATTTCGCTATAGTCCGGCGTCCATAACCTGCATTATGGCGGGCGCCATCACGACCACGATAAGCACAGGAAGAAAAAATAGAATCATGGGGACGGTGAGCTTGGGGGGCAACGCGGCCGCAAGCTTCTCAGCCTCAATCATCCTGTTGTCGCGGCTTTCCTGCGCCGTGGTGCGCAAGGCTTGACCCAATGGGGTGCCGTATTTCTCAGCCTGTATCAACACCGTGCTGATTTGCTTGACGCCTTCCAAACCGGTTCTTGACGCAAGGTTCTGATAGGCGACCCGACGGTCTGGCAAATAGGCTAACTCAGCTGTAGCCACGGCGAACTCCTCCGCCAGGGGAACTGATTGGACGCCAATTTCCTGCCCCACCTTGCGAAAAGCATGTTCGATCGACATGCCGGACTCGACACAGATCAACAGAAGGTCGAGCGCGTCGGGAAACGCCCGCTTCATCGACGCCTGTCGTTTGGCTATAGTGTTAGAGAGAAACACCTCAGGCAACTTCACGCCAAGATACAGCGCACCCACCACAACGGCCGCCTGTAGCGGCAAGCTCAGGTCGAAGTCGTCGATGAACCCGAGGTAAAACACCGAGGTGAAGAGACAGCCGATCGGCGTCACTAGGCGAAAGAAGAGAAACGCCGTTTCAGCCTGCGGCCCACGGTAGCCTGCGCTCGCAAGTTTCATTTTCGAGTCTTCGGTGGCTAGCCACCTCGACAGCGAAAATTTCTCGACGACATTTTTCATGTAATGTTTCTGCTGATGGCGAAGGCCGCCACCGCTGGTCTTGGCCAAAGCGCGCTCGCGCGCGCGAATGCTTTCACGCTCGCTGGCGACGGCCTTCATCCGTTTTGTCAGCTCATCCGTGACAAAAAGAGGCGTAACGATCGAGTAAACTGTCGCGCAGACGAATATTGCGACCAGCACGCTGGAAACCAGCTGCGGATCGCTTCCCATGTCGACGATTTCTTTGATCATTGTGTCACTCTCTCGTCACAAGGCGCAGCTCTCAAGCACGGCAACTCGGGCGCCCCTCGTCAGATATCGAAATCTATCATTTTCCGCATGACCATTATGCCGATCGTCATCCATACGGCGCTGACGGCGACGGTGATCTTTCCGCCATTCGTTGTGAACAACAGCATTATGTATGCAGGTTGTAGGAGGTAGACGGCGCCGCCCACGATAAAGGGCAAGCTGCCGATGATGCCTGCCGAAGCCTTCGCTTCAGATGACATGGCCTGAATCTTTCCCTTCATCTTCTTTCGGTCGCGGAGCACGGCGGAAAGATTTCCCAGCGACTCGGAGAGATTTCCGCCAGATTTTTGCGAGATATTGACCACAATGGAAAAGAAGGAGGCTTCCGCAATAGGCATTCGCTCCGCAAAACGTTCAGTCGCATCCCCAATGCTGAGGCCGATCGTCTGTGCTTCCACTATCTGCCGGAATTCGCTCCTCACGGGTTCGCCGGACTCGCCCGCGATCACACGAAAGCAATCGACCACTGGAAGACCCGCACGAATACCGCGAATAATAACGTCGATAGCTCCGGGAAATTCATCAATGAACTTTTTTATGCGCCGCTTACGCAAAAATGAAAGCAACCACGCCGGCAGGCCGAGCATGCCGATGAAGCCCGCCCCCGCGACAACGATCATATTGCCGTTCACCACGTAAAGAACCACAGAGAGAAGAACGCCGCAGGCGGCGGAGCCAATGAAGTAGCCCGACTTTGTCCAGTTCAGACCTGCCTGAGCGATACGTTGTTCGAGCGTGACTTTCTTCCTTTTGTTCTGAGATTCGAATTCCTTGAGTGTTTCGGCGATCGCCTTGCGACGCTTGGCGGGATCGTTGACGCGGCTGGTTCCTATAGCGCTCTTACCCGACGCCACGATCGCCGCAGCGCGCTTTTTCGTCTTCGCGTCGCCCGAAAGGTAGGGGTAGGCGACAATATACATTAACGCCGCCGCCGCGATGGCGATCAGGACCGCAAGGAGTCCGGCTTGGTCATCCATCTAACGTCTCCAAACATTTTGTCCGTACCAGCCGGTACTGCCTGGTAGTGATGAGCACAAATGACCCTCGCGCCCCGCAGCAAGTCTTGGCGTCGAAGTCTGCTATTGCGCATCTGGGGCAATTGAAGCGTCCAGAGCTGCAGCAAGGCGTTCCTCGTCTCCGTAATATCGTGCGCGTTCCCAAAAGCGTGGCCGGCCGATACCTGTGGAGCGGTGCCTGCCCACGATCTTGCCATTGGCGTCCTCGCCAACGATTTCGTAAACAAACAAATCCTGCATTGTAACCACATCTCCTTCCGTCCCGAGGACTTCAGTAATGTGCGTTATGCGGCGCGAGCCGTCGCGAAGGCGCGCAGCCTGAATGATCACGTCGATGGACGAAACGATCATGTCCCGAATCGTCTTCGACGGAAGCGAGAACCCGCCCATCGTGATCATTGACTCAAGACGTCCTAGAGCTTCCCTTGGCGAGTTGGCGTGGAGAGTTCCCATGGAGCCGTCGTGACCGGTATTCATGGCTTGTAGCAGATCGAACGCCTCGGGTCCGCGCACTTCGCCCACGATGATGCGTTCCGGACGCATACGCAGGCAGTTTTTCACGAGATCGCGCATCGTTATCGCTCCCTGCCCCTCGAGGTTCGGCGGCCGGGTTTCCAGGCGGACGACATGGTCCTGCTGCAATTGCAATTCCGCCGCGTCCTCACATGTGATGACGCGTTCGTCGTGCTCGATGTAATTGGTCATGCAATTCATAAGAGTCGTTTTTCCCGAGCCTGTTCCTCCGGAAATCAGGACGTTGCATCGAACTCGGCCGATGATCTTGAGAACTTCCGCGCCCTCTGGCGAAATCGCTCCAAATCGCATCAACTGATCTAGCGTCAGTTTATCCTTCTTGAATTTGCGGATTGTGAGGGCCGGCCCATCAATCGCCAGCGGAGGAGCGATCACGTTGACGCGCGATCCGTCAAGAAGGCGCGCGTCGCAGATCGGAGAGGAGTCGTCGACTCTACGGCCGACCTGGCTGACGATGCGTTGGCATATGTTCATCAGCTGGGAGTTATCGCGAAAGCGAATGTTCGTGAGCTGAATCTTGCCGCTGACTTCGATATATGTCTTGAGAGCGCCGTTAACCATGATATCGGCGATGTCGTCGCGAGCGAGGAGCGGCTCAAGCGGACCATAGCCAAGAACATCGTTACAGATGTCGTCGAGCAGTTCTTCCTGCTCGGAAATCGACATCACCACGTTCTTGATCGAGATGATTTCGTTCACGATGTCGCGAATTTCTTCGCGAGCGTTTTCGGGGTCCAATTTGGACAATTGCGCGAGGTCGATCGCCTCAATCAAGGCGCCAAAAATGACGCTCTTTGTAATGTAATATTCCTCGGATTTTTTCGTCTCGGTCGGCGCAACCACCATTGCCGACGGCGCCGCCTGAACATGCTGGGGCGGGATAGCGGGCTGGGGCTTGGGCGCCGAGGGTAGGGCAGCTTGCGCCTTCTGAGCTTGCGCGCCGCCCTTCTCGCCAACGTCTGTACGCTTTCCGAACATGGCCTTCTATCCCTGTTTTCCCCGAGGCGCTGATCGCCAATCAGCTGGCCTTCTTGCGCGAAATCCGTTCTAGCAATGGTCCAAGCAGGGTCTTTTTCGTCCTGCGGACGTCAGCCCGCCCCATTACAAGGCGCGCGAGAGAGTCAAAGGACTCGACAATTCTGGAGCCGGGTTCGATCTCAGCGAGCATCTGGCCGTTATTCGCCGCGGTTCCAAAAAGCTTGGGCTCGAAGGGAAACACCGCTACTGGCGTGACCTCAATAGCCTTGGCGAATTCCGTCACCGATATCTCCGGTCTCTTCGGCACGCCAACGTTGTTGAGCACCAGCTTTGGCGGGCGGTCATTTGGCCGCGCCGTCCGAACTGCGTCAAACAACGTCTTTGTGTTGCGAAGATTGGCGAGGTCAGGCGAGGCGACGATCACAAGCTCATCAGAGCCTATCAGAATATGGCGAGCCCAGGCTGTCCATTGATGTGGGAGATCGAGCACCGTGCAGGGCGTTGACGCCCGCAGAACATCGAGGAGCGGATCAAACGCCCCCTCCGGCAGATCGTAATTTCGATCCATTGTAGCGGGCGCCGCCATCAGGCTCAGCTTCTCGCTACATTTGGAAAGAAGACGATCGACGAGGTTTGCGTCGACGCGTTCGGGGGAGAAAACGGCCTCGGCGATGCCTTGCGGCGGATCCTGGTTGAAATCAAGTCCCGCTGTGCCGAAGGCAAGATCCAGATCGGCTATCACGGTTTGATATTCAAGAACCCTCGAAATTGACCACGCCATGTTGTGCGAAATATTTGACGCGCCGACGCCTCCCTTGGCGCCGACGACTGCGATGACGCGTCCAAGCGTTTCCGAGTCCGGGCCGTTATACAGATGCGACACGTGTTGGATGAAACCGAGAATCTGCAGCGGCGCCACCAGATAGTCGCTCACGCCCCGTGACGTGAGCGCGCGATAGAGCGCAATGTCGTTTTCGTGACCGATGACGATCACCTTGGTGCCGGCGTCACAAAACTCCGCCAGCGCATCGAGATTGGCGATGAGCTGACTGCGTTCGCTCATCGATTCAATAACGATAAGGTTGGGAGTCGGAGCCGAGCGGAAAGCCTCGATTGCGGCGAACACGCCTCCCATGTGCACCTTGACGTGCGCTTTGGACATGCGTCGATCCGTCGACGCGCTGTCGATGACCTGGGCGAGGTCCTGCGTTTCGCAGAACGCCTGTATGGATATTCGCGGAACTTGCGCGATTTGAATGGCGTCTTCCATGGGCGCGCCAGCACTCTCCAAAATGACCTCGGTCATCAATTGCCTCCTACGCCACTGATGCTTGTCGACTTCGTCGCCCATGTAACGCTCGGATCAGAGCCCTTGCGAACGTTGTTGATGGCGCGCATGCGCGTTTCGATATCCGCAGGGGTTTCCCCACGCGGAGTAGCGAGATCGCGGGGGTCCGCGATTTGGGCAGCCAGCGTGGTTTGATTGGCGCAACCAAAATTCCAGTAGGTCTTGTTCTGCCATCCATCCAGAGATGAGCCCGAAGCGAGATCATCCGGCCATTCCCCGCAGGCTCCCTTCACTTTCGCCTTCATCCCGACAAATGAAAGCCGGACCGGTGCGGCGAGAGATGGATCGGCGACAGGATAGGTTCCCAAAAAGATGGAGTGTTCGGCGCCTGCGCTAGCGAGCGCATGACGAATCTCGTCAAGCCCGGTGCGCCCGGAGCCGTTGTCGGCGCCGACTGGCGCGAGAACAGTGATTTTTCCTCGTCCCAACGTTCGATAGCGCGCAACGAAATCACGGATTCGCGAATATGTTTCTGTGTCCAGCCGCCGCCCCTGGGGCGGGGGGAACACATCGATAGTGTGTTCTGCCTCCGCCAGCACCACCGGGTGGCGGTCTCGATAGTCGTATGCGACCTCGGGAGCCTGCGCTATCTTGTTATAGCCGCAGGCGCCCAGCGGCAAGAGCGCCAGAAAGGCGACGGTTCTCGCAGCGATCCGCGCAATGCGCCGACGATTTTTCTTCGCGTCGAAGCTGACGCCCCGGGAAGGGGCAAGAGTATGTTCCGACATGTGCGCCATCCTCTCGGCCTTAAGTCCTAGTCGTGAATGAAGCCGATACGGCCCTTGTAATTCTTGGTGAGTTCCGGGTTGTTGCGCGTCGCATAGATGCGGTTGACCCGGCCGAGCAACCAACCCTGCGGGTCGCTGGCGTCGGCGAATCCGTCGTCGGGTCGCACAACCTCGTGAGAGGACACGGGCTTCACGATATAGGGCGTGACGACGATCAGCAGCTCGGTCTCCTGGCGCTGATAGTCGCGTGAGCGGAAAAGCGCGCCGAGAACCGGCAGATTGATCAGTCCGGGAATGCCGTTGATCGCCTGGCCGGTGTTTTGCGTCAACAAGCCCGCGGTCGCCATCGAGCCTCCGGAGGGCAGCTCGACCGTCGTTTCGTTTTTGCGCGTTTTGAACCCGGGCACCGCGACATTCAGATACGACATGGTGTTCGCCAGATCGACCTCCGTCACCTCGGTCGTGAGATGGATCTGGATGCGTCCTTCCGCCTGCACGACGGGAGTGAATGACAGCCCCACGCCGTAAGGTTTGAACGTAATGCCGGGGGTACAAACAGCGGCCGCGCCGGCCACGCCGGACGTTATACAACTTCCCTGGGCAGGCACCGCGATTTCGCCGCCAACCATGACTTTCGCCATTTCGCCGGAAACCGCTGTAACCGAGGGCTCCGCGAGCACGCGCGCGACGTTGTAGCGTTCGAACGCCTGCAAGGTCGCCGAGGTTCCGGCGCCCGTTGGCCCATTCAGAGTCAGTGATGTAGCGGTGAGAGTTGGATTGATGGCGAAGGGATTGTTATTCGTAAACGTGCCCCATGTGCCTTTCAGAAGGTTTTCGCCAGTTGTGCCGGTTGAAACGCCGAGCTGTTTGAGCACGGTGCGCGAAACTTCGGCGACGGTGACTTTGAGCATCACCTGATCCTCGCCGCGGATCTGAAGCGCGTTGATGATGGGAGCGCCGCCGGCGCCGATGCTTGTCACCATTCCCGCCGCGCCCGAAGCCGCGACCTGGGAAGCAAAGCCCTTTGCGATGTCAACGGCTCGCTGCGCCTCTCCGGGGGATGACACAAATCCCGTCAGGATGATCGTGTCATTAACCGTGCGGGCGACGATTTCCGATTTTGGCAGGGCCGCCTTCAGCAGAGGCCCTAGTTCGCCGACGTCGCGGCCGACGCTTATTTCGTAATTGGCGAATTGCCTGCCTTCGCTGTCAACGGCGAAGACGGTCGTCTGCCCTTGACCAGTGCCCATGATGTACACTTTGCGCGGAGTACGAACGACCGCATTCGCAACAGCTGGATTGCCCACAACGATCTCGGCCGCGTCGCGTGGCAAATCAACAATGATCGACTTGCCGACGCCCATCGAAATGCTGCGGGAGCTTTTTCCTGCGTCGTTCCGGTATCCCGCCTGGGACTGTGCGAGCGCCGCCGTCATGACATATGGCGCGCCCACGGAAGCCGCCATGACGGCGCCGATCACCCTGTGTCTTAACCGGCTCATGCGCGCCGCTCCCTGACTGTTGCTGGAGGTATTCAAGAAATCCATCGTCGACTTCCGTGCTTTCGCGTTCATTTCGCGTGCAGACTGGTCGAGACGCCGTAGCGTACGATCGTCATGGCGTTGTCAGCCGAAGCGGGCTGGGTTTCGGCCGTATCATCCTTGGGATGGGCGTCGACCAGGGGACGTAGCGCTAGGGAAAGCGAGCCGGTGCGCTGAGCGAGAAGGACCAGTTCGGCTTGGTGGGGATCAAGCTCCAATGTCGATGTCGCGCCCGTGACTACTGCTTCGCCGTTCTTCGTCTCCACCGTCTGACCCATTGCCAGGACGCGGACATTGGAGACGACGAGCTCGGTCTGCATCGCGTCCGCTCCGCGTTCCTTGGTCAACTCCGGATCACGATACAGCTTGAATATATCGACGCGATCATTCGGCAGAATGAATCCGCCGGCGGTGGTGTTCGCGGACACGTCGATAGCAATTGCGCGCTTGCCGGAGCCTAGCAATGTGGACATCATGCCGGGCGTGGCGCCTTTCACAAGTCGCTCGCGTCTGATTGGCTCGCCATTGGCTATCGGCGCGCGGACAAAGGAGTCCTTGATTTCCTCTATGGCGTTAGGCGACGCGCTCTTGACTACGCCGCCCTTTGGGAGAGCGCCCTTAGGCCACTCGATCCATGCAATATCGTTGACATTTATGGCGGTGCCATAGGAGAGATCGCGCTTCGCAACGAGCAATTGATCGGTGGTGGCGATGATCGGCGCGATCACCGCGGGCATTTTCGGCATGGGCGCGGGCTTGTTCATTAAGATGAACGCGCCGCCGCCAGCGACTAGGGCCACTAAGCCAACAACGATTTGAGCCTTGTTCATTTTCGGTATTCCACACGCCTCGCCCAATCGAGGACTCGTCAGATTGAACGAGATAAACGTCAAATTAGGGTTAATCAGTTCTTATAAATCGTAACTATCTGACGGATTAAGGGATTTTCTAATGATCCTTGGAGCGTCCGTTAACCATGCGGGTCGAATCGACAGATTTGGTCAGGAACGCCGGCGAACTATCTCGCGGTGGAAAGTCAGGCGCGGCGCTGTGATTTGCTTTTTGGGAAATGATCTGAACTGACAGCGCCCGGGCTGAAAATGGCGCCGCTCGCAACCCGGCGACGATGGGTCCGTACGCCCAACCCAAAATCTGCTCTATCACCGATGGCATAATGGCCAAATGGCGACGAGCGAATCCAAAATATGAGTGGTCGGCGATGCCGGAGTGACTATGGACCTTTAGCCCAAGAGATCGAACTGTCAATGGGAACGAAACCGCTCATGCCGTCAGAGGGCTTTACCCTTTCCGCCGGATATCTCAGAGGCCTGACAAGCGCATCCAGACGCCTGTTTGAGGGTAGATGAATAGGCCGGCGAGAGCGAGAGCGATGCCATAGGGAACGCCGCCGTTCTTCTCCGCGAGTCGCGCGATGAACTGAACTGACAGAATTTTCTCCGGCAGTTCGTGGCGTCGCAGCTCTATAATGATGACGGTAAGCACTCCGCCCGCAAGTGAAGCGATCAGGCCATAATCAAAAAGAAGGCCCCACCCCAGCCACAACGCGGTGGCGGCGGCAAGCTTGGCGTCTCCGCCGCCAATCCAGCGAAAATGAAACATCATGAAGGTCAACAGCAGCATCGCCAGACCGCAGCTCACATGGAGAGCTATCGTCTCAAGCGGAATGCGCAAGTAGATCGCCAAAAGGAAATAGGCGCCTATCAATGCTAGCGAAAGCCGGTTCGGGATCGTCATCGTGAAGAGATCAGCCAACGCCGCGAAAATCATCGCCAGAGGAAAGAGGATCAGCGCCAAGGAGTTCAGCATCACGGATTCCTGCGTTTCGTGGACAGACGGCTTAATCTCTCGACGCAGAGGCGTCAAAAGGAACCCTATGGTGAAATCGTTTATTGCATCTTAACCACGCCGCCGTGATCCGATGGGACCGCCTCATTGCCCTTCCGGACACGACGCCCGTTTTATCTCAGCCCACCCGGCGAAGGCGGCTAACTGCATCAGGCTATAATATGGATTATAGCGGGCAAAAAAATAGCGGCTCCGGTGCCGGAGCCGCTTCTGTCAATCGACAGCCTCGAGGCTGTCGATGGATAAATCAGGACGACAGGTTCGAGGCGATGTCGTTGAAGGTCGAGGTCAGCTTGCTGCCGACGCTCTTGAAGGCGGCGATGGCCACGATCGAGATCAAGGACGCAATGAGACCGTATTCGATCGCCGTGGCGCCCGATTCGTCCTTGGCAAAACGCGAGAAAAAGCTCTTCATGATGGTGCTCCGATGTGCATTGTCACTCTGTTCCGCATTCGACTAAGTGCTCTTCGTCGCCAGAACAGTTTCGAACTTAGTCGGAGAATCTTACAAAGGAGTTGATTGAAGTGGAGAAACTTGGGGCTTTGGGAAAAAGATGCGCCATGTTCGCCTTCCGAAAAGGCGCCATGGCGGAAAGAGAGACGCAACGGCGCCACGAGCTTGACGATTAAGATATTGGTTCTAAACGGGAGTTCTAACGGCGTGAAGCACGGGCGCCATTTGTTCACAATAACACACCTTAGAAATGCTTTTTTCTCACACACGTCGTGAATTTGATTTATCGCGTCCTGTGGCGCGAGAGGCGATGCGCAAA
>Ga0182012_10007905_pt1 | contig 10566 bp, 4 predicted proteins | sample 612S2SmetaG_FD_120486 | JGI IMG/M metagenome (GOLD analysis project Ga0182012, IMG submission 120486) | Permafrost microbial communities from Stordalen Mire, Sweden - 612S2S metaG | ecosystem: Environmental > Terrestrial > Soil > Wetlands > Permafrost | place: Sweden: Stordalen | collected...
AATTTCAAGAACTCGGTGATCATCATGACGTCCAACGTCGGCGCGACCGGCATGCAGTCGAGCGTCGACATCGGTTTCCGCCCGCAGAAAACCAGCGGCGAGATCGATCAAGCGTCGTACGACAAGATGAAGGGCAAGGTCCTGGAAGAGGTCAAGCACACCTTCCGGCCCGAGTTCCTCAATCGCGTCGACGAGGTGGTGGTCTTCCACCAGCTCAGCCGCGCCCAGATCGAGTCGATCGTCGGGCTCGAACTCGATAAGGTTCTTCGCGAGATCAAGGCTCAAGAAATGCACCTCGAAGTCACCGAAGAAGCCAAGGCCCTGCTCGCACGCAAAGGTTGGGATCCGCAGTTCGGCGCCCGTCCGTTGCGCCGGGCAATCCAACGCGAAGTCGAGGACGAACTCGCTGAGGAACTGCTCAAAGGCACGTTCGTTTCCGGCGATCGCATCCTGGCGGAGGTCGATCCGGACAATCCGGAACGGCTGCACTTCTCGAAGATCCCCTCGGTCGAACCGCCGGCCGCGCCCCCGCCGGAGCTGACCGTAGGCTGACACCCTTCGCGACCTGGCGGTCGCGTTTACCGGCCGCCATCGGGTCCTGGTTTGCTCGCGACCTCGTACGCACCGCGCTCGCCTTCGTCGAAGGCGGGCGCGTCGCGCTGCGGGCTGTCGAAGATCTCAAAGTCGAGGCCGTCGTTCGCGATCCCCGCGGCGAGCGTGGGGTCTCGGTGGAGTGGGCCGGCGGCACCGGCCCCTTGGCTTTGCGCGCGGTGTGCAGTTGCGGCGCGAGCGGCATCTGCGAACACGTCGTGGCCGCCCTCGAAGCCGTTCGGTCGCAGACCGAACTCGAGGAGAAGCCGTCCGCGCACGAGCCCGACCTGAGTTGGCTGCCGGCTCCGCGCCTCGATGCCGGACGGCAGCGAGCGCGCAGCGTGTGGGCCGTCTTCTCGTCGCCCGACGGCAACGCGCTGGCCGCCCAACTCATTCTCGATTCCCCGCGCTTGCGCGGCGCGGTGCGCGACGCGCAGTCGATCGCGGCGATGATGGACTCCACGCCCAGCGACGATTGGGACGAGTCCGATCGCGAGCTGATGCGCGACGAGGCCGTGCACGAAGCCTTCACCGGCCGGCCCGCATCGCGTGCGCTGGCCCGGGCGATGTTCGGTTTGGCCCGCCACCCGCGGGTTCGCTTCGATCCGGATCCCTCGGCCGGCCGCCATCCCTCCGAACTTCCCGAGTACCGCATCGACTTGCGCGGCCTGGCGCTCCGCGCGACGCGGTACGACGGTGCCTTCGTGCCGCTCTTCGAGGGCGCCGACGGCACGCGCGTCGACGCGAAGGAAGCGCTGCTGCTCGAAGGCCCGCCCACTTGGATCGCAAGCCGCAAAGCGGCGTATCTCGTCGACGGTACCTTCGATGCGCGCAAGGCCATCGAAGCGGGCCGGCTCAACGGCGCCACGCCGCGTTCCGACGGACCGCCTTCGGCACGCGCCATCGTGCGCGTCGCGCCGTATCTCTCGACCGAGGAGCGCGAAGCGCTGGGCATTGCCGAAGCGGCACAGCCCAGTGCGGAACTCGTCTTCAGTTGGCTCGGCGGCGCGCTCGTCGCGACGGTCACGTTCGTCGACCGCGCCAGCGGCGTGCGCGCACCGTACGCAGCCGTGGGCGCGATCGCCACGCACGGCGCGCAGTACGTGCGCTTCACGTCGGAGTTCGCGGCCACGCTGCGGGCGCGGCTGATCGAGGCCGGCTTCGTGCCGCGCGGCACGGATAATTTCGCGTTGCACGGCGCGAGCCGTGCGGCCGCATTCGTGCGCGAGGTGTTGCCCTCGTGGAACGACTTCGACCGCAGGCTCGATTCCGCGCTGCTCGACGTTGCCGGGGGCAACGCCTCGGTCGATATCAACGTCTCGGCGGCACGCACCGGTGAGAGCGGCGATTGGTTCGAACTGCGCGTCGACGTCTTCGTCGGCGAGGGTACGGAGCCGCTCTCGCAAGCGGAACTGACGGCGTTGCTGGCTTCGTCCGAGCGGTTTGCCGACGTGCGCGGCAAGCTCGTCGACGTGAGCCGGCTGCGCGAACGCAACGCGCTGATCTCCGATCTGGCCGAACGTAAGCGCAGCGGCTTCGCGGCACTCTTGGCCCTACGCGACGAACTGCACGACAACTTCGGCAGCGTCGAACTCCCGCCGGAGGTGGAGGCGCTGCGCGAGAAGCTGCGCGGCTTCCAGGGCATCGCCGAAATCGAACCGCCCGAGATCGAAGGCGGCACGCTGCGCGGTTATCAGAAACGCGCGCTCGACTTCCTCGCGTACCTCTCCGAACTCGGCTTCGGCGGCGTCCTCGCCGACGACATGGGTCTCGGCAAGACGCTCATGGTCATCGCGTACTTGCTCTGGCGTCGCCACACCGAGGGCGCCGCGCCGTCGCTGGTCATCGCGCCGACGTCGGTCACGCACACTTGGGAAAACGAAATCGCGCGGTTCGCGCCCGAACTCAAGACGCTGCGCCTGCATTCGGGTTCCGAACGGGCGGCGCGGTACGACGACGTGGGTACGGCCGACGTCGTCATTACCTCGTACGCGCTCGCCCGTCTCGATGCCGAGCAGTTGGCCAACCATCATTTCCGTTCGTTGATCCTCGACGAGGCGCAGAACGCCAAAAACCCCTCGTCGCAGATCGCCAAGGTCGTTCGCGGCCTGCGCGCCGACCATCGCTTAGCGCTGACCGGCACGCCGATCGAAAACTCGCTGCGCGACCTGTGGGCCATCTTTGCGTTCGTCGAGCCCGGTCTGCTGGGCACCGAGGCCTCGTTCCGGCGCCGCTTCGAACAGCCGATCGCCGACGGCGACGAATCGGCCATCGCCGTCCTGCGCTCGCGCTTGGAACCCTTCGTCTTGCGCCGCACCAAGGAAGACGTCGCGCCCGAATTACCGGCGCGCACCGAGGTCGTGCTCGAGTGCGATCTCTCGCCGCTGCAGAAACGCCTCTATCGCGGCGTCGCCGAAGCGGCGCGTCGTGAGGTGATGGCCATCGTCGATGCGGGCGGCATCGAAAACGCGACCGTGCACGTGCTCGCCGCGTTGACGCGCTTGCGCCAGATCTGCGCGCATCCGGGCTTGCTCTTCGCGGAGCATCGCGAGGATGCGGAGGCCAGCGCCAAGTTCGAAGCCTTCCTCGAAACGGTCGAAGAGATTCTTTCCGGCGGACATCGCCTGCTCGTGTTCAGCGCGTTCGCTTCGATGCTGCGCATCATGCGTTCGGCGCTGGAGAAACGCGGCATCGGCTACGGCTATCTCGACGGTTCGACCAAGGACCGCGACCGCCAGACAGAGGTCGCCAATTTCATGAAGCCCGACGGGCCGCCGCTCTTTCTCTGTTCGCTCAAGGCCGGCGGCGTCGGCTTGACGTTAACGGCGGCCGATTACGTTATTCTCTACGATCCGTGGTGGAATCCGGCGATCGAGCGTCAAGCGATCGACCGGACCCACCGTATCGGACAGCATCGCGCCGTGACCGCGTACCGTTTGGTGACGACGGGTACCGTCGAGGAGAAGATTCGCGTGCTCGCCGATCGCAAGACGTCGCTCTCGAAGAGCATCATCAAGGCCGATGGAGCGCTTGCGAAATCGTTGACGCGGGCGGACCTGGAGATGTTACTCGCCGATCCGCCGTAAGCTTCATGCTCTGCGTCAGTAGGTGATGCGTGGCCCCCATCCCCGGAACTGGCCTTCGGGCCTGGGTATCCGGATGGTGGGGCGGGGCGCCGGTTCGCCCGTCTCGGGCAATCTCGGCTTGTCCATGTTTCCGAGCCTCCTTCGCTCGTCGCTGCTATGTAGCGCGGCGCGCTGCGGAGTGTTTCAGGCGCTAACGCGCGCTCAGCCGAATCGGCCCGTTGAGCGTTTTGAGCGCGAGGTCGCCGCCGCCGCGGCCGACGGTACCGGCGACCTTGCGACCGACGAATCCGCTCGAGGTCTGCCCGGTCCCGAAGCCCTTGACGTCGATGCCGCCGTTGAGCGTTTCGGCGCGGTAAGAAAACGAGGCATCGCGCGGGAGCTTGACCCAGATCGTTCCGTTGACCGCCTCGAAGCGCAGCGACCCCGTCCAGCGGCGCGCGCCGAGCGTCGCATCGATGCTGCCGTTGACGGTTTTCGCGGTGCCCGTCGCACTGGTCGCGATCGTCACGTTTTGATTGACGCCGGCCGCATCGACGTCGGAGTCCAAACCGGTTGCACTGATCTCGCCGTTGACGTTGCGCGCGCGCACCGAGACGCCGCGCGGAATCGCGATGGAGAAGACCACGCGTGAGTCGTTATCGTTATCGAACGACGAATTGCGTCCGGAGCAGTCGCGCTTGACGCTCTGCCCCGGGAACACGGGACAGACGTAGAGCGTTCGGCCGACGCGCGAGACGTTGATGGTGATCGCCCGCGCGTTGCCCCGGCGCGAAGTGATCGTCGCGCTTATCTTGGCTTCGCGGCCTCCGGCTTGCGTGACCACGATCGGCCCGTTGACGTTGGCGACGTCGAGCTTCGTGCCCGGCTCGAGCACGTTGCGCGACGAGAACGCGTATTGCGACGCGGCCTGCGCCGCAGGAGGCGCACATACGGCGATCGCCGCAGCGAGCGTGAATGCGGTGCCAACCGCCGTCGAGCGTATCATCCGGGCCATCGTACCGGAGCGTGCGATGCGTGTCAACTAAAGAGTTAGTAGCGAAGGGGAACCGGCGTCCGGCGGGCCCAACGAAGCGAGGTATGCGCGAGCGGTTCGCAGTCTTCGTGTTCACGGTCGCCCTCCTCGCGTTTGCAAGCACCGGCTTCGTATCGGGCGCGGCGGCGCCGGCCGGCGCGCAACCGGGAGATCGACTGCTCCTGCTCGGGCGCGCGTCTTACAAACGGGAAGAGTACGCCGAGGCGCTCGATTTCTGCCGGCGCGCTCTCGAAGCGGACCGGCGCGCGGGCGATGTGGCCGGCGAAGCCGAGGCGCTGCGTGCCCTCGGGGCCGCGCAGGAGGCTCTGGAGCGTTACGACGACGCGGTCGCGTCGTTCGCCGCGGCGCTGCGTCTCGACCGGCGGAGCGGTAACCGGCTCAACCAAGCCAAGGACCTCGGCGACATGGGCACGGTCGAACTCTTCCTGGGCCACTACGCACGCGCGCTCGATCTCGAGGAGCAGGCTTTGGCCATCGACCGTGCGCTCGCGAATCGTCGCGGCGAGGCGGCCATCCTGCTCAACATCGGCGCCGTCGAACAGGGTCTCGCGCGCTACGCCGACGCCCTCGCCGCCTATCGGCGCGTCTTGGCCATTCGCATGGCGTTTCACGACCGCCGCGACGAGGCGAAGGCCTGGGGCAACATCGCCGGCGTCGACATTTTTCTCGGACGCTACGCGGAGGCGCTTGCCGCCGAGAAGCAGGCCTTAGCCCTCGACGTCGCCATCGGCGACCGGGCGCAGCAAGCCGGTGATCTGGGCAACATGGGCATCGTCGAATCCGATCTCGGCCGCGACGATGAATCGCTCGTCCTCGCGCGCCGGGCGCTGGCGCTGCACCGCGCGCTCGGCGATCGTTTGGGCGAGTCGCAGGACCTGGGCAACATCGCCGGGCTCTACGCGGACTTCGGGCGCTACGACGACGCGCTCGCGGCACGCCGGCAAACGCTCGCGATCGACCGCGACATCAAGTATCCGCTGGGCGAGGCGATAGACCTCGGCTCGATCGGCAACATCGAGGAAAGCCATGGTCGCTACGATGAAGCCTTGGCGGCGTATCGCAATGCGCTGGCGATCGACCGGCGCATTCACAATCCGCTGGGCGAAGCGGGCGACTTGCGCAACATCGGCAGCATCGAGGAAAGCCTGGGCGCATATGCAGCCGCCGAGACGGATTTCCGGCGCGCGCTGGCCATCGATCGCGCGATCCACGACCGGCCGGGCGAAAGCGACGATCTCAACAGCCTGGGCATCGTCGCCGCCGCGTCGAACCGCGACGACGAGGCTCTGGCCGACGAACGTCAGGCACTGGCACTCGATCGTCAAGCCGGCGACCCCTCAGCCCAATCCGCCGACCTCGTCGGCATCGCCAACGTGCAGGACGACCTCAAGCACTACGACGACGCGCTGGCCGGCCACGAGCAGGCGCTCGGCCTCGATCGCGCGCTCAAGAACGTGTCGGGTGAGGCGGTCGACCTGGGCAACATCGCGCACGTGGAAGATTACCTGGGCCGCTATTCCGATGCATTGGATGCGGCCAGGCAGGCGATCGCGCTGGATACGCAACTGGACGATCCCGAAGGACTGTGGCGTGCGTTACTGGCCGAAGCCGACGTGTTGGCGCACCTCGACGACCGCGACGAGGCGATCGCCGCGTACACCGCATCGCTCGCGCACATAGAAGCGTTGCGCGCCGGCCTGACGAGCAAAGAACGCGGCGGCTTCTTCGCGCACAAGCTCTTCGCTTACGACCGCTTCATCGCGTATTTGCTGGAACTCGACGCGAGATACCCCGGCTCGGGTTACGATCGGAAGGCGTTCGAGATCCTGGAACGGCGCAGCGCCCGGGAAGTTCTCGAGCAAGTCGGACAGAGTGCGGCCTTGCACTTCAACGGCATACCGCAAACCATCGTGGCGCAGGAGACGACAGCCGAAGGCGTCGCCGACGCGGCCCGGCGGCGACTGGCCGCGCTTTCCGCCAAATCCGCCGGCGCAACGGAAATCGCCGCTGCCGAGGCTCGCGTTTCGGCCGCCGACTCGGGGCTCGCCGCGCTGGAAACGACCATTCGAGCGGACTATCCGGCCTACTATCGGCTGCGCCATCCGCAACCGCTGGCGGTCGAGTGCGCGGAGCCGGGCTGCACCACGCTCGAGACCTTCCAGCGCTCGGTGCTCGCACAGGGCGAAGTGCTGCTGGTGTTCGACGTGCTCGAAAAGCAGAGCGCGCTGTGGCTGATCGATAACGAGCACGTGCAACTCGTGCATCTGCCCGGGCGCGCCGCGCTCGACGCCGCGGTGGAGCGCGTGCACGCGCACGTGGCGGGCATGCTCGCGCCGGGACTGAGTGCTTCCAAACTCGAGCGCAACGCGGCCGCGGACTTGCCCGGCTTCGCCGCCGACAGTTACGCGCTCTACGGGATGCTCTTTCCGGAGGCGGCCTCGGCGGCGCTGGCGCGCGCGAAGAGCCTGATCGTGGTGCCCTCGGGCCCGTTGTACCGGCTCGCCTTCGAAACGTTGGTCAGCAAAGATCCGGCGGCGGGCGGCGAGCCGCACTATCTGCTCGCCGACGCGCCGCTGTCGTACGTGCCGTCGGCTTCGCTGCTCGCCGTTGTGCGCGGCTCGTACGCGCATCCCAATGCGCGTCGCAGCGCCTTCCTGGCCTTCGCGAACCCGGCCTTCGGAAGCGATGACGCCGGCGGTTCGCGCGGTGCCTCGGGTTACGCGGGCCTGCAGCTCGCGGCGGTGCGTTCCGCCTTTCGGCCGGCTAGCGCGCCGGGTCCGCAGGCGCTCGCCGATACGCTTTTCCCGGCGCTGCCCGGCACGCGCGTCGAAGCCGATGCGGTGCGCCTCTCGCTCGGGGCCGCCGAATCGAGCGTCGTCGAAGGAGAGTCGGCGACGCGACGCCACCTGCTCGATCTCAACGCCCAACAGCAACTCAAGACGTACCGTTACCTGCTGTTTGCGACGCACGCGGTGCTGCCGAGCGAAATTGCCGGCTTGACTCAGCCCGCGATCGTGCTCGCTCATCCCGAACGCGGCGACGGTCTGCTGACGATGGCCGACGTTTTCGGGCTCTCGCTCGACGCCGACTTCGTCGCACTCTCCGCGTGCAATACCGGCGTGGGCGCGGGCGGCGGCGCCGGCATCAGCGGTCTCACGCGCGCCTTTCTCTTCGCGGGAACGCCCGCGATCTCGGTGACGCTGTGGGAAGTCGACGATGCCGCGGCGCCCCGGATCACGCCCAATTTTTTCTCCGGCATGTACGCGGATGCGCTGAGTCCCGCGCAGGCGCTGCGCGCGGCCAAACTCGCGATGCTGCAATCGCCGCAGGCGCGCTTTCGTCATCCGTACGCCTGGGGGCCGAGCGTCATCTTCGGCGACGGCGGCCGTCGATGAAGCGGGTGCGTCGCTGGGTTGCAGCGTGCGTGGCGGCGCTCGCCATCACCGCTCCCGGCGCTCTGCCTGCGGCGCAGGGTCTCTCCGACGACGGCGGCGCGGTCGCCGCGGGCCAGGACGCGTTCGGCAAGCGCGACTATGCGACCGCGATTCGCATCTGGCAAAAGGTGCTCCCGGCGTTGGAGAAGAGCAAGGACGGCCGCGCCGGCTACGTGCAGGCCTCGATCGGCGAAGCCTACTACGAACTCAAGGACACGGCTCGCGCGCTCGAGGCGTTGCGCGCCGCCGCCGGCATCGACCAGCGTCTCGCCAACCCGTTCGATGAAGCCCAAGTCTGGGGCAACATCGGGTTGATCGAAACGCAACTCTATCTGTTCGACGCTGCGCTCACCGCCAATCGGCGCGCGCTCGCGCTCGCCCTGGACGTGCAGAATTCGACGCCTGCGGGGAACGATCTCACCTCGGTGCGCTCGTTGGAGTTGAACGATCTCAATAACCTGGGTAACGACTATTCCGCGCTCGGGCGCTTCGACACCGCGGCCGCCGAGTTCGCGGCCGCGCTCGCGATCGTCGAGGTTCAGCCCGGCGACCACCGGCTCGAGGAAGTGCAGGAACTGATCAACGCCGGTCTCGTCGAGCAGCGCGTGGGAAAATACGATGAAGCGCTCGCGTCGTTCGATCGCGCCCTGACGCTCGCCCGCGCTATCCCCGAGCCCTACGCGCAAGCCGGCGTCTTGGAAAATATGGGTCTCGTCGAAGAGAACCTCGGGCGGTTCGACGACGCGCTCGGCGCCGAACGCCAGGCCCTCGAACTCTATAGAGGACCGCCGCCGGCCGGCGCGCACTTGGCCGTCGACCCGCTGCGAGGGCAAGTACAAACGCTCGGAAACATCGGCGCTCTCCAGACGATCCTCGGGCATCCGGCCGACGCGCTGGTGTCGCTGCAGTCCGCGCTCCCGCTCGCGACCGGCGACACGCTGGGTCGAGCCGATCTCTTGGCCGGCATCGGCGTTGCGCGGTCTCGTTTGGGCTTCCATCCGGATGCCCTCGCGTTGTTTCGGCAATCACTGGAATTAGAGCGCAGCGTGGGTAATGCTCTCGATGAATCCGCCGATCTCGATTTGATCGCGGACGAGCAATTCGTGCTGGGCTCGAACGCCGAGGCGCGGCAATCGGCCGGCCAGGCGCTCGCCCTCGACCAACGGCTGGGCACGCCCGGCCATCGCGTGTTCTCACTGCAACTCGTCGCGAAAGCCGACGCTCGGCTCGGCCGGCGCGACGCGGCGCTCGCGGAGTATGCCGCGGCGGTCGACGGCATCGAAGGCCTTCGGGCAAGCATAGCGGGCAACGAGCGCGGCACGTTCTTCAATAATCTGACCTCCGTCTACGACGAGTACATCGCCTACCTGCTGGAACTCGAGCGACGCTTTCCCGGGAAGGGCTACGCCCGCAAGGCGCTCGAGATCTTCGAACGCAAGAGCGCGCGCTCGTCGCTGGAACAAATCGGCCGCACCGCCGCGCTGCATTATCGTGGCGTCGATGCGGCGACGCTCGCGGCGGAACGCAGCGCGGATAGCGAGGCCGAGGCCGTGCAAAGTCTGCTGACGACGCTGCGCACCACGCCGGGTGCGAGCGCCGCGGCGCTTGCCGCGGCGCAGCGGAACGTCGAGGGCGCGCGCGCTCGCCTCCACGCGCTGGAATCGCGCATTCGGGTGCGCTTCCCGCAGTACTATGCGCTGCGCCACCCGCAAACGATAACGCTTGCCGGCTTTCAGCGAACGGTGCTTCGGCCGGGGGAACTGGTATTGGAATACGCGTTGCTCGACGGCGGGAGCGCGCTTTGGTCGATCGATCGCGATCGCGTCGAACTGGTCCCGCTGCCCGGCGGGCGGGAGATCGCAGCCGAGATCGCGCGCGTGCGCGTCCACGTGGCGGCCATGCTCTGTGCGGATTCGAAGGGCACCCGTCTCGATCGGATCGCAGCCGCCGATCTGCCCGGCTTCGCCGCCGACTCGTACGCGCTGTATCGCGCGCTCGTGCCCGAGGCAGTGCGGGCGCGGCTCGCGCATGCCCGGAGCGTAATCGTCGTCCCGTCCGGGGCGCTCTACGACGTTCCGTTCGAGACGCTCGTGACGCGCGATCCGGCCGGCTCGGAGCGGCCGCATTATTTGCTCGAGGATGCGGCGATCTCGTACGTGCCGTCTTCGTCATTGCTATCCGTCGTGCGCGCGGCCTATGGGCGGCCGCCGGCGGGCCGCACGCCGCTTCTGGCACTGGCAAACCCCGCCTACGGGTCGACGGACGCCGCGACGCCCGGACTTTCTCCGTATGCGGAACTGCAGATGCGTTCGGCGCGGGCCGGAATGACGCGGTCGGCCGAGTCCTGCTCGAATGCGCAAGGGTCGTTGGACGACTTCTTCGCGCTGCCCGGAACGCAGGTCGAGGCCGAAGCGGTTCGTAG
>Ga0182012_10007907_pt1 | contig 10563 bp, 6 predicted proteins | sample 612S2SmetaG_FD_120486 | JGI IMG/M metagenome (GOLD analysis project Ga0182012, IMG submission 120486) | Permafrost microbial communities from Stordalen Mire, Sweden - 612S2S metaG | ecosystem: Environmental > Terrestrial > Soil > Wetlands > Permafrost | place: Sweden: Stordalen | collected...
AACCAAAGCGATGTTGACTCGTCGCTGCTGGGCATGAGCACCGATGGACATGGCGCGGTCTTTCTTCATCCCTCGGCATCCATCGCCGCGCTCAAGGCAGGCGATGTGCTGATGGTGCCGAATCAGTTTGCGGTGAGAGTGCTTGGGGCGCAGAACGACAGCGACGGCACCACGACGATCGTCTTCGATCGGGCGGGCCTGAAGGACATAATCGCGCAGGGGCAGATACATCTGGATACGCCGATCAGCTTTCATGGTCAGCAAACGGCGCAGGCAGCTCCGCAGCGGAAGCCGTTTCATTTAATGGACCTGGTGGACACGCCGGTGTATGCGCAAAACGGCACGGGCACGCCGCCGGCGCCGGGGCAGTTCCAACCTGGATACAACACGCCCAAGCCGGGGGTAAATGGAGGAAGCGCATCGGACCAGGCGAGCGCGTTTGCAAAGGCGCTGCTGTCAGGCTGGACGGTGGCGGAGTGGAACATTACGCCGGGCGCGAGTACGGCGTCGATCAATGGCAAGTTCACCAAAGATATTGGCGGCTTTCTTGCGTTGGTTACGATGAACGGGACCGTTTCAAATTTCCAATTCACGCAGGACATCAGCTTTCCGGTTAATTCGACGCAGGTAATCGGCGGCGTGAAGGGAATGACCGGTCAGATGACATTCGGTTGGGAGATCGGCAAGAATACGCCGGGTGTGTGGGCCACTGAAGACAAGCTCAAGCTGCCGGCCGGCGTGGCTATTCCGCTGGCAGAGATGCTGGATGGGATCCCGGTGGTGCTGGATATCAGCGCGGCGCTGCTCATTCATCCGGGATTGACGGGCGGCAACGAGTACTCCAAGGGCAGCTTCACGGTTGGCTGGAACAGCAGCGCGACGTCTGAGGGTTTGACCTTCACCATCAATCAAGATCAGAACATTTCTCCAGTGGCTCCGAATGCCATGGTGATTGCATTCTGCGTTCCGCGAGTGGAGCTGCAGGTTTCGCCCATGGGCATGTTTGGCAGTACTGCCGATGCCAAGCCGTTTGCGAATGTCCCCGGGCTGAGCGCGTTTCTTGGCGGCAAGAGCGTGAAAGACCTGGGAAGCATGATCGATTCGAAGGTTGCATCGCTGGCGCAGAGCGTACTATCGCCGACGCTGCTGGCGGCAATTCAGAAGTCGCCGCTGGGGAACTTTTCAATCAGCAACACTCTTAGCTCGCAGGCCGATGTGTATGTGCAGATGATTCACACCCAGGGCACCACGCACTCGGCAACAGTGACGCCGATGCCGTGCTCGCGGATCGATATCAAAGTGGATGGACAGGTGGGCGGCGATGCGCAACTGTTCGGCTTGACGCCGGGCGCATCAACGGTCAAAACGATCTTTACCAAAACCTTTACGCGATGGGACCCGGCGAGCGATTTCTGCAAGTCGGTGGGTTCGGGTACATGAGCCGGGGCGGCTAACCGAGGAGGACAGCATATGAAGACGCGCGCAGTTGCATCATTGATGCTGGTTCTAATGGCTAAGTTCGCGTTCGCCGATGCGAGCTATCAATCTACGTCTCAAATCACCGGCGGGTCGTTTGTGGATTCGTTGAAAGGGCAGGCATTCATCTCAAAACAGGTGAACCAGATGTTTGCCCCGACCAACACTATAGTGATGGTGCATGGTAATCAAAAAGCGACGGTGAATAAGGACTCGATTGAGATCATCGATCTGGATGCCGGGACGATTACGCGAGTGGACACGGAGAAAAAAACCTACACCGTGACCACCTTCGACCAGATGCGCAAGATGTTGGCGAACTTGCCCCAGCAAATGAAACAGGCGCAGGCACAGGTGAAGCAGGCAGAGGGGCAGACGCCGCTATCGAATATGCAGATGAGCTTTGATGCGCAGGTGAAAGACACCGGCGTTACCAAGATGGTGAATGGCCTGATGGCGACGGAGCACATTCTCACGCTGACGATGCGAATCGCGGTTCCCGATGCTGCAACAGCGCCCGGCGGCGCGACCCCCGCGGCAACTTCAGCCGCTCCAGCACCAGCGGATACTCCGGCCGGCACGCCGGCGGCAGGCGCCATCGCTTATACCGTCACGACCGATATGTGGATTGCGCCCGATCCGCCGCAGGTGAAGGAGATTGAAGCTTTCGATGTGCGGATGGGCGAAAAAATGATGCAGGGAGTCGACATGAAGGCGCTGATGGCTTCATGGCAGGCCAACGGATCTGGAGCCGGCATGTCAATGATGTTCGGCAACCAGCCGGGCGCGGCGGAAGCGATGAAGCACATGCAGGAGGAGATGAGGAAATTGAAAGGCACGCACGTGCTTGAAGTGACGTCGATGGGCGGGAACGGGATGGCTCCGGCCACGCCTGCGGACGGATCGCAAGCTGCTGCTCCCGCGTCGAACACGAGCAATTCTGGCACGGACAATTCAAGTGGAACCCCCGCGGGGCAGGCGGCCCAAGGAACAGCAACAGGGGCGGCGGAGGGACAAACGGGCCGGCTGGGCGGAGTGGGGGGGGCTTTGTCGAACTCGGTGGTCGGCATGTTTCACCGCAAGAAGGCACAGCAACAGGATCAAACGGCCCCGGCGGCGAACTCGACTGGAACGCCTGGCGGCACTGCGGCTGGCACGCCCGGCAGTGCAGCGGCCGGCACCCCGGTAAGAGCGGTTCTGATGGAGACGACGAAGCAGGAGACGAATTTCTCATCAGATCCGGTGCCGGTATCAGTTTTTCATGTGCCTGCGGGTTACAAGCAGGTTCCGTCGCAGATGGACAAGATGAGCCAATAACGCGCGAGAGGCGAGTGGCGCCGGTGGTGGATTAAAACGAGCACGGGCTTCAGTCCTTGAGCTAAGTCTTCTTCAAACTGACTCACCCCGCCTTTCTCGGCGAATCTGCTGCGCAGGTATAATCGGGGGCTGATGAGAGCCAGTGCAATGGATGAATGCAGCAGACATAGAACTGCCGCGGCGAGAACTCTGATAGTCGCGGCCTGCGCGCTGATCGCTGCCGCTTCAGCAATTTCGCAGACCAACCCTGACCAATACCGGCAGCCGGCGATGCCCGCACACCTGCCTGATGCGCTGGTCTTCGCCGATGGAACGCGGGTAGCGACGCCTGCCCAGTGGCCGAAGCGAAGAAAGGAACTGCTCGATCTGTTTACCGGGCAAATGTACGGACGCATGCCGGGGCGTCCGGCCGGGATGCGTTTCAACGTGTATAAGATCGATCGGCACGCGCTGGGCGGCAAGGCGACGCGCGAACAGATCTCCATTTTGTTTCTTGGCAAAGACGACGGACCGCGCATGGACCTGCTGGTCTATGTGCCGAATGGGGTGAAGCGGCCCCCGGTCATTCTCGGGTTGAACTTCTGGGGCAACCAAACCATCAACCCCGATCCGGGGATTCGCATTTCCGATCGATGGGTGGAGTCCTCGGGCGGCTCTTCAATTGACTTGTCGTGCGTCAGGAACAATCGCGCCACCGAGGCGTGCCGCGGCATCGACCAGGGGCGCTGGCCGGTGGAGAAAATTATCGACGCAGGCTATGCCCTGGCCACCGCGTATCGCGGCGATGTTGACCCGGACCGCAAAGACGGCTACGACGAGAGCATTCGCAGCGCGTGGCCCGGGCTAGCCAGTGGCGGAGACAACTTTTCGACCATTGCGGCCTGGGCCTGGGCGATGAGCCGCGCGCTCGACTACCTCGAGCGGGATCAGCTTGTCGATGGCCGGCATGTTGTCGCGTTCGGGTGGTCGCGGCTGGGCAAGGCGGCCATCTGGGCGGGCGCCACCGACCCGCGATTTGTCGCCGTCATCAGCAATGAGTCCGGCGCGGGCGGGGCCAAGCTCTTCCACGATGTGCATGGCGAAACCGTTGAGCTTTTGAATACCAGGTTCCCTTACTGGTTCTCAAACAACTTCAAGCAATACAACGGGTGCGACGCGGAGTTGCCCTTCGATCAGAACGAAGTGCTTGCGCTCATAGCGCCAAGACCGCTGTACGTTGGCAGCGCGATTCTGGATGAAAACGCCGACCCGCAGAGTGAATTCCTTGCGGCGCTGGCAGTGACGCCGGTATATCAATTTCTGGGCAGCACGGGCCTGCCCGCTACCCAGTGGCCGCCGGTGGACCAGCCCATACTGGGCCGGGTGAGCTACCACGTTCGCAGCGGCGGACACAGTGTTACGGCTTTTGACTGGGAGCAGTATCTGCGTTTCTGCGATGCATACGTGAAGCCCGGCGCCGGTGCCAGGTGAGACCTGCCAATTCTGTGCTCAGAGCGTGACTTTAGAGCGCGGTTTTACCTCTTGCGCCCCTTGTTAACGGCATCCTCAAAGCCGTTCCTTCTCGCGGGTGATCTGGAACACAGATAAAAGCGCGCCTCAAAGTGGAAGGTAAGTCTGCCACTGGAAGGACATCTTTGCCCCAAAATTGGTGCAGTTACTGGTCTTGACCGCCAGAACGGCCGTCAGTCGTCGCTGATTTGTTGCGAACATCGGCAGGGGTGCACCTTTCAAGTGGAACGATCGCCATGAGGAACCCGGCTTTTATTGACGCTGTTGGTGGGCTCGACCCGGCATTAGTCCGCGTCGAGCGCGACGAAGCATTTGCGAACCACCATCACAGCGCCGCCAAGCGCCTTTTCGACATTGGGCTCGCGCTGCCGCTGTGCGTGCTCGCGTTACCGCCGCTTATTGTGCTTGGCATCCTGGTGCGTCTCACATCGAGGGGCCCGGCAATTTACTGGTCTTTGCGCGTCGGTAGAGATAATAGAATCTTCAGCATGCCCAAGCTGCGCAGCATGCGCGAGCGCGTTCCCCAGGTTGCCACGCATCTTTTTACCGACGCCGAACGAAGTCTTACCCCCATCGGCGGCTTCCTTCGCCGCGCCAGCCTCGATGAGCTGCCGCAGCTATTCAGCATTCTCGCCGGCCATCTCAGTTTTACGGGCCCGCGGCCGGCGCTTTTCAACCAAACTGATTTGATTGAGCTGCGCACCGGCCTTGGCATTCAAAGGCTTACGCCGGGGCTCACCGGATGGGCGCAGGTGAACGGCCGCGACAGGCTCACCGTGGAAGAGAAGGTGCGGTTTGACGCCGAGTATATGCGGCAGCAATCATTTCTCTTTGACCTTCGAATCCTGGCCATGACCGTCACCAAGGTTATTGGGCGCGAAGGGATAAGCCATTGAAGCATCGGCAAAAATTCGCTGTGAAGGCGCCGGCTGCGAGCGGTAAAGGGCTCACGAACGAGGGACCATGCAGAACAGGTTGAAATCGCTGGTGGGGCGTGAACCGGCACGGCTCGACGAGACGCTGATACGCTCCACGATCGAGGGCCGCGTGGTGCTGGTAACCGGCGCCGCCGGCTCAATTGGCGCGGAGCTATGCCGCCAGATTGCGCGCTTCGGCCCTGCCGCCATCGTGGGCTTCGAAATTGCCGAGTCGCCGCTGTTCGAGATCGACCGCGCGATGCGGCAGATGTTCCCCAATGTGCCGTTCATCGCCGAGATCGGCAACGTGCAAAGCAGCGCGCGCCTCAATGAGGTTTTTCGCAAGCATCGGCCGGCGCTGGTTTATCACGCAGCGGCCTACAAACACGTTCCGCTGATGGAGGAGAATCCCTTCGAGGCCGTCGAAAACAACATATTTGGAACCCACAACCTGGCCCGCGCCGCAAACGAGTACGGCGTAGCCAGCTTCATCTTCATTTCGTCAGACAAGGCCGTGCGCCCCACCAGTGTGATGGGTGCAACCAAGCGCGTCTCTGAACTGCTGCTCGAAAGCCTGCAGAATGACGGCACGCAGTTTATCGCGGTGCGGTTCGGCAATGTGCTCGACTCCAGCGGCAGCGTCATCCCCATCTTCAAGAAGCAAATTGCCGCCGGCGGTCCGGTCACGGTCACGCATCCAGAGATGCGGAGATTTTTTATGACGACTTCTGAAGCCAGTCAGCTTGTGCTGCAGGCCTCGGCCATCGGCGCGGGTGGACAAATTTGCGTGCTCGATATCGGCGAGCCGATGAAAATTGTTGACCTGGCGCGAAATATGATTCAACTCGCGGGACTCAAACCGGACGAGGACATCAAGATTGAATTCACCGGCGTGCGCCCCGGCGAAAAGCTTTTTGAAGAGCTCACGTCGCTGCTCGACGATACGGTGCCGACCGATCACGAGAAGGTGCGAATCTTTGTGGGCAATCTAAAGCCACAGTTCGACGTCGATCGGTGGCTTCAATCGCTCACTGCGATTTGCGTTGCCCGCGATACGGCCTGGCTGGTGGCAGCGCTCAAAGAGATGGTGATCGACTACGTCCCAAGCCCGTATTTGCTCGAGAAGATTGCCGAAGAGCAACGATCTGCCGGGTGCCATGACCACCCCGTGCGCGCCTGATCGGATAGACGCTATCGCGTAGCCAGGTCCCATTCCTCGTCGCCGCGTTGGATCATTGCCGCACGATCCTCGGCGAGAATCCAATGCTGCTTAATCAATGCGTCGAGCGCTTGTGTGTAGCGGGCGAGATAAACCTCACGGCTCGTATACCGCTCCGCAATCGAAAGCCGCGGATCGCCGGTGCGGGCGCGATCGCCGGCGGTCTTGGGAAACGGCAAATACGATCCCACAAACGGCAGGCGCTGATCGGGCGCGCCAATTGAAGGATCGCGAAGATTCCAGCCCGTGTATGTTGCCAGCGGGACGGCAATTTCAGGCAATCGCACGCCATCGCGCTCATTTCCGTCGGCGTCAACCTGCGGCACCATTACCGGAAACGCCTTGCCAACATTCGGTGGCTGCAGGCTCAGAATTCCATTGCGCCAATCGGGACCGAAGTCGATGCGGTACGCCGCGCTGGCTTCGTATGGAACGTTCACTCCAGGGATCGCCGGAAACGTATATTGCTTGAGCGTTACCAGTGTTCCATCTGCAATGCGCGGATAGCTGCTGGGCGGCGGCGCAGTGCCGCTGCGAACCCATGCATCCATATTGGCGATCATCGCTCGCCAGAAATATTTGACAGGCAGTGGCGACTCTGGATTCTGGCCGAGATGATCGCCGCTGTCTCTGGCCGGTGGAAAGGGCCCGGAGTAATGCTGCAGGCCGGTGAAATGATAAATGCGGACGTCCGGCGAAATAGCGGCGTCGCGCCTGCCGTCGGCGATGATGTGGATGAGCGCGGCCACGCGCCCCCAATACTCATATGAAGTGAGCGAAAAGAAAATCTTCGGCGTCACGCGTTCGGCTTTTGCCTTGTCGAGCAAGCCGCCGGTTTCGCCCGTCAGCGCATCGCGCTCCGGCTCATCGCTGAAGGGAAAAATGTCAGTGGGAAAAAAGACCGACGAAGTTGGCTGTGAGTCGCGCGAGGGTTGCGCAAAGCGGTAATTAAAACTGCCCCGCCCGGCGCCGGCCACATGCGCAAGAATTCCGTCGAGCGCCATGCGGCCATTTTCATCCGCGTTGAAGCCCTGGTAAAGAAAGTCGCGGAGAAAGCGGCCATTTTGCGAAATGCCCTCGCCATATACGCGCTCTGCCGGAGCAATCGCCGCTGGATGGTGTTTAACATAGGATGCAAAATCGCGAATGGCGGCAAAACCCAGGCCGGCCACAACCGGATCGGCGACAACGTAAACGTACTCATAAATCTTTCCCGGCTGAAAGCCGCCGTTGAGATGAATAAATCGATCGCTCGAAACAAGCTTGCCGTCAACCGTGTGCGCGAATTGCCAATCGGCTCGCGGAATCACTGTGCGCGCGCCCTCGCGAGAGTCACGCACTGTAAGCACGTTGCGCGGCTCGTCAGGCGCGGCCACGGGATACTCTGTGCCGCCGATGTTCGTGCCTATTAAGTGGCCGAGAGGAATCTCAGTCATCACCTTGGACGGCATCAGGTCGCCGCGCAAGAGTCCGGTAATGGTTTGTCCGTGGTCTTTGGCGATGGGCGCATAGAGCTTGAGAGCATCTGCGCCGGCCGCATCCCACTGCCAGCCCAGGCTCACAAAAGTAAAGCCATTGCGGAACAGCCACAGGTCACCGGCATCGTCTTTCGCGTCCCAATCTCCGCCATCCACAATGCGCAGAATCGCGCTGTGCCCGCGATTGGGAACCTCAAGAATCATTGAGCCATTGCCTTTGTGCGAGTCCTTCGGCCGAATAGCAATGAAGTCGGCCGAAAACTCGACTTCACCGTTGCTGACATTTACCGCGTTGGCAAGATCGACGATGGCAAGGTTATGCGGATTGGCGACGGGAAGCGAAAAATAAACGCGGCCGGTGATGCGCTCAAAACCCCCTGCAACTCCGATGCTGCGGCCGTCGAGAACGTCAGTGCGGCTGACAACTTGAACCCTGATAACGCGCGCGTTCAGCGCCAGCGCGCCTGCGATCAGCAATGCGAAAACGGCAAATTTGCGAATCCCTTTTGGCATGCGGGCAGCATAGCATGGGCGGGGCTGGTTGATCCGCTATTTCCACTCGTACCGGACAACCTGGTGCAGCGCTCCGTTCTTCCAGTACGTGCTCACCTCTTCAAATCGCATGGCCGCGAAGGTGCTGCTGAGGCTGGCAACATTACGCGAGAAAAACTGCGGCGTTTGGCCGGAGCCGTCGCCTGAAACCTTGCTGGCATTTGCATTCGCTCCATCGATCAAGTGCGTTGCAAGCGTAAAATTCGTCGATTCGGCGTCGTGATTAAAGCCGCTGAGCGTCACCAGGGCCGGCCCCGGTGAAGACTCGGCGGCGCTTGCTTTTTGCATCATGGCGCTCAGCATCTCCGCATCGTCGCCGATCATGCAGTACCGGCCGTCGATGGCGAAAGCCAGGGGCGCAATGCCATCGAGCGCAAAGTAAGTCTGCTTGTCATGCGCTTGTTTCCATTTGATGCCCAGAGTCCCGGCCGTCAGATGCGGCGCCAGCGCCTGGTCGATCGCTGCCTCAACATCGCTCGCGTTCCACGGCTTCTGCGATTCGAGCACTACGGCTGAGCGGTATCCAACAAAAACGTCGTCAGATTGTGAGGCGCTCTTTTCTACCAACAGCGTTACATTCGGTTGTTGCGCCTCAATCAAGCCGCGCAAGCGAGCAATCCCCGCGCCCTTTGGCGGAGTGGCTGCAATCGGCGCGTCGATGCGCGTCTCCAGATCGCCTTCTACGCCAGCCTGCGGGGCAGCACCCACCTCGGGCGGCGCCGGGGTGCGATCGGTGTAGTCAGAGATTCCGCGCGAGAGCAGCCGTGCGTCGATGGTTTCAAGCACACGTTCCACTGCGGGCGCTGATTCCGCGCGATAAAATCCCGCATCTTCAGGCACCAGTGCTCTTATCTGCGCAAGATCGCTCTGCTCAACATTGGCGCTCTCAGGCGACTTGGGCAACAGCACTCGCTCTTCATGAAACTCGCCGCGCGTGCGGTAAAGATCGCTGATCGCGGCACGGTAATGGCTCATATCGGTAACGTTCTGCTGAACCCAGTAGCTGCGGAAGTACGGCGATGGGACCAGCCGCGAAAGATCGAGCACCATGCGCAAGTCGCCGGGCTTTGACGCTGTTTGCGTAACCTCGGCAAACCACTCGTCCTTGTCGAGCGCCTGCTGGTTCTGTTTCTCGATCAGCGCCAGCGCGCCGGCCAGCAGATCTTCGCGTGTGGCCAGCAGCAGATAGTCGCCAGACGCGGCAAATGCGACAGTTCGCGCCGGGCTGCTCCGGTCGCTGCTCCCCTGATCGACGCCGCCCGTGCTCCGCACGTAAAAAACCGCATCGCCCACTTTGCGTGTTTCAAAGTCGTTGCGCGACTGCATCAGAGCAGTTCGCATAGCCTGCGCGTTGGGCATGCGCGTAATGTAAAGAAATTCAAGCTTGCCGATGTCGTAGAGTGCCAATGCGCTCTGCTTGCCTGCAATCTGGTTAAGAAATGCAGTGTCGGCCTTTTGTCCGGCGGCGCCGGCAAACTCACCCTGCGCGTCGCCGAGCCGCCCGAAAAGCCGCGAGCGCGAGAAGACTTCGTAGTTGTCGCTCTTGAGCCAAAGCGCTTTCTCCTGCGAAGCATTCCAGTCGTGCAGCAGACCCGCAAAGTCGGGCGACTCTATGTAAAGTTGCGCCCCGGACGGCATCCACGCAGCCATCGATTGTGAAGGCGCCAACGTCGATTCGAGCGCTGCCCCCGCTGCCAGCGCGGCTGCGAACACAGCGCCGGCAATGGCGAACTTCCTCGCTGTAAGTGCCGGCACAAGCCGGCGCGCGATCGTACTGAGCCTTGTCATTGCTGCGCTCCTTTGCCGTGATCCACGGCCGCAATGCGTGGCCGTACAACATTGGGTTGATCCAGCGATGCCTGTATCACCGGCCTCCGGCTGGCGTTCTCGGCATCCACTGCCATCCGCGCTTCCAGTTCGGCCTTATGGCTCGCCAGCCGCCCGACCTCACTCGATTCGCCGCCCAGGGAGATTGCAGTTGCAATCCAACTCACCGCCGAAGGTAGATTTCCTTTGCGCTCGTAAATTACTGCCAGCTCGCTCGCAAGTTTGAATCGCTGGCCTCCGGGAATCTGCGGAAGCGCCGCTTGAGTGG